>ERZ780137.1378-NODE-1378-length-14394-cov-4.147849_pt1 | contig 14394 bp, 15 predicted proteins | sample MGYA00511020_ERZ780137 | MGnify/ENA primary metagenome ERZ780137 (study PRJEB29588, sample SAMEA2157917) | human gut metagenome | biome: human gut; feature: human-associated habitat; material: faeces | place: Denmark | collected 2008/2010 ... | reverse complement strand
GCTTGCCGGTGGGCAGCCGGGTATGGGCGTAGGCTATATTGAGCGATAACGGCCATGGAGGCAATTATGAAGTATTTTACAAAAGAATGGTACCGTGCTGCGCTGGCTGAGGAACAGCAGCGAGCAGCGGGCGGCAAGTTAAAATTCAATAAAAAGCCGGACAACGCCATGCGGGACTATCAGCGGGCGCTGTCTAAAATTCAAAGCAAGCTGCCGGCGTGCGTGTGCAAGACCTTCCACGGCAGCGTGATCACCGATGTGGCGGCGCGCCAAGACCAGGTGGTGCTGTATTTTGACAACAGCGAGAGCTTTTCCGATGTGGAGAAGCTGGTGCTGTACGATGCAGATATTACTTGCAGCGAGGGCGACCCGGTGGGCAAGACCTGGCTTCACGAGGAAGTGAGCTTGGCGGACGGCGCCTTTTGCCTGGCAGCGCTGCTGGGGGACGATCAGGGCGAGCTGTACGAATTTACCGTTCGCTTTACCCATGCGGAGTGCGTGGTCACGGACTATACGGACAGTACCGAGGCCGGTATGGCGGAGACTTTGGAGAGCATTACCGCCCTTTGCGCCGAGGAGGCGGGGCTGGATTATGACGCCCCCACGCCGGAGGCGCTGGGGAAATTCTTGCAGGGTATCGGCGGCTACAAGATCGCTGAGGAGAACCTGTACCGCTTTGAAGCGGGGGTGTTCAACCAGGCTTGCGAGGAGTTCTATGAACTGCTGTTTACCCGCCGGGTGTGCGCCCGCAGCGGCAACTGGGAGCTGACCATTTGCTTCTATTACCCGCCGGAGGCGCAGCTGGAGGAATACTCTGACCTGGTGTGCGCCGATGACCCGGACAGCTTTGTAAAAGAGGTGTTGGCGTCCGAAGCCCTGCAAACCGTGCTGACCCGGTACAAACCCATGCGCGTGCGCGTTCATGCCGAGCAGGTGTAAAAAGTTTACACGATTTATATATGTTGACACGCCCATTCTTCGGTGCTACAATAACCTTGAAGAAGAAGGGAAAGTGGATACATTTGAGGGAACCGACCTTTTCAGGTCGGTTTTTTGCTTTTTTAGGAGATGATGTGTGATGTAGAATTACCCGGATCCCGGCAAAGTTTGCACCTTGAAAACTAAATATGTACTCGGTCTGAATTTTTTATATTTATGTTTTTATGAGCGAACATGAATGAATATCGTTAAAGAGATATTATTAAAAAATAGTATTAAGAGGTAATTATGATGAAAAAATTAAAACTATGTTCGGAGGATAACACGAATATGAAAAAGTTTTTAATAAATTTTTTGTCTGTACTGATGGCATTAGCCGTTTTGATGACATCGACCGTTGTTGCCTTTGCAGCTGACCCTGTTGCCATGAGTAATGGCACATGCACGGTTCAACTTTCAAAGACACGCTATGTTTACAATGGCAAAAGTCACAAACCGAGTGTTACAGTAAAGACAAAGGATGGACGAACACTGAAGAACGGAGTGGATTATTCACTTTCTTGTCCGGCTCGCACCTCTGTTGGCAAAACGACTGTTAGAGTCAATTTTAAGGGCGCGTATACCGGTTCTGCTTCCACATCTTACGCTGTGGTTCCGAAGGGCACAGCTGTTAAATCTGTGCAGTCTCAATTGCAGGGTTTCAAGGTGACATGGAAGAAGCAAACCAAGCAAACCACTGGCTACCAAGTTCAGTATGCCACCAATAAGCAGTTCAAGGGCGCTACTGTAAAAACGGTAAATGGTAATAAGAACACTTCCAAGACCATCACCGGCCTTGCGAATTATAAGACTTATTACGTGCGTGCCCGTGCTTTCAAGGAGGTAAAGTCTGGCAAGAAAAAGATTAAGATTTACTCCGGTTAGGCGCAGTACAAAACTGTAAAAACGAAGGGTGTCCCTGCGGTTAAGTTGAACTCTGCCAAGTCTGACTATTATGCTTTCAAGGTGAATTATAATCGTAATTCCAGTGTAACTGGATATAAGATTTGTTATGCTACAAATAGCAATTTCAAATCTTCTAAAACAATCACCAAGAAGAACACCAAGACCAAGGCTAAGACTTATTCTACTACTGTAAAGAACCTTTCCGGTGCTAAGAAGTACTATGTACGTGTTCGGACTTACAAGACCGTAAAAGTTGGCAAGAAAAAGGTGACTTATTATTCTAACTGGTCCACGGTAAAGACTGTGACTACCAAGAAGGTAACGCCTGCTGCCGCTCCTACTGGTTTTAAGCTGTCCGCGCCTAAGTATAAGAAGTTGAAGGGTTCTTGGAACAAAGTTTCTGGTGCTTCTGGGTATCAGTTGCAATATAGTCGTGAAGATGGATATACTGGCACCAAAGAGCAAAAGGATGGCGTTATTTATTCGATGAATCTGTATGCTTCGCATTACTATTCATACAATTATAAAAACGATTCTGCCGCTGGTATTGTTACAACATCTAATTTGTCCGCTATAGCAAGTTCTTTAAAGGGTGGTAAAGAATATACTGCTCGTGTTCGTTCTTATAAAACACGGAATGGAAAACGCGTATGTGTGAAACGTTCTGCTACAAGTCACAATTGTGATCAAAATGCAGGGGATTGATTTTTTAATGTTGTTAATGGTTGGCTTTTTGTTATTCGATTTTTCAAGGACTTTATTTTTTTTACATGGATAGTACAATAATCAACTGCAGATATGTATAATGTCGTGACTTATATTGCAACATTGTATGTGGTTTGCAATATGCTGGTTTTGTTCTTCTCCTTGTGTATAAACTTTGAAAGATACCATTAAAAAATCAACCCAACTGTTGTTGTGAGTCCGGGAATGAGAAGGTTATGGTCCTTCGAAACCGACCGCTAATACTGCTGATAGCGATTTGTTCTTGCAGAAACAAATGGTTATAAGCCAGCAAAAGTCGCATGAAATTTGCCGTCGCACAAGAAATGTGCACGAAAGGCCCGTTGGGCTGCAAAGGATAGTGCGGGCGTCTATAAAATAGATATGGTTAGAATGTGCGCTGAGCGCACTGACGAATACTCGAATGTACGGGTCAATATTTCCGCCTGTAGAAATGCAGGAGCTGCTACGCAGCGTCAATCGGGGATGGGTAGCGATGTACACAGTGACAATCCTCGGTCAGCCCAATATGACCGTTCTTTTGAATGATTGACTGGCTCATAGAGTAGACCTAAGTCTATATGCAAAGATAATAACAACGGAACGTATAGAAAGGTATCCACTGAAATGTGAACCCACTGCAATGGGGATGTTCAGGAACCGTTGGGGAAACAAGTCGCCAAAACTTGAAGAAAGACGGTTTGGGATATATCTGAGTAGGGGCATGGTACCAATGAAGCGGTGATAATAAACCGTGGAGGGACGGCCCTAAGTCAAACAGATTCATTTTATCAAAAAAATATATAAAACATAAATCTTGTTTCACTTGAATTTGCATGTTTGATGGAGCGCCGTGTGCGGTGAAAGTCGCACGCACGGTGTGGGGCGGGGGAAAACCCAGAGACAATATCAAAGGGTTACCTATCGTCATATTCAGCTTGGACCGATATTCAGATGGTGAAGGTCCTGGAAGACACTTCAGAAGTATTGAATAACTCACAAAAGCAGTGGGTTGTTAATGTGTTAAAGCGATCCGACGCGGTTGCTAAACAACATGGCTATAAGAAGACCATTACGGTCAGAGAAATTAAAGAAGGAACCTCCGAGTACAAAAGTGCTGTTAAATATAATGGATATCGGATGATGAGTTCTAATTCCAAATCTGTAAGATACTATAAAGGCTTTGAGGAAGATTGGATTACAGGGGGATGGGAATGCGACAATGATCTGAATTGGAGAGTTTGTATGCAAAACAAATCTCAAATCTCCTACTGTTGGACTGTAGAAAACGGTTGTTCTGTACTGTGCTTGGTTTTTGATTAATTTTTTTGATAGACCCTCCTCTTGGAGGGCCTTTTTAGAACAGGGGACGGTTCCTTGTTTTTCGAAATGACATATAATCGCAAAAATGCCCCGGAGAGTGTATGCTCTCCGGGGTCGTTTCGCATTTATGGTGTTGTTATTTGTTTGCTTTTGTGTCGGTGGATTTGGCGGCTTGCGATAAGCCAAAGGGTCGTGAGTATGACGGACAGCAGTGTTGTGACCAAAAATGCCACAAGGCCATATGTTTTTTGGCCGCAGAACACAAGGTAGTAAAACATCCAGCAATACAGGTGAATAAAATATATGCCGGTGCTGTATTTGCGCAGAATAAGATAGACTTTGCCATCCGGCAAGGGGATGGAAACGATCAGCCCAAAAAATCCGGTAACGGTGATGGGCAGCAACACTCTGTCCACGGCTTGCCCGGTAAAAAAGGACAGAACAAAGGGCACAACGAATAAAATTGCCGCCTGTGGCACACGCATACTTTTCCCGGATAAGCAGAGACCAATGGGTATGTACAGAAAGCCTTGTAACGGCTTACCTCTGCCTACAGTGGACTGGATCAGCGGCAGGAGTTTTTGCAGTCCCGACGGCAGCATATTTGCATAGTCGCACAATGCGTTTAGTGCAAGGTAGCTGACAAACAGTACGCACCCGATGGCCAGTATGCGACCCGGCGACTGCTTACGCTTAACAAGAAAGGATATGAAAAGCAGCGCATAGAACGATGACAGCAAATACCACAGAATCCAGGAATTGTAATGTTCGCCGTTTAAGATCAAGCCCTTGGCATAGTGGAGCAGATTATAAGCGACGGATTTGCCGGCGTGCAGCCGCTCAACAATGGCCGGCGGTAGGTAGATCACGCTCCAAAGAAGATAAAGCTTCAGCATTTTCAATGCAGATGTTTTTATTTGCTTAGCTGCGTGATCGCCGGTTAGGTCTATATGTTTGCCGATCAAAAAGCCGGTGCAGATAAAGAAAAAGGGTACGGCCCAGCTGATTACCTGTTCAAACAGATCAAGACCAAATCCACCTGCGCAGCCATACAGCGGGTCAGTATGAATGGCTACCACGCAGACGGCCATAAACAGCTTTGCCACATCTATGGAATTGTAGTTTTTTGTATTCATCATATAATTGTAGAAATAAGTATGGTGATTGTTCTTGTGTAACTGTTTCCAGTATATCGGATATGGCGCGTGATTTCAAGAGGCAGCCATGATAAAACGGACGATCCTTTGCCTTTCGGCAGGGGACCGTCCGTTTTTTTTGTTGCGTTTTATTCGTCTGTGTCAAAGCCGGCATCCCAAGGCCAGGGGTCTTGGAGCCAGGCGTCGCTGTTGGCGCCGTTTAAGGTCAGGGGGCCAAAGCGGGCCTCGTACTCCTTGGCCAGGGTATCGTATTTTTCTTTATAGGCGTTATAGAGCGCCGTGGCGTCCGGGCAGTTGGGGTGGGTATCCAGGAATTCCCGCATCTCCCACATAGCGAACTGCATGGCGGACAGGCGACGCAGCAATTTATCTTTCTTCACTTGGCGCTCCCTCCTAAAAAGACTTTGTTCAAGGTGGGGAACAGCGTGCCGCATTGCAGCGCTTTGTCCTCATCGTAGGTGATCATATCAGTTTGCAGCGGCACATAGGCCATGGTCACGGCAGCGTCCTTTGGCAGCGGGGGCCGATCGTCGCAGGCTTCCTTTGCCGCAGATTCTTTTTTTAAGAAAGAGGGGTTAAAAAGCTCCTCGTATTTCTCCATAATGAACTCTCCTTTCTCACTATTCTATGCCGTTTTTTAGGCGGGTGTGCACAGTTGCGCCCACCGTTGGGTGGCATAGAATGATAGGGGAGTTTTTATTTTCTCTCCCTTTGATTAAATTCTTGCAGATCCGGCTATCCTATGCATGACGGGAGTGCGGCCGCACCCGGGTCTGAATTTGCATACGAGGGTGATCCAAGTGCTTGTAAAGCGCGGAGAAATTTATTACGCGGACTTAAGCCCGGTGGTGGGCTCAGAGCAGGGGGGCGTGCGCCCGGTGCTCATTGTACAAAACGATGTGGGCAACAAATACTCGCCCACGGTGATCGCTGCCGCCATTACCTCCCAGCACGACAAAAGCCGCCTGCCTACCCATATTGAGGTGAACGCCGGCAGCTGCGGGTTGGCACGGGACAGCGTGGTGCTGCTGGAGCAGGTGCGCACCATTGACAAACGCCGCCTAAAGGAGCGTATGGGCGCGCTGGACGGTCAGGATATGGGCAAGGTGGACCACGCCATTTCCGTGTCCTTTGGGTTGTAGCTTTTGCGCATCGGCTCTTCCTTTTTACCGCTCTTTGTGTTATACTGGGAGCAGAAACGCAAAGGAGAACGGATATGCAAAAGATCGCCAAGTTTGAAAAAGTAAGTTTTGACCGGTTCCAAAAGGACTGGCTAAAAGCGTTCCCGGAGACGGAGGATGTGCAGGCTGTCTATGACAGTATTGTGCTGCCACAGCGCGCCACCGTCGGGTCTGCCGGGTATGATTTCTACGTGCCGGCTGCGGTAACCTTCCCTAAGGACGCCTCTGTGCTGGTGCCCACCGGCATTCGCGCCCGGATGGCGGAGGGCTGGGTGCTGGCGATCTTTCCCCGCTCCGGGCTGGGCTTTAAGCACCGGATCGGGCTGGATAATACCGTTGGCATTATTGACGCCGATTATTACGGCTCCTCCAACGAGGGGCACATTATGATCAAAATGAGCTGCACCGCGCACGATGCGGGTCACAGCGCCACGGTAGCCGCCGGCGACGGCTTTGCCCAGGGCATTTTTCTGCCCTTTGGGATTACCGAGGACGACGCCGCCGACGGGGTGCGGGACGGCGGATTTGGTTCCACCACAAAGAAATAAATCACGCACAAATGGCCGTGTGCCCACGCACGCGGCCTGTATTTTTGCAAAAGAAAAGGGCTTGAGATCATCAAATCTCAAGCCCTTTTTGTCTATTGTCTATTAGCCCTGGTCAATGGGGTTGGCGTTGTCCTTTTTGGACTCGCGGCCGTATTTTTCCTCAAAGCCGGGATTGATGTAGTCCTCCACGATCTTGCCGTCACGGATACGCACCACACGCTCCGCCTCCATGGCGATCTCATTATCATGGGTGATGACCACCACGGTGCGGCCCTCGTCCTTGAGTCGGTGCAGAATCGCCATAACCTCTTTTGTGGATTTGGTGTCCAGGTTGCCGGTGGGCTCATCGGCCAAAATGACCGGAGGTGCTGCGGCAATGGCGCGAGCCACGGCCACACGCTGCTGCTGCCCGCCGCTCATTTCCGCCGGCAGATGGTGCATACGCTTATCCAGTCCCACGCGAGCCAGCGCTTTCTCGGCGATCTCTCGCCGCTCCTGGCGTCCCATACCTCTGTACACCAGCGGCAGCTCCACATTCTCCACAGCGGTCAGGGAGGAGATCAGGTTGAACCCCTGAAAGATAAAGCCAATCTGCTCATTGCGGATCACGCTCATCTGGTCATCGGTCAGATCCTCTACCAGGTTGCCGTTGATGTAATACTCCCCGCTGGTGGGTACATCCAACAGACCCAGCATATTCATCAAGGTGGACTTACCGGAGCCGGACTGGCCGATAATGGCTACGAATTCACCCTCGTCAATGGTCAGGCTTACGCCGTCCAGCGCGTTCACCTGGTTCTCGCCTGGGTTGTAGATTTTATAAACATCGCGTACATCAATCAAGTGCATGACGATACCTTCTTCAATTAAGATTTACAAATAGTATAATGATATTTTACAGAACCGAAAGGCAAATGTCAAGGGTATAATCGTGAAGTTTCTATGAATAATAGGAATGAGGTGATTTTTTGGGTATCAGTAAGAGTGATTACAGCAAGATGGCGGACAAGGCCAGCCCCAATTCTCCAAAGCTGTTGAACGCGGTGAAAGCGTTTTTGTTCGGCGGTGGTATTTGTCTGCTGGGGCAGCTGCTAAATACATTGTTTGAGAGCCTGGGATTGGGAGAGCGGCAGGTGCGCCTGGCCACCCCGGCGGTGCTGATCGTTGCAACGGCGGTGCTTACCGGTATCGGTGTGTTTGACAAGATCGCCCGCCAGGCAGGTGCAGGCACGATTGTGCCCATTACCGGTTTTGCCAATGCTGTGGTGTCGCCGGCGCTGGAATTCCAGCACGAGGGCTTTGTACTGGGTACGGCGGCGCAAATGTTCTCCATTGCCGGACCGGTGCTGGTGTACGGTGTGACTACCTCCGTGCTGTACGGCCTGATCCTCTTTGTTTTTCATTTGTATTAAGGGGGCGGGACGATGATCTATCTTTATGCGTTTTTGATCGGCGGACTGATCTGTATGGTGGGGCAGCTGTTGATGGATCTGACCAAGCTGACACCTGCGCGGATTTTGGTACTGTTTGTGTGTCTGGGAGTGGTGCTGGGCGGTCTGGGTTGGTATCCTAAACTGGTGGATTTGGCAGGTGCCGGCGCTACGGTGCCGCTGACCGGCTTTGGCAATGCACTGGCTCAAGGGGTCAAGGAAGCGGTGCAAAAGGACGGTCTGCTGGGCGTGTTCACCGGCGGGTTTACCGCCTGCGCCGGTGGAGTGACCGTGGCGGTGCTCAGCGCACTGGTGGTAGCCTGGGTGGCAAGACCTAAGGATAAATAATTTGTCACTACGAGTTATTACAAGCGAAAAATTGCGAATATTTGTTGAAAGTGCACAATAAATGTTCGGAAACTCCTATTGAATGTGCAAGACTATTGTGCTATAATAATAAAAAACAGATAGGAGGTACATACTAATGGCTGCTATGACATACGAGTCTATTGTTGCGGCTGTGCGCAAAAAGCTCAGCAAGGCAGATGTTTCGTCCATTCCCGGCACTTTGGCATTCCAGGTCGATGTGGAAGGCAAAGCAGAGGGTATCTTTTACATAGAGATCAAGGACGGCCAGCTGCATGTGGAGCCTTATGATTACCATGATCGCAATGCACGGCTGATCATCAACGGCACCAACTTGATGAAGTTGGTGAACGGCAAGCTGGATCCGGTGCTGGCTTTCACCACCGGCAAGCTGAAAGTAGACGGCGACACCAACGCCGCTATGGAGCTGATTCGCTTCTTAAAGTAAGCGACTTTGACCGTTGTACGGACAAGCGCTGCACCTGTTTTCGTATTAAGCAGGGGCGGCGCTTTTTTCTTTCTTTTTGCGGGGGCAGGAGGTGCGTCTGTTTCTTCGTTTCCGTGATTTTGGTAAAAATCCCATATCTTTTTTTCTTTTTTCACAAAAGGTCTTGGAAACGACCGGCAAATATTGTATAATGTAACAGCGAATTCCATTCGGCATATGTGAAGGGAGATTTAGAATGAAACACGCTGACATTGTGAACAAGATGAGCCTGGAGCAAAAGGCGGCTTTTGTTTCCGGTTTTGACTACTGGCACCTGGAGGAGGCCCCGGAGCTGGGTCTGCCCAAGATTATGGTAACGGACGGCCCTCACGGCCTGCGTAAGCAGAACCCTAACGGCGACTCCGTGGGCCTGGGTAACTCTTATCCGGCTACCTGTTTCCCTACCGCTGCTACTTCCAGCTGCTCTTGGGACGAGGAGCTGCTGCGCAAAGAGGGCGAGGCGCTGGGTGAGGAGTGCTTGCAGGAAGAAGTTTCTGTAATCCTTGGTCCCGGTACCAACATTAAGCGCGCACCGGTTTGCGGCCGTAACTTTGAGTATTTCTCTGAGGACCCATACCTGGCCGGTAAGTGCTCTGCCAACATCATCAACGGCGTACAGTCCAAGGGCATCGGTACTTCTTTGAAGCACTTTGCCTGCAACTCGCAGGAGGCATACCGTATGGTCATCAACGAGGTGATCGACGAGCGTGCTATGCGCGAGATCTATCTGACCGCCTTTGAGATCGCCATTAAAGAGGCGCAGCCTTGGACGGTGATGAACTCTTATAACCGTATTAACGGCGTTTATGCTTCTCAAAACGGCTGGCTGCAACAGCAGGTGGCTCGCGGCGAGTGGGGCTTCCAGGGTCTGTTTGTGACCGACTGGGGCTCTTCCGTAGACCGTATTCCCGGCTTGGAAAACGGCACCGATTTGGAAATGCCGTCCTCCGGTGACCTGAACACCCAGCGGATCATTGCCGCTGTCAAAGAGGGTAAGCTGGACGAGAATGTGCTTAACGAGCGGGTAGACAATGTGGTCAACCTGATCCTGAAAGCCAAGAAGACCCTGGACGAGGGCAAAAAGACTTATGATGTGGATGCGCACCACGACCTGGCTTGCCGGGTAGCCGAGGGCTCCATTCAGCTGCTGAAGAACGACGATGACCTGCTGCCGCTGAAGAAAGGGCAGAAAGTGGCCATTATCGGCGAGATGGCGAAGGCTCCCCGTTACCAGGGTGCCGGTTCTTCCGTGATCAACCCCACCAAGATGGAAAATGCCTATGACAATCTGGTAGAGCTGGGCGTAGATGTGACTTATGCCCAGGGTTACAAGAAGGGCACCGAGCAGGTGGACGACGCACTGGTGGCCGAGGCTTTGGCTGCTGCTAAGGCTGCAGATGTGGCTGTGGTGTTTGCCGGTTTGACCGAGGAGTTTGAGGGCGAGGGCTATGACCGCGCGAATATTGAAATGCCTGCCAATCATAATCAGTTGATCCAGCAGGTGGCTGCTGCCAATCCCAACACCGTGGTGGTGCTGGCAGGCGGTTCCGTGATTCACATGCCCTGGCTGAACAGCGCAAAGGCGCTGCTGAACAGCGGCCTGTCCGGCCAGGCCGGCGGCAAGGCTGTGGCTCGTATTTTGACCGGCGCCGTATGTCCCAGCGGTAAGACCTCCGAGACGTATCCGCTGTCTTTTGAGGATAATCCCACCTATGGCAACTATCCCGGCCAGCCGGTGGTCAGCGAGCATAAAGAGAGTGTGTACATCGGCTACCGCTACTATGACACCGCAGAGAAAGAAGTGCAGTTCCCGTTCGGTTACGGCCTGTCTTATACCACTTTTGAATACAGCGATCTGGAGCTGTCCTCCTCCAATATTAAGGACACGGACGACCTGACCGTTACCTTTAAGATCAAGAACACCGGCGATGTGGACGGCGCAGAGATCGCAGAGATTTATGTGGCCGATCAGGAGAGCACCATCTTCCGTCCCAAGAAGGAGCTGCGTGCCTTTAAGAAAGTGTTCCTGAAAGCCGGGGAGGAGAAGGAAGTCTCCGTTACCCTGTCCAAGCGCGCCTTCGCATTTTATAATGTGGAGCTGCAGGACTGGCAGGTAGAGACCGGTTTGTTTGATATTATGGTTGGTGCTTCCAGCCGGGATATTCGCCTGACTAAGGCCGTAAATATCATTTCCGACTGCACCGCTGCCGTGCCGGATTACAGAAAGACGGCACCGGCTTACTACACCGCAGACCTGGCGGCAATGGACGATGCCCAGTGGACCGCTGTGTACGGTAAGGAGCTGCCTGCCCGTGAGCGGGACACCACCAAGCCCATTGACCTGTACAACTGCCTGGACGATGCCAGCCACACCAAGTGGGGCGGCAAGATTTGCCGTCTGATCAGCAAGGTGGTGGGCAAGTTCGGCTCTGCGGAGAACGGTGACGGTCAGATGCTGGCAGCTATGGCTACCCAGATCCCGATCCGTAACTTTATCGCCATGTCCATGGGCGTGTTCTCCCCCAAGATGGCAGAGGGCCTGTTGATGATCCTCAACGACGATCGTTCCACCTTCGTTGGCTTTAATAAGATCCTTGGCGGTATTGGCGGTGCTTTGGCGAAGCTGCCCAAGCTGCTCAAGTCCATCTAAATTCCCTTACATAACTGCAGAACCCCGCACCAAACGGTGCGGGGTTCTTTGCGGTTTTAATTAAGAAAAATGCCCCGGTACCGCAGTACCGGGGTGTTGGGGGTTGCTTATTTATACAAGGGACCGTAGGTAGCGCAGGCGCGGTAGTCTGCGGACTGGCGGTCTTCTGTGCCAAAGGCAGCCCAGGCGTGGGGGCGGAAGATCTGCGCTTCCGGCACATTGTGCATATTCACGGGGATACGCAGCATGGAGGCCAGGGTGATCAAATCAGCGCCCACATGGCCGTACACGGTAACGCCGTGGTTGGCGCCCCAGTTGGCCATCACACTGTACACATCCTTAAAGGCGCCCTCGCCGGTGAGTCGGGGGCAGAACCAGGTGGTGGGCCAAGTGGGATCTGTGCGCTTGTCGATGGTGTTGTGGATCTGATCCGGCAGGTCGGCGGTGTACCCCTCCGCCAGTTGCAGAACCGGCCCGATGCCGTCGATCACATTTACTCGCAGCATGGTTACCGGCATCTCTGCACGGCAGCGGAAGTGGCTGGAGAAGCCGCCACCGCGGAAGTATTCATAGTTTGCTCGGCACCAGTCGGTGGCGTTCAGGCAGGCTTTAATGTCCGCATCCGTCATTTCCCAAAACGGTTTCATGCAAGGCTCGCCCTTGGCATTGCGGCAGGCACCGGTGCCGTCCAGTGCGGTAGCACCGGAGTTGATCAGGTGGATAAAGCCATCTTTTGCCACGCCGGTGGGCGCCATTCCGGTGACCCGCTGACAGGCCTCCGGGCTCCAATAGGTGCGCACATCGTGGAAGCAAGGAGCGGTGCCGGAGACCAGAGTGCCCAGCATCATCGCCACGCCGTTCAAAGTATCGTTCTCTGTGGCAAAGGGCGTGGGGGCCTTTTTGCCGTTCCAGTCAAAGCTGGAAGCCATAATGGCCTCGGTAAAGTCCGCATTGGGCAGCCAGTCGGTCCAGTTGCGTTGCCCCTGGAAGCCGCCGGCAATGGCGTTCTTGCCCAGAGCTTCCTCGTGCCAGCCCATTTCGTCCAGCTTGGGATTGCCGTAGAGAATGTCCCGCATGATCATGGTCATCTTGGTGATGAACGCCCAGTCCTTGTCCGGGTCTACCACCTTGGACTTGCGAATGATCTCCGGCAGGTCCTTACCGGCGTTGCAGTCAAAGCCCTCTTTGCAGTTGGCCTTGACCCAGCTCAGCGCTTTGTCAAACTCGTCATGATCGTATATGCCCAGGGTGATCCGGCGCACAATCTCGGTCATATCTACCCACTCGGCACGAATGCCAAAGTATTTTTGGAACATTTCCGCGTTGCAGAAGCTGCCGGCAATACCCATGGCAATGCCGCCCAGGTTCACATAGGCCTTGTTCTTCATCCAGCCTACTGCAGCGGCAGCGTGGGCAAAGCGCAGGATCTTCTCTGCCACATCGGCAGGGATATCTTTGTCCGTCATATCCTGCACATCATGACCGTAAATGGAGAAGGCAGGCAGTCCCTTTTGCGCGTAAGCAGCCATGACGGCGGCCAGGTACACAGCGCCGGGGCGCTCTGTGCCGTTAAAGCCCCAAACCGCCTTAATGGTGTGGGGGTCCATGTCAAAGGTCTCTGATCCGTAGCACCAGCAGGGGGTCACCGTCAGGGTGGCAACCACATTCTCGCCGGCAAAATATTCGGCACACTTGGCTGCCTCTGCGCCGCCGCCGATGGTGGTGGGGGAGAGCACGCATTGTACCGGCGTGCCGTCCGGATAGCGCAGATTTTCTTCGATCAGCGCTTTGGCTGCGGTGGCCATGCCCATGGTCTGCGCCTCCAGGCTCTCACGCACGCCGCCCCAGCGACCGTCAATGGTGGGGCGAATACCGATTTTTGGATAAGTCATCGTCATTACCTCCGTTTGCGCTTAGCGCAATATGTTCTGAAAGTCACGGTACGCCCGGTCTCGGGCTGCCGTGGGCTTGGGTTCATAGGTTTTTAAGGTCTCGGTCTTGCGGATCAGCTCCCGACCGGCTGATACATCCGGCAGCTGGTCCAGTGCGATCAGTTGCAGCAGCATATTGCCCAGAGCCGTGGCCTCCGTAGGTCCGGCAATCACCGGGAAAGCCAGGCTGTCTGCCGTCATTTGACAAAGGAAGCCGTCTTTGGTGCCGCCGCCCAGCAGGTGCAGCACATTGAATTGCCGCCCGGTGCGGGCGCTGATCTGATCCAAAGCAAAGCGATATTTCATAGCCAGACTCTCGTAAATGCAGCGTACCACAGCGCCTACGCTCTCCGGCACCGGCTGCCCGGTCTCCCGGCAAAAGTCGCGGATCCGTTCCGGCAGATCGCCGGGGGTGGCGAAGCGGGGATCGTCCGGGTCAATAAAGCAGGTGAACGGCTCCGCCGCCCGCGCCAGCTGCTCCAAGTCGTTGTAGCTGTATTCTGCGCCTGCACGGCGATAGGCCCGCCGGGTCTCCTGGATCAGCCACAGACCGCTGATGTTCTTTAAGTAATTGATCTTGCCATTAGCGCCCTGCTCATTGGACAGATCGTCTGCCCGGCTGTCCGGGGTCAGGATGGGTTCGTCCAGCTCGCAGCCGATCAGCGACCAGGTGCCGCAGGACAGGAACGCCGGCTGCTCACCGGCAGCGGCAGG
>ERZ780137.1371-NODE-1371-length-14464-cov-8.637935_pt1 | contig 14464 bp, 13 predicted proteins | sample MGYA00511020_ERZ780137 | MGnify/ENA primary metagenome ERZ780137 (study PRJEB29588, sample SAMEA2157917) | human gut metagenome | biome: human gut; feature: human-associated habitat; material: faeces | place: Denmark | collected 2008/2010 ... | reverse complement strand
TTTTGGAGCTGGTGGTGTGACTCGAACACATGACCTGCTGATTACGAAGTGTATCGGGGTGCTCCATTTGACGGTTTTCAGGGATTTTGGAGCCTTTCCGCTCGGTATATTGCGGGAGGTACATCCTATCCTCTCCATTGTTTTTGTCCGCTCGTTTCTCCGTGTGGGTCACGGTGTGGGTCAAAAACGCTCATTGAATCCTGCCACTTCCTTCACGGAAAGAAGAAAGCGGTGGATTTCCTTGTAATATGCAAAGTCAAAATCTTTGACTTCTGGAGCGCTCAACCATTTAGTATAGCGGGCAGAAGTAATCACACCCTCAACTTCATTTGACTTTTCTTCGTCTCTGATGCCAAACTTGTTGATCAAAACCGTCGTATCGGAATAGCAGTCAAAGGAAATGAAATCAACGCTGTATCCCATATCACACTGCCTTTGACGGACGAATCAATATCTCCCTGACCAGATTCGCAACAGAGACTTCGCCGCTGAGTAAACGGATACGTCAAGCTCGGTCTGCTCTGTCACCGCGAAGCCATCCATATTCCTTTCTACTGCCAGTGATCATATAAACATAGTTCAGTACCGCAGTACGTTCGTCCTCATCCCATCCTCCCCGGCAGTGCACAGTGAGCGGTGTAGGGCAGCAGATAGAGCTTTTCCCCCTTCTGATGGAAGCTGAAGCCAATGTTGTTCCCAGAGTCTATGCTGGGTCCGCAGATTTCCTTTTTGTCGATGACGATACCCGATTCATTCGCCATTTTCAGAAAATACTGCAGCGAGAAGTTGTTGTCGCTGCACTTTGGATACTGACTCAGCAGCTTCTGCATGGAGCGCCAGCCGTTTTCGAAGTAGAAATATGTCCCGATTATCCACGCGCCCGGCTTGAGCAGCGGTGTCAACTCCTCATAGAAAAAGCTCCTGCGGTAAAAATTGTGCTCATTTGTCGCAAAGAAGTCGATATTGACGTCGATGCAACTGGGACACAGCGGCAGGTCCAGCGTGCTGTCGGCAATGTAGAGAATCGGAAGGCGGTAATTCTCCCGCTCCATCAGCGCCTTATACATCGCCAACGTCTCCGGGTATTTGTCGACGATGATATAGCGCCCATCGGAATCGAAGATACCCTGATGCGTATACAAGAAGAACCATGCATTGATATAGCTCTCCATTACGATTTTCCCGCTCAGGTTGACCCCGTCAATCTGCTGCTTCATGAAATTGTATGCGCTCTGAAAAAGACTAATCATCCCTGCGGGCAAGTCCTTATACATCAAACGATGGACATCCGGCGTGTCGTCGTTTCCCTCGTAACGGTTCGGTGTGAGCAGGATACCATCGCACACATTCGCGTGATACCCGCACTGGCAATCCATGTCCGCTTCGAAAATATACTCTGTATCCATCGTCACATTGCTGATGGCCATTGGCTTTTTGCAATGCGGGCACTGGATAAGGCCGAGCATGCTCAGCGGCAGCCCCGTCCGCCGGTACTCCGACGTATCCACGGTGGAGAGCGCTTCAATCTTTTGCGACAGAACGCCGGATATTCTCTCAAGATGTGCAATCTCCTCTTGACAGCCGCGGCGTCGCTTGGCGTAGATGACGCGCAATTCCTCCCGAAAGCCGGTCTTCTCCATGTCAGAGATGCGGAAGAGTGAAAGGATATGATGAATCTCCGCGAGCGTAAAACCGAGTTCCTTCAGTTCGAGGATGCGCTCAAGATCGTTCAGCGTCTCATCGTCGAATACATACTGCTTATCCATTCGCGGTGGGACAAGCAGTCCGTAGTTGATGTAGTAATAGAGATTGTCCCTCGAAATACTGTAGCGCTGCGCCACTTGTCCGATCTTCATGCCTTCGCCGTGAGTCGGCTTCCCTCCCTTTCCGCTATCTTTCCTCAGTTTAGCAAAAAGTTTGAGTATACTCAACACTTTTTGCTGATTTGGCAAAAACAGCAGATTGACATAGAGCATACTTGACCGTTTATTCTGTAAACAACCTAAGTGCAGGATGCTTAAGACCGGTCACCGCACAAAGAAAATTTGATTGCAAGGAGGATATCTTTATGAGCACACCCCAAAATGAAACGCTGAAACGCACGCTTGGTATGCGCGAAGCCGTTACCATTACGGTCGGCACTGTTGTCGGCGTCGGCCTGTTCACAACCGGCGCGCAGATCGTCGGCTCTATGGGTTCCGCCGTCATCCTCGCAACCTTTATGGCCATGGTCATCAGCGTATATCCCTCTCACCTTTATGCGGAGATGAGCGCAGCCCTCCCGTTCGCAGGCGGCACGTACAAATACGCGCAGCTCGGACTCGGAAAGGCCGCAGGTATGCTGGCAGGCTGGAACTTCATCGCATCGCTCGTCGCCGTCACCTCCGGTGAGGCGCTGGCATTTTCTTTCTACTTCAAAACGCTGTTCAGGGCGTTCGGCGTGGAACTCCCGATCAGCGATGTGCTGCTCGCGGCCATCCCTATTGTCCTTTTCATCGTCACGAACATCCACGGCACAGAAATGACGGGCCGCCTCCAAAACGGCTTCATGTTCTTCTTCTGGGGCGTTGCCATCATCTGGGCTCTGATGATGATCCCCAACATTCACCTTCCCTCTTATATGGTGTTGCCCGAGAGTATGAACGGTCTCTTCGGCTGGAGCTTTATCGGCATGGTCGCCATGATCTGGTGGTGCTTCGCAGGTTTTGAGACCTGCTGCGCACTAGGTGAAGAGATCAAGCACCCGCGCATCAACCTGCCGCGCGCATTGAAGCTCTCCCCCTTCATTGTCTTCGCAGTCAACGCCATCTTCCAGTGGTTCCTCGTCGGCATTGTCCCGCCTGAGCATCTCGGCGAGCTGGCGGATGCCTCCGCCCCATTCGCCGACGGCATGGCTATGGCCGGCATTCTCGGTCTACCGATGGCATTTCTCGCTGCGGGTATCGCTTTCGGCGGCGACTTCTCTACGCTGAACTCCAGCATCGCCGTCCCGCCGCGCTACCTCTTCGCTATGGCGCGCGAGGGTTCAATGCCCAAGGTCTTCGCCAGACTTCACCCCCGTTATCAGACGCCGTGGGTGTCCATTCTGTTCCTCGGCGCGCTCTCGCTCGTTCTCGTGTTCTATCCGATCACATTTGTCGCCTCGGTCAGCCTGTTTGCCGACCTTTTCTACTACATCATCGGTATCGCCGCCGCGCTTGGTCTACGTAAGCGTCACCCCGAGCTGGGCCGTCCGTACAAGGCACCGCTCATTGAAGTCGGCGTGCCTGTCAGCATCCTCATCTACGCGATCATGCTCTTCCAGCTTGACCGCTATGCCATTGTCTCCGGTATCATCTGGTGCGTGGTCGGCCTTGTGGTCTACTACATCTGCCACGCTAAATATGGTGACAGCAACATCCTGAACATTAACGACTCCATTACCGATGAAGCGCCTCCCTCCCCGGAGGAACGTGCAAAAATGGACAAGGAATACCTCCTGTGGAAGAGCATCGTAGCCGCATTCTGTATTATCGCGGTTCTGCTGTACGTCATTCCCCTCATCTTCTGACCACCGCTAACAAACCTGCAAATCGTAAAAGGAGCATATATTATGAAACATATCAAAACCGGTAAAGAACGCACGAAGGAAGACCTCAGCGCACTGCGCAAAACCGTTTCCGAAATCATTGAAGACGTCGTTGCCAACGGTGATGCGGCACTTCGTTCCTACAGCGAAAAGTTCGACGGTTTTGCCCGTCCTGTATTCCGCGTGAGTCGCGAGGAGATCGACGATGCCTATTCCCACGTAAGCGAACAGGAACTCAACGATATGAAGTCTGCGCTCGCCAACATCCGCACGTTCGCCGAGGCACAGCGAGCGACCATCCATGACCTGCCCGAATTCCAGCCGCGCCCCGGCATCTTACTCGGCCATCGCGTCATCCCCGTGCAGTCTTGCTGCTGCTATGTCCCTGGCGGGCGCTTCCCGCTCTACTCCTCGGCCATGATGCTCATCACTCCTGCCAAGGTTGCGGGAGTCAAGCGTATCGTGACTTGTTCGCCGGTCGCGCACGGCACCGGAACGATCAACGACAAAACACTTGTCGCCATGGATCTCGCCGGCGCGGACGAAATCTACGCTCTCGGCGGCGTGCAGGCCATTGCAGCGTTCTCCTATGGTACCGAGAGCATTCTTCCGGTCGACGTGATTGTCGGTCCCGGCAACCAGTACGTCGCTGAGGCCAAGCGCCAGTGCTACGGACAGGTTGGCATCGACTTTGTTGCCGGTCCCAGCGAAGTACTGGTCATCGCCGACGAGAACGCCGACCCGAAGACACTCGCAGCTGATCTTCTTGCTCAATGCGAGCACGATCCCAACGCGAAGGCTATTCTTCTCTCAACAAACGAGGCCTCCGCAAACGCGGTTATCCGTGCGGTGGAGGATGAGCTCTCCTGGTTGCCGACGGCACAGATCGCCCGCCAGTCTTGGGACACCTTCGGTGAGGTAATCCTGCTCGACAGTCTGGATGAGGCTATTGACATGGCTAACCGCTATGCCCCGGAGCACCTTGAGATCAATCTGGCAGACAATGAACGTGTCATTGAACGACTGCATAACTACGGCTCACTCTTTATCGGTGGAAACACAGCGGAGGTCTTTGGCGACTACGCCTCCGGAACGAACCATACTCTGCCGACCGTAAAGGCCGCGCGCTACACGGGCGGCGTCTATGTTGGAACCTTCCTCAAGACCTGCACGCACCAGAGCATGACGGATGAGGCTTCCCACCTCATCGCTCCCCTTGTTAACAGAATGGCGCACGGCGAAGGGCTCGAAGGGCACGCCTTTGCCGCCGAGTGTCGCTTCTGAAGACACTCTATCTCTCTCATCAAGGTAGTGCGGCGAAAGCTTTCTAGACTTTCGCCGCACAAACCTGAATTGTTAAAGGCAGCCAACATTGAGATAAAAAGCTATGCCTATTAGTCGGAAGCAGCAGGCCTCCCAAGCCTCAACTGAAGCTAATTTGTGGCCATCCGCACTTTGGCGGAAAGCAGGTATATCAGAAACTTACTTTCATTTATTTGTACGGCGGTTCAATGAGAACCGCCGTACATTTTGTTGAGCAAAGGATTACAGTGTGAGGCCAATAATCAAATACCCGATGCAGCCAATTGCAGCACAGGTTAGAGCATAGGGAAGCTGTGTTTTTACATGTGCAATGTGGTCCGATCCTGCGGCCAAGGAGGAGAGAATGGTGGTGTCCGAAATGGGGGAGCAATGGTCGCCAAGGGTTGCGCCGCCGAGGATCGTTGCAACGGCGGCATAGACTACCGTGCTTAGCTCGCCGCCGCTGACGGAGAGGGCAAGGGGCGCGATGATGGGAACCATGATTGCAATCGTTCCCCACGAGGTTCCAGTCAGGAAAGAGATGATGGAACAAATCAGAAAAGAGATGACCAGGAGGGTAGTGGGGGTTATCCAAGCCTCTGTAATACTGACGACGTAGGCAGCTGTACCGATCTGTTTTGTAATGGCGTTTAAGCAGTATGCCATTGCCAGAATCAGAATCGCAGACATGACGGATTTGATACCCAGAATTGCCGTGTCGATCAGCTCTTTGATGGTTGCCATCTTACGGATAAGCATCATGACAAACTGGTATGCAGCAGCTACAACAAGAGCTTCCAAGCATTTGGTAGAACCGAGAACAATGTAGGTCCCGATAGAGATGCCGATGATAATGAAGGCGGGCATCAGAAAATCGAGGAACAGGTTAGAGGTGCAGCCTTCCTTCAGCTTAATGGATTCCAGCTCGCCGCTCATCATGGGGACAGCGTCGTCGGCGAGAACCTTACCCTCATTCAACGCACGCTTTTCCGCTGCGCGCATGGGGCCGTAGTGGGGAAGAATGCCTGCGGAAAGCAAAAGCGTGAAAAGGATCGCGGCCCAGCAGTAGAAATTGTATGGAAAAGCATGGAACATAATATCGACGCCGATGCTCTGCGAGGTGATACAGCCGATACCGACCAAAAGACCGGCGGTGTACATATTGGTTGAAGTAAACGGCAGCAGGCTGGTCATCGGAGCGGAAGTAGAGTCGCAAATATAGGCAAGCATTTCTCGGGAGACCTTGGCCTTATCGGTGATCGGACGCATAATGCTGCCGACGTACAGAGAAGAGAAATAGTCTGAGAAGAAAATGAAAATGCCAAGGAGAGAAGAAAGAATGGTAGCACCCTTACGCTTGAGATTGTGTTTGGAGAGCATATTGGCGAACGCCTCCAGTGCGCCAGCCTTCTGGAAATATGCTACGACAATGCCGACGAAAACCTCAATGGCAAGGATCCAAATGAAGTCTGCATTACCAAGGGCTGACTGCAGGATGCCGGTGAAACCGGTGACAATATTTTGACCGGAGACAATGATGCCGGTCAAAACACCAATTAGAATAGAGAGCAGCGCATCTTTTGTGACGAAAGCTAAGACCAAAGCTACGCAAACGGGTAACAGAGATAGAATTCCATATTCCATAGTGACTCTCCTTTATTATGAGATGTTTGTGTAGACGCTCAAAACATTGCGAGGACTTTTTCCTTGTCGGTGAGCTCCATTCCAAAGGCGTCCGCAGTGTCCTTGAAGGTAAGGTAGCCTTTGACAAAATCAAGGCCGTACTTTAGATCTTCATTGCCTTGTGCTGCGGCTTTCCAGCCTTTGTTTGCAATTTGGAGAATATATTTAATAGTAGCGTTAGAGAGAGCGGCCGATGCAGTATTTGCGACAGAGCTCGGCAGATTGGCAATGCCAATGTGGCGAATACCTTTCTCAACAAAAATGGGATCCTGATGCGTGGTATACTGGCTGGATTCAATTGCTCCACCCGGCTCCGCATCAATATCAACGATCAGTGAGTTGGGCTGCATGAGCTCCAGCATATCCTTTGAGAGAATCGTGAGTCCGGGGAACCACTTGACACAGTTGAACACGATGTCGGCGTCCTTGATCTCGTGGGATACATTTGCGCGGTTGGAGAAACAGGTCTTTACGGTTGGCAGCTTGTTGGCCAGAATATCCTCCAGCTTATGGATGTCCGTATCCATCAGGACGACCTCTGCGCCCAGCCCGAGCGCGAGCCGTGCACAGGAAACGCCAACATTTCCGGCACCAAAGATTACGATCTTCATTGGCTTTACGCCCGGTGTGCCGCACACCAGCTTTCCTAAACCACCGGTTGTTGTAGAGGAATAGAAAACGCCTGTGATCAGACCGACCTCACCGGCAATGCGGCTCATCGGCTCGAGCAAAACAAATCTTCCGTTTTGATCCTTGACGTCCTCATAGGCGAACGCTACACACTTGGAGTTGAGCAGCTCCTCCGTCTGAGGCCGGCGGTTTGCGGAATGAATGTAAGTAAACAAGATGTGTTTGTCATTCAGCAAACCAAACTCACTCGGAAGAATTTCTTTCACTTTGATGATCAGTTCACAGGTTTTGAATACTTCTTCCTCCGAAGAGAGGATCCGGGCCCCTTTCTCAAGGTACATTTCATCGGAAAACCCTGCAGCCTTGCCGGCATCATGCTCAACGTAGACATCATGCCCGGCATCTACAAGCCTGCCGACGTTGGAAGGGATGATTGCAACACGGTATTCGTTTTCTTTCCGCTCTTTGGGCAAACCAATTTTCATAGTGTTTTGATCCTTTCTCAGTACATCTATGCGGGTCAGCAAATAAAAAACCGCTTCGCACGTTTGCGTACAATAAAATTATCATTATTTCCGGAAATATTGTTAGTTTTATTGTTGACAATATTATAGTGGACTAAGATTTGAATTTCAACACGAAAGATGAAAATATGTGAAAATTGTCCCTATAAGCCAAAGCTCATAAGGACAATTTGTGCAGAAAAGATAGATTCTTGGGAAAATGAAAGATTGTAGGATGATTAGAATGAAAGATTGGAATCCAAATTATCCATTCCATTCGTTTGATCAAGTCGAATGGCTTCAGCCAGTTTGACCCCATCGTGGGATTTCAGCGCATCCAGCATCATCCGATGTGTACGAAGAGAAACCGTATTATCCAGCGCGGTATCGAAAAAGACCATGTAGATGTGTACGATATTAAACATCTCATTCAAAAATTTGATGTAATATTCGTTCTCACATGCTGAGACCATTTCCCAATGAAATGCACGATTTAGGCGCGCATATTCCATTGATGTAAATGTCGATTTTAAATCAACCTGCGCCTGATAATTTTTTTCCATGCGCTCAAGCGCGTCCTCCTTAATGCGATGGATGGCTAAGCTGGCGGCACCCAACTCTAGACAAAGACGAGTGTGATAGGCGCGCTGCATCTCTTCGGCTGTCGGTTTAATGACACAGGAACCGATGTTGGGAACAATTCGAACAAAACCTTCATTTTGCAGGCGAACCATAACGGATCGGACAAGCGATCGGCTGACCCCGAATTCTTTGGATAAATCGTCCTCAACAATGCGATTGCCAGGAAATATCTGCTTATTCATGATTTGAGAGGTTACACTCTCATAGATTGCGTTTCCAATTGAGGAATCTTTCATATCATAATCCTCCTTTTTGACGGCTATATTTTAGAATGTCTAAGCCGTATTGTCAATGACTCTCTTGCGGCTGCGACAATTTCGCTTTTCAATCAGAATCTGAATTTTGCTGACGGGAATTGATCCAGTTATATTCTGCGCTGCTGAAGTCAATAAAAAGGGAGCTGCTTCTCGATCAGAGACGCAGCTCCCTTTTTCAATTCAAAACTCCCGAAACCGTTCCTTCATCTCATCGTCCGTGAGTTCACCTCGCTCCGCCTGTTCCAGCACTTGCATTGCCTTTGCAACAGCGGCGTTCCACTCGTCCACGCCGATTTTCCCTCGGACCTTTCTCTGCTTCAGTCGATTATAGGTACGGTCATATTCCACACAGGCCGGACTGCGGTTCGCCTTGCCCTGCGCTTCCTTGCGGTGCGCTCCCACCCTCCGGCAGGTTCGCTCCGTCTCGCCGGGTGCAATATTGCCGCAGTAGCATGTGTTGTAGCCGTCGGTCAGCAGAAAATACTTTCCACAGTTATGACACCGCCGCGGCGCATTCCCGATCGCCAGCCCACGGTAGAACTCCGTTCTCAGAAAATCATGTAAATAGTTGAAGGTCGTCTTCTCTGCAACGAAAAACTCGCTCTCGTTTTCTTTCCGCATCATAGGAACGAAGTCGATCTCCACAGAGAACTTCTGGTCAAAGTCCTCGCCGAAAAACAGCGCACCGGCTCGGAGCATATCCGCGTAGAAAGCTGAGTACGCCGTTCCGTAAGCCGCGCTGTTTCTCCGCTCTAACGGTTCGAAGTATTTCTCCGTCATGATCCTGAGCTGCAAACGAAGTGCCCGCACTCTGTCTGCAAAGTGTGCCAGATCATCGATCATGCGCTCATATATCTCATGCCCCTCCGAGTGTATATCCTGCACCTGTGCCCATTTCTCTTTCTGCTCGTAAAGTCTCTCCAGCAAATGATAGCTGAGCTCCAGGTCCATATTCAGGTCACGGTACACCGGCATGGTAAAAATGATATCCCAAACAGCGTTCAGCTTCTTCTGTGCGAAGGCAACAGCGCTGTTTGTCTTTTTCGAGAGCAAATCCCGCGCCGCGGGGATGAACTCCTCCATACGGCGGTCGATCTCGTCCAGCACCTCTTCGTCCATGTTCGCGACGTCCACGCAACACTGCCCAATGGGATAGCACGTATCACTGAGGTAAACACGCCCATCATAGAAAAATGTGATGAACTGGTCGTAGGTATAGGTGAACGGAATACAGATACTCTCTACCTGCTCTGCCATAATGCCTCCTTGTATCCGATAAAGTTTTGGCATTTACCGTAATACATCCAAAGCTATTGCTGGGATGTTCTTCGTATGTTACCCTCATCGTATCAGATGGAACGTCGAAAATCAATCTAAACAAAAGGAGGCGTGAATGAAATGAGCTACTAAAAGAAAACCGCTGAACTGTTGCAGCAGTCCAGCGGTGCGCCGCGTTTCGGAAAACGCAGACTCCATCTGCAAACAGTCTAACAGAGGGACCTCCGAAACGCAAGTAATTTTTCTCTGAATTCTATTGGAGGTAACGATTTTGAAAATATCAACCTATCACAGCTACGATGAATTGCCGCTGTTCCTCAACGCGGAGCTGGTGGCAAAGGTGTTGGGCGTGTCCATCTCCAGTGCCTACGAGCTGATGCACGAAAAGGACTTCCCAACGCTGCGCGTCGGCAGCCGCATGGTGGTGCCGAAAGAGAAATTCATCGAATGGGTCGAGCAGCACATGAAGGGCGGTGGTAATGCATGAGAAGGACAAAACCGCCGGTCGGTTGGGAACGTGCAAAGAACTGCTTCCCCGTACCGAATGAGCTGCTGGACTTTGACCTGCCTGCCGGTGCCGTAGCGGTATACCTCTATCTGCTACGTAACGCGGATTGAAAAACAAATCAGTGTCATCCGAGCGAGGGAACCATCGCCAAAAGACTACATCTTTCCCGCAACACCGTTGCTAAGCATGTGCACCTGCTGGAGGAGCGTGGGTTTATCGTCACAGAGCATACTAAAATCATTACAAAGAACGGCATGAAGAAAAACGGCAACCTGCTCTACACGATAATCCCCTTGCAGGAAGTCATGGAACAGCACTATGAACAGCAGTTCCATGCATTAGAACGTACAACAGAACGGCGGAAAGTGCAGGCAAAGTTGGCAGAGCAACTCGGCGCATAAAAACGAAGTGTGCTTTTCTCTGTACTCAGTAATCATAGGCACACAAAACCGTGGAGTTCCTCGGTGCAGAGAGAAAAAGCAACGGGGCTGCGCGTGCCTGCGAGCCCGCGGCGCCTGCACACAACGGACATGCGCCGCAAACGCGCATCCGTTGTGTGTCAGGCTGTTGTCCTTTTGGTTCGCTTTTTCCTTTGCTCCTGTTCTTGGGTTCTCAACCCGTATTGATTTCACCTTTTTCTTTTCAGACTGGGAAGCAAATCTTAAAGAACAAAAATAAGCCATCCCGGCACCCAAGCCCCGAATGTTCTAACAGTGTCTGGGACAAGCTGGGGATCGTGATACCGCCCCATACTATCCGGGCGCTGAGATACCCCGTGTTTCAGCGTGTGAGCCGTTGTGTGCGATCCTACTAGAGAGGGTAAGGTGTCGATACCTGTGAGAGATATTTTTGTGGCTTGAGAGCGTTTTTAAGCGAAGTGTTTTCCTTTCGCTGTGAGGGGGATTTTCGGCGTATTTTTGGAGAATTTGATGGGAATTGAGGGATTTTTATTATAGCAGGATAAAGGACTGGCGTCGGAACCGACGCTCTGCCCGGTCACTTCTGCCCGCAGTGCGGGCAGTTTACGGGGGTTTCAGCGCAGGCGATTGTGGCGCCTTTTGAGAGAACTTTTGGAGCGGCTGGCGTCTTTGTTCCCGCAAGCGCAGGTGTTTCAACGAAAATGAGAGTGCCTTACGGCAGATTGGAGAGAATTATGAGCAAAAATGAAAACAGGCTGAACTTCCGGATGACGGATGAAACGGCCTCAAAAATAGAGCGGTGGTATCAGGAAGATAACTGCCGCAGCAAAAATGAATTCATCGAAAAGGCGGTGAACTGCTACGCGGATATGCTGGCCGCAGGCGAAAGCACCACGCTGCCCCGTGCGGTGCAATCCGCCATCGACAGTCGGCTGAAGCTCTTCGAGGATCGCATCGCGTCGCTGCTCTACAAGCAGGCGGTGGAGATGGACATGGCAATGTCCATCCTGCTGCAAAGCCTCAACGTGAGCGAGGAAGTGCTGCGGCAGGAGCGGGCAAAGAGCATCGCCGCCGTCAAGCGCACCAACGGTCAGCTGCGGTTGGAACAGAAGCTCCGTGAGCTGGAGAGCGAAGCATGGCAAGGCTGATCGTCAAAAGTCCGTACATCAAGTGCGGCAGTGGGAAAAGTGCTGGCGGGTATCTCAAGTACATCGCGACGCGGGAGCGGGTGGAGATCATCCCGGATGACCGTCCGCCCACCAACAAGCAGACGCAGCTCCTCGCAAAGCTGGTGAAGGATTTTCCTGACGCCAAAGAGCTGATGGAGTACGAGGACTACGCGGCGCACCCAACCAAAGCAACGGCGTCCGCGCTCATCACGCTGGCGCTGGAATCGAATTGGGACAGGCTCTCCTCGATGGATGGCTACGCCAAGTACATCGCCCTGCGGCCCAGGGCGGAACGGTTGGGGGAACACGGTCTCTTCGGAGATAACGATGCCGTTGACCTCGCCACTGTCGCGGACGAATTGGATCACTACACCGGCAACGTGTGGACGCACATCATCTCCCTCCATCGTGAAGATGCGGAGCGGCTTGGCTACAACCACGCGGAGGCATGGCGCACATTACTGCGTACCCACCGCAATGATATCGCCGCGGCGATGAAGATCCCGCCGGAGGACTTTCGCTGGTACGCAGCGTTCCATGACGAGGGAAACCATCCCCATGTCCACATGATGGCGTGGTCGGCAAAGCTGAATCAGGCGTACCTGTCCAAAGACGGTATCCGCCAAATCAAGTCCACGCTGACCAACCAAATTTTCCGACAGGAGCTGCTGCACGTCTACGAGCAGAAAAGCAAATCCCGCGACGAGCTGGTGGCGGAAGCGCGGAAAGCCATGCTGGAATTGGCGAAGGCAATGCGGGAAATGACCTGCATCCACCCAGAGGCGGAACAGATGATCTGGAAACTCTCCAAACAACTCAGCACCGTAGCGGGCAAGAAAACCTACGGCTATCTGCCGAAGCCGATGAAAAAGCTGGTGGATGAGATCGTCGACCAAATGGCGCGGCTGCCTACCGTGGATGCGTGCTACCAAACATGGTGGGAGCTGCAATGTCAGGTGGAGGATTACTACTCCGAGGGAAAGAAACGGCTGCGTCCACCGCTGTCTCAGCAGAAGGAATTTCGCCAGATCAAGAACGCCGTCATCAAAGAGGCGGAGCATATCCGCATGAACAGAATTTCCTTCGAGGACGAGGAAATTCAGGATAACGGAGAGCGGATCAGCACCTATGACATGAGCTACGAGTGTCAGGATCTGCAAAGCGTGGCGAACGATGAGAGTTTTCCTCTGGGGGAACGGGATGAGGCGGCGGAGCAGTTGGAGCAGTTTGCGGAGGACGGTGACGTTTATGCGCAGTACATCATCGGCACGGCGTACCGTGACGGCGGACTGCTGATACCGGACACAGCCAAAGCGCAAAAGCTGTTGGAACGCGCAGCCGAGCAGGACTTGGACGCGGCGCAGTATGCCCTCGGCAAGCTGTATCTCTCCGACGATGCCGACATTCACGATCCCGCCAAGGGAATCTATTGGCTGAAACGCTCTGCTGACAACGGCAACGATTACGCCGCCTACCGGTTGGGAAAGGAATATCTCAGCGGCAAAAATGTATCAAAAGACACTTCGACTGCGGCGGAATACCTGCGGCAGGCCGCGAACAATGGAAACGCCTACGCACAGTACCTCTTGGGAAAGCTGACCCTCATGGGCGAGGGCGGTCCCAAGGACCCAGACGCCGCCTACGAATGGTTCGAGGCGGCGCGGGATAACGGCCATGCCTACGCGGAATTTTTCATGAAACGCATGGAGCGCGGCGAACAGGAGCCGCCCTCCGTCCTGTTGTCAGCCACCCGGCTGCTCTACCACATGGGCAATATTTTCCGGGACAATGCACCAATCCCCGCTGCCAACGGCGTTCAAATCGACCGCAAGCGGCTACAACGCCTGCGGGAAAAGCGTGTCGCCCTCGGCCACAAGCCGGACGACCATGAGTTGGAACAGCAACAGGGATTTTCAATGAAATTCCATATGTAAAGCGGGTCGAGGTGTTCAGTTTTTGCGCCGCAATAGTCAAAGAAACATTTGCAAAAACAGTAGCTTTGCGCGCGGAGTTGTGGTATGTGTTGTGGTTGCCAAAAAGGAGGTGCCGCAATGTACGATTACATGAAGGCTCTGCAAAAGCACTTCGACCGTCAGTCTCATCTAGAACTGGACGCCCAGATTAAAAGCGCCCGTGAGGGCCTGCGCGATGGCATAGATGCCGAAAGCCGCAGAAAACTGCTGCGGCTGTTGGACGCACAAAACACATTGCTGGTTGAATCCAAGCTGATGAGCTTCACGGCGGGCTTCAAACTGGCGTGGGGCATGGCAAAAGAGCTGGAGGCAGATGGGCTCTATTCCTTCGAGCGGGAGGAAGAAGAGCATATCTGCCATCCGGCGGAACAGGAGGACTAAATGGCGAAAAAACGTGCCAACGGCGAAGGCAACATTCGGAAACGCTCAGACGGGCGTTGGGAGGGGCGCTACACAGCAGGCTACCACCCCGAAACAGGAAAGCGCATCATCAAAAATGTGCTGGGTAAGACGCAGGCGGAATGCAAGGCAA
>ERZ780137.1356-NODE-1356-length-14557-cov-23.884706_pt1 | contig 14557 bp, 9 predicted proteins | sample MGYA00511020_ERZ780137 | MGnify/ENA primary metagenome ERZ780137 (study PRJEB29588, sample SAMEA2157917) | human gut metagenome | biome: human gut; feature: human-associated habitat; material: faeces | place: Denmark | collected 2008/2010 ... | reverse complement strand
AGCCCGGCTCGGCGCAGATGCCCGTGCCGATGGCCGTGGCGCCCATGTTGATCGAGAGGAACTCGAGCGCCGCGTGATCGAGGTTGTCGACCTCGCCCTCGAGCACGCTGGCAAAGCCGTGGAAGGTCTGGCCGAGGGTCATCGGCACGGCATCCTGCAACTGCGTGCGGCCCATCTTCAGCACGTCGGCGAACTCCTCGCCCTTGCGGTCGAAGGCGGCGATCAGCTCCATGAGGTGCTGTCGCAGCTCGAGGTGCGTGGCATAGAGCCCCAGGTGGATGGCCGACGGGTAGGCGTCGTTGGTCGACTGCGAGCAGTTGACGTGGTCGTTGGGCGAGCAGTACTGGTACTCGCCGCGGCGGTGGCCCATGATCTCGAGCGCGCGGTTGGCGATCACCTCGTTGGCGTTCATGTTCGTCGTGGTGCCGGCGCCGCCCTGGATCATGTCCACGGGGAAGAACTCGTGAAACTTGCCGTCGCGGATCTCGCGGCACGCCTGGGCGATGGCCTCGTAGAGCTCGTCGGAGAGCAGCCCCAGCTCATGGTTGGCGATGGCGGCGCCCAGCTTGACGATGGCCAGCCCCTCGATGAAACGGGGATAGTCGCACAGGCGGAACTTGCTGATGGAGAAATTCTCCAGACCGCGCATGGTCTGCACGCCGTACAGCACCTCTTCGGGAACCTCCACGCTGCCGAGCAGATCGCTCTCGGTACGTGTCATTTTTGTCTGTTTTTCCATATCAAGAATAACAATATTTGTGAGTATCGTCTCGTTTTCGTTTAGGATCATAACCACAAGCACCCGTAAAGATAACAATTATTTCTGATTTCAAAAACAATTTCGGCATCGACCGCAAATTCCGTCAAGAAGTATTATCTTTGCAGGACATATTTCCGACCAAAACAAAATGAAAGCGATCATCATAGGTTACGGCAAGATGGGCCGCGAGATCGAGAAGATCCTCGCCGAGCGGGGCCACGAGGTGGTCCTCGTCGTCGATGCCGACAACAGCGCGGAGCTCAACGCCGCGAATCTGGCCCGGGCCGACGTGGCCATCGAATTCACCACGCCCGCCACGGCGTGCGCGAACATCCGCACCTGCCTCGAACACGGCACAGCCGTGGTGAGCGGCACGACGGGCTGGACCGAACGCCTGCCCGAGATGCAGGCGCTCTGCCGGCAGCGGGGCGGGGCCTTCTTCTACGCCTCGAACTACTGCCTGGGGGTCAACCTGCTCTTCCGCCTCAACCGCCAGCTGGCCGCCATGATCGATCGCGTGGGCGGCTACGAGGTCCGCATCGGCGAGACGCACCACACGCAGAAGAAGGATGCGCCGAGCGGCACGGCCATCACGCTGGCCGAGGGGATCATCGACAACCTCGCCGCCAAGCGCTCGTGGGTCAACTACGCCCCGGGCGTCGAGCAGGCCGCCCACCGCGTGGCGAGCCCCGCCGAGGTGGCACCCGACCAGATCGAGATCGACTCCCGCCGCGAGGGCATGGTTCCGGGCATCCACACCGTGACCTACGAATCGGAGGACGACATCCTCGAACTTAGCCACACGATCAAGAACCGCCGCACGCTGGCCCTCGGCGCCGTCATCGCCGCGGAGTTCCTCTGCGGCAAGCGGGGCGTCTTCGGCATGGACGACCTGCTGCAATAATTCAGGCAAAGAGACGCAACATGGGAAAAATCAAGGCTTTCTTCCGCAACAAATGGGTCGGCTTCACGCTCGCCGCGGTGCTCTATACGCTGTGGTTCGTCGTCTGGACCGGCAACCTCTGGCTGCTGCTCGGCATCCCGGTGATCTACGACCTCTACATCTCGCGGCTCTTCTACCGCTACGTCTGGAGCCACAACGCCCGGCTGTGCGAGCGCAGCAAGACCTACAAGACCGTCTACGAGTGGGTCAACGCCGTCATCTTCGCCACGGTCGTGGCGACGCTCGTCCACATCTTCGTCTTCCAGATGTACGTCATCCCGACCTCGTCGATGGAGAAGTCGCTGCTCATCGGCGACTACCTCTACGTGAGCAAGGTGACCTACGGGCCCCAGATGCCCAACACGCCGCTCTCGTTCCCGTTCGTGCACCACACGATGCCCTTCTCGCAGACGAAGAAGTCCTTCTCCGAGGCGATCAAGTGGCCCTACCACCGTCTGAAGGGGCTGCGGCCCATCCGCCGCAACGACGTCGTGGTCTTCAACTTCCCGGCGGGCGACACTGTGCTGCTCGAGAACCAGTCGGTGACCTACTACGACGTGCTGCGCAGCTACGAGGCCTCGTTCGGTAAAGAGGAGGGTCGCCGGCGCCTCAACGCGGAATACACGGTCATCTCGCGGCCGGTGGACAAGCGCGAGAACTACATCAAGCGCTGCATCGCGCTGCCGGGCGACTCGCTCGAAATCCGCAACGGCGAGGCCTGGATCAACGGCCAACCGCAGGAGCCCGTGCCGGGGCTCCAGTACCAGTATGTCGTGCAGACGGCGGCCCCCTTCACGCAGTACGCCCTCGAAAAGCTCGGCATCCGCGAATACAGCGGCAACGGCTCGGTCTACTACATGTGGATCACGGACGAGGTGGCCGAGCGGCTCCGCGGCATGAAGAACATCACGATGGTCCGCCGCTACTACTACGCTCCCAACACGGACGTCTTCCCGCAGTGGGACGAGCCGCGCTGGAGCCAGGACAACTACGGCCCGATCTGGATCCCGAAGCGCGGCGCCACCGTCGCGCTCACGCCGGAGAACCTGCCCCTCTACGAGCGCATCATCACCGCCTACGAGGGCCACACGCTCGAGCAGCGCGACGGCGTGATCCTGATCGACGGCGCACCGGCCGACAGCTACACCTTCGGCATGGACTACTACTGGATGATGGGCGACAACCGCCACAACTCGGCCGACTCGCGCTTCTGGGGCTTCGTGCCCGAGGACCACATCGTGGGCAAGGCCTCGTTCGTGTGGCTGTCGCTCGATGCCGACAAATCCTTCCCGTCGAACATCCGGTGGGAGCGACTCTTCAGCAAGGTACGTTGACGTGGCCGAGGACAGCTATCTGACCATCGCCGCCCCCGCCGAGGCGGCCTCCCGGGAGCGCAGCAGCAAGTTCCTCGCCTATGCCTACCCCGTGCGCACGGAGGAGGAGATCCGCGAGCGGCTCGACGCACTGCGCAAACGCTACTACGACGCCACGCACCACTGCTACGCCTGGCGGCTCGGCCCGCGCGGCGAGCAGTTCCGCTCGAACGACGACGGCGAACCCTCGGGCACGGCCGGCAAGCCGATCCTCGGGCAGCTGCTCTCGACGTCGGTGACCGACTGCCTGGTGGTCGTGGTCCGCTACTTCGGCGGTACGAAGCTCGGCGTGCCGGGGCTTATCGCCGCCTACCGCGAATCGGCGGCCGAGGTCCTCGCCGCGGCGCAGATCGTCGAGCGCACGGTCGACCACGACATCTGCGTCGACTTTCCCTACGTGGCCATGAACGACATCATGCGCGTCATCAAGGAGCTGCAGCCGACCGTCCGCGCCCAGCGCTTCGACAACCTCTGCACGATGGAGCTCACGATCCGCCAAACGCTCGCCGGGCAGCTGGTCGAAAAGCTCCGCAAGGCGGGCGGAAGCATCCGCGAGGAGGGGCTGCCGGGCGGCAGCTCCGAATAGCCACACGCCGCCACCGCGCGGCACAAACGCGACACACCATGGAAGAACACCGCAACAGCATATACATCAAGGGGGCGCGGGTCCACAACCTGCGCAACATCGAGGTCGAGATTCCGCACGACAAGCTCGTCGTCATCACGGGGCTCTCGGGTTCGGGCAAGTCGACGCTGGCCTTCGACACGATCTTTGCCGAGGGGCAGCGCCGCTACGTCGAGAGCCTCTCGGCCTACGCCCGGCAGTTCCTGGGCCGCATCAACAAACCCGACGTCGACATCATCACGGGCATCGCCCCGGCCATCGCCATCGAGCAGAAGGTCAACACGCGCAACCCGCGCTCGACCGTCGGCACGACGACCGAAATCTACGACTACCTCAAGCTGCTCTTCGCCCGCGCGGGCCACACCTTCTCGCCCGTCTCGGGGCAGGAGGTGCGCTGCTACAGCGTGGACGACGTGGCGGCACAGCTGCTCGCGCAGCCCGAGGGGAGCCGCGCCGTCATCGCCGCACCGCTCGTGCTGGCCCCGGGTCAGGGGATCATCGAGAAGCTGACGCTGCTGCTCGCCGACGGTCTGCTGCGCCTCCACACGCAGGGGGCAACCCGCCTGATCGAGGAGGTGCTGCCCGAAATCGGATCGCAGAGCGACCCGTCGCAGTTCAGCGTCGTGATCGACCGTCTGCGCGTGGCCGCCGACGCCGACACGCAGACCCGCATCCGCGACTCCGTGGCCCGGGCCTTCTCCTACGGCGACGGCGTCTGCCGCCTCATCACCGAGGCGGGCGAGCAGACCTTCTCGTCGCGCTTCGAGGCTGACGGCATCGAGTTCGAGCCCCCGACGGAGCATCTGTTCAGCTTCAACAACCCGCTGGGCGCCTGCCCGCGCTGCGAAGGCTACGGCAAGGTGATCGGCATCGACGAGGACCTGGTGATCCCCGACAAGAGCCGCTCCGTCTACGACGACGCCATCGCCTGCTGGCGCGGCGAGACCATGCGCCGCTGGAAGGAGAAGCTCATCGAGAACGCCGACAAGTTCGACTTCCCGATCCATACGCCCTTCCACGCGCTGACGGCCGAGCAGAAACGGCTGCTGTGGCGCGGCAACGAATACTTCCACGGACTGGACGACTTCTTCGCCTACATCGACTCGGAGCGGCGCAAGATCCAGTTCCGCGTGATGAAGGCCCGCTACACGGGCAAGACCGTCTGCCCGGAGTGCGGCGGCTCGCGCCTGCGCCGCGAGGCGCTCTACGTGCGTGTGGGCGGGCGGACGATCGCCGACCTGGTGGCCATGCCGGTCGACGAGCTGATCGACTTCTTCAACCATCTCACGCTCGACGAGCACGACACGAAGACCGCGGCGCGCATCCTGACCGAGATACGCAACCGCCTGCAGTACCTTGCCGACGTGGGGCTCGGCTACCTGACGCTCGACCGCCTGTCGTCGACCCTCTCGGGCGGCGAGAGCCAGCGCATCAACCTCTCGACCTCGCTGGGCAGCAACCTCACCGGCTCGCTCTACATCCTCGACGAGCCCTCGATCGGCCTGCACCCGCGCGACACGAACCGCCTGGTCAAGGTGCTGCGGCAGCTGCGCGACCTGGGCAACACGGTGATCGTCGTCGAGCACGAGGAGGAGGTGATCCGCGCCGCCGACTGGATCGTGGACATCGGCCCCGGAGCGGGCTATCAGGGCGGCGAGGTGATCTTCAGCGGACCGCTGCCGCAGCTGCTCGAAGCGCCGCGGAGCCTCACGGCCGACTACCTCGCCGGACGGCGGTCGATCACGCCGCCCCCGGCACCGCGCGGCTGGAGCCGCTCGATCACGATCCGCGGAGCGCGCGAAAACAACCTGCGCAACATCGACGTGCGCATCCCGCTCGGCGTGATGACCTGCATCACGGGGGTCAGCGGCTCGGGCAAGTCGTCGCTCGTGAAGGGCATTCTCTACCCGGCGCTGCGGCGCATGCTCTTCGACACGGGCGTCAAGCCCGGCGACTTCGACGCAATCGAGGGCGACGTGCGGCTGCTGCGCTCGGTCGAGATGGTCGACCAGAACCCCATCGGCAAGTCGTCGCGCTCGAATCCCGTGACCTACATCAAGGCCTACGACGAAATCCGCAAGCTCTTCGCCGACCAGCCCTATGCCCAGCACAACGCCCTCACGCCGGCGCACTTCTCGTTCAACGTCGCGGGCGGCCGCTGCGAGGAGTGCCAGGGTGAAGGGGTCATCAAGGTCTCGATGCAGTTCATGGCCGACGTGGAGCTGGTCTGCGAGGCATGCGGGGGCAAGCGCTTCCGCGACGAGGTGCTCGAGGTCAAATACCGCGGACGGTCGATCTACGACGTGCTGGAGATGACCGTCGACGACGCCGTGGCCTTCTTCGGCGAAGACGAGCGGAACGCCACGTGCCGCCGCATCGTCGAGCGGCTCCGCCCGCTGCAGGACGTCGGGCTGGGCTACATCAAGCTCGGGCAGTCCTCCTCGACGCTCTCGGGCGGCGAGAGCCAGCGCGTGAAGCTCGCCTCGTTCCTCACGCGCGAAAGCACGGAGGGGAGCGTGATGTTCATCTTCGACGAGCCGACCACGGGACTGCACTTCCACGACATCTCGAAGCTGCTCGCGGCCTTCGACGCCCTGATCGAACGGGGCCACACGATCGTCATCGTCGAGCACAACATGGACATCATCAAGTGCGCCGACTGGGTCGTGGACCTTGGGCCCGAGGCGGGCAGCGGCGGCGGCAATGTCGTCTTCGAGGGGACGCCGCGCGAGCTGGAGCACTGCGCGGCAAGCCATACGGGGGCCTTTCTGGCCAAACGCGGAAAACTCAACGATGAATAGGGAATTCACAACATACACGCTGCCCAACGGCATCCGGGGCATCCACCGCCAGGTGAAGGGGTCGGTGGCGCACTGCGCGCTGGTGATCGGCGCGGGGAGCCGCGACGAACGGCCCGACGAATACGGGCTGGCGCACTTCACCGAGCACGCCTTCTTCAAGGGGACGCAGCGGCGCCGCGCCTGGCAGGTCAACTGTCGCCTGGAGAACCTCGGCGGCGAGCTGAACGCCTTCACGACGAAGGAGGAGACGACGATCCACGCCACGACGCTGCGCGGCGACTTCGCGAAGGCCGTGGAGCTGATCGCCGACGTCGCCTTCCACTCGACCTTCCCCGAACGGGAGCTGGAACGCGAGAAGGAGGTGATCGTCGACGAGATCAACACCTACAAGGATTCGCCCGTCGACATGATCTACGACACGTTCGAGGACATGCTCTTCGAGGGGTCGGAGCTGGGCCACAACATCCTCGGACGCAAGGCCGCGCTGATGCGCTACGACGGCGACGCGATCCGCACCTTCACGGCCCGCACGCACACGACCGACCGCATGGTCTTCTCGTCGATCGGCAGCTTCCCGGCCCGCACGGCCGAGGCGGTTGCCGCACGCTACCTGGCCGCCGAGCTAGCCTCCGTGCGGAGTTTCGAGCGCAAGGCCCCCGCGGCATACCGTCCCTTCGAGAAGAGCGTCACGAAGCACACGCACCAGACGCACTGCATCATCGGCAACCGCGCCTGCGGCATCGGCGACGAGCGGCGGCTGGAGCTCTCGCTGCTGACGAACATTCTGGGCGGCCCGTGCGCCAATTCGCTGCTGAACGTCGTCGTGCGCGAACGCCACGGCCTCTCCTACAACATCGAGGCAACCTACACGCCCTACGGCGACACGGGCATCGCGGCGATCTACTTCAGCTCCGAGCATGCGAACGCAGCGCAGTGCATCGAGCTCATCGAGGAGCAGCTGCACCGCCTGCGCACCACGCCGCTCACGGCCCGGCAGCTCTCGATGGCCAAAAAGCAGTTCATCGCACAGCTGGCCATCTCGAGCGAGAGCAACGAAAGCTACATGCTCAGCGCCGGCAAGAGCCTGCTGGTGCACGACAGCGTCGACACGATGGAGGAGGTCTACGCCCGGGTGCGGGCGCTGACGTCCGAACAGCTCATGGCCGCGGCGGGGGAGGTCTTCAACGGCATGTCGCGGCTCATCTACAAATAACGGAAGGAATCATGGACGCGCTGGAACAGTACATACACGACCACACGGAGCCCGAGGAGGCGCTGCTGCACGAACTGGACCGCGAGACGAACCTCAGGACCGTTGCGCCGCGCATGCTCTCGGGGCATATCCAGGGCCGGCTGCTCGAGATGTTCGTCAGGATGGTGCGCCCGCGGCGCGTGCTTGAGATCGGCACCTTCACGGGCTACTCGGCCCTCTCGATGGCCGCGGGGCTCGACAACGGCGCCGAGCTGCACACCGTCGAGGTCGACGACGAACTCGAGGAGGTGGCGCAGTCCTATTTCGACCGCAGCCCCTACGGAGGCCGCATCCGCCTGCACATCGGGTCGGCACTCGACATCGCCCCGGCGCTCGGCGGGCGCTTCGACCTGGTCTTCATCGACGGCGACAAGCGCGAATACCCCGACTACTACCGCATGCTGATGGGCGACCGCGGCACCGAGCCGCTCGTCGGCAGCGGCTCGGTGCTTATCGCCGACAACATCCTCTGGTCGGGCAAGGTCGTCGGTCCCGTGGCCCACAACGACCGCCACACGCAGGCGCTCGTGGAGTTCAACCGCATGGTCGTCGGCGACCCGCGCGTCGAGAACGTCATCGTCCCGCTGCGCGACGGGCTGAACCTGATCCGGGTGCGGTAGGGGAAGCGGCGGAAGAGAAGACGGCAGGAAAGACGGCGGCAGGGGAGACGGCGGGCCCGCGATGGACCAATCCGCGCCCGCCTGCGGGGCTGCCGCCGCAAAACCGCCGGACGAGCGCTCCGGAAGCGGGCAAAGAGCAGCCCGCAGACGGTCCGCAGCAGCCCGACAGCAGCCCGAGTGCAAGATTTTGCGGTCAGAATGAAGCATTCTCGCGATTTTTTCCTATCTTCACAAAACCAATCAAAATTGCCCGCCATGAAAAAGCTCATTCTGTCGCTCGCCGCGACGCTGGCCGCTGTATCCCTGCTGCAAGCCCAGAAACCCGACTATCGGTTCGGAAAGGTCTCCGAAGAGGAACTCCGGATGGAGCGGTACGACAGGGACCCCGATGCCGAGGCCGTGGTACTCTGCGAGGAGGTTCGGACCTACTACCTGATCGGCAACCAGTTCACCCGCATGACCGACTACTTCATCCGCATCAAGGTCCTCAAGGCGGAAGGCAAGGAGTATGCCGACATCAATCTGCCGTATGTCTTCCAGCGCGAAAACTACGCCAACCTCGATGCCGTGGCCTACAACCTCGTGGACGGCAAAATCGTGAAGACCCCGCTCAAGAAGCAGTACCTCTTCCGCGAGGAGGTCGGCGATGAGCAGTGGATGCTGAAGTTCTCGATTCCCGAGGTGCGCGAGGGGACCGTCATCGAGTACCGCTACCGCATGAATTCGGACTTCGTCACCTACATTCCGTCGGTTGTCGTGCAGCACGACATCCCGACCGTCCGCATGAAGGCGACGGTCGAGATTCCGGAATACCTCCGTTTCAACGTCAACACGAAGGGGTATCTCTCCATCAACATGCGGGAGAACACCATAGCCGGACGGATCGCCGGGACGGACGTCCCGTACAACGTGCGCGAGATCACGACCGAGGGCCGGGACATCCCCGCCCTGAAAAAGGAGCCCTTCGTCTGGAACCGCAACGAGTTCCGGTCGATGATCGACTTCGAGCTGTCGCAGATCGCCATGCCGTTCTCGGACGTGCAGAACTTCTCCCTGACATGGAAGGATGTCAACGAGGCCCTCGCGGAGACCGACTTCAACAGCAACATCCGCATGGGCAACCCCTTCAAGGAGGAGACCGCCGCCATCGTGGCACGGAATCTCGCACCGCGGCAGACGCTGCATGAACTCCTGCGCCTCGTGCAGTCGCACATGAAGTGGGACGGGAAATACCGTCTGATGAGCTCCTCGCCGCGCAATGCCGCGGACAAGGGTACGGGCAACAGTGCCGAAATCAACTCCGTGCTGATGGCTGCGGTCAAGGATGCGGGATTCGATGTCGTGCCCCTGCTGCTCAATCCCCGGTCCAGAGGCCGCCTGCCCCTGGCACACCCCTCGTTCGACGGCATCAGCACCTTCATCCTGCGCGTGACGCTCGACGACGGGAAATTCGCCTACCTCGACGGTACGGACCCCGATTCGGACGTGGACCTGCTGCCGACCGATCTGCTTGTGGATCGTGCGCGCATCTACGGCGTAAGCGGCGACGTCGGCTGGTGCGACCTCTCGCGGCTCGCCCCGGGCAACACGCACATCAACATGACGCTCGGATTCGATCCCGAGCTCTCGGTCCACGGACGCATCACCGAACGGTACACCAACGTGCCGGCCCTGCGCTGCAGCTCCGCCTACGGCGACGCCCGGTCGGAGGAGGAGTATGTCGAGGCGCTGGAGGAGGAACACCACATCCGGATCGACAGCCTGACGATCAACGGCCTGCGCAGCGCACACCTCACGCAGGAGTTCACGATGACCCGTGAACCGGAGACGGCGGGGGATTTCATCTACCTCAATGCGACCATCATCCCGTTCCTGACGGAAAACCCCTTCAAGAGCCCCGAACGAAAGTATCCCGTGGAGTTCGACAATCCGGCCTCCTACACCATGCAGGGGGTACTCCGCCTGCCCGAGGGCTACGTGGTCGAGGAGCTGCCCCGGGCGGCCCGGTTCAATGCGTTCGACGGCGACATCACCTGTTTCTACATGGCCCAGGCAACGAACGGTATCATCCAGTTCAACATGCGCTTCAACCAGAAGCGGCTCATCTTCCTGCCGGAAGAGTACGCCGACCTGCAGGCCTTCTACGGCGCCGTGGTGAACATATGCAACAGCAGGATCGTCCTCCGCAAACAACAGTAGAGCCATGCTGCGACTCCTTGTCATGCTGCTGGGCGGCCTGCTGCTGCCGCTCCTTGCCGCAGCACAGTCCGCGGACGAAATTCCCGAGGCCCTGCTTGCGGAGAGCGACGCCGTCGTGCGGCTCGACGAAACCGAAACGACCTACACCTCGCCGACCAACGTCGTGGAGCGCCACCACCGGCAGATCACGATTCTCCGGCAGTCGGCCGCCCGCAAGGGGTTCTTCACCTGTGTCGTGGACCGCAACAGCGCGCTGAAGAGCTTTGCGGGAACGGTGCGTGACGCTCATGGCAAGGTGATCCGCAAGCTCAAGCGCTCGGAGCTGAAATACAGCGAATATTCGTCGGGGCTGGCCGACGATGCGGGTTACTACACGCTCGAAATCCTCGCCCCGACGGTACCCTATACCGTCGACGTGGAGTACGAAATCGCCTGCAACGACGGCATACTCGCCTTTGCGCCGTTTCTGCCCGTCGCCTCGACCGCAACCTCGCTCGAGAAGGCTACCTACACGCTCTCCGTGCCGGCCGGCACGCCGCTCGGCTACAAGTGCTGCCGCATCGGCGAGCCCGAGAAGCGCACGGAGAAGGAGCGCGACATCTACCGCTGGCAGCTCGAACAGCTGCCCGCCGTGGAGGCCGAGGAGATGATGCCCCCGCTGATCGACCTGCTGCCGATGGTCTTCGCCGTGCCGTATGACTTCCGCTACGGGCAGACGCAGGGCAGCATGCGCGACTGGCAGTCGTTTGGCGCCTGGCAGCAGGAACTGCTCGAAGGGCGCGACGCCCTGCCCGACGCCCTCCGCCGGGAGGTGCACACCCTCACGGACACGCTGGCGACACCCCGCGAAAAGGTCCGCGCACTCTACGACTATCTGGGCGCCACGACCCGCTACGTGAGCATCCAGCTGGGCATCGGAGGCCTTCAGCCGATGCCGGCCGCCGAGGTCTTCCGCACGAAGTTCGGCGACTGCAAGGCGCTGGCGAACTACCTGCGGGCCCTGCTCGCCGAATGCGGCATCGACTCGGACTATGCGATCATCCACCTCGACCGGCCGCGCATGTTCCGCGACTTCGCCTCGGCAAACCAGGCCAACCACGCCATCCTGCGCGTCCCGCTCGCGGCCGACACGCTGTGGCTCGAATGCACGAATACGGAGATTCCGTTCGGTTACATCCACGAAGATATCGCAGGACACGACGCCATCCTCATCACGCGCGAGGGCGGGGTCTTCACGACGCTGCCCCGGTATGCCGACTCGCTGAACCGCATGGTCCGCCACGTGGAGCTGGACGTCGCACCCGACGGTTCGGTCGCGGGGCACGTCTCCGAACGCTACGAGGCCGTGCAGTACGAATGGAAGATGGGATTTCCGAAACTCGACGCACGCGATCGGACCGACTACCTGCGCGGGGAGCTGAAACTCCCGACGGCCGCCATCACGCGGATCGCCTGCACGGAGCACAAGGCGTCGATCCCCGTGATCGAGATCACCTACGACTTCACGGCGACGCACTTCGTCAACTTCTCGGGCGAGCGGGGCTTCGTGCCGCTCTTTCCCTTCCGTGAGCCGGGCGTCACGACGGCCCGCAACCGCACCAACGACCTCTTCCGCGAGACCGGCTACTGCGACACGGAGCGCATCACGATCCGCCTGCCCGAGAACCTGCGCATCGAGGCGCTGCCCCGCACGGAGAGCCTCGACAACCTCTTCGGGCGCTGTGCGCTCACGTTCGACACCGCGGAGAACGCCATCACGGCGGAGTGCCGCATCAGCAAGTACTCCGGTACCTTTCCACGCGAGGAGTTTGAGGCCTACAAGAAGCTCGGCAACACCATCAGGAAGGCCTACGGAGCCAGCATCGTGGTAAAACGGCAGTAACCGCGCAAAGAAGGGGAGGGGGTAGAGAGAAGACGAGCGATTTTTTCGTAACTTGCCGCAAATTTTCCGCATCATGGAACTCGAGGAACTGCAACGGCGCGTCGACGCCTGGATTCACGAATACGGCGTGCGCTACTTTTCGGAACTGACGAACATGGCCTGCCTCACGGAAGAGGTGGGGGAGCTGGCCCGCGTGATGGCCCGCCGCTACGGCGACCAGTCGTTCAAGGCGGGCGAGAACACGAACCTCGCCGACGAGATGGCCGACGTGCTGTGGGTGCTCGTCTGCCTGGCCAACCAGACGGGCGTGGACCTCACGGCCGCCATGAAGGCCAACTTCGCCAAGAAGACCTCCCGCGACCGGGAACGCCACCTGCACAACGAGAAGCTGCGCGGCTGACCGTCTGCACACATCCGCACGGAAAATTCCCCGTGCCGGGACCCCGAAGGGCCTCCGACACGGGGTCCGCTTATGGTGGAAAGCGTGTGGTGTGGTGCGGATGCGGCGTCCAACGGCAGGCCGGAGCGTCCGCCGGGAGGTCGGGGTGTTGCCGGGAGGTCGGAGCATCCGACGGCAGGTCGGGCGCAACGGAAAGTCCGCTCCGCAGAGGGATCAGCGGCTTCGCTTCGGGGCGACCTCGGAGACGGCAACCGGCACGGCCCGCTGCACGACCGCGCGTTGCGACTCGTCCAGTCTGTCGAAGGAGCGGTCGAACCACCGGCGGGCAAGATCGTCGCGCAGCCCGGCGTAGGCCTTCGTCAACGCCTGCTGCACGCCGACATAAGCGTCATAGGGCGCCCCGGGTGCCGTATCGAGCAGCACGATGCCCCGGCTGACGGCATACCGTTCCCGGCGGCCGTCGGGCAGCTCGAACTCCCGTTCGCACCGTTCGGAGAGGGCAGCATCATCCGACGGATTGCGCAGAAACTCCGCGACACGGGCCGTCAGTTCATCCGTCGAGACCGGCGTCTTCCCGCCGACCGGACCGGCCAGCACCTCGCCCCGGTCATTCACAAGCACCTGAAAGCAGTTGCGCAGCGCAATCGCCAGCCCGGCCCCTTTCGCCGGCTCCTCCCCGGTTCCAAAGGAAGCCTCGATGACGGGAAGCACCTCGACCCTGCCCTGACCTGCCATATCGGGAGACGGCGGCAGCAGCCGCTCCACGCTCTCCCCGTGCAGACTGTAGCGCACACGCAGCGTCCCGGCCTCGCGCAGCTCCGCCTTCGCATCGGAGACCGAACCCATGCGCACGGCCCCGTCCGCACGAATCTCGACGGTCAGCCGCGACCGCTCTTCGGCCGGAAGCCGGTCGCGCTTGTCGGCAATGCGCCGCATCATCTCCTCCTTCGTGCAGGGTACGCCGTCGACCCACAGCTCCCCGCCGCTCATGCGCACCACGACGGTATAGGCATCGCCGCCCGGAGCCTCTTCCGCAACCGGCGCCCCGGCGGTCGGCGCCTCCGCAGGCCCGGCGACCGGAGGCTCGGCCGTCCGCACCGTAAAACTGCAAAGCATCATCATTCCGGCCACCACGGGGATGGCAGCACCGAGACGCCACAGGGCGTGGCGGTGCATTTCAAATCGTGTCATCATAAGAAATCGGTTTTTGGTGAATGAATGGTTCAACCCGCAGGTCATATCCGGATTATAACCGAAGAGTTGACGAAAGATCACGATTCGATAGGCCGTCAGGTCATACCCGGCCTTCAGCACGTCGGCATCGGCCTCCCACTCCTGCACCTCCTCGAGCCAGCGGCCGGCAATCCAGACAAAGGGATTGATCCAGTAGAGGCAGCGCACGACCTCGAGGACGATCCGCTCCGCCGTGTGGGCGTGGCGCACGTGGCTCCGCTCGTGGCAGAGGATCATCTCGCGGCGCTGGCCCGTGCACGCGGGGCTCATGAAGACGGTCCGCAGGAAGGAGAAGGGCGACGCAATGGCGGGATGCTCGGCCAGCGTATAGCCGTCACCGGGCGTGAGGTGCGCCCGGCGGCGCAGGCGCCGGATACGCAGCATCCGCACCCCGAGCAGCCCCAACGAAAGCAGTGCCACCGCGCCATAGAGCGCCGCGACACCCCCGCGCCACGCGGCGGCACGGTCC
>ERZ780137.1345-NODE-1345-length-14673-cov-2.724176_pt1 | contig 14673 bp, 12 predicted proteins | sample MGYA00511020_ERZ780137 | MGnify/ENA primary metagenome ERZ780137 (study PRJEB29588, sample SAMEA2157917) | human gut metagenome | biome: human gut; feature: human-associated habitat; material: faeces | place: Denmark | collected 2008/2010 ... | reverse complement strand
GTTGACCTTCGCAATGTTGTCGTACAGGAAAAGCTTATGGTCTTCCATGGGTGTTCCTTTCATCTCCGAGATTTGATAGTACACCCCACTTGCACGCCAAAATGCGCATTTTGGCGAACGATAACAAACTGGAAACAAACGGATTCTGTTATGCAACAAAATTACTTTGTGTGAGCAGTTGGCCTAGCAGCAGAAGGATTCATGAGAGCGAGCCCCCAGGGCAAGCGCTTCGGGCATGCGTGGGTTCGCCCGGCAAGAGCTCCAACCATGCCGCGCGCCAACCCCCGATGCCCTGCGCAAACCGCCCGTCGAAGACGCAAGGGCGCAAGCGAAACCTCTAGCATTCAAATTCCAGCGTTCAGCGCCTAAGGCTGCGCCCTTTCCCGCCCCGCAGGCCAAGCGCTATACCCCACCCGATACGCGCCCACCGCACGTTTCAAGCGCGCCTGTCGAAAGCGCCCATAGCATTTTGTGTGCGCTCGCCCCATTCGCCGAACGGGCCCTGCAACTATAGTTTTCCGCAATACCTCGAATGCGTAAATAACAGGACGCAATGATAGAATCCAATCAAGGCCCCGATGCGCCCCGGCGCTCGAAGCCGCGCGCTAGCCAACGGCCCGCATGCGACCACCCACGCAATGCCGCCGCAGCGCTCACCAATTCGAGGAGAGAGAAACTACCATGACGCAAGATATCAACGGCGCAACGCGTCTCATCTGCCTGTTTGGCGATCCGGTTGCCCACAGCAAGTCGCCCCACCTCCACAACCGCGCATTCGAGCGCGCAGGCCTCAACTACGCCTACATGGCGTTTCGCGTGCCCGGCGAGGACATGAAGCAAGCAACCGATGCTATCCGCCTTCTTAACATGCGCGGCTGCAACCTCACCATGCCGAACAAGATCGCCGTTATCCCCTTCCTGGACAAGCTCGACCCCGCCGCCGAGATCGTTGGGGCCGTCAACACCATCGTGAACGAAGACGGCGTGCTTACCGGCTACATCACCGACGGCTACGGCTTCATGAAGTCGTTCGCCGAGCATGGCGTTGAGGTTAAGGGCAAGAAGATGGTGCAGATGGGCATGGGCGGTGCCGGCACCGCTATCGCCGCGCAGGCTGCACTCGACGGCGTGGGCGAAATCGTGGTGTTCAGCCCCAGCACCGGCAAGTCCTGGGAGCGCGTCGGCAAAGAAGTTGCCCTTATCGCCGAGAAGACGGGCGCGAAGATCAGCCGCCACGACGCAAACGACCTGGACGACCTGCGCGCCCAGCTGGCTGACGCTGAGCTGTTGGCCAACGCAACTCCCATCGGCATGGGCAAGCTCGAGGGCCAGTCGCCCATCCCCGACGCAACGTACCTGCACCCGGGCCTTGCCATCCAGGACGCCATCTACCAGCCGGCGGAAACCGAGTTGCTGAAGATGGGCAAGGAAGCAGGCTGCACCACCATCAACGGCGAAGGCATGCTGTTCTGGCAGGGTGCCCGCGCCTTTGAGATTTGGACAGGTGTCGAATTCCCGCTTTCACCAGACGAAATGTAGCAAACGCAACAGCGTTAAAATGAAACGGCGGCGTGCAATGGGGATTGCGCGACCGCCGTTTCCTGTTTTATGGGGATGAAACCAAGCAGAAGCCCGCTACGGGAAGGCGGGCAAACCGCGCCGGCAACGCTCCCGCACGTGCAGCAGCCGGCATACGGACCATCAGGAGGGGCTATGAGCTGGCAGGAAGAATACGAGCGCAAGCAAATCACCGTCGACCAGGTGTTCGAGAAGCACCTAACGGGCAACCAGAAGATTTACACGGGTGGTCTGCACGTTCCAGCTACCATCATCAATGCGCTGATCAAGCGCGTTGCGAACGGCAGCCTTACCGGCATCGACCTGTACGGCAACTGGATGAACGGCGACATCACGTTCGCCGGGCTCGACGTAACGCCCCAGCAGTTCCGCTACCACACGTACTTCGCCGGCCCCAACGAGCGCACGGGCTTTGCCGCCGGCTCGAAATGCGTTGCGCACATCCCTGTGCATTTCTCCGACACCAACCGCATGCTCGAGGAAATCGGGCTCGACTATGCGGTGGTTCAGATGACGCCGCCCGACGCGCAGGGCAACTGCAACATCGGGCCCTTGGGGTTCGAGCAAGGCGCGCTGCGCGGCGCAAAGCACATCATCGCGCAGGTGAACCCACGCCTCCCTCACGTGTTCGGCGATTCGCACAACTACCACGTAAGCCTCATCGATGCCTTCGTGCTGCAAGAAGAGGCGCTTGAGGATGCGCCCGTCGCCGCGCCAACGCCCGAAGAGGAAAAAGTAGCCGAGCTCATCGTTAACCGCGTGAACGACGGCGACACCATTCAGCTGGGCATCGGTGGCATCATCAACGCCATTGCAGCAGGCCTGCAGAACAAGAAGCATCTGGGGTGTTTCACCGAGATGTTCTCGGATGCGTTCGTGGAGCTGCAGCAGAAAGGCGTGATAGACAACTCGCGCAAGTCGTTCATGCCCGGCGTTTCCGTGGCCGGCTACTCCACCGGTACGCAGCGCCTATACGACTTCATCCACGAAAACCCCAGCATGTACTACTGTTCCTACGACACGGTTTGCAACCCTGCCGTTATCGCCAGGAACGACAACCTAGTTTCGGTGAACACTGCCGTGAGCATCGACCTTACCGGGCAGGTTTGCGCCGAGAGCATCGGGGCACGCCAGTACTCTGCAAGCGGCGGTCAGTTCGACTTCGTGCGCGGTGTGAAGAACTCGAAGGGCGGGCGCGGCTTCATTGCAGTAACCAGCGTTGCGCATACGAAGAAGGGCCCCGTGTCGAAGATCGTTCCCACGCTTGCACCGGGAAGCGCCATAACGAGCCTGCGCAACGACGTGCAGTACATCGCAACCGAATACGGCGTGGCCGACCTGCGCTGGGCGGACATCCCCACGCGCGCACAGCGGCTTATCAGCATCGCCCACCCCGATTTCCGCGACGAGCTCGCCTACGAAGCCAAGAGGCTCGGCTTTTTGTACTAGGAGAATTGGCGAAGCCCATGCTGCGTGAACCCGACGGAGACAGGGTGAGCCCAAAACCAGAAACACCCTCTTCTTTGGCAAAATAATCGACTTGGGAACGGCATCTGCTCTCATTCAGTAAGTCAATCCGCATAAATACGCAACATTTATAGATATTTTGTTGCGTATTTATGCTGAATAGCTTATTTTCGAGGCCGAACAAGTCGGGCAAATCGTTCCCAAGTCGATTATTTTGGCAGAATAGGGACGCTTTCTGGTTCCGCATGGACCAAAAAGACCCAACGGGCGGCCACCTCGCTTCCGCGCGATGACCGCTCGCCCCTGCCCCAACGGGCGGCCCGCATCACCGCCACAATGAAGCGCACTTGCCTGCGCCTCGATAGGCTGCCCATGCAAACAGGGCGCAACCTATTGCGTAACGCGCTTGCGGTTTTCAGGCTGGAGAATCAGCACCGCCGCAACAACGGCAACCACCGCGAACAGCGCGCCCACGGGGCCAGCCCACACAAACCCGGGGCCCGAAGCTACCACGCCGCCCAAGAACGAGCCGGTGGCAATGCCCAAGTCGGAAGAAGTGGGCATCACGGCAGAGGCAAGGGTGAGCGCCTTCGGATAATCCTTGGCGGAGGTTTGGAGCAGGAACGTTTGCAGCGGGGCGTTCATGTGGTAGATGAACACGCCCGTAAGCACCACGTTGATAACCGCCAAGGCCGTGTTGCCCGACGCCAACGTGGGGCCCAGCATAAGCAGCACAATCGCCTGCAGGCCGAACATGATGGGCATCTTCGCCAAGCCGTAGCGCTGCGCGATGGAGCCGCTGCCCAGGTTGGACACGATGGTGGCGGCACCGTAGAAGAACAGCACGATGCTCACCATCCACACCGAAAGGCCCACGCCGTCTTCCAAGATAGGCGTTACGTACACGTAGAACACGTAGGTGGCCGCCATGCCGAAGCCCTTCATCACCAGCACCAAGATGATGCGGCGATCCTTCAAGATAACCAGCTGGTCGCGCACGCGGGAGGAAACGTCGGTAGAGCCCGAACGCGGCACCGAGACAAGCAGCAGAACGGTAACTATCAACGCAACCGCCTCAACCGCGATGAAAGCGGCCTTGATGCCAAACGCATCGGAAAGCAGCGTGCCGATAGGCGTGCCCAAAACGCTCGCAACGGAAAAGCCCGCATACACGAACGAGATGATGCGCGCCGACTTCTCGCGCGGCACGATGTCGTTGATAAACGTCATCACAGTGGAGAGCAGAACGCCGGAAACCACCGCGGTTAGGATGCGTGCCACCAGCAGCGTTTCGTACGTTGGCGCCGCAATGGCAAGCAGGTTGCCCGCATTGAACACTGCCAAGAACGTCACGAACAGCGGGAATCTGCGAAAGCGCCCGGTGGAAAGCACGATGATGGGCGTCGATACGGCATAGGAGATGGCGAAGAAGCCAACCAAGTTGCCGGCAGAGGCGAGCGAGATGCCGTACTCTTCGGCGATGTCGGGCGTGATGCCGATGACGATGAACTCCGCAAAGCCCAAAGCGAACCCAACCACAACCAACGCAACGGTTGCCAACTTCGTACGTACCGCACTCTCTGCCACGAGCTGCTTCTTTCCTCTTCCAGGCAGCCCCAACCGATGTTTGAGCATGCCAAATTACCAATCGCTAATTTGAGTATTCTAAACAGAATCGAAGCATTGCGGAACGCAATAGCGAAAGGATGCAGAAAACCAAACAAGATGAAGCGCGAAATGCTCGCTTTTCTTCCCCATCTCTTACCCAACAGGCCGAAAAGTCTTCCCCAAGAAGCAAAAAGGCCAGCCGCATAAGCGACTGACCTGCAATTTCATGGAGCCAACGGCCGGACTCGAACCGGCGACCCACGCATTACGAATGCGTTGCTCTACCAACTGAGCCACGTTGGCACTCCTGGCGCTAAAAACAAGCGCCAGAGAAGTATACGCAACTGCGGCATTTTTCGCAAGGGTAAACTTCGCAGCGTCCGCGGAAAAGCCGCTCATTTGCGCTGCTACCCCGCTTTTCGCAACAAGAATGCTCCCGTTTGTGCCTTATTTCTGGTTAGATAGACTATAGGAAACCAGTTCCCAAAATATGGCGCATACTTTCTGCCCGAATCGCAGAAAGGCAGCTCGCTGCCGCGTAGCTGCCCGCCAAAGAACCAGAGTCGAAAGGAGGCGCCGTGATCACAGCCAAATGCGACGAAAACTCGAATCGCCCCCTGGTTATCATCACGTACGCCTCAGTAGGTTCAGGCCATCGCAGCGCGGCACAGGCAACCGCGCAGGCGCTTGAGGACTTGCGCGGCAAGCACCCTGCCTTGCCCGAAGACGTCGAGATCGCCGTGCTCGACATTCTGGATTACGGTTACATCAAGTTCGATGGCGACAAGACGGCAAACGTGACCGTTTCGTTCAACTGGCTCTACGACATCACCTGGCATCGCACCTTCACGGGACGCCTGCTATGGGGCGGCGGCTACGCGGGGTCGCCCGTCATGTTCGCGCCGTTCACCAAAATAGTTCAGAAGCGCAAGCCCATTGCCATCTTGGCAACGCATATCGTTGCGGCCAACGCCTCCGTTGCCGCGAAGATGGTTACCCGGCAAACGTTCCCGGTTGCCTGCATCCCCACCGATTACGGCGCCGAAGGGCTGTGGCCGCACCTTGATTGCGACCTGTTCTGCGCCGCCGATGAAACGATGGTCAAAGAGCTTGCGCCCCGCAAGGTGCCCGAAAGCCATATCAAGGTCACCGGCATTCCGGTGCGCAAGGGCTTCACCGAGCTCATCGACCGCGACAAGGTGCTCGACCAGTTCGGCTTGCCGCACGACAAGATGATTGTGCTGGTTATGGCTGGCGCGCGCCACTCGCAGCCTTACATCCCGTTCCGAGAAATCGTGAACAAGGTGGTTCCGCTGCTTTCCGATTTCCCCAACATGCATTTCGCCTTCTTGGCCGGCGCCGACAAGGAATACGCCAATGGCCTGAAGGGTTTCTTCAAGGAACGCGACATCACGAACGTCACCGTCTACAACTACATCGAGCGCATTCCGCAGCTGATGGAAGCGAGCGACATGATCGTGGCGAAGTCTGGCGGCCTGGCCACCACCGAATGCCTGTGCGCACGCCTGCCGCTTATCCTGGTTGGCAAGTCGTACGGGCAAGAGCGTGCCAACACCTACACCGTCACGAAGGCAGGCGCCGCAGTTACCGCAGAAACGGCCGAAGAGCTGGTTGATCGTTTGCGTCAGATCCACGAGAACCCGGAGCAGCTGCAAACCATGCTCACCGGTGGCGAATCGCTGCGCCGCCCGAACGCTGCGCACGACGCTGCCGTGGCGACGCTCGACCTAGTGGGCACGCTCGAACCGCCGAAGAAGCATCTTCTTAAGTTCTACTGGGGCAACAAGCCCTATCGCGTTCGCTAGCAACACCAGCGGCAGAGGCGGCCCCGACCCTGTGGGCCAGCAACATCAGCGACCAAAACGCTCCCGATTCTGCGGGCCGATAGGACCAACAGCCAAAACAACCCCGATCCTGCGGGCCACGCCAGCGGCCGAAGCGGCCCTGGTCCTGCGGGCCAACAGCGCTAGTAGCTGAAGAGGTCAACAGCGATGCCAGCAGCCTTCCCAATCCCGACTTCACGCGCCGACAAGGCTGCGACTGAGCAACAGGACCCGCGCGTCCTCGTCGGTTTTGCCCTTGATTCGGGGGCTTGGGGCAAAATTGCTGCGAAATGTATTCCGAATCCAGGTTTTACGCCTCAGGAGCATGCATTTGAAAGGTTTCTTGCCTTTTACGCGCAAGCTGGCATACATTTCGCACGCTTCTCGCCATGAAGCTGGCTTTTCGCATGCTTTCCACGAGTTGAGCATGCATATGATGCATTTATTGCCAGCAGAAAACGCCTGCTGGCAATACCGGATGCCCTATTTGCCGAACAACCCGCCGAACAGGCCTTTCTTCTGCACCTCTTCGCTCGTTACGCCCTGCACTTCGTAGCCGGTGGCGCCAATCGCCTTGCGCAGCGCCGCTTCATCGAGCGGCTGCTCAGACTCGATTACCGTACGACCCTTGCTATGCGAAGAGGAAACCTTCTTCACCTTGAAGCTGTTGCGGACCGCATCGTTCACGTGCGATTCGCACATGCCGCACATCATGCCATCGACGTCTACCACGGTTCTGTACATAGGAAGCCTTTCTCACGCAGGCATCTCCCGCCATACCCGGGAGTTCACCTTATCTAACAACCGCAAGGGTACACCTAACCGCCAGAGCATGCACCGACCAAGGGTATTTCTTCTTCTAGTCTCCCTGCGGTGCGCCCACCCAGGGGGGGCTTCCGCGAGAAAAGGATGCCCGGTTTCAATCTGGGATTGCTTCAGATATGCGTCCCCTGCCAGCTGCGCAGAAGCAGAGCGCTGCTAGCGCCCAAACGATGTCGCGCGCGACCGACAAACGAGGCAGCGGGCGTCGAGCAAGCAGTGCGACGCAAAAGCAAAGCGCGGCAAGCGCCAAAGCGGCGGGCGCTACTCCGCCTCGCGCTTGCCGGCGAACTGCATGCGGTAGTAGCGATCGTAAATGCCGCCGAGCGCGCGCAGCTCCTTGTGCGTGCCCACCTCGACCACACGGCCTTCGTCCACCACGGCGATAAAGTCGGCGTTACGGATGGTGGAAAGGCGATGGGCAATCACCAGCGTAGTGCGGTTTTCGCTCAGGCGCTCAAGCGAAGCCTGCACGCGCTCTTCGCTTTCGTTGTCGAGCGCACTCGTTGCCTCGTCGAGCACCAGGATATGAGGGTCGCGCAGGAAGACGCGCGCAATAGCAATGCGCTGCTTCTGCCCGCCCGAAAGACGCGTGCCGCGCTCGCCCACAAAGGTGTCGTAGCCGTCCTCGAGGCCCACGATGAAGTCATGGATGTTCGCCTGACGCGCCGCCCATTCGATGCGCTCCTGCGAGGCGGACGGATCGCCGTACAAAATGTTCTCACGGATGGTGCCCTCGAACAGATACACGTCCTGCTGAACAATGCCCACCTGCGCGCGAAGCGATTCCAGCGTGGCATCGCGCACATCCACGCCATCGATCTCCACTGAGCCCGATGCCACGTCGTAGAAGCGCGGCAGCAGCGAGCACGTGGTGGTCTTGCCGCCGCCCGAAGGCCCCACCAGGGCAACCGTCGAGCCGGCGGGCACTTCCAGGTTCAGCCCGCGCAGCACTTCCTTACCGTCAACGTACGAGAAATGCACGTCGGTGTAGCGAATGCTCGGAGCGGCATCTTCGCCTACCACCGCGCCAAGATCGATGGCGCCGGGCTTGTTTTCCACGCCGGGACGCTCGGCCAGCGTCTCGACGAAACGACGGAAGCCTGCATAGCCCTTCTGGAAGGTTTCGGTGAAGTTGATAAGCAGCTCAACCGGCGCGATGAATATGCCGATGTAGAGCGCATACATAACCATGTCGGCCGGCTCTAGGATGCCCTGCGCCACGAACAACCCGCCGCCCACGATAGTGGCCGTGTACAGCGCGCCCGTGAAGAAGCTCGAAGCCATCTGGAACTGCCCCATAAAGCGGTACGAGAGCTCCTTCGTTTCGATGAACTCCTCGTTGGCGTGGCCGAACTTGTCGATCTCGATATGCTCGTTGCCGAAGCCCTTCACCACGCGGATGCCGCCCAGCGAATCCTGCAGGCGCGCATTGAGGCCCGCCATGCGCACGCGGTTCTGGCGGAAGATGGTGCGCTTGCGATAGTTCGCCACGAATGCGTACGTTGCCATAACGGCCGTCACCGCCAGCATCACCAACGTAAGCGGCACGTTGATGAACATCAGCAGAACGAACGAGCCCACAATCTTCAGCGTAGCGATGAACAGGTTCTCGGGGCCGTGATGGGCCACCTCGGAAATATCGAACAGGTCGGTTACCAGCTTCGACATCATCTCGCCGGTGTTGTTGCGGTCGTAGTACGAGAAGCTCAGGCGCTGATACTGCTGGAACAAGTCCATGCGCATGCGCGCCTCCATGCGGGCGCCCATGATGTGACCCCAACAGGAAATGAAGTACTGGCACAGGCTGCGCACCACGTACATTGCCACCAGGCCAAGCGCCACCCACGGCAGCACGCCCATAATGGCATCGCGCGCGTTCACGAAGAAATCGCGCACGAAGAGGTTGAGGATTTGAGGGAATGCCAAGTCGATAGCCGCCAGCAGCGTGGCGCATACCAAGTCGGCCACGAACAGGAACGTGAACGGCTTGTAGTAGCTCACGAATTTCCGCGCCACAACCTTGAAGGGAACTTCCCGCTTTTCCTTCGTTTTGCCCAAAACGCATTTCCTCTCGTCGTTTATGCATTGTTCCACGCTGCGCCCGCCCAAAGGGGAACGCCCCCGGGCGCCCTGGTTTTCCTTGCCCACCCTTCGGCGCGGCTGCGTTTTTGCCGATAGCCTCCGCCAATTATAGGAATCGGGCAGCTCGCGCGCCAAACCACTTCGCCGAACAACTAATATGTAAAGCTGCTGGCTTTTTGCCAGGGCAGAGCGTTGCGAGCCTGAAAACGCTTGACTTGCACTGTCATCGTTCTAAAATCCGCCTTAATCCTACTATTCTGATAGGTTTTGTAGTGTAGAAAGGACCCCGCGTTGAACTTCGACGCCATGGCGCAATACCTTCCTCTGTACGAGGACGCGGCGCTGCTGACGTTGAGCATCGGATGGATCGGCATAGCCGGCTCCATCATCCTCGGCGTGGCCATGATCGTGCATTTCCGCATCCCGGTGCTCCGCCAAATATGCCGCGTGTACATCGAGCTGTTCCGCAACACCCCGTTGCTGATTCAGCTGTTCTTCTTCTATTTCGGCCTGCCCCGCATGGGCATCTCCATCACGCCCGAAGTGTGCGGCATGTTCGGTTTGGCGCTGCACGGCGGCGCCTACATGGCCGAGTCGTTCCGCGCCGGCCTGGAAAACGTTGAGCCTATCCAGCGCGAAAGCGCCCTGAGCCTGGGCCTTTCGAAGCTGCAGGCCATGCGCTACGTGGTGCTGCCGCAGGCTGTTTCGCTCAGCTTCCCTTCGTTTGTGGCAAACGTCATCTTCCTTTTGAAGGAAACCAGCGTGTTTTCGGCCATCAGCCTGATGGACTTGATGTTCGTCACGAAAGACCTGATGGGCCTGTACTACAAAACCACCGAATGCCTGGTAATGCTGGTGGTGTTCTACCTTATTATCCTGGTGCCCGTCTCCGTTGCCGGCACCTACATCGAAAGGAGGTTGCGCCATGGAAGCTTTGGGGCTTGATGTCCTGTTCATGGGCTCAAACGCCGCCCGCCTTCTGCAGGGCCTGTGGGTTGCGGTGCAGATCAGCGCAATCTCTGTGGTGCTGAGCATTATCCTGGGCATGCTCTTCGGCATTTTCATGACGTGGAAGAACCCTGTTGCCAAGGTTATCTCGCGCCTGTACCTGGAAATCGTGCGTATCATGCCGCAGCTGGTTCTGCTCTACATCGTGTTCTTCGGCGCTACCCGCGTTATGGGCCTCAACATCTCAGCGGAGCTTTCCTCCGTTATCGTGTTCGTGTTCTGGGGAACCGGCGAAATGGGCGACTTGGTCCGCGGCGCGCTTACCAGCATCCCGAAGCAGCAGTACGAAAGCGCCGCTGCGCTGGGGCTTAACAAGGCGCAGATCTACCGTTACGTGATTATCCCGCAGGCCATTCGCCGCCTGATCCCCTCCTCCATCAACCTGATTACCCGCATGATCAAGACCACCAGCCTGCTGCTGATGATCGGCGTAATCGAGATGATGAAGGTTGGTCAGCAGATCATCGAGGCGAACCGCATGACCTCCCCCAACGCCGTGTTCGGCATCTACGGCACCATCATGCTGCTGTACTTCGTAATCTGCTGGCCCATCAGCATGCTGGCAAACCACCTCGAGAAGAAATGGAACTAAGCAATGAGCGACACCGCCCTGCTCTCCATTGAGCATCTGAAAAAAGCCTACGGCGATAACGTGGTGCTGAAAGACATCAGCCTTTCCGTAAAGCGCGGCGAGGTAATCGTGGTGATCGGCCCCTCGGGGTGCGGCAAGTCCACCTTCCTACGCTGCATCAACGCCCTTGAGCCCATCCAAGGCGGCACCATCAAGGTCGAGGGCAAAGACGTGAGCAGCTCCGAAAAGGACCTTACCGAGCTTCGCCAGAAGGTTGGCATGGTGTTCCAGAGCTACGACCTGTTCCCGCACATGACCGTGCTCGACAACATCACGTTGGCACCGATGAAGGTGAAGAAGGTCGCGAAGGCGCAGGCCGAGGAAACGGCGCGCGGCCTTTTGAAGCGCGTGGGCCTTACCGATAAGGAGAAGAGCTACCCGCGCGAGCTTTCCGGCGGCCAGAAGCAGCGCGTGGCCATTGCCCGCGCTCTGGCTATGGAGCCTGAGGTGCTGCTGCTCGACGAGGTTACCGCTGCCCTCGACCCCGAGATGGTGCGCGAGGTGCTTGACGTTATCCTAGGGTTGGCGAAAGAGGGCAAGACGATGCTCATCGTTACCCACGAGATGCAGTTCGCCCGCGCCGTTGCCGATCGCGTGCTGTTCTTCGACGGCGGCGAGATCGTAGAGCAGGACATCCCCGAGCGCTTCTTCGAGAACCCCAAAACCGAGCGAGCCAAGAAGTTCCTCCACACCTTCGAGTTCGACGCAGTCCGCCAGCACGAAGGCTAGCAACAAAGCAAAGCCAGGAGCCCCACCCGGGGCTCCTTCTGTTTTCAGGGAGAGATAAGGTCAAAGGCGCGCGAAAAGACCAACCTCCTTTCAGCCTCGCATTCGCCGCCCTGAACGCTTTAGCGCGCCTACAGCCCGCCCCCTCGGGGACCGACCGCGCACCCCAACAGCTCGGTTTGCGTCGCGTATGGCTCTTCTTGGAGCTTAGTCGGCGGCAGGCAGTGGCGGGAGCGGGGCCGCGTTTCGCGGCACGCTGAAGCGCGTTTTTCCAGAAATCGACTCAAAGAAATCGCCCCAGGTATTCGACTAAAGATGAGGGGATAGAACGAATCTTGCGTCGAACTGATCTCCGCGATTTCTTTCACTAACCTTTCTTTCGATTTCTGGAAAACGACCAAGCGAAAGCGTGCCGCGAAACGCGGCCCCGCTCCCGTCCCTGCCCGTTTGCTGCCCAAACTCCCCAATAACCAGCCATTCGCAACGCAAAACGACTAATTCCCTTATTCCTATTGACTTTGTAGGATTTACGCGGTTTACTTCCATCAATCGAAAAACCCCTGCACATGCAAGGGCGCAGAAGTAAGGAGAAGGACATGACCCAGACGAAACGCACCTGGAAACTCGTTGCTGTGCTTGTTGCAGCCCTGGCTCTTGCCGGAGCGCTGCTTGCAGGCTGCTCTAGCAACGACAATTCCTCGAGCAATTCGAACGCAGGATACCGCACGCTTGACCAGATCAAGGACAGCGGCAAGATCACCATCGGCGTTTTCAGCGACAAGAGCCCCTTCGGCTACGTTGACGAAAACGGCACCTACCAGGGCTACGACATCGAGCTGGCAAACCGCCTGGGTCAGGACCTTGGCGTAGACGTTGAGCTGGTTTCCACCGAGGCAGCCAACCGCGTTGAGTACCTGCAGACCGGCAAGGTAGACGTTATCCTGGCAAACTTCACCGTTACCCCCGAGCGCGCTGAAGCAGTAGACTTCGCCAATCCGTACATGAACGTTGCACTGGGCGTTGTTTCCCATAAGGACAAGGTTGTTACCGACCTTTCCCAGATTGGCAACCGCCCGGTAATCGTGATTTCCGGCACCACGGCTGAAACCTACCTCACCGAGCACAACAAGGACCTCGACCTTGAGAAGTACGACACCTACGCTGCTGCTAAGACCGCATTCGAGAACAATCCCGACGCTGTATGGGCAAACGACAACACCGAGGTTATCGCCTTCGCCAAGCAGGGCGGCTCTGAGTACGTGGTAGGCATCGACCAGCTTGGCAACGCCGACACCATCGCTCCTGCCGTAACCAAGGGCAACGAGAGCCTGCTGAACTGGATCAACGAAGATCTGAAGAACCTTGGCTCCGAGAACTTCTTCCACAAGGACTACGAGAAGACCTTGGCTGACACCTACGGCACCGACTATGAGAGCACTCTCGTAGTGGAGCCCGGCCAGAACTAGCCTGCTGCGCCGTTCTAACGGCACAGAGAAGTCTCAAAGGGGGAAGGTGCCAAAGCCAGCACCTTCCCCCTTTCGTTTCCTCGGCACTCGTTGGATCCCCGCTCGCTGGTTTACTGGCGCGTGCCCAGGCGTAATGAAAAGAGAAGGGGCCCTGCGGGTCCCTTCTCTTTTTTGTGCTTGCAGCTTTTAATATTTCGAAACTCGCTTTATTGGACGAAACAGCGAGCGGGCTTCATGCGAGGCAGCTCTGCTCGGAAGAACAGCGCAACACTTACGGACGAAGCCCGCTGCCGCCCTGAATGGTGATGGTCTCGCCGGAGACGTACGAGGCCATATCGCTTGCCAGGAACACGGCAACAGGGGCGATGTCGGTCTTAGGATCACCGAAACGGCCCAGCGGGATGCCCTTGATGGTTGCGGCAAACGTGTCGGGGTACTCTTCTTTCCAGGCCGCCAACTGCTCGGTCATGGCAAGCGGGCAGATAACGTTGGCGCGCACGCCGTCGGGGCCCCACTCGGTAGCCGCAACGCGCGTCATGCCTCGGATGCCTTCCTTTGCAGCAGCGTAGCTCGACTGGCCAGGCTTTCCGAACAGGCCAGCGCCAGAGGAAAGGTTAACCACGGAGCCCTTGGTTTTCTTCAGCTCGGGGAACGCATGCTTCATGTAGAAGAAGGCGGCGTACAGGCCGGAATTGATGGCAAGGTCGAAATCTTCCTTGGAATGATCAACCAGCTTGACGCCCGATTTGGAGGCCTGGGCGTTGTTCACCACCGTGTCGATCTTGCCGAAGTGGGCAACGGTCTGCGCGATAACGTTCTTTACCGCTTCTTCGTCGGAGCCTTCTGCGGCAACGTGCATCACATCGACACCATACTGCTCCTTCAGCTTTGCCTCAGCATCAACAAGACGCTGCTCATTGCGACCCGTGATGCACAGGTTCGCGCCCTCTTCGGCAAAGGCGCTGGCGATGCCGATGCCCTTGCCGCCGCCCGTGATGATTGCCACTTTGCCTTCAAGAAGTCCCATTCGAGCCCCTTCCGTTGCGATTGCTTTTGCATCGATCGTAGGGATTTGCCTTGCTTTTAAGCCGACTATCACGCTTTAACGGTTTGTTTTCATCGGTATTCGGTAATTCTATCTTTCAGTGGATAAAGAAAATGCCGCTCGCGGTTGGCGAACGGCATAGAGAATTTCAGCTAAAGAAGCCCAGCCGGGGCGCATTGATCAATGGCAGTATTTGGCGCAGGAAGGGCAGGCCGCCATGCCGCCCAGGGCTGTTTCGCGCAGCTCGTAGGGAAGGCTGCGTCCCACCTTCAGCATGGCATCGACCACCTCATCGAACGGGATGAGTCCATCGATGCCCGCAAGGGCCATCTGCGCAGCAGAAAGTGCGTTTACCGCCGCGCTGGCGTTGCGCTTCTGACACGGAGCCTCAACCAA
>ERZ780137.1339-NODE-1339-length-14793-cov-3.465871_pt1 | contig 14793 bp, 15 predicted proteins | sample MGYA00511020_ERZ780137 | MGnify/ENA primary metagenome ERZ780137 (study PRJEB29588, sample SAMEA2157917) | human gut metagenome | biome: human gut; feature: human-associated habitat; material: faeces | place: Denmark | collected 2008/2010 ... | reverse complement strand
ATATAATAGGACATTTAAGACCTGTCCCCCTTGTGTCTCATTTAAGACCTGTCCCCTTGTGTCTCACTATTTAATATCTACTTTAATATGAATATCTTTTAATTGATCATATTTAACTTCGCCAGGAGCTCCCATCATTAAGTCTTGAGCTTTACTATTTAGAGGGAAAGCTATAACATCTCTTATTGTATCAGAATCTGTTAAAAGCATAAGCATTCTATCAAATCCAGGTGCGATACCAGCATGTGGAGGAGCACCGAATTGGAATGCTGTATACAAAGCTCCAAATTTTGATTTTACTTCTTCTTCAGTATAACCAGCCATTTCAAATGCTTTAATCATAATGTTAATATCATGATTACGAACAGCTCCTGAAGAAAGTTCGACACCATTACATACTAAATCATATTGATATGCTAATATATCTAATGGTTTTTCGTTTGTTAATGCATCTAAGCCACCTTGTGGCATTGAGAATGGATTATGACTAAATTGTAGCTTATCGTGTTCATCTAATTCAAACATTGGAAAATCTACAATCCAGCAAAATTCGAATACGTCTTTTTTTATCAAGTCTAATCTTTTACCAAGTTCAGTTCTAATTTGTCCAGCTAGTTCTGTTGCTCTTTTTTCATTGTCTGCTATAAAGAAAATAGTATCTTCCTTTTCTAAATCTGCCAAATCTAATAATTCTTTTTTCAAATCATCTGGAATAAATTTATCAATAGGGCCTTTGTAAGATAAATCCTCTTGAACTTCCAAATATCCAAGTCCACCCATTCCAATTGAAGTTGCATATTTTAGCATTTTTTCATGGAATCCTTTAGACATATGACCTTTAACTTTAATGGCTCTGACAGTTCTATTAATAAATGGTTTAAAAGTACATTTATTAAAGAAATCAGATAAATCAATAATATATAGAGGATTTCTTAAATCTGGCTTATCAGTACCATATTTAACCATAGCTTCTTTGTAAGCAATTCTAGTAAAAGGTGTATTAGAAATAGCTTTATCAGAGAATTCCTTAAAAGTATTGTAAATAACAGGTTCAATTACATTAAATACATCTTCTTGAGTTGCATATGACATTTCCATATCTAATTGATAAAATTCACCAGGGGCTCTATCAGCTCTAGCATCTTCGTCTCTAAAACATGGAGCAATTTGGAAATATTTATCGATTCCAGAAACCATTAACAATTGTTTGAATTGTTGAGGCGCTTGAGGAAGGGCATAAAATTTTCCAGCATGTAATCTACTAGGTACTAAATAATCTCTTGCACCTTCTGGAGATGAGCTAGTTAAGATAGGAGTTTGAACTTCTAAAAATCCTTGTTCTATCATTTGATTTCTTAAGAATTGAAGAACTTTTGCTCTCAAGATTATGTTATTTTTTAATTTATTATTTCTTAAGTCAAGAAAACGATATTGAAGTCTTAAATCTTCTCTAATATCTTGATCTGTATTGATTTCGAAAGGTAACATTTTTGTTCTTTTACCTAATACTTCAATCTCTTCAATACGAATTTCAACTAAACCAGTTTTTAGTTTTGGATTAACTGTTTCTTCATCTCTTTTTTTAACTTCACCAAAAACAGTAACAGAAGATTCGATAGGAATATGAGATGCAAAGTCAACATCTTCAGGATTACCAGAAGTTACTACTTGTGTAATACCATACATATCGCGGATATCTAAAAATACTAGACCACCAAGGTCACGTATAGTTTCTACAAAACCAGCAATTCTAACCTTCTTTCCTACATCTTCTAAACTAATTTCATTACAAGTATGTGTCTTATACTTATTCATTTTTAACCTCCTATTATTAGACATTTTTAATTGTGTAATATATAAAATAAGCACAAAAAAACGCCCTATGCATTATATGCAGGGACGAAATAAACTTTCCGCGGTGCCACCCAGCTTGAAAATATAACATTTTCCACTTTATTTATTTTACTCCAATATGTTTCACTTTTTAGGTTGACCTTAAAGGGCTTACAGCCTATGACCCTTATTCTCTAAAAGTAACTTCTAAAAGCTTTGTATTGTACAAACGTAATATATTTTTTAACTATAAGTATTATTTTACATAGTTTTCCTAGATTTGTCAAGAGTTATACATATTTTTTCATTAGATGGAAAAAATAGCATAGAGGTAGACTATACAGAAACGCCAGAACAAACAAAAGAACAAGATGGAAAAACATATTATTTTTATAATTATGGAAGTAAGATATGGGCAAATGTAAAATGTCAAGCAAATGGTGCAATTAGTTATTGGACATGGATACCAAGATATGCATATAAATTAGAAAGTGGAACAACAAAAGTAATTTTTGTTGATGAAAACGATAGACCATTAAATACGAGTGTGTATGGAAATTCATTACCAGAAGGATATACAGTACATGAAGCATTTAAACAGCAAGATGGCTTAAAGGGAATATGGTTTAGTAAATATCAGCCATCGAAATAAATTTAATAAAAAATAAAGAAAGGAAGAAAATATGAAAAAAATACTTTGAAAATAATGATAATTAGTTTTATAGCTTTATTATTATATTGTACCAATAGTTATGGAGTAGAAAGCGGTACAGTAAGAATGCAAATAAATGGTGGAACAGCATGGACAAATATAAATATATCAGAATCATATGCTGAATGTGAATCTTTAAATTCACCAACATCTACATTAGGAACTTCAGCATTAAAAGCACATTTAACAACAGATGCAGATTGGAGTGCAATGGCAATATTTTCTGTTAGTCAATATGGAGGTGCAACTGATAATTCTCCAAAAACTACAACTGGAAATTCTTCAGGAATTTATAATGTAGGAAGTAATTGGACACAAACAACAGGTATTTTAAGTACAGCAAATAAAAATTCAACACCATATGTTTCCGGATTATTTAATGATGATGGAAGTGTAAAAAAATATATAAGACAATGGACTTCAACAAGAGCAGAAACAAATTTTGTTGGTTTTCAGGATTCATCTGCCCAAGGTACTTATGGTTGGATGGGAGGAAGCGCAAGGTGGGGAACTTCTACATCAGATCCAGTTAGCATAAAAAATGGGCTTTTTGGGATTGGTATTGGTAGTGGCACCTACATCAGCCACGGTAGACATGCTTCGGGTGGTGCGTTCAACGATGTTACATTTAGACCAGTTATTTGGAATTAGTAGAAACTACAATGGCAGTAGAACTGAATACTGAGCTCTGTAGTCCTATTAATGGCCATTTTTTTAAAAAAATTGACTTTTTATGTAAATGCAGTTATAATATATATAGAAGACTTTTAAAATTGTCTTCCGAAAACTTCGGAGGACAAAATACAGTTCTCCGAATATAAAAAGGAGAGCTATACCACATGAATATTAATGCATTGAAAAGAGAAATGAAAAAACTGGAAAAGTTTTTTGTAGATCCAAGTGGGGAGATTTATACCGCAACGGAGCTACATGAAAAACTCGCAAGAGAAATCTGCGAGAAAAACCATTGGGAGTGGAAAATTTCAGGACTGTATTCAGCAGAGGACTTTCTGCTGGAAAAGAAGGGTTACATTAAAGTAGCAAAGTATGACGTATTTAAATACGTCGCCATGAGTAAAATATATGTAAAAAATAAGCATATATTTGAAAATGCGATTTATATCTCGGAGCTATTAAATCTTAAGCTCGAGATATATTAAAAGAAGAGCAGGAGGTTATTAAAGACCTCTTGCTTGCTTTTTATTAAGAAGCAAAAAATCTTTAATTGATAAATAAAGCAAAAAAGAGTATAATACAAATGTAATAAAAAAGAAAAGGAAATAAAAATGTTTAATATAGAAGAAGAACTAAAAAAGTTGCCAAATAAACCAGGTGTTTATGTAATGAGAGACAAAAATGACACTATTATTTATGTTGGAAAAGCAATATCTTTAAAAAATAGAGTAAGACAATATTTTAGAAAAAACAATAAAACAGCAAGGATAGAAAAAATGGTAAGTTTAATAGACCATTTTGAATATATAGTAGTAGATAATGAAGCAGAAGCATTAATTTTAGAATGTAACCTAATAAAAAAGAATAGACCAAAATTTAATGTGTTATTAAAAGATGATAAAACATATCCGTATATAAAAATTGACGTGAAATCAGATTATCCAGGAGTTTTTATAACAAGGAGAGTAATTAATGATGGTTCAAAATATTTTGGCCCATATGCTAATCCAGGAGCCGCTAAAGAGATGATAGACTTTATTAAGCAAAAATATAAAATACGTCAATGTAGAACATTAAAAAATAGAGAAAGACCTTGTCTTAATTATCATATAAATAGATGCTTAGCACCATGTATGGGATATGTAACACCACAGGAATATAAAAAACAGATAGATGAAATTATTGATTTATTAGAAGGAAAAACAGAAAAAATAATAAAAGAACTAGAAAACCAAATGCAAGAGGCTTCAATTAAATTAGAATTTGAAAAAGCGGCAGAGTTAAGAGATAGAATTCAATCAATTGAAAGAGTATCAGAGAAACAAAAAGTATCTAATATATCAGAAAACAATATAGATGTAATTGGAATTGCAAAATCAGATATTCAAATATGTATAGAAATCTTTTTTGTTCGTGGAAGTAAAATGGTAGGAAGAGAGCATTATTTCTATACAGATTTAAAAGATATGGAAAATAAAGAAATACTGTCAGGTTTTATAAAACAATATTATATAGATAGTCAAAATTTACCTAATAAAATAATGATAAGAGAAGAATTAGAGGATCAACAAGCAATAGAACAATGGTTAAGCAAAGAAGCTGGAAGAAAAGTAGAAATAAAATCACCCAAAAAAGGTGAAAAATTAAGATTTGTGGAAATGGCTGATAATAATGCCAAAATTACTCTTGAAAATAAAGAAAGAGATAGAAGCGAAATTTTAGTTGAATTAAAAGAAGTATTGGGATTAGACAAATTACCAAGAAAAATTGAAACATTTGATATCTCAAACATTTCGGGAGAATATATGGTAGCTGGAATGTGTGTAATGGTTGATGGAACAATAAAAAGAAACATGTCAAGAAGATTTAAAATAAAAACAGTTTTAACACAAGATGATCCAAAATGTATGCAAGAAGTAGTAACACGTAGGTTGAAACACTCCATTGACAATAGTAATTCATCAGGTTTTGGTAAGCTACCAGATGCGATATTTGCAGATGGAGGAATTACACAAATAAGAGCAATAAAACAAGCAGTAAAATCATTAGAATTAGATATTCCTGTATTTGGTATGGTTAAAAATGATAAACACCAAACAAGAGCATTAATAAATGAGCAAAGACAAGAATTTGAAATATCAGAAAATTTAATGAACTTAATTACAAAATTTCAAGATGAAGTACATGATACAGCAATTTCTTATCATAGAAAATTAAGAGATGAATCGATAACAAAATCAGAATTAGATGATATAAAAGGAATTGGGGAAGCAAAGAAAAAAGCATTATTAAAATATTTTGGCAGTGTTGAAAAAATTAGAAATTCTTCAATAGAAGAAATTGTAAAAGTAAATGGAATTAATGAAGAATTGGCAAAAAATATATTACACCAATTAAATTAATAAAAATTTGTAACATATTGCGATGAAAATAAGAAGTAGATTATGAATATTTTTAGAATATTTACATATACATATTAAGGACAAGTATTTTGGGAGGTTTGTATATGAAATTTTTGAAAAAACATAAGATGCTTTCTTTTTTTATGGCTACATTTATTGTTCTATCAAGTGCGAATTTTATTATGATTTATGAATTAATAAAAATTGGAGTAAAATTAGCAACAATATAAAAATTAGATTGACAGTAAAATAGAAAAGTGATAAATTAAATACGTAAGTTGGAAGTTCCACAAAGTCTTTGAAGGGGGTAATTTATATGACTTTACAAGAACTGCAAAAAGAAATTTTTGAAAACAAAAAACGGCATGGTTTTAACACAACAGATATGAATGAAGAATTTTGCCATCTTATTGCAGAAGTTGGAGAAGCATATGATGCTTGGTTCAGAGGAAAAGACACATTTGCAGAAGAACTTGCAGATGTAGCAATTTTCCTGTTGGGAATTGCTGAGATGAAAGGTATTGATCTTCAAAAAGAAATTGAGAAAAAAGAAAAAATCAATGAAAGCAGAGAATGTGTTACCAATGAATTAGGCCACCGTGTACACAAAACATAAATATAAGAGCATTATTTTTTGATAATAATTTATCGAAAAATAGTGCTCACTTTATTTTTATTAAGACATAAAATATTTTAGGAGGATAAAATTGAAAATGAGAGGGTTATGTTTTTGTGGAGGAGGAATAAAAGCTGCATCACACATAGGTGCACTTAAAGCATTGGAAGAAAAAAATATAAAATTTGATTGTGTATCTGGTGCATCATCTGGAAGTATTATAGCAACATTATATGCACTTGGATATAATAGTGATGAAATGTGGAAAATGTTTCAAAAATATTATAAAAAAATAAAATATGCAGAATGGAAGCAAATATTCAAATTAATTTTGGGATTATTATTTAAAGGTGAATTAGTAATTGATGGTTTAAATAGTGGAAAAAGTATTGAAAAAATAATGAGCGAAATATGTAGAAAAAGTCATGTAGAAAATATAAATCAAATAAAAATGCCATTATTTATTTCTATGGTAGATTTACAAACAGGAACTGTATATATTGCATCATCTAATGAAAATAGAACACAATTATTAGATGATACTCAATATATAACAGATATCCCTATAAGTACAGCTGTAAGAGGAAGTTGTAGTTTTCCAGTAGTATTTTCACCTTGTAAGTTTGAAAACATACAATTAATAGATGGAGGAACACGTGAAAATTTGCCTTGGAAGTGTTTGAAAGATATTGGAGCAAATGAAGTTATAGGAATATGTTTTGAAACAATTCATAAAAAAGAATGTTGTAAAAATATTATAGAAGTTGCAACTAGAGCAATGGAATTACAAGGAAGAGAATTATCGTCATATGAAAAAGATGGAATTGATAAATTGATAACAATTAATTTAGAAAAAACATCTTTGTTAGATTCTGAGAACATTTATGAATTGTATAAACAAGGATATATTCAAGCTAAAAAATACCTTGAAAAATAAGGGAAAATATAGTATAATTGCAAAAGAAAAAAATAGAAAGAGAAGGTAATATATGAATATAGCAAATAATTGGAATGATTATAAAATATTAGACATGGCAGATGGACAAAAATTAGAAAAATGGGGAGATGTAATATTATCAAGACCAGACCCACAAATAATATGGAAAGATAAATCATACCCAGAAAAATGGAAAAATATAAATGCAACATATCATAGAAGTAAAACAGGTGGAGGAACTTGGGAATACAATAAAAAAATGCCACAACAATGGCAAATAAAATATAAAGATTTAACATTTAATATAAAACCAATGGGATTTAAGCACACAGGATTATTTCCAGAGCAAGCAGTCAATTGGGATTGGATGATGGATAAAATAAAAAATGCCAAAAGAGAAATAAAAGTGTTAAATTTATTTGCATATACAGGAGGAGCGACAGTAGCTTGTAGCGCAGCTGGTGCATCAGTTTGTCATGTTGATAGTTCAAAAGGAATGGTAACATGGGCAAAAGAGAATATAACATCATCAGGTTTAGTAGAAAGACCAGTAAGATATATAATAGATGATGTTGTAAAATTTGTTAATCGTGAAATACGTAGAGGCAATAAATATGATGCAATAATAATGGATCCACCATCATATGGAAGAGGGGCAAATGGAGAAGTTTGGCAATTTGAAAACAATATTTATGATTTAGTAGAATTATGCACAAAAGTATTATCAGATAATCCATTATTTTTCTTGATAAATTCATATACTACGGGAATTTCAAGTAAAGTTCTAGAAAATATATTAAATTTAACTGTTAATAAAGAACATAATGGAAAAGTTTCTTCAGGAGAAATTGGATTGCCAATGGAAAATTCAAAATTGGTGTTACCTTGTGGAATATATGGTCGTTGGGAGAATTAATATGAATAAATTAAATGTAATATATGAAGATAATCACATAATAGTTGTAGAAAAACAACCAAATATTCCATCACAAGCAGACAAAACTGAAGATATAGATATGCTTACAATTATAAAAGAATATATAAAAGAAAAATATAATAAACCAGGAAATGTTTACTTAGGATTAGTTCATAGATTAGATAGACCTGTTGGTGGAGTCATGGTATTTGCGAAAACATCAAAAGCAGCATCAAGATTAAGTGATCAAGTAAGAGAAAAAATATTTAAAAAGAAATATTTAGCTGTTGTAGATGGAAGATTTGAACAAATCAAAGGTATTTTAGAAGATTATTTATATAAAGATGAAAGAAATAATATAAGTAAAGTTGTAAATAAAGATAAGAAAAATGCTAAATTAGCAAAACTAGACTATGAAGTTTTAGCATATAATGAAGTGAAAAATTTATCATTAGTAAGAGTAAATTTGCATACAGGCAGACATCACCAAATAAGAGTACAATTATCACATGCAGGACATAGCATATTTGGAGATCAAAAATATGGAACAAGAGGACAAGGAAAACAAATAGCATTATGGGCTTATGAACTTACAATAGAACATCCAATAACAAAAGAAGAAATGACATTTAAATGTTTACCAGAAAGTAATGGAACTTGGTGTATCTTAAGAGATGTTAGTATATAAGAGAGAATGATAAAATAGAATCAAAGTATTGATTTTTCACACTTTTTAGAGTATAATAAAATCCGTAAAAAGTGGAATTAGATAGGAGAAAAATAAAATGAAAGCAATAGAAATAAGAAATAAATATTTAAACTTTTTTAAAAATCATGGACATGTTGTAATACCATCAGCACCATTAATACCAGAAAATGATCCATCAGTATTATTTACAACAGCTGGAATGCAACCATTAGTACCATATTTATTAGGAGAACCACATCCAGCAGGAACAAGACTTACAGATTATCAAAAATGTGTAAGAACAAATGATATTGATGAAGTTGGAGATAATAGACATTTAACATATTTTGAAATGCTAGGAAATTGGTCATTAGGAGATTATTTTAAAGAAGAATCAATCCAAATGAGTTATGATTTCTTAACAAAAGAATTAGGAATACCAGTTGAAAAATTATCAGTAACATGTTTTGCTGGAGATGAAGACTGTGCAAGAGATGAAGTAACAGCATCATGTTGGAAAAAGGCAGGAATTCCAGAAGAAAGAATATATTATTTTGGAAAAGATGATAACTGGTGGATAGCAGGTGAAACAGGACCATGTGGACCAGATACAGAAATGTTTTATGATACAGGAAAGCCAAAATGTTCACCAGAATGTAATCCATCATGTGGCTGTGGAAAATATGTTGAAATTTGGAACAATGTATTTATGGAATTCTATAAAGATGAAAATGGTAAGTATTCAAAACTAAAACAACACAATGTTGATACTGGTTTAGGACTAGAAAGAATGACAATGTTATTAGAAGGAAAAGAAACACCATTTGAAACAGAATTATTTGCACCAATTATGGATAAACTAGTAGAGTTACAAAAAGTAGATAATATAGCAAGTAGAAGAATTGTAGCAGAACATTTACGTTCAAGTATGATGATAATATGTGATGGTGGAAGACCAAGCAATGTTGACAGAGGATATATATTAAGAAGATTAATTCGTAGAATGGTAAGACATATGAATAAACTTCAAATATCATTAGATGAATTATCAACACTAATAGATATAAATGTTGAAAACTTAAAAGAAATGTATCCAGCACTTGAAGCAAATAAAGAAACAATAAAAAATGTAATCTTAGAAGAAAAAGACAAATTTGTAAAAACACTTGAAAAAGGTGAAAAAGAATTTGCAAAAGAAGTTGGACAAGTTAAAGAACAAGGTGAAAACATAGTACCAGGTAAAGTTGTATTTAGATTATATGATACTTATGGATTCCCACCAGAAGTTACAGAAGAACTAGCTACAGAAAATGGAATGAAAATAGATAAAGAAGGATTTGATAAACTATTTAAAGAACACCAAGAAAAATCAAGAGCTGGTTCAGAACAAAAATTCAAAGGTGGATTAGCATCAACAGGAGAAATGGAAACAAAATATCATACTGCAACACATTTATTAAATGCAGCATTAAAACAAGTATTAGGCTCACATGTACATCAAAGAGGAAGTAATATAACAGCTGAAAGAATGAGATTTGACTTTTCACATCCAGCAAAAATGACAGATGAAGAAAAACAAAAAACAGAAGACTTAGTAAATGAATGGATAACAGAAGCAATTCCAGTAGAACATTTAGAAATGAAAAAAGATGATGCAATAAAAATGGGAGCAGAAGCAATGTTTATTGAGAAATATGGTGATATAGTTTCTGTTTATAAAATAGGTGATGTTTCAATTGAATTATGTGGAGGACCTCATGTTTCTAATACATCTGAATTAGGACACTTCAAAATAAAGAAAGAAGAATCAAGTTCTTCAGGAATTAGAAGAATTAAGGCTATATTAGATTAAATAAATATATTTTGAAAATATAACTATTTCATAGCAAAAATATAGCTAGGGTCATACCTACAGGTCTTTGCTTTATTCAATAGTTATATTTTTCAAAATAATAAAATTTAATTAGAAGGAGATTAAATATGGAAGAAAATTGTTTATTTTGCAGAATTATAAAAGGAGAAATACCATCAAGTAAAGTATATGAAGATGAAGAGGTATTAGCATTTAAAGACATAAATCCAGCAGCACCAATACATGTATTAGTAATTCCAAAAAAACATATAACATCACTTGCAACAATGGAAGATGGAGATGAAAAAATAATTTCAAAAATATACAAAGTTATCAATGAAATTGCCGAAAAGCAAGGCTTCAAAGAAAAAGGATATAGAGTAATTGTAAATTGTGGTGAAGATGGAGGTCAAGAAGTAGGACACTTACACTTTCACCTATTAGCTGGTAAAAAACTTGGAGAAAAAATAGTATAAATTTACAAAAATAGCTATCTTTTTTTTAGAAAATATGATATAATTAAAGTATAGGTTTTTAAAGAGAAAACGTATAATAAAAAATATTATTGAAAGGGATGATAATTATGAATAGTAAATATAGTGCTTTTTTAACAGTATTATTAGTAATAATTATAATTGCAATAGTAGGAATAATAGGATTTTTAGGATATAAATTTATAGCAAGTGAAAATAGCAAGAAAGAAGCAGAAGATTTTGCAGATTCTTGGAGTGAAAACATAAGTCAAAATACTAAAAAAGAAGAAACAACAGATACAAAAATTGATGATAATCCAATAACAGATCCAATTGAAACACCAACAACAGACTCAACATCAACTGGAACAAATACAAGTTCTGGAGAAGGAATGAAATATAATGGATTTTTAACAGCAGGAAAAATCGAAATACCAACAACAGGTTTAAAAAGTCCAATAATATCATACTCAGAATATTCTAAATCATCATTAGAAACAGCAGTATGTGTTGTATATTCAACAACAGGAGAACAAAATACTCAAGGAAGTGGATTAAATAAACCAGGAAATACAGTAATTGCTGGACATAATTATAGAAATAGTAGATTTTTCTCAAATAATAAAAAATTAAATATTGGAGATAAAATTTATGTTACAGATTTAGATGGAAAGAGAATGACATATACAATTTATGATAAATTTGAAACAGATGATACAGATACAGAATATATGACAAGAGATACACAAGGAGCTGTAGAAATATCATTAACAACATGTACAGATGATAGTAAAGCACGTTTAATTATTTTAGCAAAAGCAGATGCATAAATAATAAAAAAAGTAAGATAGAAAAAATTCTATCTTATTTTTTTGCACTAATATAGAATTTTTTCATTAACAATGATATAATCAAAATGAAAATTTTACATTAGGAGGAAAATTGAAGACATGGATAAAAAACAAGCAAAAGAAAGAATAGAAGAACTTAGAAAAAAAACAGAATATTATGCCCAAAAATATTATGATGATGATAATCCAGAAATAACTGATTTTGAATATGATATGATGATGTTAGAATTAAGAACATTAGAAAGTCAAAATCCAGAATTTATAACCAAAGATTCATTAACACAAAAAGTAGGAGGACATGTAAAAGAAGGATTTACTAAGGTAGAACATGAAGTACCACTTCAAAGTTTACAAGATGTATTTAATTTTGAAGAAATTGAAGCATTTGATGAAAGAGTAAAAAAAGTAGCAAGTGAAAATGGAATAGATGAAGTAAAATATGTTGTTGAAACAAAAATAGATGGTTTATCATCAGCATTAGAATATAAAGATGGAAAACTTGTAAGAGGAGCAACTAGAGGAAATGGACTAGTTGGAGAAGATGTAACTGAAAACTTGAAAACTATAAAAACAATACCTCAAGAATTACCAGAAAAAATAAATATAACAGTTAGAGGAGAAGTATTTATATCTAAAAAAGAATTTGAAAAAATGAATCAAGAAAGAGAAGAAAATGAAGAAGAATTATTTGCAAATGCAAGAAATGCAGCAGCTGGTTCATTAAGACAATTAGATAGTAATATAACAAAGAAAAGACCATTAGATATTTATATATTTAATGTTCAAAAAATAGAAGGAAAAGAATTTAATTCACATTTTGAAGAATTAGAATATTTAGAAAAATTAGGATTTAATGTAAATCCTGTTCGTATACCATGTTCAAATGTTGAAGAAGTAAAGAAAGCAATAAATAAAATCGGAGAAGATAGAGAACAATTAACTTTTGGAATAGATGGAGCAGTTGTTAAAGTAGACAATTTAAAATTAAGAACAATTTTAGGAACAACATCTAAAGTTCCAAAATGGGCAATTGCATATAAATATCCACCAGAACAAAAAGAAACAATTTTAAAAGATATAGAATTTCAAGTAGGAAGAACAGGAGTAATAACACCACTTGCAATACTAGAACCAGTAAGAGTTGCTGGATCACTTATATCTAAAACAACATTACACAATGAAGATTTTGTTAAAGAAAAAGGATTAAAAATAGGTGATAGAGTTATAATACAAAAAGCAGGTGATGTAATACCAGAAATAGTACGAGCAGTTGTAGAAAGAAGAGATGGAACAGAAAAAGAATTTGTCATGCCAACACATTGCCCAGTATGTGGTGCAGAAACAGTAAGAGAAGAAGGAGAGTCTGCAGTAAGATGTACAGGAATAGAATGTCCAGCAAAATTATATAGAAATTTAGTGCATTTCGTATCAAGAGAAGCAATGAATATAGATGGACTAGGTGAAAATATTATAGGAATATTACTTGAAAAGAAAATGATTTCAAATATTGCAGATATATATGATTTGAAATTTGAAGATATAGCATCATTAAAGAAAAATGGCAAAAAGTTCGCTCAAAATCTAATAGATAGTATAAATATAAGCAAGCAAAATGATTTATATAGATTAATAACAGCATTGGGTATAAGGCATGTAGGAGTAAAAGCTGCTAAAGTATTAGCTAAAACATATGAAAATATGGATAATTTATCAAATGCATCAATTGAAGATTTAAGTCAAGTAGATGAAGTTGGACCAATTGTAGCAAATAGTATAAATGAATTTTTCTCTCAAGAACAAACAAAAGACTTGTTGAAAAGACTAAAAGATGCAGGAGTAAATATGGAAAGACAAAAAGAAGAAAATGAAGATGACAGATTTGCAGGAAAAACTTTTGTATTAACAGGTTCACTTGAAAAATATTCAAGAGAGGAAGCATCAAATATTATAGAAAAATTTGGAGGAAAAACATCAAGTTCTGTATCTAAAAAAACAACTTATTTATTAGCTGGAGAAGATGCAGGAAGTAAACTTACAAAAGCACAAAGTTTAGGAGTACAAATTATTAGTGAAAATGAATTTGAAGAAATGTGTAAATAACAAGGAGGAAAATTAGTGGAAAATTATACATTTGAAGATATGTGGTTAGATTTAAAAAATGGATATCAAATTTATTATACGTATGTAAGAAATCGATATGTATTATTTAGAACTGCCAAAAATTGCTATACACAAAAATTGTTGTCAGATGACCCTAAAAATCCACAACCTAAAATGACAATGCTTACATTAAAAAGAGTGAAAGAAATATTTCCACACATGGAAGACATTGAATATAAAGTTGGAATACTGGATGAATTTAACTCGTAAAAACATTAATAAGAATTTCTATGTGATGAAAATTATATAGAAATTCTTATTTTTTCTATAAATAAAACTTAAATTTAATAAAAAGTTTGAAATATGTGAACCAAATAATATAGAAAAACATCTAAAGAGTATAAAGATATAGAAGGGAGAAAATATGGATACCGAAAAAGTAGAAAAAGCCAGGAATGGCAATGTAGATGAAATTGGTAGTCTTTTAATGGAAAATATGAAATCTATGTATAGAGTAGCATTCAGTATTTTAAAAACAGAAGAAGAAATATCTGATGCAATTTCAAATACAACAGTAATTGTTTTTGAAAAAATACATACATTGAAAAATGCAGAATTTTTTAAGACGTGGCTTATTAGAATTTTAATTAATGAATGTAATAAAATTCATAGACAAAACAAAAAAATTATATATTTAGAAAATTACAATCAAACAGATTTAGTTTATAATGATAAATA
>ERZ780137.1337-NODE-1337-length-14829-cov-4.502166_pt1 | contig 14829 bp, 9 predicted proteins | sample MGYA00511020_ERZ780137 | MGnify/ENA primary metagenome ERZ780137 (study PRJEB29588, sample SAMEA2157917) | human gut metagenome | biome: human gut; feature: human-associated habitat; material: faeces | place: Denmark | collected 2008/2010 ... | reverse complement strand
CGCACGGCCAAAGCCGTGCGCTTTTTCTATACCTATTATATATATAAAGCGCCTATGCGTTATCTCGCATTAGGGTAATACTTTGCAGCACCAAAAAGGCCACCGCCAGCACCCGCAGCACAAGAATGAGGATCTGCATGGCCCGAATGGTCTGCTGAAAGGCAGACAACACGCGAATATCCTTTACATAATGGGTCTTCACACTTACACCTCCAATACCACGCCGTGGGCCACGCCGGGAATGGAGTTGCCCTGCTTGGTGCTGGTGGGCGACATCAGCGCGCCGGTGGCCACAAACAGCACCTTGCGCAGCGCACCCTGCTCCATTTTCTTCAAAATATGGCTGCACAGCACCCAGCCGCCGCAACCACAGCCGGAGCCACCTGCATTCACATCCTGACTCTTGAGATCATAGATCATCATACCACAGTCCTTGTGGTGACCCGCCAGTTGAATACCCCAATCCTGCTCCATCAGCTGGTACAGCAGCTTGGTGCCCACTGCGCCCAAGTCCCCGGTGACGATTCGATCGTAGTCTGCCGGGGTGGTGGCGCTGTCCTCCATCAGGTCATGAATGGTGCGGGCAGCCGCCGGCGCCATAGCTGCGCCCATATTGCCGGCATCCGTAATGCCATAATCGGTAATGGTACCAATATGCACCGCCCGTATACGCACGCCCTCACCCTTGCTTTCCAACACTGCACTGCCGGCGCCGGTCACCGTCCACTGGGCACTGGGCGGCCGCTGACCGCCATACTCCAGAGGAAAGCGAAATTGCCGCTCGCTGGAGCAAAAATGGCTGGAGGTTCCTGCCACACAGCACTTGGCCCCCGCATCAATAAGCATAGCCCCCACACCTAAGGACAACGCCATGGTAGAGCAGGCGCCATACAATCCAATGGCAGGAATGTCCAAATCCTTAATGGCAAAAGCAGAGCCCATACATTGATCCAGCAGGTCGCCGCTTAGGATAAAATCCACATCGGACGGACTTTTGCCCGCTGCCGACAGCGCCCGCAAAATGGCATCCCGTAGCATGGCGGACTCGGCCAGTTCAAAGGACTGCTGCCCCATGGTGGTATCGGCAAACACCGCATCAAAGTCTCCGCCCAAAGGGCCTTCTCCCTCTTTTTTACCTGCCACGCCGGCGTGACCGGTGATCACCGGCGGATCTGCAAAGGAGACGGTCTTTCCTTTTTTGTGCATAAAAAAACACCTCGGATATAGTATATCCGAGATGTTGTACTTTATCGCTTAGCCAAGAATTTCTTTTAAGATCTTGGTAACCTCCGCCGCCGGTGCCTTGCCGCGTAACGCGCGCATACACTGGCCGATCAGGAAGTTGAAGGAAGCAGCCTTACCGCCCTTGTACTCATTGACGGCTTTTTCATTCTGTGCCAGCACATCCTCGACCACCTTGCGAATGGCGCCGGTGTCGCTGACCATTTCCATTTTGTTCTGCTTCACATATTCGTCCGGATCCACATTGTCTGTAAACACGGCAGCCAGCACTTTCTTGGCGCTGTCCCGGCTGATCTTGTTGCCATTTTGCAGCTGAATGATACGACCCAGAGCGTCCGGGTTAAAGTGCATATCCTCCGGCAGGGTTTGGCTGTCGTTAAGCAGCTTCATCACCTCGCCCATAATCCAGTGGGCGCTGTCCTTGGGATTGCCGGTGATCTCCACCGTGCGCTCAAACAGCCGCACATAAGATACAGAAGAGCAAATCATATCCGTATCATAATCCGTCAAGCCATACTCGCTCTTATACCGAGCCTTTTTGGCCTCCGGCAGTTCCGGCAACTGCTGACGAATGGTGTCAATGTATTCGTCCGACAATTCGATGGGCGGCAGATCCGGCTCCGGGAAGTACTTATAATCCTGTGCGTCCTCCTTGCTGCGCATAGCGTAGCTGGTGCCCTTGGCGTCATCCCAACGGCGGGTCTCCTGCGTTACGGCGCCACCGTCCTCGATCACCTCGATCTGGCGCTGGGCCTCGCTCTCAATGGCGTTATGAATGGCGCGGAAGGAGTTAATATTTTTCATCTCCGTGCGGGTGCCGTACTCAGCAGCGCCCACCGGCATCACAGACACATTTACATCCGCCCGCAGAGAGCCCTCCTGCATTTTGCAGTCAGACACACCGCAGAACTGCAAGATGGCCCGCAGCTTTTCCACATACTCTACCGCCTCATCGGCGCAGGCAATATCCGGCTCGGACACAATCTCCAGCAGCGGCACGCCGCAGCGGTTGTAGTTCACCAGCGTGCAGTCGCTCCACTCATCGTGCACCAGCTTGCCGGCATCCTCCTCCATGTGGATCTCCTTGATCCGCACTTTCTTGGTGCCGCCGTTGATTTGGTCCGTGATCTCCACATAGCCATTTTGACAAATGGGCAGATACAGCTGGCTAATCTGGTATGCTTTGGGCAAATCGGGATAAAAATAATTCTTACGGTCAAATTTATTGTACCGGGTGATGGTGCAGTTGGTAGCCAAACCGGTGCGCACCGCGTATTCCACCACGCGCTCATTCACCACCGGCAGTGTGCCCGGCATACCGGCGCAAATCTCACAAACATGGCTGTTAGGTTCGCCGCCAAACGCCGTAGAGCAGTTGCAAAAAATCTTGGTCTTGGTGGAAAGTTCCGTATGGACCTCCAAACCGCAAACGGTATTGTATTCCATTACAGCGCCTCCTTTTCCGTTACCGGGGACTGCTTGTGATAGTCGGTCACGCTCTGGAACGCATGACCGGCGCAAAGAATGGTCTCCTCCTCAAAAGGACGACCGATCAGCTGCATACCTACCGGCATACCCTGGGAGTCAAACCCGCAGGGCAGCGCCAGGGAGGGCAAACCGGCAATGTTGATCATAACCGTATAAATATCGCCCAGGTACATAGCCAGCGGGTCGGACAGTCCCTGACCCATAGGCAGCGCCGTAGTGGGTGCCACCGGCCCCAGCAAAAAGTCATAGGCCTTAAAGGCGTCGTCAAAGGCCTGACAGATCAGACCCTTGGCCTGCAAGGCTTTCTTATAATAAGCGTCAAAGTAACCGCTGGAAAGTACAAAGTTGCCCAGCATGATGCGCTTTTTCACTTCCATACCGAAGCCCTCGGAGCGGGACTTAAAGTAAACTTCCCGCAGAGAGTGCGCCTCCGGCGATTTGTAGCCGTATTTAATGCCGTCAAACCGGGACAGATTGGAGCAGGCCTCGGCGCAGGCGATAATATAATAAGTGGGAATGGCGTACTTCACAATGGGGAGAGAAAAGGTCTCTACCGTGGCGCCCAAATCGGTGAGTGTGTCGGCAGCGGCGCGCACAGCGGCGGCCACCTGCGGGTCAATACCCTCGCCGAAGTAATCCTCCGGAATACCGATCTTCTTGCCCTGCACATCCTTGGCGTTCCACACAGCGTTCAGATCCAACCGGCCGCCAGTCATAGAGGTGCCGTCCTTTGGATCCTTGCCTCGGATCACATCAAACACCGCCGCCACATCCGCAGCCGAACGGGCAATGGGCCCAATCTGATCCAAAGAAGAAGCATAAGCGATCAGGCCATACCGGCTGACTGCGCCGTAAGTGGGCTTCAGTCCGGTCACACCGCAGAATGAACAAGGCTGACGAATAGAACCGCCGGTATCGGAACCCAAAGCCACAACTGCCTCCTCGGCTGCCACAGCCGCTGCTGCGCCGCCGGAGGAACCGCCGGGCACCCGGTCCGTGTTCCAGGGATTTTTGGTTGCACCGTAAAAGGAAGTCTCCGTGGTGGAGCCCATGGCAAACTCGTCCATATTCAGCTTGCCCAGGGGGATCATGCCCGCAGCGTGCAGCTTTTCAATCACCGTTGCGTTATAAGGCGGCTTAAAGCCGGTGAGGATCTTAGACGCACAGGTGGTCAGCTGACCTTTGGTACAGATATTATCTTTGATACCGATGGGCACACCGGCCAGCGGGGACAATGTATCCCCGGCGTCGATCCGGCTCTGTACCGTCTCAGCCTGCTGCAAAGCAGCCTCTTTATTCAGTGAGGTGTAGCAGTTATAAGTGCCGTCCTTGCTGTCAATGGCAGCGGTGACAGCCTCTACCGCCTCCGGCGCAGACAGCTCGCCTGCTTTTATCTTTTGCGCCAGCTCGGCTGCGCTCCATTCAAAAACATTCATGCTGCGCCCTCCTTACTCTACCGTCTTAGGCACCACAAAGGCGCCGTCCTGGCTCTCCGGTGCATTGGCCACCACTTCTTCCGGGGTCATGTGCACCTCCACCTGATCCTTGCGGAACACATTGGTCACCGGGAAGCAATGGCTCTTGGCCTCTACCCCGTCGGTGTCCAGCTGGCTCAAGGTGTCGATATAAGTAAGCAGTTCCTGCAACTGGTCGCCAACGGTGGCTTCCTCCGCAGGGGTCAATTCAATTCTGGCCAAACTCTCCAGATACTGGATCAGTTCCGGTGTGATCTTCATACGCTAACCTCGATCTATCTATCGTTCTATACGCTCCGTTACGCTTTCGGTGCCGGACGGCGCAGCTTAATGTGCGCCTCTCGCAGCTGCATTTCGCTAACGGTGTTTGGTGCGCCCAGCAGCATATCCTGGGCATTGGAGTTCATAGGAAATGCGATTACCTCGCGAATGTTGTCCTCATCCCGCAGCAACATGATCAGCCGGTCTACGCCGGGCGCCATTCCTGCATGGGGCGGTGCGCCGTAATGGAATGCGTTAAACAGCGCGCCAAACTTCTCTTCCACATCCTGGGCAGTATAACCGGCCATCTCAAAGGCCTTGATCATCACATCCGGGCGGTGGTTACGCACAGCGCCGGAGGACAGCTCCACGCCGTTACACACAATGTCGTACTGATAAGCCTTGATCTCCGTGGGCTCCTGGTGCAGCAGCGCGTCCATCTCGCCCTGGGGCATAGAGAACGGATTGTGGGTAAAGATCAGCTTGCCGTCATCGTCCCGCTCAAACATGGGGAAGTCGGTAATAAAGCACAAGTCGAACCGATCCTTGTCGATCAAATCCAGGCGACGACCTAACTCGGTACGGATCTGACCGGCAAGGTCATTGACGATCCGAATGTTGTCGCAAATAAAGAACAGGGTGTCGTCCGTTTTCAGGTTCAGCATGGTGCGCAGTTCCTCTTTCTTCTCGGGAGACAGGAACTTGTCAATGGGGCCTTTATAGCTGCCGTCCTCTTGAACGGTAATGTAGCCCAAGCCCTTCATGCCAATGTCCATGGCAAAAGCCAGCATTTTTTCGTACCAGCCCTTAGACTGCCCCGCACAGTTCGGCACCACGATACCTCGCACCGGACGACCCTTAAAGGGCTTAAACTCTACGGTACTGAAATATTCGGTCAGATCATGGATGATCAGCGGGTTGCGCAGGTCCGGCTTGTCCGTGCCGTATTTCAGCATGGACTCGGCATAAGGAATGCGCACAAAGGGCGCCGGGGTCACTTTCTTGTCAGAGAACTTGGTGAAGGTGTCATACAGCACCTCTTCCGCCACGGCAAACACATCTTCCTGGGTGGCAAAGGCCATTTCAAAATCCAGCTGATAAAACTCGCCGGGAGAGCGATCCGCTCTGGCGTCCTCATCACGGAAGCAGGGTGCAATTTGGAAATACCGGTCAAAGCCGGAGGTCATCAGCAGCTGTTTAAACTGCTGGGGCGCCTGGGGCAGTGCATAGAACTTGCCCTCGTGCTTACGGGAGGGAATGATATAGTCCCGGGCACCCTCCGGAGAGGAACAGGTCAAAATGGGAGTGGTGATTTCCGTAAAGCCCATTTCCGTCATTTTCTGCCGCAGGAAAGCGACTACCTTACTGCGGAAGAGAATGCTCTCATGCACCTGGGGATTACGCAGATCCAAAAAGCGGTACTGAAGCCGTACATCCTCGCGAGTGTCCTTGGACTCGGAGATCTCAAAGGGCAGCGTGCGGGTACATTCGCCCAGCACGGTCACTTCCGTCACATGCACTTCCAGCTCGCCGGTAGCGATTTTTTTATTCACCGTCTCCGGGTCACGCTTTACGACCTTACCGGTCACGGAGATGACGCTCTCCTTACGAACGCCCTTCAGTAGCGCGTCGTCGTGGAACACTACCTGGGTCACGCCGTACTCGTCGCGCAGATCCACAAAGATCACGCCGCCGTGATCGCGGATGGTATCTACCCACCCGGCCAGAGAAACAGTTTGGTTCAGCTGGTCAAAGGTCAGCTGATTACAGTTATGGGTTCTGTAAGCCATAATTCTTAAATCTTCCTTTCGCGGAATTTGGGTACAGTATCTACTGACCCACATTAACTCTGCTATTATAACACACACACCCGCCCACATTCAACCGCTAATTTATAATTTATAATATAAGCATTTCCGGCAAAAACAGCAAAAAGCCACCCGGCAAAACCGAGTGGCAAGGTTTTATTGTCTGGTACGCAAAGCGGCTGACATGGGAGGAACGGTTAACCGGCCGTCCATGCAGGTATCATCAAAAAAGGCATAAGCATTGTCCCACACCGGATCCACGGCAAAGGTCTTAGGCTCAGCGGTGCGGTTCACTGCCGCCAGCAGGCGGGCACCGTCGCTTTGGCGCTCATAGCACACGCCGCCCAGGTCGCCCTGTACCGGCACGAATGTGCCCTCAGCCAACGCTTTGCAGCCCCGACGCATTTGGCCCAGCCGCTGATACCAATGCAGTAAATCCCGATCCTGGTGCGCCCAAGGCATACAGCCTCGGTTGAAGGGGTCTTTCATACCCTGCACACCCACCTCATCTCCGTAATATAGAGAGGGTACGCCGGGCAAAGTATATTGCAGGAAAGAAGCCAGCTTCAGCAGCTGCACCCCGCGGGCATAATCCGCCCCGGACAGGGTATTGTTGCGGTGCTGCCAAGCCCGCCCTTGGCCGGTACAATCCGGTCCGGCCAACGCGGTAATCGCCCGCAGAGTATCGTGGGTGCCGATATGGTTCATCAGCACCGCCGTCACCTGGGGCGGATAATGCTCGGTAATAGACAAGATGGCGTCCAAAAACGCCTGACCGCCGCCGTAGCGCACAAAGTGCAAGATCGCCGCGGCAAAGGGATAATTCATCACACTGTCCAGCTGATCCCCCAGCAGATAACGCCGCCGCTGCCCGTAGGCAAACTTGGTGGTGGCGTCCTCCCACACCTCGCCGATAATGATGGCGTCCGGGTCCTCGCTTTTTACAGCCCGGCGCAGGTCGTCCAGGAACACATCCGGCAGCTCATCCGCCACATCCAACCGCCAGCCGCTGATGCCGCAGCGCATCCAACGGCGAAGGATGCCGTTCTCACCGCAAATATAATCCCGATAAGATGGCTCCTCCTCCCGGATCTCCGGCAGCAGGCGAATGCCCCACCAGGACTTGTAATCGTCCCGATCCTTGCCAAATTGGTACCAGCTGTAATAGGGGCTGTCCGGGCTGTTATAGGCGCCCACCGTAGGGTAATGACCATAGTAATTAAAATACTTGGAATCCCGCCCGGTGTGGCTGAACACGCCGTCTAAAACCACACCGATCCCCAGTTTTTTCGCCTGGCTGCACAGATATTTTAAGTCCTCTGTATCGCCCAACATAGGGTCAATCTTTTCATAATCCCCGGTGTCGTACCGATGGTTGGAATGGGCCTCGAAAATCGGATTCAAATAAATCGCAGTCACGCCCAACTTGGCAATATACGGCAGTTTCTCCGCAATACCTTTCAGGTCGCCGCCGAAATAATCGTTGTTCCAAAGGCCGTTCATCTGGGCCTCGTCCCAAAAAGGCTCCTCCCCCCAGTTACGCCGCACCCGGGTGGCAGGCACACCGGTCTTTGGCGCGCCGGAATTGTAAAACCGATCCGGAAAGATCTGATAGATCAGTCCACCCCGCAAAAAGGCCGGCGTTTGAAAATCCTTATCATACACCGTTTGCTGAAAATCCACACCGTCCGGCAAAAAATCCCCTTTGCCGCCCCCGGCGTTGCGCACAAAGTGCAATCCCCATGGGGTATCCAATTCAAAATGATAAAAATACAGCCCCGGGGTGGTGGCGGCAAAATGCAGTTCCCAATACTCTGCCTCCGTGCCGCACATCCCGGCCCAAAACATACCGTAAGGCACCGGCGTTTCGCCGTCCTTGGCGACCACCAACCGGGCACCGGAGCAATGCATATCTCGTGAGACCACCAGCCGCAGATGCACCGACTCATCCGTTGCCACGGCGCGGATAGGCGACTTGTACTGTGGGTCTCTGGCGTTGAAGATCAGCATATTTTCCCTCTCTTAAACAGTAAAAAGCGGCAGACACAGGCATTGCCCTGCGCCTGCCGCAAGCAGATTTATTTCTTCTTGGTGGTTTTCTTTGTAGCGGACTTTTGGGCCGCAGGCTTTTTGGCTGCGGGTTTCTTCGCCGGCTTCTCGGCGGGCTTCTCCGCAGCAGCCGCCGCCTTTTGAGGCCGGGGCTGCGCTACAACCACCGGGTGGGTGTGCCAAATATTCTCCGCATATTCCTGCACGGCACGGTCTGCGCTGAAAATGCCTGCACCGCTGATATTCATCAGGCTCATCTTGGCAAAGGCGGTCTTGTCAGCATACACCTGTGCCGAGCTACGCTGGGCGTTTTGATAATCGGCAAAATCTGCCAGCGCCATATACGGGTCCACATTGATCAGTGAGGAGATAATCTCACTAAAGTCCTTGCCGTTCACGCCGTACTGGATCATATCAATGGCGTTCTTTAACGCCGGGTTATTGGTCACATAGTTCATGGGGTGATAGCCGCTGCGGCGCAGAGCCTCCACGTCCGGCGTCTTCATACCAAACAGGAAGATATTGTCCTCCCCTACGGCGTTGCAGATCTCCACATTGGCGCCGTCCAGGGTGCCCAGAGTAACGGCGCCGTTGAGCATCAACTTCATATTGCCGGTGCCGGATGCCTCCGTGCCGGCCAGCGAAATCTGCTCACTGATGTCCGCAGCAGGCATCAGCACCTCTGCTAAAGACACGGAGTAGTCCTCCATAAACACCACTTTCAGCTTATCCTTGGTGTCCGGGTCATTGTTCACCACATGAGCCAAAGCGTCAATCAGCTGAATGATTTTCTTAGCCATGTAGTAACCCGGGGCTGCCTTGGAAGCAAAAATATAAGTCCGGGGAGTAAAGTCCATATTCGGATTTTCTTTCAGCGCCTGGTACTGCGCAATAATGTTCAGTACATTCAGCTGCTGGCGCTTATACTCGTGCAGGCGCTTCACCTGCACATCAAAGATGGAATCCGGGTCCAGCACCACGCCGTTCTGCTTCTTCACCACCTTGGCAAAGCGCTCTTTGTTGGCGCGCTTGATCTTTTGCAGCTGCTCCAGCACTGCCGGGTCGTCCTTGTAATCCCGCAGGGTCAGCAGACGGTCACTGTGCTTGATAAAGTCGTCGCCGATCAGCTCCGTTAAATAATCGGTCAGCTGCGGGTTAGACTGGCACAGCCAGCGGCGGAAGGCAATGCCGTTGGTTACATTGGAAAACTTGGCCGGGGTGATGGTGTAGAAATCGTGGAACACCGTGTCCTTCAAAATTTCGCTATGCAAAGCAGACACGCCGTTGACGCTGTGAGAGCCGGCCACGCACAGGTTTGCCATCCGCACGGCACCGCAAGAGATCACAGCCATACGCTCCACCTTGTCTGCATCATGGGTAGCGCCCCAAACAAAGGCACGGAAGCGGTTGTCGATCTCCTTGGTGATCTCATAAATACGGGGTAGCAGGCGCTTGTACAGGTCCTCGCTCCAGCACTCCAGCGCCTCTTTCATCACCGTGTGGTTGGTGTACGCCATCGTGTCGGTTACCAGTTTCCAGGCAGAGTCCCAATCATAGCCGCACTCGTCCAGCATAATGCGCATCAGCTCCGGAATGGCCAAGGTGGGGTGGGTATCGTTAATATGGATCGCCACCTTCTCCGGCAGATTATCCAGCGTGCCGTACTTGGACAGGTGACGGTGAATAATATCCTGCACAGAGGCGGACACCAGGAAATACTGCTGGCGCAGGCGCAGAGACTTGCCCTCCGGGGTGTTATCCGCCGGGTAAAGCACCTTACTGATGGTCTCTGCCATGGCAGACTGTTCCATAGCCTTAATATATTCGCCCTGATTAAACAGACTCATATCCAGTGCAGGCTTGCGAGCCGCCCACAGGCGCAAACGAGCCACACCGTCGCCCAGACCACTTACATACATATCATAGGGCACGGCGATCACGGTGTTGCAATCCCGCATAGTGACGGTATGGTACTCACCGTCCCAGCTTTCATCGACCCAACCCTCAAAACTGACAGTCTGGGCGCGCTCCTCACGGGGCACTAACCAAACCTCTCCGCCGGGCAGCCAAAAGTCCGGCAACTCCGTCTGCCAGCCGTCTACCAGCTTCTGCTTAAAAATACCGGCCTCATAGCGAATGGAATAGCCCATGGACTGATAGCCGTCAGAGGCCAAACCATCCAGATAACAGGCAGCCAGACGACCCAAGCCGCCGTTGCCCAAACCGGCATCCGGCTCCTCATCGTACAGCTGCTCCAGCTTTACATCAAAGCCGGCCAATGCCTTTTCAAAAGTCTCAGTCAGACCCAGGTTATACAAGTTGTTCTTTAAGGAACGCCCCATTAAGAACTCCATACACAGATAATAGATTTGCTTAGAGTCCTGACCTTCAGCCTGATGGCGGAACTGGCTGTTTTTTTCGCTGAGCATCTCCCGCAGGATCATGGCCACAGCCTTATAATATTGTTCATTGGTGGCGTCTGCCGGCGTAACGCCGAAGAAGTGACTGAGTTTGTCGTTGATCCGTCGCTTTGCTTGCGCCACAGAAATCGTTGATTTCATACAAAACCTCCAAAAATTATCATAAATCACGCAAATAATCGTGTTCCATTTGTAGATTATATACTAAAATCGTCTGTAATTCAATACCAAGTCGCTAAAAGAGCCTATGCACGAAACATTTCTCTTATTCTTCCTCTGTTTTCGGCTTTTTCAGTTTGGACAGCATCTTGGTCGTCACCAGTTTGTACAGCTCTACCACCTGATACCAGTTCATTCCCAACATCAGGGCAAACAGCAGTGCCTCTGCCACATAGAACCACATGCCCTGCAAGCACAGCGCCGCCACCGTTTGGGCCACCAGCACCACGGTTTGGCAGGTGAGCACCACCGGCTGGTAGTTGATCTTAATGAATCGGCGCGTATCCCGACTGCGGGTCAGGAACACGACCACAAAGGCGCAGGCAGTGGCAACGGCCGCACCGTTGGCACCCATACGGGGGATCAAAATCAGGTTCAGCACCACATTGGTGACTGCACCGGTGAGGGCAGTTACCATCGCCATAATATTCTTTTTCTCCGCCATATAGATAGAGGCCAAAAAGTTCACCAGACAGGAGAATACGGTGGAGATGATCAGCACCGGCACATACTGCCAAGAGTCAAAATACGCGTCTGCCACCAAAACTTTTGTAATAATCTTACAAGCCAAAATTAGGAAAGAAGCCACAAAGAAGGTGCCGCCACAGTACACCCGAAAGATCTTGGAGAAAAACCGGGCGGTATCTTTATTGTTATACTCATCCACCGCAGACAGCTGCCAGGCGTCTGTAAATACAGATGCGCACATAATCACCAAATTAGGGATCTTAGACGCGGCGGAATACAGACCGTTGGCAGAAGAGCCCACAAAATAAGTAACCATATAGCGGTCAGACACATTGATGATCCACCACAAGATAATGGTGGGGATCATGGGCACGCAGTAACGCAGCATATCCCGCCCGGTCCGGCGGCGCACGCCCTTAAAGCGCACATAACGGTACAACTTGGCAGTTACGGTAAAGAACAGCACGGAGCAAAAGTCCGACGCCACGATGGCCAAAATATAGCCGGTAACCCCCCACTTAAACACGCCCAAGAACAACATGGTAAACAGCAGATAGGTCACGGTAGCCAAAATACCGTCAATGGCAAACAGCTTTACATGACCGGAACCGCGTACAAACTGCTGGCACAGCTGGCGAAAGCCGGAGGTGAGCACAAACACATAAATGAGCACCAGGTAATCGCCCAGCTTAAAGTCGTTGATTTTAATTAAACTGATCGGGTACGCAAACAACAGAAAGGCCAAAAAGCCCACCAGGGTCACCCGCACGCCTACGGTAAACACATCGCTCTTACGCTCTGCCTTGTCCATCGAAAAGCGCAGGGCTGCCGAGTTGACGCACAAAAAGGCAATGGGAATGATCACATTGCCCGTCTGCTGGATCAGATCCGCCGCGCCGTAGCTGCCCGTGGTCATCATACGGGTGACAAAGGGCATCAGCAAAAACGACAGAATTTTAGACGAAAAGGTGCCAATGGCAAAGATAATGGTATTGGAAGCGAGTTTTTTGTACTTATCCACTGTGTTTCGTTCCTTTACTCCCAGGAATTAGTAGGACCATTTTCCGCTGCGGAAGTCCATGGTATTGTCTGCCGAGGCAGAGGTGTAAATGCAGGAGGCGCGGTACACACTGCCGCCGCTCTCCGTCTTTTTGCCGATCAAAAAGATATACTGATAGCCGCAGGCCACCGCTACGGTGCCGGACTTGTCCGCACCGGAGGCGGTGAGCATCACCTTTTTGGCGCCGGAGTTCATATTCAGCTCCATTGCTCGGGCGGCTCCACTCTTATAATCGGTATAATACAGCCGGTTGCCGTACACCACCGGGTAATCGGTGGAACGCACATGCTCCAGCAAGGTCACGGTCTTTTGGCTGCCGAACTTTTGGCGAACCAGATCATACTTGTCCTCCGACCGGCGCTGATAATAGTAGAAATAGCTGTTTTCCAGCGCCATGGAACGTACTTCGTCCTTCTCCGTTGCGGCACGGAAGTGGGTGCTGTTGCCGCCGGTCTGCCCCACGGTCAGGTACTCCACCTCGCCGGTCAGGTTGTCCGTCTCCGTAAAATACACATCGGTAAGCGAAATGCCCACCAGCGCCAGTTTTTTGTCTGCCCCCGCTGTATAAAGCAAGGTCTTGTCCCCTGCCGCCGTCACGGTGTACAGAGAGTCGCCGGTCAGGCAAAACAGCCGATCGTTGTAGCCGTAGGCCCGGCGTGCGTCGGGGAGCAAAGTCACGGCATTGCCGCCGGAGACGGAAAGTTTTTGCAGCTTTTTGCTGTCTTTATCAATATAGTAGAGGAAATCGCCCATAATATTCAGGCAGCAGGCATTTTTCACGCCCTTCACCTTGGTGGTGGTCTCCTCTGTCGGAGCAAAGCGGTAAATGCCCTGACCCGGTGCGGCGAAATAGATATACGCACCATTAAAGGTCACTGCCCCATGGGTTTTATTCAGAATATTGCCCACCTGACTGCCTTGCTTGGAAGTGTCAAACGCAAAAGCGGAGGCGTCCTTGTAATCGGCGTAAGTAGGTTTCTCCGTAGTGGGCGGCGCAGTAGGTGCCTGTGTAGTGGGTGCCGTGGTGGTGTGACCCAGCACATTCTCCTGCACAAAGGTCACAGCCTTGTCCGGCACCAAAAGGGAAAAATCAAAATCCGGCTTGCAGATCTTAACGGTAATCAGAAAGGCTGCCAGTGCCACCACCAGCACACCCAGCACCATAAAAAAGCGCTTGGTGCGGGCACGGCGCTGATTTTGCTTCCGCCGGCGCAGCCGCTCTTTTTCTACTGTCTGGTTCATTTTATCGCACCTGTCCGTTGCCAAAGATCAAGTATTTAGTGGTAGTCAGGGCACGCAGGCCCATGGGACCGCGGGCGTGCAGCTTTTGGGTAGAGATTCCGATCTCCGCCCCCAGGCCAAACTCCGCCCCGTCGGTAAATCGGGTGGAGGCGTTCACATACACCGCCGCAGAGTCCACCCGCTGCAAAAAGCGGCGTGCGCTCTCCTCGTCCCGGGTGATGATGGCCTCGCTGTGGCCGGTGGAGTGCACATTGATAAAGTCAATGGCCTCGTCCACGCTCTTCACCGTCTTTACGCTGATAATATAATCCAAATACTCGGTATAAAAATCTTCTTCCGTGGCGGGCACCAAGCCGTCGCAGGCCTGCATGGCTCGTGCGTCGCCCCGCATTTCCACATTTTTTTCGTCCAGCCGCAGCTTAATGGCCGGCAAGGCGTGGTCAATAATATCCCGGTGGATCACCAGGCTCTCACAGGCGTTGCATACGCCGATCCGCTGGGTCTTGGCGTTAAAGATAATGTCTGCCGCCATATCCACATCCGCCGTGGCGTCCACATAAATATGGCAGTTGCCGGAGCCGGTCTCAATCACCGGCACAGTGGCATTCTCGCACACGGCAGCGATCAGTCCCTTGCCCCCCCGGGGGATCAGGCAGTCGATATAGCCCTTCATGTGCATCATCTCGGTAGCAGAAGTCCGGGAGGTGTCCTGCACCAGCGCCACAGCGTCCTGCACAATGCCTGCGTTAAACAGGGCGTCCCGCATCACCTGAGCCAGCATGCGATTGGAGTGAATGGCCTCTTTGCCACCCCGCAGAATCACGGCGTTGCCGCTTTTTAAGCATAGAGCGGCGCCGTCCACCGTTACATTAGGCCGAGCCTCATACACAATGCCGATGACCCCGATGGGCACGCTAACCTTTTCCATATACAGACCGTTGGGGCGGGTCTGGCTCTCCAGCACGCGACCGCAGGGGTCCGGCAGGTCCGCCACATCCTGGCAGCCCTGGGCCATACCCTCGATCCGGTCGCCGTTTAGCGCCAGCCGATCCAGCAGTGCCGGGGACATACCGTTTGCCTTACCGGCTTCCAAATCC
>ERZ780137.1331-NODE-1331-length-14874-cov-18.843039_pt1 | contig 14874 bp, 4 predicted proteins | sample MGYA00511020_ERZ780137 | MGnify/ENA primary metagenome ERZ780137 (study PRJEB29588, sample SAMEA2157917) | human gut metagenome | biome: human gut; feature: human-associated habitat; material: faeces | place: Denmark | collected 2008/2010 ... | reverse complement strand
TCTATCCTTGACTTTATTTTTTCTAAAAATGGGTCACATCTATTTACAACGCAGAAATTTTTACAAAAAAAATTTCAAAAACCTCTTGACAAACGCCGAAGTATCGGTTATAATAAAATCAACAAATCAGTAAACGTTACTGATTTTGCTAATAACAATAAGAAAATAATGATTTTATCACTATGAAAGGATAGGTAATTTACTATGAAAAAGTGGGTATGTCCGGTATGCGGTTACGTTCATGAGGGAGATACACCTCCCGAGTTCTGCCCCCAGTGCAAGGTTCCCGGCAGCAAGTTCATAGAGCTCAAGGAGAGCGAAAAGCTTGTATTTGCAGACGAGCACAAGGTAGGCATTGCAAAGGCAGTTGAGGATGAAGAGATCATCGCAGGCTTAAAGGCAAACTTCGAGGGCGAATGCACAGAGGTAGGTATGTATCTCGCTATGGCAAGAGCCGCTCACAGAGAAGGTTACCCCGAGGTAGGCCTTTACTACGAAAAGGCAGCTTGGGAAGAGGCTGAACACGCAGCAAAGTTTGCAGAGCTTTTAGGCGATGTTGTAAGCGCATCGACTAAGGAAAACCTCGAAAAGAGAGTTGCCGCAGAGCACGGCGCTACACAGGGCAAGCTCGACCTCGCTAAGAGAGCAAAGCAGTTAAATCTTGACGCTATCCACGACACAGTTCACGAGATGGCTAAGGACGAAGCAAGACACGGCAAGGCTTTCGAAGGTCTGCTGAACAGATACTTCAAGTAAGCGGCGGCTGTGAGCCGCACCAGATTCGCCGTTCCGGCTGTTTCAGTTCGGCTAAGGTTACGTTACCGGCGGATATTAACGTTATAAATATACAATTAAGGGTACTGCCATATTCTTCGCAGTACCCTTTGTTTTTACGGCTGTGAGCCGCACCGGATTCGCCTTTTTCAAAATTCTGCTTACCGCAGGACAGCGAAACGGCGTATCATAAAAGCAATAAACAAATCGAGCCGTAAGCACTCTTGCTTACGGCTCAGTTTGTTCTTATAGTAAAAACGCATCTGATACACAAAAAGAACACCGGTCGCCCGGTGTTCTCTTTTTTTGCTGTCAGCTTATTTGGCTGTATTCACATTCGCATAAGTATAAGTGCTTGTATTTGCACCCTTATAAGACGCAATCCTTACCTTATACACGCTTCCGGCCCTGAGTCCGTCAATAGTGACAGTAGCATTTGCACTGCCCTTTAACGTCTTTTTGACCCACTTGCCGCCTGTGTAGATTTCAACCTTATATCCGTCTGCACTGGCGTTTTTACCCCACTTAACGGTTATCGAGTTGCTTTTTGCCGATACAACCTTGATATCGGTTACCGGTGAAAGCACCGCACTAACAGTAGTATAGCTGTAATCGCCGTACAGATTGCCCTTATACGCTCTTACCCTTACTTTATATGTGCTGTAAGGTGTAAGTCCGCCAAGCACAGCCATTGCTGTCTTATTATCGGTTATGGTCTTTTCGACCCACTTACCGCCGATATAATATCCTACGTTATATCCGTCAGCGTTTGCATCCGCATTCCATATAACTACTGCCTTTGAGTCAACCGCACTCTTTACCTTAAGACCGCTGACCTTTGTCGGAGCGGTAGTGATATAAATATCGTCGAATGCACTCTGAAGCTCACCCTTATAAGCCTTTATTCTGACCTTGTAGGTTTTGTAGCCCTTAAGCGAGCCTATTGTAACGGTAGTTTTGTTATTGCCGGTCAGCGACTTTTCGTTCCACTTACCGTCTGCATAGTACTGAACGGTATAACCGTCCGCACTTTCGTTCTTATCCCATGTAAGCGTAAACGAAGAAGATGTTACTGTCTGCGTAATACCCGTAACTTTTGACGGGAGCGTATCAATATAGCCGTATGTATACGGGCTGTAAAGGTCTCCCTTATATGCGCTTACCCTTACTTTATATCGTGTTCCTGCACAAAGTCCGTCTATAACCGCCGCTATATTATTGTTGCCGGTAACAGTCTTTACGGACCACTGATTATCAATGTACCACTCTACCTTGTAGCCGTCCGCTCTGGTGTTTCTGCTCCAGCTTATTCTTACCGTTTCATCGGTAGCCTTCACCGTATTTATATTCCATACGGGAGAAGGAACAGTATCAACATAGAAACATCTGAACTTGCCGGTGAAGCTTCCTGCATAAGCCGCTATCCTTACCTTATATTTAAGGCCTGCAGAAAGACCGCTCAGCTTTGCCGCTACTCTGTCGCCGTCCGTGCTGAAGCCGATCTGCTTCCACTGATTGCCGACATAGCATTCGACATAATATCCGTCAACACCGCTTATATTCTTCCAGCTTATATCGACTTCATTGTATGTCGTCTTTTCAACCGCTATTTCTTCCACATCGGGAATAGGCTTTACGGGAACACGGTTTCCGATATATGAATCCTTACATCTTGTGCATTCAAATACGCTGTAGCCTTCGTTGCGATAGTCAGGCTCAACTACTTTGATTACAACATAGTCGTGACCGAGAGGTTCGCCATACTCCGCACCGCATATTTCACACTTTGCCTTTTTGGTGCAGGTAGCCTCTCCTCCGGAATGCTCACATTCGGTTATCGTAGCCGTTACAACGTCCGACTTCATCGAAACTCCCGCCGTTGCAGCATTGCTGTAGGTAAGACGGCAGTAGTACCTGCCCGTTGTGAGATTTTCGAGCGACAGCTTTCTGTCTGTAGCGCCCTCTATCACTGTTTCGTAGCCGTTTTCATCAATGGCGATCCACTGATAAGCAACTTTTGCGTCGACCTCGCCTGAATACCACGGCACTGCACTTATTTGAAGTGACGGTATACCGTCTGGATAATAGCCGTTGGTGTAATATACAGTATCAATCGGCTTGATTATCTGCATCGGACACAACCGTACCGTAAGTCCGTTTGTCGATGATGCCGTTGCCTTATTAAGACTGTATATATCTATCCACTCTTTTGTTCCTCTGTCCTGTACCCAGAAGCCGGGATCGATATAATCGGCTATCACCTTATTCGGGGCATTAGTTATGATTTCGGCAAACCCACCTGACGAAATGGATACATTACCGCCGTTTATAGTAAGGCAATTTATGTTGTTGGCAGTCATTGTAACATTTCCGCCGTTTATGGTCACATTGCTGCCTGTTGCAAGCCCGTCAAATGTGACATCACCGCCCCTCACTATGAATGCGTCTTGATTCTCAAACGCTGTCACCGCACAACGTCCCGTAACCGTCAGCTTTGCCTTGCCGTTTATGATGATCGGACGTGAGAACGCTGTACGAACTGCGTACTTGAGCGTGAAGTTACCTTCGGTTATGACTAACTGACCGCCGTATCCGTTCTTGTTATAAAGCGGATATAAGGTACAGCCCTCGTTTTCGCTCTTCTGAGCGTCTTTCGCAGCCTCGTCAAGATCGTTATAATACTTGACATCGTCGCCCTTTGTTATCTTTGCATTGAACTTGCTCTCGCATATCTCGCAATATGTCGGCTCGGTAATATTACCTGCGGTTTCCTTGTCCGCTGTAGGATCGACCACCTGAGAATGATCACAATCAACAAGGTCTATGCTTACAGTGTTCGACTTTATTTCATAGCCGTCATCGGTAATAACTACGAAGTATATCTTGGCAGCAACGCTGTTGCCCGCCTTATCAATTATTTCGTCTGCCGACAATTTAGCGTCCTTTACAAGTGCGCTTAAGCTGCTATAAATTATATCTCCGCTTACATAGGAGTTTATACCGTATCTCTTACTTACATACGAGTCGTTCAGGTTCGAGCCGTGAGCAAGAGCAAGGTTGAACTTCAGCGTGGGGTTTGCGTTGCTGTTGCGATACAGCTTGTTTATTTCTGTGCTAAGCGTTGCGCTCTTTATCGGCGCTTCTTCTACATTCACCGGTTTATTGTCGTTATTCACACTGCTATAAACGCTCTCTGCACGTTCTGCAATTGAAAGCCATGCACCGCCGTCCTTTTTATATGCATAACCGTCAGCCAGAACAGATTCAAGACTGCCGTTTGCTATCTCGATGTTGTAGAATTTACCGCCGCTGATTTTTGCTTTAGCGTTACCTATAATGGTCAGAGCGTCTATAACGCCGCCGCCTATTTCTGCGTCGCCGTCTATGTAAACCATCACCGATGTGAATTCACCGCCGTTGATGATTAACTTTGAGTTTGCGTAAGCTTTAATAGGCATCCGCATTTTGCCATCGCCGCCTACGGTAAACATACCGCCGTCGGATACTTCTACAGGTGCGTTGAAAGCAAAAGTGCCACCCAGTTTTTTACCGTTCAGTGCAAGCGTTACATTGCCGGTAATGGTAACGCCCTGTGTAAGTTCGCTGTTTGTAATATCCTTATACAGCGTTACAGTAGCCGTACCTGCCTCGTTAGCCTTGTCAAAAGCGTCATAAATATCGCTGAACAGATCTGTCTGCTCGCTTCCGTCAGCCGTATAGCTTACAGTTGCGGCGATTTCCTCATTGCAGTAAGGACAAAGGTTTCCGTCAAGCGCATAACTGTCGTTTTCGTCCTTATGGTCGCACTTTATAACATTAAGATAATTGGCTTTGGTCATGCTCTGAATTTCAGCATATTTGAAACCTGAACCGACAATCGCATTTAAGCCTATAACTCTGCTTCCGCTCGCAATTGCCCTGCCTAAAGTATAATTGCTTTCATTTTCGCAAGTGAAGATGTTGAACGTACCGCTTACTATAGAGACATTATATCCGCTTCCACCGGTCGTGTCTGCTTTCATGCTTAAATAATCGGCATTAACATCATTGATGACCGTGTCTCCGCCGTTTATCGTTATTGCGCCGATATTAGCACCATCGGCACTAACCTTTCCGGAATTTACAACTAAATAATTCAATGTGGCTTTACTGTCAATTAAAACATTGGCATTCTCGCCAGATACCGTTACACCGGTAAATGAAATTGAGGCTTTTTTCAGTGCCGTAAACGTTATATCTCCGCCCTTGACATTAAATGCAAACGGTCCGCTGCTGTCATTTTTATTTAAATCAACGGTAAATCTACCCTTGCTTATGTCAAATGTTTCATTATCTTTAAGCCAACTGTAGTTTAACAGCTTTAATGTACAGCCTTCGCTTTCCTGGGCAGCGCTGATAGCGTCATTCCACTTGCCGTAATACGATAACATGCCGTCAGACAGCTCTACCGAAGCCGTAAGTGCTCTGTTGCATATACCGCATACATAATTACCGTTATCGTCACATTTTACGCTTGCGCCGGGGTGCTGACAGGTAGCTACTGTAAGCGTTACCGCATTCGACTTATATTCATATCCGTCATAGGTAAATATGCAGTAATATTGGATTTCTCCGTCTTCTGCCACCACTTTATCAACTTGATCGCCAAGTAAATAACAGTAACCGTTTAATAATTCTGTTTTTTCGCTTATTACCGTTCCGTCAATTAAGCATCCGGTAATATAGAGTGTTTCATTTCCCGAATATGTCACATCGGCCGCGAAAGTTACAGCCTTTTTACCGTTACGGTATATTATCGGTGACTCGTCATTAGCGGTAATTGTTGCGCTCTTTATCGGCGCTGTCCTTACTTCTACATTAGCTATATCCTGCTTTTCACGCTCTGCAATAGTAGACCAGATGCCGGAATCGATAAAACTCCAATAGGCATAGCCGTCCGCAAGAAGCTGTCCTACGTTTCTGCCTTCGCCTGAAACCTGTAAGCTGTAGAATTGACCGCCTTTAATTAAAGCGTTACCGCCGTCTTTAATTATGAAGTCAGAGAGAGTACCACCGTTGATTTCCGCATCGCTGCCGTTGCAAACGGCAACACGTTTTATTAAGCCACTGCCGTTAACGGTCAGCTTACCGCTCGTTACTTCTATGGAATACCATACATCAGTACCGGGTTGTGAGAGCCTTTTACCGTTAAGTTCAAGCGTAACATTGCCTGTAACAGCTATCGTATCTGTAATATCGTCCGTGATGTTCTTCTGCAGCGTTACAGTAGCCGTACCTATCTCATTAGCCCTTTCAAAAGCGTCATAAATATCGCTGAACAGATCCGTATTTTCGCTTCCGCCGGCAGTATAGCTTACAGTTGCAACGATTTCCTCATTGCAGTAAGGACAGGGATTACCATCAAGCACATAACTGCCGTTTTTGTCCTTATGGTTGCACTTATCAACAAAAATTCTATAGGTACTGGTCATGGTCTGAATAGCTTCGTATGTGTAAACAGTAATGCCATTCATACTATCGGCCGAAACTACGCTTCCGCTCGCAATTGCCCTACCTAAAGTATAATTGCTTCCATTTTCGCAAGTGAAACTGCCGAACCTACCGCTTACGATAGAGATGTTATATTCGCTTCCACCGGAGCGGTTGTCACACATAGTTAAAGAATCGGCATTAACATCATTGATGACCGTGTCTCCGCCGTTAGCTTTCAGTGCATCAATATTTGCACCGTTTACAACAGTCTTTCCGCCATTTATTGACAGTTCTTTAATATAACTCTCGGCACTGTTTACTGCAAGCGCACCGCTTGTTAATGTTACACTTCCCAGCTTGATTTTACCGTCAATTGTAACCTTAGCGTCAGTTCCGTTAACTGTGATTCCGCTTATCAGAGTTTCTACATCGGCTTGTTTTACCGAAGAAGTGAAAGTCACGTCACCGCCGTTGACATCGAACTGATAAAATACCTTCTTACCGTTAAAGTCAACAGTAAACCTGCCGCCTGTCACGGTAACGGACTCAGATACTCCTTCCGACATCAGCTTTACAGTGCTGCCCTCGTTCTCCTGTGCCAGCTTTATGGCACTCTCTATATCCGCATAGCCTAACGACTTGCCGTCAGCATCTACTACCTCGGCTTCTATCAATGCATCACATATACCGCAGATTACAAAACCGTCGTTTTCGTATGAAAAGCTATCCTTCGGGTGTGAGCAGGTCGCAAGTGTAAGCTTAAGCACATTCGACTTATATTCGTATCCGTTGCACTTAAGTACAATGTAATATTCAACCTCGCCGTCTTTAGCCGCAAGCTTACCGATTTCATAACAGTGTACCATATATTTATTGTACAAATTATAATCTTTAATGCGATTATTGCCGTTTACAAAATCCGAATAGGTTGCACCCCTTGAACCGACCGCCAATTCGTATGTAATATCGACGTATAAATATTTCTCTCCGTTACGGTATATAACAGGCGCTTCTTCGCCTACCCACGCAATACTTGCGCTCTTTATCGGCGCTTCTTCTACACTCAACGGTTTATCGTTGTTATTCAAACTGCTATAAACGCTCTCTGCACGTTCTGCAATTGAAAGCCATTCACCGCCTTCAACTTTATAAGCGTAACCGTCAGCCAGAACAGATTCAAGATTGCCGTTAAATATCTCGATGTCGTTGAATTTACCGCCGCTGAGTTTTACGTTACCGCGAACGGACAGACCTCGTATAGTGCCGCCGCCTATTTCTGCGTTGCCTCCTTTTTTAACTGACACAGAATTGAAGCATCCACCGCCGTTAATGACTAATTTTGAGTTTTCATTAACGTAAATAGGTGTATCCATATCGCCATCGCCGTTTACAGTAAGCGTGCCACCGTCAGATACCGATATACGCACTATGCCATAACGACCACCCAGTGTTTTACCGTTCAGTGCAATCGTTACATTGCCCGTAACGGTAACGTCCTGTGTACGTTCGCTGTCTGTAATATCCTTATACAGCGTTATTGTAGCCGTACCTATCTCATTAGCCTTATCAAAAGCGTCATAAATATCACCGAACAGTTCTGTCTTTTCGCCGCCGTCTGTATAGCTTACGCTTGCGGCAAACTCAGAGTTACAGTATTTGCATACGCCGTCATTAAAGGCATAACTGCCGTCCTCATTCTTATGCTCGCACTTTGTGACCAGATAATAGCTTACAGTTCCGTTTTCGGAGTCAAAATTATTTTTTTCGGCTATATCGCTGTATAATAAAGCCGTTGCTGTTTTCTCCGCAGTCGGATCTGTCGGATTGTCGTAGCTTATCACACGCACACCGCTTGCGATTACGTCCTTTAATTTAAACTGTCCGAGATAGACATTGCCGTAAGTACCGCCGCCTATAGTAAGCTTTGCGTCAGTTGCGTCTTCGCTTACAAATAAATTATCAGCACCCACATAACTGTCAGCATTGACGCCTTCGCTGACAGTTACGGTACCGCCTGATATAGCAATACTATCAAATCCGGTGCTTGAGCCCTCAGGTAATGTAAGAGATCCGCTCTTCACATTAACCTTGCACCTGATGAACATATCGCCTTCAGCAATAACATCCGCACCGTCAATAGTTATTTTCCCTGCGTAAGGACCGAGGACATAATTATTATTCGTTGTGGCAGTGGTAATAGTAAACTGACCGCTTGACAGCGTAACCTCGCTCTTGATCTCACCGCTTGTTACAAGAGTGAAAACACAGCCCTTGTTTTCAGCCTTATCCGCATACCGTAAGCCCTCGGTTATGTCGTCGAAATACTTTACCTTTCCGTCGGCAGTAGTTACCTTTGCGTAAATTTTCGCACCGCACTCACTGCACACCTTGTTGGCGCTGTCTTCATCTACCTGACCCTCGCCGTCATGCAGACACTTATATCCGCAAGCGCAGTTGCCGTGATCATCGTATGTATGCTTCGGGTGAGCCGTAACAAATATATTATCGCCTGCTTTGTATATTTGTTGTACGCTTGCATTCAGTATTTCTCCGCTTTCACTTGCAAGCGCCTTACCGCTACCCAGTATTTCAATTACACTTCTTCCCTGAACATAAATGCTCTTGAATACTCCGGCATTGATCAAAGCGTCGCCGTCTTCAAATGTTGCAAAAGTATCGAATTCAATATCTCCGTTTACAGTTACCATTCCATAGGAATAAACGCCGGTGGCGTTTATAACTGCACGGCTGCTTCCGCTGTTTTCAAAGGTTACATTTCCGTAAACCGCTACTGCGCTTATTTCCTCGGTACCGACCGAAACATTCAGCGTATGACCGTTCATGTCGATCGATTTATTGCCGTTTATTATTATGCCCTTAACAATACAATCTACATCGCCGGTCAGCTTTAATACACCGTCAGCCTCATTTTCCGCAATATTTTTAAACTGTGTTTCGCTTTCAATAAATGTATAAGTTTCAGAGCTTTGTGTTGTCTCGGTAAATATAGCAAGCGCACAAACGCCGCACGGACACTTGCCCGTTTCCACGTTGTATCTATGCTCATGCGCTACAACCATGACATTTGTAAGTCCGTCGCCGATCGTCTTCGCACTGCCGTCAACTATACTTTCGGGGAGAGTTGTGAATTCTTGTACGGTCGCAAATGCATAACCCTTTGCAAGCAGATCGTTTACAGGTGTGCTGTTGCTTTCCTCGCCGCAGATGGTGTTGTACCTTCCGCCGTATAAAGCTACACCGCTTGCGTGTGCAATATAAACATTCTCAAATATGCCGCCGTATATTTCGACACACTTAGCACTGTTAATGACTAAATTGAGTACATCTGCGGCTGAACTGCCGCCGTCTGCAGTACCGTTTATAAGCGTACCGCCGTTTACACTAAAAGGTGCGTCTATGCATCCGTTGTAGGTGCTTTTCCTGCTGTCCTTAAGGTACAGCACACCACCGTTATTTACACTTATATCCGCCTCTCCGCCGAGTGAATATCCGTTCACATCGACAGTAACCGTTGCATTAGAGATTGTTGCGGACGTCGAAAGCTCGCAGTTCTTATACAATGTCAGCGTACAGCCGTTGTTTTCCGCCGATAATGCCGCAGTAAAAGCGTCGTCTATATTATTGAAATACTTCGCTGTTCCCACGCCCGAAACACCCGCAGTAAGCTGATACTCGCAGGTAAGGCATACACCTGTTTTGCTGTCAACATCCGTATGACCGCACCGCTTACCGCAAATCGTACACTTGCCCGTTGTGCTGTCGTAACTGTGATCTTCATGTCGTATTACAATAACAGTTGTTGCAAAACCGTCTTTCAACAGTGTTTTTGAGCCGTCTATCGTCTCAGCATTGGGATACTTCATAAACATACGGTTCTCAGCCAACAAAGTCAGTATTTCTGCGTTTGCTCTGTCCCCGCCGCCGTTATAGCATATTTTTCTGAAAGATCCGCCGTGAAGAATTACGTCACTGCTTGCATCGTTTATATTGAGTGTTATGCCGATTGAACAATAGCAGTCAAATGTACCTGCACCTACCGACACAGTTCCCTTAGCGCCGCAGTTTTCGTCAAATGTCAGCTTACCGCCGTCCGCTACATTGAAATCGCCATAAATACTATTATTTTTTTTCGATCCCGTAACGGTTATATCTCCCGAAACAGTTAACGCACCTACATTGGCTTCCTCAGCGATCCACAGCGTGAACTTACCGCTGAGTGTTTTATAGCTGCCTGTATAATTCTTGTATACTCTTAATGTACAGCCGGTGTTTGCGTCACTGTCAGCCGCTTCAAAAGCCGCTCCCATCTCAGTGTCCTTATAAAAGGAAGCTACAGCCCCGTCCTTTACGATAACAGCCGCATACTGATATTCACACTCGTTACACTTACCCGTGTCAATGTTAACATCACTGTGGGGGCAAACATATCCGCAGCCGCACTCGCCGTCAACATAGGTATGGCTGTGGTCTTTGATTGTCAGCGTTTCACTGCTTGATATTTCCTTAACGCTTGCGTTGAAAAGAGTTCCGTCAGTCTTGAAGAAAGCCTTACCCTCTCCGAGCATATCATATAATGTCTTGCTGTCCCTGGCGTAAAGTCCGGCTTGATATGCACCGGCTTTCAATATAACCGTACTCGAATCATATACATAGATCGAAGTGTCTAAAACTACATCGCCGTCTATTATAAGCGTACCGCCGGCGTATGAAGCGTCGTTTGTCGGATATACATTACAACCGAGCATAACCGGATTGCCGCTGTTTTTGATTGTAAGCTTTCCGTTTTTGCAAGGAGTAATACTCCGGATTTTAAATTGGCGTCCGTTTAAGTCAATTGTAAGTTCTCCGTATAAGTCATACTGAGCGCTTGGTTTAGAATAATCCTTAAACAGCTTTATCGTACCGCTTCCGTTGTATTCATTCAGTAAAGAGTCAAGCTCATCGGTATCTACATACTTTAAGCTTCCGTTCTTGTCTGTATAGAGTGCGACAGACACAACCGCACCGCAGATTGAGCAGATGCCGTTGTCCGTGTTTATATCACCGCCATGCTCGCAGGGCTTTCCGCACTCCTCGCACTTGCCTGTTCCAGTGCTGTATTTGTGGTCAGCGTCAGTATGCTCTACAACAGTAAGCGCAACGGAATAACCCATACTTCCATATTCTTTATAAAGATCAAGATAATTGCCGTTATCTTCACGTCGCAGTGCCTGCCGGGTAACATCAAGAAGATTGCCTAATTTCAGAGCGCCGGAATTGTTTTGGCGATGATATGTCAGCCCACCTAACTTCATTCCCGTAGCGAGCTTTACAGATGTCGTTGTAGTTCCGTCATCATTCACGGATGCTATCACAGTCAACTGTTCTGTAGTTACTTTTGCACCATCGCTTACAGCAAGCTGTGCACTGTCCTCAACAAAAATTGTATTAAATCCTGCATTTGCAGCGCTGTCAATTACGAAAGATCCGCCATTGCGAACATACACCTGCGTAACATAACTGCCCGCTGTGCCGGTTAATGTAAGCGTGACGTCTTTGTTGACCCCAAGTTTGTTGACCCCAAGCTTGATATTGTTCAGCTTGTGACCGTTAAGGTCGATCATAACATTGTGTTTTACATCTATAGTATCTAAAGTTGCAGTTGCCGATGTATCGCCGATATCCTGATAGATCTTAACATAGTTTCCGGTATCGGCAGTAATGCTGTCAAGGCAGTCTGCGAGCGTGTCACAGCCTGTCGGCGCACTGCCATCTGTGCTGATTGTAGCAACAAACTGACGCCCACACTCGTTACACTTACCCGTGTCAATATCAATATTGCTGTGATCACATAACGCTCCGCAGTTTGTGCATTTACCGTCGGAATAACCGTTTTCATGTGCACATTCTTTATATGTAAATGTAAATTTTTCTGTAACAGTTTCTGTGCTGTCACCGTCTGAATAGGTTATATCGCAATACAGAACATAATTTCCGGCAGGAATATTATCCGCAAGCTTGAATTCGCCGTTGCTTCCGGATACTGCCGCACCGAGCTCATCTGCACTGTATGCACTGTTCGTACTGTACCAGTTATAGCTTATGCTTTCACTGTCAACCGTATAGGTGCTTACAAGCTTGTAATTGTCCTTCTCTTCCTGCGAAGTGTTTGTATAGAAAACCGTTCTGTTTGTGTTGTCACCCTGTGTAACCTTGTTGAAACGGTTTGCATTCGACTTTACCTGAACGGTATTGGATACAATATCTCCGCACTTTATTGTAAGAGTATTATCAGTGTCGTATGTAAGCGAAAACTCGGTATCGCAGACCATGCACACCCAGCCGTAATCGGTCTTGATTATGCTTGCTGATAAATCGAGTTCATCGCCGCCGAAATAGCCTCTTGCGTCTGCAAACTCTTCATCGCTCATATTCTTCAGAGTAATATCAAAGTAAACCGTACCCTTGAGCTTGATATCAGTCATGTCCATGCCTTCAATTATTTCATACTCTTCCGTCTTGAATATTCCTGTCTGCTTTCCGAGTATTATACGGGGAGAAGTATCAGGCTTTATAACTACCGTCTTAGCGTCCGCTCCGTCAATCTCATAATAGCCGCCGTTAAGCTTGACCTCGCCTGTTACAGCGCTTTCTGAAGCCTTGGACTCGGTCGAACCCTTTACTACAAATTCGTCCTCGTCTATTGTCGGTACAGTTTGACCGATAGCGTATGAACCGCCCGTAGTATATACCGAGCCTGTACCGCTCATTATAAGGTTTACTTTGTAAATGCCATACTTAGCACCATAAGCAGTGACCTTACCGCCGCTTATTTCGGCATCCATTCCGTCGCCGTTGTTTCCGCTGTAGTATATTCCGACTCTTGCTGCATTGCCTTCAGGCACAGTAATACTGCCGTTTTCGCTGACGGAAATTTTGTCACCGAAATTACTGGTAAGCAATATTGCACTGTTTAACGTAGATTCATTAGCACAACCTACTGCAGTAAGACTGCCGTTGCCGTCAACAGTAATGCCGCCGCTGACATTGACAGCCACACCCTCAAAAGATGCAGTTGTCGCATTTGCGTTCAGCACACCGTCATTATGTATTTCAAGCGAATTTGTCTTTACAGTACCTGTTGCGTTTACTGTACCGCCGTTCAGGATTATTGATCCGCCGAGAGAGCGTGCCATACTGTCTGTAGAGCGGTTCTCTGCATTCAGCACACCGTCGCCGCTGATCGTCATTGTGCCGTCACAATTGACCTCTTTATTATTTACGGCACTGAGAACGTATGTATCGCTTTCGAGGGTATCGGTCTGTACGATAGTGTTTTCACCGTTCAGCACTATTTTCGTACCGTCGGGGACTGTTACGACGCTCATCATATTCTCTTCTGTTGTCGCCTGAATGTTCACTCCGTTAAGCGTCAGCGTCTTTGTGTCATGATCCCAGCTCCAGCCGTCACCGCTTTCGTCCGCCGTCTTTTCTCTGAAATCAAGCGGTGTCGTGATGACATTGCTCTCGCCGTCATGCGTATGTGCCTCGCCCTCGGCAAATGCCGATAACGGTACAGCCGTCAGCGTCATTGCCGCAGACAGCACCGCACTTATGAGCCGTACAAATTTTTTCTTCATGTTTTTCCTCCTGTAGATTTACCCGTGCTTATGCCATGCACCTGCACTTATGCAGTGCCTCCTTCAGCTTTTCAAGCGGTATCGGCTTCTTGTGGAAATAGGTACAGCCAAGCCTGTATGACTGCGCCCCGAATCCCTCATCGTCCGACAGCCATATTACAGGCGTATCCCTGTCGGCATTCTTCGCCGCAATAACGCCCTCCATACCGTCCGCTCCATCGGCAAGCACGATTATAAGGTCAGCCGTCTTACACTCCGTCACAAAGCTCTCATACCTCTGACATACCCTGTAGGCAATTCTTCGATATGCCGCCGTTGCGATCTGTGTTATTTTCGCTTTCAGTATCTCCGCCTCGTTTGCGGTATCGTAAACGCAGATGAGCATACCTCTCCCCCTTATAATTTTATAATTATATCATAACTCATTCGCTTTTAATTTTCAACTTTTTGGCACGAACGGTTGTTATAACGGCGCAAACGGTCATAAATGCGGCACATAATACAAAAAACCGGCACCCTACAGCCACCGGTCAAGTGAAATATTTTGCCAAGCACTACCCCACCGCTCCGCACCACCACCCTTGCCTATTAATGAACGCTCTGTTGGTTTCGCATCCGCATTATCCCACCCACTTTTTGTAGGGGAGCGGGCTTGCCCCTCCCGTTGCACCTAACCTCTCTATCCCCACGACCATCGCAAAAGGACAATAATCCCTCGCCCCACCCCAACCCTCCCAAACCCCCACCATCCCTCTTTCATATCGCCAAGTGTATTAATTTGAACAGCGAACCCGAGAAGCACTGCCCCATAAACAGAACTATCGGTAGCCTGTTGTCATAGTCAAAGCCGAACGATATAACATAAGCACATTAAACAAAAAACTTTTTCTACAAACAGACTGACCGGTGCCCTACAGACACCGGTCAGCTCAGACTGTCGATAAACCTCTATCGTTGATAAAAATGGGGTCGCAGGGGCGTAGCCCCC
>ERZ780137.1325-NODE-1325-length-14947-cov-2.869326_pt1 | contig 14947 bp, 12 predicted proteins | sample MGYA00511020_ERZ780137 | MGnify/ENA primary metagenome ERZ780137 (study PRJEB29588, sample SAMEA2157917) | human gut metagenome | biome: human gut; feature: human-associated habitat; material: faeces | place: Denmark | collected 2008/2010 ... | reverse complement strand
GTCAGTGGGAGATCGACGTGTACAAGGTGATGAACGGCTTCTACGTGGAAAAAGGGGAGCTTTAAAGAAGTATGAAATCGAGCGTCATAAGTCGTTTAAAGGGGCTGTTTATCTCCGTTGTCGTTGCGGCAACTTTGGCATTGTTGGTCGAAATCGTAGTTTTCAACTGGTCTTCGATAGAATCCCTAGCTTTCCAAGAGGCTGCCCCGTCCGAATCTAGGACATACGATTCCAATGGGTATCATTGCATAGAATATTCTTTCGACGATGAGGACATCAAGGATGTGGAGCTGTCTTCGGATTTGCCTGACGACTTTGACGGTTATTCATATTGTTCCGCCTATGTGATCGATGAAGGTAGCTCAGTCTACTATAAGCTTGGCGATTTCCCTTTGAAGTCGGATGCTGTTTATCGTATTCACCCAACGGGAAAAGTAAAGAAATTACTTATAACGGCGTGCCCAGCAACGCCGAAAACGATAACAGAGGCAGGAACGCCAGAAGCGTATTCTAAAGCTAAAAGTGCTAGCGTCTTGCAGACTAACGGGGTAGACAATAGCGAGCAGGCCGAGGAAACGGCTCAATCCGATATCGACGTTGCCAGTAAAAAAGCTCAGGCGAAGGATGAGCTTAATAATGCCGCTTTAGACAAGGAAACCGAAATAGCAGGCGTCCAGATTTGTGACGATGGTGAAGTCAAGACTTTGGAATCGTTGCCTGTGGGCTCGCCTTTAGATTATAAAGATCAGGCGGCGCTTGGCAAATCTCTTTACTCTACAGCAGGAGACAATGTTCTTGAACCAGGGGAATTCTATGTAAATTACAGTTCCGCCTTCAATTTGCCCATCCCTCTTGATGTGTCTAAAAAACGTCTCCTATTGCTCTTTTTTGGCGCTCTGCTTGTTTTTGCCTTACGTCCTGGTTCGGAGCTCTACAAACGAAGCTATAAAAACCATGCATTTCTTCTGTGCTTGCTGAGTCTAGCATCCTTTGTTGCTGTTCTTATTGTCGCTACGCACGTTGGTCACATGGAGACAGGCGCAATGAATCAGAGGCAGTACATAGAGCTGGCCAAAGCTTTGGCTCACGGGCAGCTCTATATTGACGTTCAGCCTAGTGCTTCTCTCATGAGCATGGACAATCCCTATGATACCAATGCTAGGTATTCGAATAATGTCGAATACCTATGGGATTATGCATATTTTAATGGGCACTACTATGTGTATTTCGGTATTCTGCCAGTTCTGATTTATCAGCTGCCTTTTTATCTTCTGACAGGCGGGGAATTTCCAGTTGCCGCATCCGTTGCGATTTCGTCTGTCGTAATGTGCGTTGGTGTTGTTTTTCTCTTGAAAAAAATATGCCAGCGTTGGTTAGGCGAAATAACCCAGGCAATGTTTTTGATTCTTTTACTTGTTATGTTGTGCGGCTCGTGGGCTGCTTATGCCTGCGCTGTTCCCGGACATTATGTTCTTCCCATAGTGACTGGTCTTGCCTGTCTTGTGTGGGGATTGGTCTTTTGGATTGACTCTACTCGGGGAGGGGACATTAATATACCAAAAGCAATTGTTGGATCTTTACTGGTTGCCTTAACTTTGGCTTGTCGTCCTCAGCTTATGGCAGGGGGCCTTATTGGTGTTGTTCTCCTTGTTTCTTGCTTTAAAAAAATGGACAAAAAAAGATTCTTCAAGTCGGCGATAATCGCAATTGCTCCATTTGTGTTTATTTTCATGTTAATAGGAATGTATAATGCCGCTCGATTTGGGAGTCCATTCGATTTTGGGGCAAATTATAACCTTACGACTAACGACATGACGCACAGAGCTTTTTCCATCGACAGGGTTCCTCTGGCATTATTCGCTTATTTGTTTCAAAGTCCTTCAATGATTTTTACTTATCCTTATTTGGTGGGTACTAGCTTAGCGAGCGATTATTACGGCTTGACTATTTCGGAGACGATGTGGGGAGGATTGCTCTGCTTGTCGCCGGTTCTTCTCTGTTCCTGTTTGCTGGTGATTAAAAGGTTCAGAGAGCGGATGACCCCAATGGCCCTTTCTCTTTCTCTCTGCTCTTTGCTGGTAGGGTTTGTTTTGGTCGTGTTCGATGCGAATGGGGCGGGAATCCTGATGAGGTACTTTATGGATTTTGGATTTTTCTTCTCCCTTGCTGCTGTTTTTTGCATCGGCCAGATTTGGAGAGTTGAAGGCGAGGGAGAAGCTCTTGCTGTGATGGAAGATGGGAAGATGAGATTCAGGGTAAGCGGCTTGTTGCTAGTTTTTCTAATTTTCATCACCTTTATCTTACAAGGGATGTGGTTGTTCAACAACGCATAGGTTTGTTGCTATTTGGCTGAGTGCGACTCGGTATGGGACGTGACTTGAAGAGATTTCTATTTGCTTCCGATACTACATAGGACGTAGATTCTCTCTTGAGGCACTTCGGACATGCGTCTCAAGAGAGATATTCAATCTGGTCTCATTGCGCTTTGCTGGCCTCGACGACTATCCGACTCAACAGAGCTGCTGATCTAAAGGACATACATGCTTTCATAGTTCTGTAAAATGGCTTAATAGTTAAGCGCTGTGCTTTTGGGCTAAAAACGTCACGCCAATGAATAGGCAAGGATTGCATGATGGCAAATATTCGTAAGTCTTCAGATACGACTGTCGTATCGATAATTATTCCCGTCTATAACGTTGTTACGTATCTTGATGAGTGCCTCTCTTCTGTTAAGCAGCAGTCTCTGCACAATATTGAAGTGATATGCGTTGACGATGGATCAACTGATGGTTCGTCTGCTGTTTTAGAAAGATATTCAGAAAGGGACAGACGTTTCAAGGTCATTCGGCAAGCGAATTCCGGTGTTTCCGCAGCGAGGAACAAAGGCCTTTCCCTTGTATCTGGCGAATATGTCATGTTCGTTGACTCCGATGACTATATTCGCGAAGACGCGTGCGAGAAACTTTTTGCATTTTGCCGGGAGAACGATCTCGACATTGCCGTGTTTGGCGGTAAGACCTTTCCTACGGTTCAATGGGCTGATGATTGTTTTGCTCAAAACGACGCTGTGTATGACGGAAATTCAATTCGAGCCTTATTTGACGAGGCCGGCTCGCGACCCCTAATGTGCAACAAGATGTTCCGCAGGAGCTTTCTTGAGACGAATCATTGCATTCTTGATTCGTCTCTTAAACTAGGGGAGGATCATGCATTTCAGTTTGATACTTTCCCTCATGCAAAAAGAATCGGCTATTTAAAAGACAAGCTTTATTTTTACAGAACAAGAGAGACTTCAGCTGTAAACGCGTCCGTAGAAGACTATTTTGGTCGAATTGAAAAGCATTTGCTTGTTGTCGAATCGGTGTTTTCTTCTTGGGGTAGGAAAGGTCTCTTCCTTAAATACAAGAGCGATCTGTGCATTTGGGCTACAAATTTTCTTTACCAAGATGCGCAATATCTTTATCCGGATGAACTCAATCGGTTCTCAGTGGAATACTGCGAGCTAATTAGTTCATATCAACTTGAGGAAACGATAAATCGAATTCCTGATTACGCCAGAAAAAAGGCAATGTGGATGCTTGGGTCCGAGCGAGGCAAAACCGTGGAAGGCACTGAAAGCGTTCTTGATTTAATAGTTCTGGTGGATAGCGATTCCCCCGCCTTGCGGGGGTTTGCCGATTCTTTGATGCACTCCCGTGAAAGAAGGTTTTCGCTGAAATTGGTCTATCAGGGATGCGGCGGCAATATTGGGAGCGATTTATCTGTCCCTGTAGATGGAGAACAAATCAGTTTGTATCCATCGGTGGATGCTGCTCTTGAGTCCTGTAAATCGCTTTATGTAAGCTTCTCGTCTACGGCTTGTCGGTATACGGAAGGCTTTCTCAGTAAGGTAGTTGATTCGATAAACATTTATGCCGAGTCTGGCCCCTCTGCCTCATCAGGCTTTCCCTCTGTTATTTCTTTCGCAGACGAAGACGGGTTGTTGGGTGTTTCGGACTTATTGTCAGTCTCTAAGCCTTCAGCGAAATGCGCATTAGCCGATAGGTACCATATTGATCCGGCGGCACTTCAGGGAAGCTGGTACTTGGGCATTTCTCCCATTTCTTGGAATAAATTGTATTTGACGGAAAAATTTGTTTCCTTCTGCCGGTCAGCTAAAGAGAGAAATCAGATTTTTCCGCTTCAGGCGTGCATATTTGGATTTCAAACGCAATGTGATTCGATCCTTCATCTTTTCGACTTTGACGCATTGGCGATTGGCCAATCTTCCTTCAGGGCAGATGCTTTGGAGGTTGTTTCCGTGGGAAGAGGTCTTGGACTTAACAATTGGATGGGCATTTGCGAAAAAGATGCGTTGCAGATGGCTCTATCCTTTTGCTCGATCAATTTAGATTTGTGCATGTTTTCTGCCGGCTTTTGCAAGTTGTTCGATGCGGTTTCTGAGTTGCTTAAAGAGTTCGAGGATTATAGGCCACGGGCTATCCATGAATTGAGGTCCACTTGTGCCGACAAAAGGGTTTTGGCCTTGATGTCGGGAAAAAACTCAGAAGAATACCGTAAAGAAAGAATGATGTCTTTATTGACTTCTCTTCAAGTTCGCGGCAAGAAAGACTCTGATTTGTTGGAGGCGCAACGCCGCTTGATCGCCGAATTAAACGAAAGGCTGGATGCTTTGAATTCATCTGTTAGCTTTAAGGTTGGCCGCAAGATCACAGCTGTTCCGCGTAAAATTGCATCGATCTTCAAATTACGATAACGAGGTTTCTATGTTCATCAACAAGCGATTCGACCAAGACCACCCTTATGTTTCCGTTGTTGTCCCTGTTTACAATGTGCAAACGTTTCTTCCCGAATGCCTTGATAGTCTTATTTCGCAATCTCTGAAAAACATAGAGATTATCTGCGTGAATGATGGGTCGACGGATGATTCTCTCACCATTTTACGTAGCTATGCTGAAAAGGATTCAAGGGTTAAAGTCCTTACGAAAGAGAACCGTGGCTATGGGCACACAATGAATCTTGGCTTTTCGGCGGCCAAAGGTGAATACATTGGTATTTGTGAGTCTGATGATTTTGCTGATAAGCGTATGTACGAAGATATGTACCGATTTGCAAAAAAGAAGAACCTTGATTTGCTTAAGGCGAACTATTACGAGCACTCTGAGTCAGGCGACGTTCTTCAGCGCCCATTTGACGAATTCGAATATCGTGAGGTTTTTGATCCTAGGGTTTATCAAGGGCCTCTTACTGCGTTGCCAGTTATTTGGTCTGCACTTTATAGGAGAGATTTGATAGTGAGCAACGGGATACGCTTTAATGAGACTCCTGGTGCATCGTATCAAGACACATCGTTTGTTCATCAGGTTTGGATGGCTGCAAGACGCGTTGCCATTCTTGAAAAGGGCTATTTGCATTATCGCGTTGATAATGCAAATTCTTCCGTCAAGTCTTCTGCAAAAGTTTTTGCGGTTTGCGATGAATACGCATTAAGCGAATCCTTTATGAAAAAAGATCCAGAGCGAGTTGCCTCTTTTGCCCCCATCATGAATTTGCTTAAGCTTGGAACATATCGTTGGAACTACAACAGGATCACCGACGAGAACCGCCCCGCTTTCGTTGAGAAGATGTCTGAAGAATTTTCTCAGGCAGAAAAAGAGGGCTCCCTGGAGAAGACGATGTTCTGTGACCGAGATTGGGAGCAAATCAGACTTTTGATTGATGACTCGGATAGGTTCACTGAAGTGTATCCGGATGGCATGTAGTCGTCTGTAGCCGAGATAATCTACCATCTTCGGCTTCCACGCGGGATTTCGGTGTCTAACGGTCGATGGTTTTTCGCTAAGTATATTTTGAGGAGTTACTGATGATGGATGAAATAGATTATCAGAATACGGTTACCCAAACCGTCAAATAAGATTCTTTGTTCCATGATCAAGATGATTTGCTTCCGCTGCTTGAGTGCTCATCGGTTATTCTCGTAAAGAAAAGCGACTTTGCGAGGTATGGGCAATGGGACCAAAGACTGGAGGATGTAGAATTAAGAGCTCCTGCTCCTTTGATCGATGATGCCCACGAAAAAGCTGAAGCGCTGGAGGACCTGTTCAGATAAGTTTATACCGAAACGCCTGAGTACAGGATGAATGGCTTTTCGATTAAGCCTCTGATAATGAAACCGAACTACGAATATGTAAAACATAATGCTTACTTTGCAGGGCTGAAAGACAAGGTTATTCAGGGTATTCAAAATGCAAAGTACACAATTTGGATAGTGATGGCGTGGTTTACGGATGACGATATATTATGTGAACTACTAGCAAAAAGCCGATGGCGTAAATATTCGAATAGTTATTTCGGATGAAAAGTCGAATTCGAAGATGCTTGAAAAGCTTCAAAAACGTTTGAGGTTGTGGTTGTGCCAAAACATGGGTTGATGGGATTTAACCGAGCTCATGATAAGTTTTGCATCATAGATTTTGAGTACGTTATGCATGGTTCATATAATTGGACAAAAACGGCAGAATTCAATGATGAGACTCTTGAAGTTGCGCTTGACCGAGAAATGGCTAAAGATTTTTCGGCGGAGTTTATGCGGTTGCCGAACGCCTACAAAGCAAAGTAAAAAGAAGGCAGATAGATGGCACGGTCTTGAATGGCTTCACATGCTTGTCAGAGTGTTGGTAATGTAAAATTCTTTGCGCATTCTGCTTTCAAAGTGCGCAAAGAATTTTACATTACCGTGTGGAAAACGAATATCTTTGATGTGATTCGCGAAGCTAGTGGATTGGGCATTCTTGTTGTTGCCGATGGTGTAGCTTTCGGGCTGGATATGGCTTATTTGGTTTTACTTCGCCGCTTTAGGTCGATAAAGCTGTTTTGCCCGAATCGTTCGATTAGCTTGTTCTTAAATCGGGCTTGTTTGCCGACTTCAAGGCGCTGCAGATGCTCTTAAATCCCGCTGAGTATATCGAATTCAGTGGGATTTAGTTGGGAGCAGTCCTTTACTGCGGAATTGATTGCCCGTTTCAAGGATTCGTATCTTGCCTACAGCAAGTCGAAGCTTAACGATTCATATTTTGGGCAACGGGAAGCTGAAGTGATTAAGGGCGTTCTTCCGGATTTGGGCATCTAGACTGTTTCCCTTCTTTGTGATGTCCGGTATTGAACGGCTACGGATATAGCTATGGAGGCGTATCTGCAGCCGTTCGTTTTTTAGAAGGGATAGTCTATTTCTACCGATTCGAGCCTTCTCCTTAATGATTCAATAATGTCTTCGACCTTTTCATTGGGGCTTCGTCTGAGCAGTGTAAGGAAATCATCAACGATTTTTTGATCTATCGGGGATTTCGAGGCATAGGACCCTCCGTCGAAGAACAGATTGGCCAAATCTTGCCACGTACTAACTTTGGGATCGAGGGATGCGTCTGAGAGCAATTTCTCCAACCCGATTATTATGTTGGTTGGTTCGCTATTTATATTAGAAAGATAATGCCTGTTTTCCATATGGGATATCAGCGCCTCGGTAAACCTTTCGTAGGCTGCTCGCTCCTGTTTGGAATACTGAGGTCTTCCGTATTTATCTTTCCGCTCATTCGCGATATGAAGTAAATCGACCATTCTCGAATAAACCAGATCATCGAGCGCATTCTCGACTTTTCTGAACAGAGGAAGAATGAATTCTTTAACATCTTTATCGTTTGCAACCCAGCTGATTTGGCTATTCTCAACCGTAGATGCGATTATTTTTTTGATCGATTCATAACTCAGACTATTGGAATATTCGGCTAATTCGCTAATAACGCGATGGGTTTCCTCGAAGCTTTTCGAATTGCATAGTTGATCAATCTTATTGAGCAACGTGCTGTCTGTGGCAGACCGTTTTGTGCTCTTTTTTATTTTTGGTTGTGTTGCTAATTCCTTTTTATCGAAGCTGTCAAGAATTGCTTTTGCGCTGTCGACAACTTCTGGCTTCTCGAAAGAGGAGAAGTATTCTGTAAGGCGAGAGTCTTTAGTGATTAGGTAAGACTTGCAATCGGGTTTATTAGATAGGTATTGCTCTATACAAAGGGCGATACAGGCGTCTTTAAATCCTTTGTCGGACCCCTCATCGAAAGGAGGGGCATTTTTGATTGCGAGTGAATAGATTTTATTAAAAGCATCTTCCTTTGATTCGTTTAAATAGGCAATTTTGTAAGGGATGCTTTGGTCTTTTATCAGTTGGTTTTTGATTTGCTCAAATTCTAGCTTTTTAATGTCTTCCCTGCTTGCTCCGATGTGGTCGAAAAAAGGATTTTTAACAAAGCGGCTTTTCTCGCTCTGGTAGGCTTTCTCTTTGTGGCTAATAAGCTCGTCTATAACAACCTCAGGAACAACCAAAGTTGTCATCTTCGCAAGCTCCATAAGGTCCTTACGATTGCCGAATAGATACGTAAATGAATTGCTCCTGTCGACATAATTCGTATCCACGAATACGAATACGGTAGGCTTATCGGTTTTGCCGTTCATGTTAATTCATCCCCAGTACTTTCCCGGCAACAGCTTTGGCGCCATACCTCTCCAGGAACCAGCCGGCTCGCAGGCGCAGGGCTTGGGCGTTGCTTACCGGTTTGCCGCTAAGGGCGGTTTCCAGCAGTTTGCGGTCGTACTTTTTCAGCTGCAATGCGCTTGTGCTGTCGTCGCCCCAAAACTCACGGAAGATATGGGTGTACTTGGGCAGCAGCTCGTTGCGCACGCCTTCCGGCAAGCAGAACAGCCCGTACAGCACGAACTCGATGGACCAGCTCACAATCTCGGAACTGTACTCTTCTAGCCCAAAGAGCTTCTTCCATGCACTGAAAATGCGTTTGGTCATGGGCAGGTGCTTGCGGCTTTTGGCCTCCAGGTCGTCGTTGGTTTTCGACGTAAGCGAACCTTCGCGCTCAATGCGGTACTCGTACAGTTTGTCGCTTATCAGCGCCGTCTTCCTTGAATTGGGGTAGATGTCGAAGAAGAACACCTGATCCTCCCCAAAAGGCAGCGCTTCTTCGAAGCGGATGTTGTTTTCATCCAAAAACGCTTTGCGGCAGGCCGTGCGGATGTAGGGCGTGCTCTGCTCCTTGAACATCAAGTCGGGCGAAAAGCCGTCGTACACCACATCGCGCGGGCTCAGCTTCAGCGTAATCCAGGGCGTTGCCGCTTCCGCGGGGGTGCAGTAGCCGCCGAAGGTAACCACGTCCGCATTGGTCTCCTCAAACGTTTCCGCAATGCGTTGGCAGGCATTGGGCGTGAAACGATCGTCCGCATCCAGGAACCCGATGTACGTACCGCGCGCAGCGTTTATGCCGGCGTTGCGGGCAGATGAAAGGCCGCCGTTGGGCTTGTCCACGATAACGATGCGCGAATCTTCCTGTTGGCGCTTTGTCAGGATGCTGCGGGAGCCATCGGGGCTGCCGTCGTTCACGCATACCATTTCAATGTCGCCGAACGTCTGCGCCTGCAATGAATTAATGCAGGCATTCAGATAATCCTCTACGTTGTACACGGGCACGATTATGGAAAGGGTGGGGTGCTCGGGTGCATTTTCGGCTCGCGAAACGGTGGGCGTGATAGTCATTATTTCGCCACCTTGTTCTTCAGTAGCTTCGCGATAAGCGGCAACCCGCCGATGCGGTAGTAGTGCTTGAAAGTGTTCAGCTTGCCAGGTGCGGCGTATTCGGTGCGGCACTTTGCGAACGTTTCTGGTTCCTTTATCAGTGCGCGAAGGTCGGCTTCGGCCCAAGGCTCGAAGAGCGCCAAATCAACGCGGCCTGCATCCAGGTCGGCCTTCAGCTCTTGCGCGGCGCGTTTCAGGAACTCGGCACGCAACTCTTCAGAAAGGCGGTCGTAGTTCCACAGGTAGCTGTTGAGCTTCATGCGCTCCAGCACGCCCTGCAGGTACTGTTTCTTTGCTGGGCGCGCATCAAGCCAGCGCTGCATTTCGGCGTATTCGTCGCACACGCAATACACTTTGCCGGGCGAATTCACCGACGATGCCTCGTTGTCCTGGCGGTACCGCAAAATCTGCGTGGAGCTGAATGCGGCGCGCTCAGCAGCCGCCCACACCTTGAAGGCGAAGCCGGCATCTTGGTACGACGCTCCCGGAGTTTCCAAGAAGCGGATGTCGTTTTCTTGCAGAAATGCGCGGCTGTACATGCCCGACCAAATGGAGGGCTTTGCGTAGAAGGGCTCGGGTTCGTCTTGCGGGTTCACCAGCTTGCCGCACAGGCCCTCGCTTATAACGTGGCAGGGTTCCAACTTTTCGTTCTGGCTCCAGTAGAACCAGAAGTCGGCTTTCACCGCTTGTGCGTTGTAAGTGGTTGCCAAGTTGTGAAGCACCTCCAAGGCGTCGGGCGTGAAGGCATCGTCCGATTCCAGAATTGCCACGTATTCGCCCGTTGCGGCATTGAGCCCTTGGTTCATGGATGCGCCGTAGCCGGAATTTGCCTTGTCGATTACGCGGAACCTGCTGTCGGCATCCAGGTATTCCTGCACGATGGCGCGCGAGCCGTCGGTGCTGCCATCGTTGATGCAGATAGCCTCGAAGTCGGTGAAGCTCTGAGCCAGCACGGAATCAAGGCATTCGCGCAGGTATTTCTCCACGTTGTAAATGGGTATAAGCAAGCTAATTGCGGGCACGGCAGGTCCTTTCGCTATCGCTGCGCAGCGTGCGTTTGCGTTTAACATTTCTATGATAAAGGTTGCTGGGCGCAGTTGGCTGGCAACGGGGCCCTTGTCGAAGAAATGCGCGAAGTCTATCGCGCATATTGCAAATACGTTTACATTGAACGGTAAACTTAATCTAGATTAAGAGTCGGGAAGGGGCAGCTGTGTCAAACGCTTCAAGGAAAAGCAGGCAATCGAGCGAAGTGCCGGAGGGGCACCCCTTCTTCTCCATAATCCTGCCTACCTACAACTCTGAGCCGTATTTGGCCAATGCATTGGGCGATTTGCAGGATCAGCTCTTCGCCGACTGGGAAGCCATTGTGGTGAACGATTGCTCGCCCGATGGTAGCCTGGCGGTGGCGCAGCGCTTTGCCGCGGATGATGCCCGCATTCGCATCGTTTCCCACGAGGTGAACCGCGGGCTTTCGGCGGCGCGCAACACAGGGTTGGCGGCTGCTCGTGGGGAATACGTATGGTTCCCCGACCCAGACGATCGTTACGATTTCACCCTTCTGCAAAGCGTGTTCAACTCCCTGCAGGAGCACGATGCGCCAGTTGTTATGGTGGGGCATGTGGAAGAGTTCTACGATGCGGCGGGCAACGTCACCGGCGTGCAGGAATTCACCTTCAGCCAGGATATGGCTCACCTGGGCAAAACCAAGCTGCGCAAACACGTGTTGGGCTTCGAGAAGGGTACGCACTACGGCTACGCCTGGAACAAGGTGTACCAGCGTGAGTATCTGCAGCAGGGCGGCTTCCTTTTCAAGGACGACCTGCCGCTTATCGAGGACATCGAGTTCAACATCCGCGTGTTCCAGAATCTGCCCGGCCTGAACGTGATCGGTGTGCCGCTGTATCGCTATGCCAAGCGCGAGGCCGCCAACCTTACCAACAAGTTCGTCCCGCGCTATTACGAAGTGCATCGCATGCGAATCGAGCTGCTGCGCAATCAGCTGGAATCGTGGGGGCTGCTCGATGCGGATGCGAAAGCAACGCTCGGTGCCCTGTACGCGCGCTATATCCTTTCCGCGCTGGAGCGGAACAAGCAGAAGGAAAGCGGCATGAGCAAGGCTCAGCAGAAAGAATGGCTGGAAGGCGTGTTTGCCGACCCTCTTTTCAACGAGTTGGTGCCCTGCGCCGAGGCTGACAGCCAAGCGCTGCGGCTGTGCTTGAAGCCGCTTCAGCAGCGCAATGCCGCAAAGTGCTTGGCCCTGGGCAGCGCCATCCATACCGCCAAAAACGGCGCGCTTCATAATGTGTTTCTAAGGCTCAAGGCTGGCAGGTAAACGTTCGCGGTATCAGAGTCTCATTTCAAGATCGGGGAATGAGGCAGGTGCTTTCGCTTGATGAGCGGGCCCCGCTTGCGGTGCAATGCGCAAGCGGGGCCTGCTGCGCTCCACGTGAAGGCGGCAGGCGATGACGTCCTGTACGTTTTCTGCAGGCGCTTTTTTGGCCGGCATTTTGTCTATCATTGCCAAGCGCTTCGATCGATCAGTTCGTATTCGTCGATGTTCTGTCGCTGATGCAAAATTCGATAGACAACGACTGCGCCATTGTCTACACGATAGAAAACAAGGTAGGGGCTTGCTTGTGCCATGCGGTATTCGTTTGCCAAACGCTCATGCTTAAAGCGCTTTCCGATTTGGGGAAATTGGCGAACCTGCTCTATTACGTTGTCGATTGATTCGATTGCCTTCAGGGCTGCTTTCGGGTTGCCGCACTCAATGCCCAAATAAATCGCGATAGATTTTCGGTCGAGGTTTGCGCGAGACTTCCATTCCAGCTGCAGCGGTTTGTTCGACTCGCTCATCATTCACCGTCCTCAGAAGCGGGGTATGAAACGCCCATAGCCTCGAAAATCGCAGATAGCTCTGCATCGGATTCGTCGGATGAAATGCTTTCGGGACGGTATTTCTCTTCTAGCTCCGCTTCTTTCAGCGCCAAGTAAATGCGCTCACGCTGCTCTATTTCCTCGTAGGTTCGGCTGTCCATCAGCACATAGGCAGCGGTGCCGTTTTTAGTAAGAACGATGGGTTCTTGCAGTTCGGAGGCCTGTTTGCACACCTCGTTCATCTTCGTGCGGAGGTCGGTTATAGGACGGATAACCGGCAAAGTTGTTGAAAGTGCTGGCATATGAAGCTCCATTTCTTACGGAATTAATAGCATTATTCTAGTTGCTATTAAGTGAGAAATAGTTGGTTTATAGGATAAAATTGCAGACAGCTTAGCGGCGTAAGTCCTGCGTGTTGGGCAGCGCCTTCCAAAAGAGGGGAGGTGGTGCCCCATGGATCTTGCAGCTGAAATAGCGAAGTTGGCAACGGCTTTGCTCGCCTTAGCTAAGGTGATTCTTGATCTGGTGTTCGAACACGTGAGCAGCGAAAAAAGAAAGACTCCAGATAGCGGTCTGAAGTCTTTTCCTTGTTCTTAACGGCGCTGCCCAACTCCCAGCGTAGGCTGCCGTTGGGCTAATTCTAGCAGGTTGTTGATTTGTTTTTCGCTGAATCTCCCTGCAAAATTTTCACCGATGCGCGGCCCAGCAGCCGCAGTGGTGGGCCGCCGTTGAACTCACCCTAACAAAAATCCTCTGCTGCAAAATGGATTGCAGCAGAGGATTCGTCGTTAAGCGCTCGATGGCGGAAAATGGAATCTGTTCCTGTTCCCGCTAGTTCGATTGGCCTTCCTGGTAGGGGTACTTCTCAATCAGCTCTTGCACGGTGATGAAGCTGTAGCCCTGCTCCTTCAGCTTGGGCAGCGCCTGCTTCAGGCCTGCTACCGTTTGGCTACGGTCGCCGCCACCGTCGTGCATCAGGATGATGTTGCCGGGGCCTGCGCTCTGGATACGCTGCGCGATAACATCGGCGCCGGGACGCTTCCAGTCGGTAGTGTCCACGTTCCAGCCGATTTCCGCCGTTACGAGGCCGTCAAGGTCGGTTGCAACCGACGTATCGAAGTTGCCGCCGGGGCAACGGAAGATGGTGCTGGCCTGCTGCCCGGTGGCATCGGTGATAGCCTGCAAGCCCTTCGTTACCTCGTCCTTGCGTTCCTGCGTCGACATCTTGATAAGGCTTACGCCCTGGCCGCTGCCCTCTGCATGGTCCCACGTGTGGGTGCCGATCTCGCAACCCATCTCGGCCGCGCGCTTCAGCTCTGCCTCGTGGCCGGAAATGCACTGGCCAACAGTGAAGAACGTGGCCTTGGCGCCGTTTTCCTGTAGGATGTCCAAGATCTCATCGGTCTGCTGGTCCCACGGGCCGTCGTCGAACGTGAGCGCAATAACCTTGTCGCCGTTGCTGTTCACGTTGTAGTACTGCACGATGTTGTCCACCGGTTCCTTGGTGGTAACCGTGGCGGTGATGCCCGATTCCTTGCCCGTGCGCGTTACCTGCTCGCCGTCTTGAGCGTTGTTGTTGTACAGGTGAACTGCGCCAACGCCCTTCAGCTCGGTTTTATGCGCGATGGGCTGCGGGTCGCTGTCGGTGTAAGGCTCGGTGATGTCGGTGCCGTTCGAGATCTCGATCTTGTCGCCGCCGTTCAGGTGCAGGCCCATGTCGGTGGTCTCGTTGCCGTTCACCTTGGCGGTGCAGCGCGTGCCGTCGCCCTGGCGGATGGTGCTGCCGTCTACCGCCACGTAGTTGCCGGGCGTTACCGACACCACGTTGTTGTCCAGCAGACCGCCTACGCTGCGTTCGGCGCCCGAAATGGTTACCTGGTCGCCGTTCAGCGTTACTTCAACTTCCTTCGAGCCCATCCAGTTGTTGAATGCGAACACGCCCACCACGGCAATAACGGCCACCACCGCAACGGCAATAAGGCTGTTGCGGGTGAAGAAGTTGGCCTTCTGCTTGGGTGCGTGGTTGTTGTTGCCCAGGTAGCGTGCCGCCTGGTAGGTGGAAGCGTTGGTGGGGGAAGCCTTGTGGGCGTCGCTTACCGAGCGCTGGTAATTGGCGCGCGAGTAGGCGGAGGCGTCGTTCCCGCGGACGTTCTGCACCACGGGCATCTGCTGCGAAGGTTGCCCCTGCTTCTGCGCCTGTGCGCGCATAGTTTGGCTGGGCTGCGAAGAGGCGGCTCCACGACGAACGGGGCGCTGATGACGCTGGCCTGCGGCAGAGGGACGCTGGTTTGCGGCGTTAGATCGTTGATCTTCAACGCGGGGCATGCGCTGGCTTGCCTGAACGCTGGGGCGCGGAGCCTGCTGCCTGTTGCCGTTTGCGGCGCGGCGCATGGGGCGGCCCTGCTGTGAGCCCGCTTGGGTGCGAGGCATGCGTTGGCT
>ERZ780137.1324-NODE-1324-length-14981-cov-4.882085_pt1 | contig 14981 bp, 8 predicted proteins | sample MGYA00511020_ERZ780137 | MGnify/ENA primary metagenome ERZ780137 (study PRJEB29588, sample SAMEA2157917) | human gut metagenome | biome: human gut; feature: human-associated habitat; material: faeces | place: Denmark | collected 2008/2010 ... | reverse complement strand
GGAACGAGTCGTGCGTCCAGATATAGATTACATGCAGGTGCATCAGGGCAGCCAGACGCACGGCGGGTTTCATATAGTCCGAGAAGACGAAGAACGTACCGCACGCCGGAATCACGCCCCCATGCAGCGCCATACCGTTGGCAATGCAGGCCATCGTCAGCTCCGAAACGCCTGCCTGGAAAAACTTGCCCGAGAAATCACCCTTCGAGAAGGCTTTGGTTTTCTTGAGGTAGCCGTCCGTCTTGTCCGAATTGCAGAGGTCGGCCGAGGCGACGATCATATTTTCGATCCGCTCCGCATAGAAGGAGAGCACTGAAGCCGAGGCGGCGCGGGTCGCACCGTCGGGTTTGATCTCGAGTCCCTTGTAGTCCATCTCCGGCACCTTGCCCGAGAGGAAAAGATCGAGTTTGCGGGAGAGCTCCTTGTGCTCGGAACGCCACGTCTTCTCCCTCTCGCGCTGCGTGCGCACCCATTCACGAAGCTCTTCGCGGCGGGCGTCGAACACCTTGCCGCTCTCGGAGAAGATCTTGAACGGATCCTCCGCATCGCCGCCCAGGTTGCGGACGGTAGCGGCGAAATCGGCTCCGGCAGCCGTCAGCGGCTGACCGTGCGTCGAAACCTTGTCCTCGAAGCTCGATCCGTCGGCCGCAACCGCACCCTTGCCCATGACCGTACGGCCGATGATAAGCATCGGACGCTCCTTTTCGGCATTGGCAGCCGTAAGAGCTTCGCGGATCTGCTCTACGTCATGGCCGTCGATGGTGATGACGTTCCAGCCCCACGCCTCGTATTTCATCGCTACGTTCTCGGTATCCACCTCATCGACCTTGGTCGAAAGCTGAACGTTGTTCGAATCGTAGTACATGATCAGATTGTTCATCCCCAGGTGGCCGGCGATGCGGCCCACGCCCTGCGACACCTCCTCCTCGATACCGCCGTCGGAGATGTAGGCATAGATCTTGTGGGACTGCCACTCCCCGAAACGAGCCGCAAGGAACCGCTCGGCGATCGCGGCGCCCAGCGCCATGGCATGCCCCTGGCCCAGAGGACCCGACGTATTCTCCACACCGTGCAGCACGTCCACTTCCGGATGGCCCGGCGTGACGCTGCCCCACTGCCGCAGATTACGCAAATCCTCCACCGAATAAGTTCCGGCCAGTGCGAGAGTCGAGTAGAGCATCGGCGACATGTGTCCCGGATCGAGGAAGAAACGGTCCCGGAAGGGATAATCCATCTGGTCCGGATCGTAGCGGAGAAATTCGGTGTAAAGTACAGCCATGAAGTCCGCGCCGCCCATTGCGCCGCCGGGATGTCCCGATTTGGCTTTCTCGACCATCGCCGCAGACAGGATGCGGATGTTGTCTGCAACGCGCGTGAGTTCGGATTTAGTAATCATAAGTGATTGTATGCTTTTATTATGTTTGAATTTCTCGCTTCGCTGCTACATACGGCGTAACCCGGATAAACCTGCACCACCCCGATGCAACGGACTTGCGTATCCTGTTCAGGATAAATTGCGGAATCCTTTCACCCGGCCCGCGCCCGCGTCAGATCCGCCCGGTTCCGTTCCTGCGGAAAACCAGGCAGACAAGACCGCATTGAAAACCGGAAATCCCGCCCGCTCGATGTTCCATTCCGACAGCCTCCCGCTCCGGCATGTTGCAAGCGGCCCGGCGTTCGTGGTACAAATTTAATATAAATCCGGCTTATCCGACCTGCTTGAGCGCCAAAAATTTCTTCTTTTCGAACTTTTCCCGGGCATAAGGCAAGGTCACTTCGAAGCGGCGCTCTCCCGAAGAGGGGATATCGAACATCGTGTCCATCATGATCGCTTCGCAGATCGAACGCAATCCCCGGGCACCGAGCCGGTACTCGATGGCTTTATCGACGATATAGTCCAACACCTCGTCGTCGAACACGAGCTTCACGCCGTCCATCTCGAACAGCTTTTCATACTGCTTGATAATGGCATTCTTGGGCTGCGTGAGGATCGAACGCAGGGCCTCGCGGCCGAGCGGCTCCATATAGGTCAGCACCGGCAGGCGGCCCACCAGTTCGGGAATCAGACCGAACGACCTGAGGTCCTGCGGCATAAGGTATTGCATGAGGTTGTTGCGGTCCACGGAATCGGCATTCATCCGTCCGTAACCCATCGCCCGGGTGTTGAGCCGCTGGGCGATCTTCTTCTCGATGCCGTCGAACGCTCCGCCGCAGATGAACAGAATGTTGCGCGTATCGACCTGCACAAACTGCTGTTCGGGATGCTTGCGCCCGCCCTGGGGCGGAACATTGACTACCGTACCTTCCAGAATCTTCAGCAAAGCCTGCTGCACACCTTCACCCGACACGTCGCGCGTAAGCGACGGATTGTCGCTCTTGCGGGCGATCTTGTCGATTTCGTCGATAAAGACAATCCCCCGCTGGGCCAGCTCCACGTCGTAGGAAGCCACCTGCAACAACCGCGAGAGAATACTCTCGACATCCTCGCCCACGTATCCCGCCTCGGTAAGTACCGTAGCGTCCACGATGGTGAAGGGTACGTTCAGCAATTTGGCGATCGTGCGGGCCATCAGCGTCTTGCCGGTACCCGTCGGGCCGACCAGCAGGATGTTCGACTTGTCGAGCTCCACTTCGCTCGCCTCGCCCGAAGCATGCAGCAGCCGCTTGTAGTGATTATATACGGCCACCGACATATAGCGTTTGGCATCGTCCTGCCCGATCACGTACTGATCCAAAAACTCCTTGATTTCATTGGGCTTGAGCAAATCCTCGAATTTCAACGAGGTATTCTTTTGCTCCTTGCGACGGGATGCGGCTTCGTCATGCAGCACATCGTTGTCGATGAGCATCTGGTATCCTTTCGCAATACATTTGCTGCAAATATTGCAACCCTTGGACGAACTCAACAGGATCGCACCGTCGCGGCGTTTGGCCCCGCAGAACGAACACGCATCGCTCTCGTTGCCGTAAAGGTCTTCTCCGTAATTTTTAGCCATAGGTCTTTAGTTTTCCTTCGAATTTCGTTCCCGGTCCCGGTCGAACTTTCGGACGAGCCTCTGCCGGGATAAAGTCGAAAACAAACTCCCGCCATCATCTCTACCCGGCCGTCGATCGGCCTCGTTCCGACTTCGCACACCGGAAATATCGAACCGGGTTCTTCATTTATTCCGCTCGGCCTATCGAGCGCCCCGCTCTGCCTCCGCTGATCGGAAACGATACATTTTCTCTCCCGAAATCGACCGTCCCCTGCAGATTGAAACAGAAATATTATCCCCGCTTGGTCAGCACCTCGTCGATCAGCCCGTACTCCTTGGCCTCCCGAGCCGACAGCCAATAATCGCGGTCGGCATCCTTTTCGATCTTCTCGATCGGAGCGCCCGAATGGGCCGCAATGATCTCGTACAGCTCCTGCTTGGTCTTGCGGATCTCGCGGGCCGTGATCTCGATGTCCGACGCCTGCCCCTGAGCCCCGCCCAGCGGCTGATGGATCATCACCCGCGAATGGGGTAACGCCGAGCGCTTGCCTGCAGCACCGGCGGTCAGCAGCACGGCGCCCATCGAAGCGGCCAGTCCCGTACAGATGGTCGCCACATCGGGCTGCACCAGTTGCATCGTATCGTAAATTCCCAGACCGGCCGTCACCGATCCGCCCGGGGAGTTGATATAAATCTGGATGTCCTTTTCCGGGTCGGCCGACTCCAGGAACAGCAGCTGTGCCTGGATGATATTGGCCGCATCGTCGTAAATCGGAGCCCCCAAAAAGATGATGCGATCCATCATCAAACGCGAAAAGACGTCCATCGTCGCCACGTTCAACTGGCGCTCCTCGATGATCGTCGGCGACACGTAGGCCGCGTACTGCGAGCGGAAATCATGCAGTTTCAGACTATTGATACCGCAATGCCGGGTGGCGTATTTTTCAAATTCATTCATAACCGAACAGTTTGCAAGTTAATAAAAAACATCGGAAGCCGGTTCAAAAATTTTTCCGCGACTTGCCTCCGGTCCTACTCGATTTCCCGTACCCGGCCAACACACGATGCAGGCTCGAATCCGGCAAAAACGAGGGAAGAAGCAAAAAACAGAAGTATGACTACTAAACAGACTTTGAGGGAGTGATTGCAAAAATCAAACCCTCAAAGCTCTGATCGGATACCAATTTTCCGCTGTTTCTTAAATCTCCTTGGCCAGTTTTGCGAACTCTTCGGCAGAAACGGCCTTTTCGGTCACCTTGATCTTGGACTTCACGTCCTCGACCACCTTCATCTCATACAGCTTCTCGTAGATCTTCTGTCCCTGCTCGCGGTCCTCGAGAATCTTCTTGGCGTAATTGGCCAGCATATCTTCCGGAGCCGTCGGCAATCCGTATTGAGCGAACTGGGCCTGTGCCAACGCCTTGGCCTCTGCAGTAGCCTCTTCGGGGGTTACCGTAAGGTTATCCTGCTTGATGAAATATTTCTGGAGATAATTCCAAGTGAACAGTTTTACGAAAGCGTCGAAATCCTTCTCGATCTCCTCCTTGGTGAACTTGCCTTCGTTGATGACGTACAGCCAGCGCTTGAGGAACTCGACCGGCATGGTCAGCCCGGCTTTCTTCAACAGGAAATCACGCAACTGCAACGTGAACAGATAGTCGCTCTCGCGGCGCAGCTCTTTCGAAATTTCGGCATCGACGAACGCCTCGAACTCCTCGGCGGTTTTGACGTTGCCCGCAGGAAAAGCCATCTTGAAGAACTCCTCGTTCAGCTCCGGTTCCGCGAACTTGCGGATCTTGGTGATTTCGAGAGAAAATTCGGGTTTGATACCCTCCAATTCGTTCTCCTTGACCTGCAATACGGCGGCACGCTGCGCCGGAGTCTTGTAAAGCTCATTGACATTGACCTGCGTCTTGAACCCGACCTTCTTGCCGATGAAGGGCTTGCGCTCCTCCTCGTTCATCGAAATCAGTCCGACGTAAGCGCCCTCAATCTTCATATCACCGTTGTCGAGCGTCACCTCCAGCGCTTCGTCCGCCGTTACCTTGTCGGTATCCACCAGACGGCCGAAACGACGCAGGAAATTGCTGCGGTAATCGTCGTGCATCTTCTTATCGACCTTGATCGTGTAGTAGGTCATCTTATCTTTCGCCGACAGCTCGAGTTTCACCTCGGGAGCTTCGCCGATCTCGAAGATGAATTCAAATTCGGTCCCGTTCTCGAAATCGAAGTCGCCCTGCTCCTCCGAAGGGATCACGTCACCGACATAATCGATCTTCTGCTCCTGCAGATAGTTGAACGCTGCTTCCGAAGCCTGGCGGTAAGCCTGCTCCGCAAGCACGCCCTTGCCGTACATCTTCTTGATCACGCCCATCGGCACCATACCGGGGCGGAAGCCCGGAATATTGGCCTTGCGTTTGTACTCACGCAGGGATTTTTCGACCGCATCGCCGTAATCCTTCTCGCCTACGGTCACCTTGATGAGCGAGTTATTCTGCTCGCGCTGTTCTCTTACGATATTCATATTTCAGTTGTTTTATACGTTACAGTTCGGGTCGGCAAAAGTACAAAATAATTCATTAGCAAGCAACAAACACCCGATAAATATCTCCGCACCGATCCGTTTTTCTTTCAGAAAGGGCTTCGGGGAAAAGCACCCGGACCGGCAGCCCCTCCGATCCGTAATTCGGGCGCCGAAATCGACGTCTTTTTCCGAAAAATAGCTATCTTTGTTGCCTATTATAATAAGGACATACCGGCTATAAACGGCCAACGCCGCAGCCGGACAGCATACAAACGATACGGAATCCAATGACAAAAATCGCATGGATCGGACTGCTGGCGATGACGCTGGCCGCCTGCTCGGGACGCACGAAAACCCTCCGAACGGAAACCCCGGCCGCTACCCCCGCCGCGCCGCGCACCTACACCTACCGGGTCATCGAAAGCTATCCCCATTCGACCGACAGCTACACGCAGGGGCTCCTGTTCGCAGACGGAGTGATGTGGGAAGGTACGGGCGAATACGGACACTCCCGCCTGCAGCGCATCGACCTCGAAACAGGACGCACGGACGTAGTGGCTACGCTGCCCCGCAGCGAATTCGGCGAAGGCATCGCGCTGCTCGACGGCAAGATCTACCAACTGACCTGGGAAAACAACAAAGCCTACGTCTATGACGCGGCGACGGGTCGGCAGCTCCGCACTTTCGCCTATGCGGGCGAAGGATGGGGCCTCACGACCGACGGCGAGCGGCTCTATATGAGCGACGGCAGCGAATACCTGCGCATCCTCGATCCGGAAACCTTTCGGGTGCAACGCAGCGTGCCGGTCACCTTCCGGGGTGCCCCGGTACAACTGCTCAACGAACTGGAGTGGATCGACGGGAAGATCTGGGCCAACGTCTATGTCACCGACCAGATCGTCATCATCGACCCCGCCAGCGGCATTGTCGAAGGGGTCATCGACCTGCGCGGCCTGCTCCCGGACGAAGAGATCGCCCCGGATACCGACGTACTGAACGGCATCGCCTACGACGCGGCCTCGGAACGTATCTTCGTGACAGGCAAAAGATGGAGCAAACTCTTCGAAATCGAAATCATACCCCAATAAAATACCACACGACGTGACAAAAAACCGCGACATACGACACGAACTCGAACACCGCATCCTGCTGCTCGACGGCGGATTCGGCACGATGATACAGCAATACGGCCTGGACGAAGCCGACTACCGGGGCAAGGAGTTCGCCGCGAGCGAAAAACTTCTCAGAGGCTGCAACGACCTGCTGAACCTCACCCGTCCGGAAACAATCCGCGAAATCCACGAGAAATACCTCCAGGCCGGATCGGATGTAATTACGTCCAACACGTTCAACGCCAACTCCATTTCGCTGGCCGACTACGGACTGGCAGCGGAGGCGTACCGCATCAACCGGGCCGGCGCAGCCATCGCCCGCGAAGCGGCGGACGCCTTCACCGCCCGCAATCCGCAGAAGCCCCGCTTCGTGGGCGGCTCGATGGGCCCGACGAGCCATACGCTGTCGATGTCGGCGGACGTGGACAACCCCGGCGCCCGGGCTTTCACTTTCGAACAGCTCTCGCAGGCGTACTACAATCAGGCTCGGGGCCTGATGGACGGCGGCGCCGACCTGCTGATGCTCGAAACCGTCTTCGATGCGCTGAACGCCAAGGCAGCGATCTTCGCCATCGAAACCCTCTTCGCTGAACGCGGCATGCGACTGCCGGTCATCGTCTCCAGTACGCTCACCTCGTCAGGGCGCACCCTCGCGGGACAGACCATCGAGGCTTTCTATACCTCCGTCGCACACGCCGAGCCGCTGGCCGTGAGCCTCAACTGCTCGTTCGGCGCCAAGGCCCTGCTGCCCTACCTGGAGCGGCTGGCCGCTGTTTCGGAATTCCGCGTGGCGGTCTATCCCAATGCGGGTCTGCCGAACGTCATGGGCGGCTACGACGAGACGCCCGCGATGTTCGCCGCCGACGTAGAGGAATACATGCGGCGCGGCCTGGTCAATCTGGTGGGCGGCTGCTGCGGCACCACGCCCCTGCACATCTTCGAACTGGCGAAGATCGTGAACAACTACACGCCCCGCCCCCTGCCGCAGCGGCGGCACGTGACCTGCCTGAGCGGGCTGGAACAGCTTCGGATCGTTCCCGAAGCCAACTTCGTCAATGTCGGCGAGCGCACCAACGTCGCCGGCTCGGCCAAGTTCGCGCGGCTGATCCGCGAAAAAAATTACGAGGAAGCTCTCTCGGTGGCCCGCGCCCAAGTCGAAGCGGGCGCCAATATCGTCGATGTCTGCATGGACGACGGCCTGATCGACGGTCCCGAAGCCATGCGCGACTTCCTCAACCTGATGGGTTCTGAGCCCGAAATCGCCGCAGTACCCGTCATGATCGACTCTTCGAAATGGGAGGTGCTCGAAACGGGGCTCCGGGTGGTGCAGGGCAAGAGCGTCGTCAATTCCATCTCCCTGAAGGAGGGCGAGCAGGAATTTCTGCACCGCGCCCGCCTCATCCGCCGTTACGGAGCCGCCGCCGTGGTGATGCTCTTCGACGAGCAGGGACAGGCAGACACCTATGCCCGCAAGATCGACGTGGCGCAGCGAGCCTACAAGCTTCTCACCGACGACGGATTCCCCGCCGAAGACATCATCTTCGACCCCAACATCCTCGCGGTGGCCACCGGTATCGAAGCCCACGACGCCTACGCCCGGGACTTCATCGAAGCCGTCCGCTGGATCAAGCGAAACCTGCCCCACGCCAAGATTTCGGGCGGCGTGTCGAATCTATCGTTCGCCTTCCGGGGCAACAACGCCGTGCGCGAGGCCATGCATTCGGTGTTTCTCTACCACGCCATCCAAGCGGGTATGGACATGGCGATCGTCAATCCCCAAATGCTGCAAATCTACAGCGACATCGAACCGGGACTGCTCGAACGGGTCGAGGATGTTATCCTCTGCCGCCGCGCAGACGCCGCCGAACGCCTCACGGAATACGCCTCGCAATTCACCAAAACCGGCGCGACGCAGACACAGCATACCGACGCCTGGCGCTCGGAGCCGCTCGGCAAACGCATCGAATACGCCATGCTCAAGGGCGTGGCCGACTACATCGAGCAGGACGCGCTCGAAGGCTACCGCACGCTGGGCTCGCCCCTAGCGGTGATCGACCAGTTGCTGATGCCGGCCATGGAGGTCGTAGGCAATCTGTTCGGGCAGGGCAAAATGTTCCTGCCGCAAGTGGTCAAGACCGCCCGCGTGATGAAAAAAGCCGTCGCCGTACTGACTCCCTACATCGAGCAAGGTTCCGAAGCGAACGCCAAGAGCGCTGGCAAGGTGCTGGTGGCTACCGTGAAAGGCGACGTACACGACATCGGCAAGAACATCGTGGCGGTAGTCATGGCCTGCAACGGCTACACGATCCGCGACCTGGGCGTGATGGTCGAGTGTCCCCGCATCATCGACGAAGCCGTCGCTTGGGGCGCCGACGCGATCTGCCTGAGCGGACTGATTACCCCTTCGCTCGAGGAGATGATCCACGTCTGCGAAGAGCTGGAACGCCGGGGGTTGCAAATTCCCGTACTGATCGGCGGTGCGACCACTTCGGACGTACACACCGCCGTAAAAATAGCTCCGACCTACTCGGGCCCGGTGATCCATGCCGACAACGCCAGCCGCAACAACAAAATCCTCGGCGAACTGCTCGGTCCCGGCCGGGAGGAGTATCTGGCTCGCGTGCGCGAAGAGCAACAGACCCTGCGCGACCAGTACCGCCGCCGCGAGGAGATCCGCACGATCCTACCCTTCGGTCAGGTGCGCAAGCTGCGCGTGCCGAAACCCGCGTCCGAAATCGCCGTTCCGGCACATACGGGACGGCTGGTGTTTCCGGACATAAGTATCGCCGATGTGGAGCCGCTGATCGACTGGAACTTCTTCTTCCCGGCGTGGGGGCTCAAGGGCCGCGTACCGGAGATCTTCGAAAACCCCGAACACGGCGCCGAAGCCCGCAAGCTCTACGACGACGCGCAAAAGATGCTGGCCCGCATCCGCGAAGAAAAACTCCTCACCCTCCAGGGCGTAGCGGGCATCTTCGAAGCCGTCAGCCGGGGCGACGACATCGTGGTCACCGGCCCGAAAGACAAGAAATACATCCTGCCGATGCTGCGCAGCCAGGCCCCGGTCCGGGAAGCCCAGGCCCGCTGTCTGGCCGATTTCATCGCCGACGAAAAGGCAGGCAGGACCGACTATATCGGGGCCTTCGCCCTCACGGGCGGCATAGGGCTCAAGGAGCTGACCGAAAAGTTCCGCGCGGAGGGCGACGACTACAACGCCATCCTCTCGAAGCTGCTGGCCGACCGCCTGACCGAAGCCCTCTGCGAATGGGTGCATATCTTCATCCGCCGCCAGATGTGGGGTTACGAAACCGGTCCGGCGCTCACACCCGAACAGATCATCCGCAGCAAATACCGGGGTCGGCGCATGGCCTTCGGCTACCCGGCCTGTCCCGACCACTCGCTCAAACGCGAGGTCTTCGACCTGCTGGCCGCCGACAAGACGACCGCCATGCGTCTGAACGACAACTATATGATTACACCTGAGGAGGCGCTCTGCGGCCTGTTCTTCGCCGACGCCGAATATTTCTCCGTCGGCCGAATCGACCGAGAGCAACTGGCCGACTACGCCGCACGCCGCAACATGGACATAGAAACGATCGAAAAACTGATACCCAATAACATCTGATGAATATTACGGATCTCATACAGGGCGCCGTCGCTTCGCGCACGACCCGTTTCGCCTTCGAGCTGCTCCCGCCCCTGAAGGGGGACGGTACGCGCAGCGTCTTCGGAGCCATCGACCCGCTGATGGATTTCAACCCGGCCTACATCAACGTCACCTTCCACCGCGAAGCCCTCAAAGAGGACATCCGCCCCGACGGAAGCCGCGAGTGGCACATCATGCGCCGCCGTCCGGGCACGGTCGGCATCTCGGCCGCGATCCGGCGCAAGTACGACGTGGAGGTGGTTCCCCACCTGATCTGCGGCGGCTGGTCGAAATACGACATCGAGGATTCGCTGATCGACATGGATTTCCTGGGGCTGCACAACGTGCTGGCGCTGCGGGGCGACAAGCGGCAGAACGAACCCCGCTTCGTCCCCTACGCCCAGGGACACGCCCACGCCGCCGACCTGGTGCGCCAGATCCAGGCCATGAACCGGGGAGAATTTATCGACGGCGAAGTCGAGGAGTGCCACCACTCCAAGTTCTCGGTAGGCGTGGCGGGCTATCCCGAAAAGCATTTCGAGGCGGCGAACGCCCAAAGCGACCTCCAGTACCTCAAGGAGAAGGTCGATGCGGGAGCCGACTACATCGTGACCCAGATGTTCTTCGACAACAGCAAGTACTTCGATTTCGTGGAGCGCTGCCGCAAAGCGGGCATCACGGTACCGATCATCCCGGGCATCAAGCCGATCTCGACGCCCAAGCACCTGGAGATCCTGCCCCGCACCTTCAGCGTCAGCCTGCCCGAAGAGCTGGTGAAGGCCGTCCGGGCCTGCGGCGAGGACACACAGGCGGCCCGCGAGGTCGGGATAGAATGGGCGATCCACCAGGCCAAGGAGCTCAAGGCGGCCGAAGTGCCGATCATCCATTTCTACACGATGGGACGCACGGACAACATCCGCAAGATCGCCCGCAACGTATTCTAATTCCGAATAGGGCAAAGTAATTGCTATTAAACGCTTAACCATGACACCCGTAGAGTTTCGCCGCCACCTGCACCGCCACCCGGAGCTTTCGTTCCGCGAAACGGAGAGCGCCCGCTTCATCGCCGAGGCGCTCCGCGAGGCAGGCATCCCCTGCCGTCCGATCGCCGGAACCGGCGTACTGGCCAAAATCGAAGGACGCGGCGACCTGCGGCGAGCCGACATCGACGCCCTGCCCATCCGCGAACAGAGCGGCGCGGCGTGGAGTTCCGAGAACGACGGAGTGATGCACGCCTGCGGGCACGACATCCACGCAGCGGTGCTCTACGGCACCCTGCTCCGGCTCTCCGCCGAGCGGAATTTCGAGGGTACTCTTTTCGGAATCTTCCAACCCGGAGAGGAATCGAATCCCGGCGGAGCCTCCAAAGTGCTGGCCGAAAACCCCTTCGAAGGCTATACGGTGCTGGCCGTCGTCGGCGAGCACGTCGAACCCGCTTTGGACGCGGGCACGCTGGGCTTCCGCGCGGGCAAGTACATGGCCTCCAACGACGAACTGCGCCTCACGCTCGAAGGCGCGGGCGGCCACGCGGCCATGCGTGCCGAACACCGCGACACGGTGAGCGCCGCCGCACAACTGATCCTGCACCTCACGGCCCTGAACACGCCCGAACGGGTCGTTTCGATCGGCAAGGTCGAAGCTGCGGGCGCTACGAACGTCATCCCGGACCGGGTCTATATGGAGGGAACGATGCGTACCTTCGACGAACGGGAACGGGCCGAAGTGAAACGCAGGATCGAAGAACTCGCCGCCGCGAACGACGCCTCGTACGGCGTACGAACCCGGGTACACTTCACCCCCGGCTACCCGTGCGTGGTCAATGACCCGGAGTTGATCCGGCAGGCCGTCGCACTGGCCGAAACCGAAGGAATTCCCTTTCAAATGCTGCCCCTGCGCATGACTTCCGAAGATTTCGGCTTCTACGGCACCCGCTACCCGGCGATCTTCTACCGCCTGGGCGTCGGTCCCGGAGCCGGAAAACTGCATACATCCACCTTCAATCCCGACGAGGCGGCCATTCCGACCGGCATCCGGTTCATGGAACTCCTCGCCCGTAACTATTTCAACCGATGAATAAACTGAAAAATACGAAGAAGTCGGCCGCATTCGACCGCTCTTCGCTGATCATTAACCTGTTCCGGGAATTCCCGAACAACAAGTTCTCCCTCAAGCATCTGGCTTCGGCCTCGGGCGGCGCCACCAAGGAGGGCCGTCTTCGTACCCGTGAAATCATCACGGAACTGCTCGCCCAGGGCACTATCGAGGAGTGCGGGCAGGAAAAGTACCGTCTCAGCGGCAAGGAGCGTCCCCGTCAGGAGGGCATCGTACAGATGATCTCGACAGGAGCGATGTATATCCGCTCCGAGGAGTTCGAAAACGACGTATATGTCAGCCAGCGCAATTCGCTGAATGCTCTGGACGGCGACCGCGTGGAGTTCGTCATCACCCGCCGCTCCCACGCCGGGTCCCTCGAAGGCGAGATCACCCGCATCGTGGAGCGCAGCCGCAAGCAATACGTGGGCACGGCCGACGTGAGCGACCACGCCATCTTCGTCAAGATGGATCCCCGGCGTATGCCGATGGACGTCTATCTCTCCAAGCGGGACAACCCTAACGTACAGCACGGCGACAAAGTCGTGATCCGCATCACGGACTGGGCGCTGGGTTCCAAAAGCCCCGCCGGAGAGCTGGTCGAGGTATTGGGCCGCGCCGGAGAGAACAATACCGAGATGCACGCCATCCTGGCCGAATACGGCCTGCCCTACCATTTCGAGCAAAAGGTCGAAGATGCGGCCCAGGCCATTCCTTCGACGATCACCAAAGCCGATTATGCCGCCCGGCGCGACTTCCGCAAGATAACGACCTTCACCATCGACCCGGCGGACGCCAAGGACTTCGACGACGCCCTCTCGATCCGCAAGATCGAAGACGGCGTGTGGGAGGTGGGCGTACATATCGCCGACGTGACCCACTACGTTCAACCCCGCTCGGTGATCGACACCGAAGCCGAGGAGCGCGGCACGTCGGTCTATCTGGTCGATCGTACGCTTCCGATGCTGCCCGAAAAATTGAGCAACGAACTTTGCTCGCTGCGCCCCGACGAAGAGAGTCTCTGCTTCTCGGCGGTCTTCACGCTCAACGAGGAAGCCGAAGTACTGGACAAATGGTTCGGCCGCACGGTCATCCACTCCGACCGCCGCTTCACCTACGAGGAGGCGCAGCAGATCATCGAAACCGGCAAGGGCGACTTCGCCGAAGAGGTGCTGACGCTCAACCGTCTGGCCCAGCGGATGCGCAAAACACGCTTCAAGCGCGGAGCCGTGAGCTTCCAGCGCGAAGAAGCCAAGTTCAAACTCGACGCCGAAGGCAAACCGCTGGGCGTCTATTTCAAGGAGCAAAAGGAGGCCAACCAGCTCATCGAAGAGTTCATGCTGCTGGCCAACAAACAGGTCGCCGAATTCTGCGGACATCACAAAGTGAACGGCCGTGCCGTTCGGCGTACGATGGTTTACCGCGTACACGACGTTCCGAACGAGGAGAAGCTCGAAAAGTTCCGGACCTTCGTTCTGCGCTTCGGCTACGTATTCAAGGCCGACAAGGGACGCGCCGTGGCCAAGGAGATGAACAAGCTGCTGGGACAGGCCAAAGGACGCATCGAGGAGAACGTCATTTCGAACCTCGCCGTACGTGCGATGTCCAAGGCCTTCTACTCGACCGACAACATCGGTCACTACGGCCTCGCTTTCCCCTACTACACGCATTTCACCTCGCCGATCCGCCGCTACCCGGACATGATGGTCCACCGGCTGCTGGCCCGCTACCTCGAAGGAGGCAAATCGGCCGACCGCGACACCTTCGAGAAACTCTGCGTACACGCCTCGGAGCGGGAAGTGATCGCTGCCGAAGCCGAACGCGCCTCGATCAAGTACAAAATGGTGGAGTTCATGCAGGACAAGATCGGCCAGTTCTTCGACGGCCATATCTCGGGCATGAGCGACTGGGGCATGTACGTCGAGCTGGACGAAACCCACATCGAAGGCATGGTTTCGCTGCGGGAAATGGAGGACGACCTCTACCAGTTCGACGAGAACCGCTACGAGGTCTATGGACGCCGCAAAGGACGGGTCTTCACCTTGGGCGATGCCGTGCGTATTCGCGTCAAGCGGGCCGATCTGCAACGCCGCCAGCTCGATTTCGAACTGGTGCACGATGCGGCGGCCGACTCCCGCGAGGACGACGTAAAGGGGCACGCAGCGATTCCGGTACGCCGCCAAAGCACGTCCCGACCGGGTAAGGGCGGCAAAACGTCCCGCAAAGGGGGCAAAAAAGGATCGAAGCGATGATCCGGGAACAGACGCAGCGAACCGCCGGGACCGGCCCCAACCGTGCGGAAGAGATATACGAAAAATGTCTGAAGCGTGATCCCCTCACGGCGGAGGAAGCGTATTGGCTTTACGAACAGCCCCCCCTGCAGGAGCTGGCTCTCACGGCTGACCGCGTGCGCCGTGCCGTAGTGCCCGACCCGGAGGTCGTGACCTGGCAGATTGACCGCAACGTGAACATCACCAACGTCTGCATTTCGGGCTGCCGCTTCTGCAATTTCCACTGCAAACCCCACCAGACGGAGCGGGCTTTCATCACTACGCTGGATGAATACAAGGAGAAAATCGAGCGGATGCTCGCCCTCGGCGGCGACCAGTTGCTCCTGCAGGGCGGTCTGCACC
>ERZ780137.1288-NODE-1288-length-15326-cov-3.331609_pt1 | contig 15326 bp, 8 predicted proteins | sample MGYA00511020_ERZ780137 | MGnify/ENA primary metagenome ERZ780137 (study PRJEB29588, sample SAMEA2157917) | human gut metagenome | biome: human gut; feature: human-associated habitat; material: faeces | place: Denmark | collected 2008/2010 ... | reverse complement strand
TTTATGAGCGGGGGGAGAGAAAAAAAAACAGAAACCCAGCCTGCCTGTAAAATATGCAGAAACGAGGAATATATGAAAAAACAGAGTAAAGGAGTTCCGACAAACCGTGATATCCGTTGGGACAGACTTGATAATACAGCACACCTTTTTCCGGTCATTGCCGGGGAGAGCATGAGCAATGTGTACAGGATCAGTGTTACACTGAAAGAGGAGATCAATCCGGAATTACTGCAGAGGGCACTTGATATGGTGCTTCCGAAGTTTGACGGGTTTAACTTAAGACTGCGGCAGGGGGGGTTCTGGTATTATTTTGAGGAAAACGGAAAAGCGGCGCCAAAGGTTCGCATGGAGAACAATTTTCCATGCAGATATATCCAGCAGAATAAAAACCGCAGTTATATGTTCCGTGTGACCTATTATAAATGCAGGATCAATCTGGAAGTATTCCATGTTTTGACGGATGGAATGGGAGGAATTAATTTCTTAAAAGAGCTGACTTACCAGTATCTGCGTCTGGCACATAAAGACCTGCAGGAAAAACTGGGAGATTCATTAAGTGTTGATACGTCTTTGAACCGGGAAGACAGTTTCTTAAAAAATTACAAAAAAAGTTCCGCAAAAGGATACCAGACAAAAAAGGCATATCTGATCCGTGGAGAAAAGTTAAGACCGGGCGAGTTCGGCGTGATGCACGGTTATATGAAAATACCGGAGTTGAAAAGGGTCTGTCATGCGATGGGAATCAGTATCAACGAATATCTGGTAAGTGTGTACATCTGGAGCGTTTATACAGAATGTCTGCACGGCATGCCGTCAAAGTGTCCGATCCGTGTTGCGGTGCCGGTTAATCTGCGGCCGTATTTTAATTCTATTACCACGAAAAACTTTTTTGTCATGGTGTCCGCAGAATTTCATCCGACCAAAGAGACCTATACGTTTGCAGAGGTGGCTGCAATCGTGAAGGAAAGCCTGCGAAGCCAGATCAACCGGGAAAATCTTGAAAAGCTGTTTTCCTATAACGTTTCCAATGAAAAACTGCTGATTGCAAGAGTTGTGCCGCTTTTCCTGAAAAACCTTGCAATGAAGTATGTATATACAACTTCTGCACTTGCCAATACTGCGACGATCACAAATATCGGCAATATTTCCGTGACAGAAGAGTACCGCCCTTATGTGGAAATGTTTCATGCATTTCTTGCCATGTCAAAGGGGCAGCATCTGAAAGGAACGATCTGCTCTTACGGGGATACACTTGTATTCAGTTTCAGTTATGATCTTGTCGATGCGTCTGTGCAGCGTGGATTTTTCCGGAAAATAGCCTCGGACGGGATTGCGGTAGAAATAAAGAGTAATGGAGTAAATTATGAGTAAATGCAGAAATTGTAATGTGGAGATATCAGATGAAACAGAGCGCTGTCCACTCTGCGGATCCGTGTTAGAATACACAGGTGAAGTGGAGAATATGTACCCGGATGTGAGAGTGCACACCCGGAAAATGACAATGATCAGTAAAATCTATCTGTTTTGTGCACTTTTGGTTGAGGTGCTGCTCATTTATATCAATGTGGTCACCGAGTCACAGATTGCATGGAGTGCGATCACGGGGCTTGGATTCTTTTACGGATATATGCTGATCCGTTTTGCAATTCTTGGAAAGACAGGTTACCGCGCCAAAATCACGGTACTCACGCTGATGGCGATACTGATCGTGATCGCAATCGATTTTCTGGTCGGCTACCGCGGATGGTCTGTCAATTATGCATTGCCGTCGGCGATCATTTTAGTCGATGTTGGTATTATCATCTGTATGATCGTAAACCGCAGAAACTGGCAGAGCTATATGATGTGGCAGATTTTTATGATCTTATGCAGCATTGTTCCGGTAATACTGATTTTTACCGGTATCGTGACGGCACAGCTTTTTGCACTGATCGCATTTGCGTTTTCCCTGTTTCTGTTTCTTGGAACACTGATCATCGGAGACCGCAGGGCAAGGGTGGAACTGAAACGAAGATTTCATGTCCGCTGAGTTATATTTAGAATAAAAAAAACAGGAGCAATCGGATGAGAGAGAGCGAAGCGAGCATCAGGGGAAGAGTCATGAGGGACTTGATCGCCCATGTGACAAATGATCACCTGATTGGGAAAAAGATAAAAAATGGAGAACTGAGGAAAAAAATCGGGGATTCGGAGCCGCCGTGGAAATGTCCGGACTGTTTTTCATTAGATGTGATCGAGATGGATAATTTCTCCATGGAGTATTTACAGGCAAAAGAAAATCCGAATACGGAAAAAGTAATCTTACAGCTTCACGGGGGCGGATATGTCGGAGCGATGCGGAATGCATACCGTATGTTTGCCGGACTTTACTGTGAAGTCAGCCATGGAATGAGTGTTCTGACACCCGATTACCGTGTGGCACCGGAACATCCGTATCCGGCGGCTTTAGAAGATGCCTATGCCGCATACTGTTATCTGTTGGAACAGGGGTGGTTTTCCGAGCAGATCATCATCGCAGGAGATTCCGCAGGAGGCGGTCTTGCGATGGCATTATGCCATTATCTGAAAGATCACGGAAAGCAGCTTCCGTGTGGGATCGTAGCCATGTCACCGTGGACAGACCTTGCGGCGAGCGGGGAATCTTACGAGACAAACTTTGAGCGCGACCCGTTATTTGGAAAAACAAGGGACAGCCTTATTTATAATAAAGATTATATTGGGGATAACGACCCGTATAATGCTTATATTTCGCCTTTATATGGGGATTTCAGGGGATTTCCGCCGATGCTGATACAGGTTGGTTCCTATGAGATGCTGCTCTCGGATTCTGTGGATGTGGCTGCAAAAGCCAGAGAACAGGGAGTAAAAGTAAGAATCAGTATTTATGAAGGAATGTTCCACATCTTTCAGATGGCAGCAAAAATGCTGCCGGAATCTAAAAGAGCGTGGGTTGAGATCGGTAAATTTATTGATGTTTTGCTAAATGACTGACATCCATATAGACAGGGATACCGCTTTCGTATTTTACTGGAACTTCACCGAGTATGAGAGGTGAAAGGTAATCGATCAGTGGCTGTGTGACATCATTGCCTGCATCGTTGATCCATTCTCTCGGAATTGATTTTGCCTCGTTTGCAATGTGGCGGATCTCGGCATGCTCATAGGCGATTTCGTACGGAGCATCAGAGATACGGCGCATTGTTACCATGGAAGCGGTAACACCTTCCTCGGAGAGAGCAACCGCTTTCTGACCGAGAGTAAAAGCCTCATCAAGATCAGTCTTTGAAGCAAGGTGTGCAGCGCAGCGCTGTAATACGTTGACTTCCACGGAACGGACTTTAACGCCTAGTTTTTCTTTGACTAAAAATTCAAGTGTTTTTCCGGCTCCGCTTAACTGGCTGTGACCAAAGGTGTCAACAGAACTTTCGGAAGCACTGATATAGTTGCCGGAAGCATCGCGGATACCTTCGGATACGGCAACGATCACGTTATTGCGCTCGAAAAGCATACGCTTTACATCCAGTAAAAAGTCCTCTTTGTCAAATGGAACCTCCGGGAGATAGATCAGATGTGGTGCTGTATTATAACCGTTTCTTGCCAGTGCAGAAGCAGCGGTCAGCCATCCGGCATCACGTCCCATGATTTCCACGATCGTCACACTTTTGACTGCATAGATAAATGTGTCATGTGCGATTTCTAAAAGAGAAGATGCGATATATTTTGCGGCAGAACCGAATCCTGGTGTATGGTCTGTCTCACAGAGATCATTGTCGATGGTCTTTGGAATACCGACAATACGCACCGGACTGCCGATTTTTTTGCCATATTCGGAGAGCTTTAAGACGGTGTCCATAGAATCGTTGCCGCCGATATAAAAGAAAGCATCAATATGGTAAGTTTCAAACTGTTTGAAAATGAATACATAGGAAGAATCATCATCTAAATAATTTGGCAGTTTGTAACGGCAGGAGCCAAGATACATTGCCGGAGTGACCTTTAAGCGGTCGAGATATTCCGAATTCTGCTGCATTAATTCAGAAAGATTCGTCAGATCGTTGTTTAAAATACCTGTGATTCCGTTTAAGGAACCATAAACCGTGTCATACATGTCAGAACGCATTACACCGTCGATCACACCGGCAAGGCTGGCATTGATCGCAACAGTAGGGCCGCCTGACTGTGCTACCATACAGTTTTTTGGACTCATAAGAAAACTCCTTTGTGTTTGATCTTCTTTTTGCAATGTCTATCATACAAAAAAAGGCACGGTTGCGCAATCATTAAATTAAATAGAAAGAGTGATGGTATACCATGAAAATATGTACATTGTGTCCTAGAATGTGCGCTGTGGACCGAAAATCCGGTGAGCGCGGCATCTGCGGACAGACCACAGAGATTAAGGTGGCGCGTGCGGCACTGCACTTCTGGGAAGAACCCTGCATTTCCGGGGAGATGGGTTCCGGTGCGGTCTTTTTTTCCGGCTGTGTACTGCACTGTGTGTTCTGCCAGAATGAAAATATTGCAAATGGCACAGCTGGTAAGGTGATAAGTACGGAGCGGCTTGGCGAAATTTTTCTGGAACTCCAGGAAAAGGGTGCAAATAATATCAACCTTGTGACACCGGGGCAGTTTGTACCACAGATCATAAAAGCGGTAGAGCTTGCAAGAAATCAGAATTTAAAGATTCCCATCGTTTATAACACCAGCAGCTATGAAAATGTGGATACGATCCGTTCTTTAGAAGGAATTGTGGATATCTATCTTCCGGATTTTAAGTATTTTGATACCGCTTTGAGTGCAAAATATTCCCATGCGCCGGATTACCCTGCTGTGGCTAAGGCGGCGATAGCGGAGATGGTGCGTCAGACGGGTGCGGCAGTTTTTGAAAACGGGGAGGATTCCCTGATGAAGCGTGGTACGATCGTGCGCCATCTGATCCTGCCGGGGTGCACGAAAGATTCCAAAGCAGTTTTGAAATATCTGCATGAAACCTATGAGAATCAAATATATATCAGTATCATGCACCAGTTTACACCGCTCTCTAACGTGAAAAAATATCCGGAATTAAACCGTAAGATCACGGATCGGGAATATGATGAGGTTGTTGATTTTGCAATCGATATAGGGATTGAAAACGGTTTTATCCAGGAGGGGGAGACGGCGGAGGAGAGTTTTATTCCGGAATTTGACAATGAGGGAGTTTGAGGTTGACGCATTTTCGAATATCTCATATAATTCCATAGTGATGATGGCAATAGAGGGAGTGTGAAACGAATGAAGAGAAAAGTAAGATTCATAGCTGCACTTTTCTGCATGGGATGTCTTGTGACAGAACCTGCGGCAGACATAAAGGCTGCCGGAATCCAGGTGGCTGCTGCACAGACAACACTTTCCGCAGATAATTCGCTGGAAGTGTTATCACTTTCTGCGGGAACATTATCCCCGGACTTTACAGGAAAGACAGTACAATATACAGCTACCGTACCGAATGATGTCACAAGCGTTACAGTGACGGCAACACCGGTTAATGAATTTGCGACGGTGCAGTCGATCACAGGAAATGACAATCTGCAGGTCGGTACAAATACGATAAAAGTAGTCGTGAAGGCGCAGAACGGAGCACTCGCCCAGTATACGATCACACTGACCAGAGAAGATGGACAGACAGCAGACGGAACAGTGGATCAGCCGGCGGATGGAACAGACGGTCAGACAACAGACCAGCCGGCGGATGGAACAGATGGACAGGCAGCAGACCAGAACACAGAGTTTGAAACAGAAGAAGCGGAAGATGTTTCTAATATGGAATATCTCCAGCAGGAATACAATGATCTCTCTGAACAATATGCAAAAGAAAAGTCTTTTTCCAGAAATATGATGGGAATTATGGCTTTTGTGATCGCAGTACTTGTCGTTATTATTATCAATCTTCTATTGAGAGGACGTAAGAGTGACGACTGGGATGAGGAAGAGGATGACTGGGACTGGAAGTCCGAAAAACAGGGAAAGGATCAGGACGCAGAAGATGATACTGATCTGGAAGAAGATGATAATATAGAAGAGAATCCTGGCGTGGAAGAAGATGATTTGGAAGTAGATGATCCGGAAGACGCTGACTGGGAGGAGGAAGAAACACAGAGAAAAGGATTTTTCCACAGAAAACCAAAAGAAAAAGTGGAAGAAGAGCCGGATGATGTGGAAGAAAACGATACAGAGAACGAAGTCGGCGTATCAAAGATCCATAAAGTGCGTGCGGGATTGTTTGGACGTGGCATGTCTGACGATCTTGACGATGAGGACTGGGAAGAGGACGAAGATTTCCTGCCGGTAGAAAGAAAAAAACCGGAAGAAAAACAGCGTCTGGAGAGAAAAGAAAAACCGGAGGAGAAACAAAGGCCGGAGAGAAAAGAAAAGCCGGAGCGGAAACATACTCCGGAGAAAAAACACATTCCGAGAGAAGAAGAGGAAGAAGATGATTTAGAGATCATCGATTTAAATGATTTATAAATAGAAAAAGAATGGAGAAACTATGCAGATACGATATACATCAAAAGCAAAAAAAGCAATCGATCAGGCTTCAAAGATGTCGAAATCACTGCATCATCATTATATCGGAACGGAGCATATCCTGATCGGACTTTTAAAAGAAGGAACGGGCGTCGCTGCGCAGGTATTAAATGATAATGGAGTAGAACTTGACAAAGTCATGCAGCTGATCGAGGAACTCATTGCACCGGATGCACAGGTGCTGACGGCAGAGGCTAAGGAATATTCGCCGAGGGCACTGCAGGTGTTAGAAGGGGCAGCAAGGGAGGCAGCGCGTTTTCATGCAGAGGAGATCGGGACGGAGCATATCCTGATCGCGATGATGAAAGAGACAGAGTGTGTGGCATCCCGCCTTTTAAATACCTTAGCGGTCAATATCCAGAAAATGTATGTGGATATCCTGATCGCAATGGGAGAAGATGCGAGCCTGTACAAAGAAGATTTCATGAATGGTAAGCCGGTGAAAAAAACAGCATCGGATACACCGGTATTAAATCAATACTCCAGAGATCTGACTGCATTGGCGGCAGAGGGAGTATTAGATCCGTTAGTCGGCAGACAGGAAGAGATCGACCGTGTGATCCAGATCTTAAGCAGAAGGACAAAGAATAACCCATGTCTGATCGGTGAACCGGGCGTTGGAAAGACTGCGATCGTTGAGGGAATTGCGGAGCGTATTACAACCGGAATGGTTCCGGATACCGTTGCGGGAAAGCGGGTGGTATCTTTGGATATGTCCGGAATCGTGGCAGGCTCAAAATATCGCGGTGAGTTTGAGGAGCGCATTAAAAAGGTACTTCAGGAAGTACGGGCAGCCGGCAATATCCTGCTCTTCATCGATGAACTGCATACAATCATCGGAGCGGGTGGAGCGGAAGGAGCAATCGATGCTTCCAATATATTAAAACCTGCACTTGCGCGTGGGGAACTGCAGCTGATCGGTGCAACGACAATCGATGAATACCGCAAATATATTGAAAAAGATGCTGCGCTAGAGCGCAGATTCCAGCCGGTTACGGTAGAAGAGCCGTCGGAAGAGGAGGCAGTGCAGATTTTAGAGGGACTGCGGGAACAGTATGAAAAGCATCATCAGGTAAAGATTACGGATGATGCGGTATCGGCAGCAGTACGCCTGTCTGCGCGCTATATCAATGACCGTTTCCTGCCGGATAAAGCAATCGATCTGATGGATGAGGCTGCAGCAAAGGTACGTCTGCGCGCGGGTGGAAAACCGGAGGAAGTCGTTGAATTAAGACATCGCATCAACCTGTTAGAAGAGGAAATGTTAGAATTTCTGCACGATGGTGATGTGGAAGGTGCAAAGCAGAAGAAGAACGAAAAAGAAGCGTGTGAAGAAGAGCTTGCCAAAATACAGGCAAAGACAAAGAAAGACAGCCGCAGTAAAAAGTTAAAAGTGACAGAAGACGATATTGCGGATGTGGTATCCGGATGGACGAAGATCCCGGTAAGAAAGATTGCCGAGGGGGAGGCTGCCCGCTTAAGAAAATTAGAGGCTACCTTACACAAACGTGTCATCGGTCAGGAGGATGCGGTGAGTGCAGTGGCAAAAGCTGTGCGAAGAGGACGTGTCGGATTAAAAGATCCGAAGCGCCCGATAGGTTCTTTCCTGTTCTTAGGCCCGACCGGTGTCGGAAAAACAGAGATCTCAAAGGCACTTGCGGAGGCAGTGTTTGGCAGCGAACAGTCTATGATCCGTGTTGATATGTCGGAATATATGGAGAAACACAGCGTATCAAAGATGATTGGTTCACCGCCAGGATATGTAGGCCATGAGGAGGGCGGACAGCTCAGCGAAAAGGTGCGCAGAAATCCGTATTCGGTGATCCTGTTTGATGAGATCGAAAAGGCGCATCCGGATGTATTTAATATTTTACTGCAGGTGTTAGACGACGGTCATATCACGGATTCCCAGGGACGCAAAGTAGATTTCAAAAATACGATCATTATTATGACGTCAAATGCCGGAGCACAGGCGATCATTGAGCCGAAAAAACTTGGATTTGCAGTTTCGGATGATGAAAAACAGAATTATGACCGCATGAAAAACAGCGTGATGGAAGAAGTACGCCGTATTTTTAAACCGGAATTTTTAAACCGTATTGATGAGACGATCGTATTTAGAGCGTTAAACAAAGACGATATGAAACAGATCGTTGCACTGATGTTAAAAGAACTTACAGACCGCTGTGAAAAACAGATGGGAATCCACCTTACCGTGCGTGACAGCGTCAAAAAGCATATTGTCGATAAAGCGTATGATCCGAAATATGGTGCAAGACCGCTGCGCCGTCAGATCCAGAACGATATCGAGGATGAACTGGCAGAAGAAATCCTGTCCGGCAAAGTGAAAAAAGATACGGAAGTGGTCGTGACGATCCACAAAGAAAAAGTCGTGTTCGAAACAAAATAAAATTTTACTGAAATATCCGGGAAAGCACTGGAAATCGTGACGGGGATATTATATAATAAGGGCACAAAATTTTACGATAAAGAGAAAACTACTTTATCACAGGAGGAAAAAATGGCAACGATCAGCGAATTAATTCGTTCAGAAGCAGATGGAACGATCAGTTTTGGGGATTACACATTAGGTGCAAAGGCGAAACTTGATAATTTCGAACATCAGGGAGATATCTACAAGGTGAAGACATTTTCCGAGATCACCAAGTTAGAGCGCAATGGCATGTTCGTATATGAATCTGTTCCGGGAACGGCTGTCATGAATCTGAATGCAACAGATACAGGCCTGACATTTCAGGTAGAGGGACCGGAAGATGCACAGATCACAGTAGAACTTGAGGATGAGTCAGAGTACGACATCACGATCGATGGCGCAGATGCGGGAAAGATGAAGACAAATCTTGGCGGCAAATTAAGCTTAAGTGTAGAACTTGGCGACCATCCGGTAGATGTAAAAGTTACAAAGTGTTAAGAACGGAAAAGTGAGATCAAAGGAAGCTTACATGTCAAAAGGGCATGTAAGCTTTTTTTGCGCTTTCAAGTACGAAAGTACGATTGACGGGGATAAACTGTTACATTAACATAAAAAATGCGCGTGACAATGTGCAATAAATCAGAAGGAGAAAAGTTATGAAAAGAAAGAGACTCACGGGTTGGAAACGTATGGCGGCATTTGCGATGGCGCTTACGCTGACGGTCGGAGATTGGACATCAGTAGGTGCTGCTGGATTGCCGCAGACAGATGTACAGACAGTAACAGAGGCTGTGATACAGGAAGAAGATGCGATGGAAGCAGCTTTAGCAACAGAACAGACAGAGACAGAAAGCGAAATGGACAGTGAGTCTGCAGAAAATGACAGTGGGCAGACAGAGAACATCGAGGCATCGGAAATTCCAGAAACATCAGAGGCATCAGAAACTGAGAAAACTGTAGAAGAGACAGAAAACGTGAATGATACGGAGGCTGTTGATGATACCGAAGTGATGGAAACAGAGACGGAAGAAGAAATAGAAGAAGAGACCGAAGAAGAGACTGAAGAGGAAGAACTCGCTGCAATTGATAAACCGTCAAAGGTAATCAATGTAAGAGGAAAAGATGACGGAAGTATTATAACAACAGCGTCTGGCCGGCAGTTGAGATATGCTTATGTGAATCGGTTCCAGAACGGAGTGATTGCAGCAGTACGGATATTGATGGATTTGTAAACCTGTATAATAAGGCAGAAGCCATACTGAAAGGCAACACAGATAAATATCAAGATGCATATGGAATGTATAGAGTCAATGGTAAGACGTATAGAGCATTGCGGTCATGTGATGCGACAGGGTATCATTATGTGACAGAAGGTGATGAAATTACAGAAATTACTGTAAGTGATTCATCGGAAAATGCCAAAAAGCGGATAGATGAGTATGCAGTAAAAAATGATACACAGGTTCTTTATTATAGTTATAATGGACATTTTTATAAGCAATTAACGTATGAATCGGTATATGATTCAGCATCGAAAAAATATAAATATGTTGTATATGCAAATGCTTATGAAGAGATTTCTTTTGAAAAAACTTATGTAAAAATAAGCTGGAATCCGGTTAATAATGATACGGCCACAATGAAAAATAAAGCCGGAGACATGATGAAGGTTGGATATGAAGTGGTCTGCGATGGAAATACCAAGGTCTATAATATGCCGGGATTATTTTTGGATGCGTCAGACGGAACCGTACATGAGATGATAACATCAGATGCAGCAAGACTGCCATATGTCATATTGAATTCAGGACAGCAGGTCAGCGTAAAAGTCCGTGCTGTATATTATCATGAAGTGACAAGTAACAAACAGGAGGTATATTGGAACTGGAATGATAATAGCCAATATATTATAGAATCGAAACAGACGAAATATGTGGTGGACATGTATGGTAAATGGTCGGACACCTATACTTATAAAAATTACTCTTTAAAGAAGTTATCACCGGTAACCGGTACAAAAGTTTCTGAAAAGGGAAAAGAGATGTCAGTTACCTGGAATGCACAAAACGGAGTGGATAGCTATCGTGTGTATTACCTGCGAAGCAGCAAACCGTTAAATATTACGAATATAGAGAGCTTTTTACAGTTTTACAATAAGAGGGGAACGCTGTACGATGCTTATGTAAATGCAAAAGGAGAAAACGATTCCTATGAAACGGATTCAGAGTATGCATCAGATCCGTATTGTAATATTACAATAGATTCAGGACTGCCATATTTTTATTGTTCCGTCAGACTGGAATCTGCGGAAGAAGGATATTTTTCAGATGGAAGTTATTCAGATGTCATAACTGCAACGGCCAGCATTAATGGAAACATACCGACAGTAAAAAATCTCAAAATAGAAAAGACATACAATGGAGATGACTGGCAGCTCTCATGGACGCCAATCGATGCGGATGTAGTCATTTATGTTTTTGAAGAAGGAAAGAAGCCGGCGCATTATAATTATGAGCTTTTGAACGCTTATGGTTACTATACGGATGGTCAGGGACAGCAGAAAAAACTTTATTTAAAAGATGCACTTACGGAGCTTGAAAGTAAGGAAATAAGCAGTTATGTACGTTCTTACAAAGTGAAGGGAATCGATGGATCATACAGTGCAATCTCTTTAAAACCGGGCGTAAAATATACATTTGTTGCGCATACCTATGATGCAGGCAGTTCTCTTTATAACATACAAAAGAAGCCGGTGTTTACCGTAAATAAGGAAATAAAAGTAACAGATGCTCAAAAAAATCAAACATATAAAAATATATCTGTTGGCATGACTTATTATACGGCAATGAGTCCTGCTTCGAATATGGTAAGCTATACGGATAAGGTATCCGTACCGCGTGTATATACAAAGGCGGGAAAAAACAGTATAAAGTTATCTTTTACCAGAGGAAGCTATACCGGATATGAGATTTATCGTCTTTCAGGTAAAAAATATAAGAAAATAGCAACGACCACAGACTATGTCTATACAGATCAGAATTTAAAGGCAGGCACAAAATACTCCTACAAGGTACGCTCTTATTATTATGATCCGGATAGAAAAACGAAAAGTTACAGTATATATAAAAATTTTACTGTAAGTACCAGCCGTGTAAATAACATTGTATTAAAGGTGGCTAAGAACTCAAAAAATACAGTGAAACTGACCTGGACAAAAGTAGGTTCTGCAACAAAATATGAGATTTACAGAACTTCTGAGAGTGACAAGGATATCACAGAAATTTCAGGATGGATCAATTCGGGCAACAGTGCCGTAACAGTAGAAAATGCAAAGTATGAACTGGTGAAAACGATCACAAACGCAAAAACGACAACATACACGGACAAAAAGTTAAAATTCGGTGAGAGTTACACCTATCTGATCTGTGCATATTATAAAGACGGAAAAACATTAAAATACATTACCGCGTCGACCAGAGTTAAAATGCAGCTCGAGGAGCCGCGAAATCTCGTCCTTACCAATAAAGGCAAAAATGTAAGCGTTAAATGGGATGCGGACAAGTACGCTGCAGGCTATCAGATCCGATACATGGTATATGATAAATATGGTGAGAAAAAAACAATTGCAGAAAAATATGTAACGGTAAAGAAAAATAAATACACCATTAAAGGATTATCGAGCGGAGAATACGTAAATGTATCGGTAAGGGCTTATAATTCCCAAAAAGAATACAGTGGATGGTCATCGTCAAAAGAATCTACATCACTTGCAGCAGTAAAATCCATCAAAGCTGTTTATGATACGAAAAAGAATGCAGTAAAGATTACCTGGAAAAAGGTAAAAGGTGCGAAATATTATAAAGTCGTCCGTTCTGTATATACGCCGTTATGTAATACGGACGAAAAACTTTATGCAGCAACAGGTAACCTGATCGCAAAAGATTCCAATGATGAGACAGGATATTACAGTGAGGTTCACTATCGGGAATATTATGGCGAAGACGGATCCATTACAGGCACGGCGGCATATGACAGGGCACGGTTGAAAAAAGGTGTGAAATATTATTATATGGTCAGTGCATATGGGGAAAAAGGAACAAGAATTGCCTCTTATATGACCTCGGAATATGGTACACAGGTTGCTTCCGGTAAGCCGGCAGTCATCATATATGGTGTCAAAGTTGCTGCAAAAGTAAAAAATAACAAAAAAGGAACGGTTACTGTTTCTTACAATAAGGTAACAGGTGCCAAAACTTATCAGATTTACCGTGCAGAAAAAAAGAACGGTAAGTATACTCTGATTGGAACCACAAAGAAGACGTCATTTGCAGATAAAAAAGCAAAGAAGAAAAAAACATATTATTACAAAGTGGTTGTAAATGGCAGGAATGAATTACTTGCAGACTTTACAATCAGGAGTTCAGCAGTGAAAATTAAAGTAAAAAAATAATTCTGCAATAATAATAAAAACCGGAAGAAGCGGATTGCTTTTTCCGGTTTTTGTCATAGAAAGTAAGTTGCTTTTTACAGATAAAGTAAGTATACTGATAAACAATAAAAAGAGATGGAGAAGGAATATGCCGAAGGGAAAAACAACAGTATTTTTTTGTCAGGAATGTGGTTACGAATCATCAAAGTGGATGGGACAGTGTCCTGCATGTAAGGAATGGAATACATTTGTTGAGGAGATGATCGATAAAAAAAGTGCAGCAAAAGGCGGCAGGGTAGCGGCAAAAGCGGCAGAGGCGAAGAACGTTCCGCTCTCACAGATCGAGATGACACAGGACAAACGCATGTCGACGGATATGAAAGAGCTTGACCGTGTACTTGGCGGCGGAATCGTACAGGGATCTTTAGTGTTAGTGGGCGGTGATCCGGGAATCGGTAAATCAACACTGCTTTTGCAGGTATGCCGGAATTTATCGGAGAAAGGTGTGCGCGTATTATATATATCCGGAGAGGAATCCCTGCAGCAGATCAAAATAAGGGCAGAACGTATCGGAACCTTTGGCGATTCGCTGACACTTTTATGTGAAACGAACTTAGACACGATAAAAACGGTGATTGACCGGGAAAAACCGCAGATCGTGATCATAGATTCCATACAGACCATGTATAACGAAGAAGTTTCCTCTGCACCGGGCAGCGTATCACAGGTGCGGGAATCCACAGGGGTATTTATGCAGATTGCAAAGGGGATGGGAATTTCCATCTTTATTGTCGGTCATGTGACGAAAGAGGGCGTGGTTGCGGGTCCGAGAGTTTTAGAACACATGGTGGATACGGTACTCTATTTTGAGGGGGACAGGCATGCGGCATACCGTATACTGCGCGGTGTCAAAAACAGGTTCGGCTCAACGAATGAGATTGGCGTGTTTGAGATGAGACAGAACGGACTGATGGAAGTGGAAAATCCTTCGGAATACATGCTGAGCGGGAAACCGGAAGGTGCATCCGGTTCGGTTGTTGCGTGTTCTATGGAAGGAACCAGACCGATTCTGGTGGAAGTACAGGCGTTAGTCTGCCACAGTAATTTTGGAATTCCGCGGAGAACGGCTGCAGGCACCGATTTTAACAGGGTAAATCTTCTGATGGCAGTACTTGAAAAAAGGCTGGGATTAAAACTTGGAGACTGTGACGCTTATGTGAATATCGCGGGCGGCGTAAAAATGAATGAGCCAGCGATCGATCTTGGCATTGTGCTTGCCATTATATCCAGTTACCGTGAAAACCCGATCAATGAGAAGACGATCTGTTTCGGAGAAGTGGGCTTAAGCGGAGAAGTGCGTGCCGTCAGTATGGCAGAGCAGCGCGTGACAGAAGCAAAAAAACTTGGATTTGATGAATGCATTCTGCCACAGGTCAGCCTGGATTCCATGAAGGACAGTGGATCTGTGCCAAAGGGAATCCGCCTGACTGGTGTGAGGTCAGTGAAAGATGCGATGGATGCGATATTGAAATAAAATATGGTGGAAATATATCTTTTCTGGAAAGATGAACTGAAACAGTAAAATTCACTTTGCGAAAGTACACATAAGAAAGTGAAATTTTTGGAAAAAATGGGTTGACAAAATAATACCCAGATGGTAACATAGTCAAGCTGACCGCGGGACATGACATGATCTGACAGCGGACAACAAAAAAGTTGTTGACAAACAGAACAACACATGATAAAATATCAGAGTTGTCGCGTTTGAGATAACAGATCGGACAAAACCGATTGAAAGAAAAAATTTCAAAAAAATGAAAAAAGTTCTTGACAAGACAGATTTGATAAGATATAATAAACAAGCTGTCGCCGAGAACGACAACAAAACAAAGAACC
>ERZ780137.1274-NODE-1274-length-15563-cov-4.189902_pt1 | contig 15563 bp, 10 predicted proteins | sample MGYA00511020_ERZ780137 | MGnify/ENA primary metagenome ERZ780137 (study PRJEB29588, sample SAMEA2157917) | human gut metagenome | biome: human gut; feature: human-associated habitat; material: faeces | place: Denmark | collected 2008/2010 ... | reverse complement strand
TATGTATCCACAATGATCTTGCGCCCGGTCAGGCCGCTGTCGCCGTGAGGACCGCCCACAACAAAGCGCCCGGTGGGGTTCACATAAAATACAGTGTCTTCGTCCATCAATTCCGCAGGAACGGTGGTCTTGATCACTTTGTCAATAATATCCTGCCGCAGAGTCTCCAATTCCACATCAGCGCTGTGCTGGCTGGATACAACCACGGCGGTCACCTTTACAGGCTTGCCGTCGTCATACTCCACGGTCACCTGGGTCTTGCCGTCTGCGTACAGATACGGCAGGGTGCCGTCCTCCCGCACCTGGGTCAGCTTCACAGCCAGTTTATTGGCCAAACTGATGGGCAGAGGCATCAGCTCCGGGGTCTCGTTGCAGGCATAGCCGAACATCATACCCTGGTCACCGGCGCCGTTCAGATTATAGACATCCTCCTCATCGTTCTTTAACTCAAAGGATTTGTCCACGCCCATAGCAATATCCGGACTCTGCTTATCCAGCGCAGTCAGAATGGCACAGGTGTTGCCGTTAAAGCCTTTCTTGTCGTCATCATAACCGATATCGCAAATGATCTTGCGGGCAATGTCGGGAATATCCACCTGCGCATTGGTGGTGATCTCGCCCATGATCAGAACCTGACCGGTGGTACAAGTGGTCTCGCAGGCCACACGGCTCATGGGATCTTGCTCCAGCATGGCGTCCAGAATACCGTCTGAAATCTGGTCGCAGATTTTGTCCGGGTGACCCTTCGTCACGGACTCACTGGTAAATAAGTGTTTTGACATATCTCTTTCCTCCTTAGGAAAATAAAAAGGCATACACCGAGTGTATGCGTCATGCTCCTCATCACTCGGATTTGAACCGCAGGTTTTAGCACCTTACCAAAGCAGGTTGCTGTGGTGTCCACGGGCCTGTTCCCTCGACCACTCTCGATAAAGTATATTGAGTTTAGAGATACTATACTCCATTCCCTTAAAAAAGTCAATACCCGGCAGTCGCTTTTTATCAAATTTTAGAAGAAGGCGTTTATGGTCATATTGCACAAAAAAGCGCGCCATTTTTTGGCATTGAAAGAAAAGGTTGTGGTGTTTGGGCGTTGCTTTTTGTTTATATTTTGTTTATAATATTAGTCGTAATTGTCCATGTGTTAAGGAGGTTAAACAAATGGCAAAAAAGACAGTCTTTATTACCGGCGGTACCGGTAACATGGGTTGGGCCGCTGTGCAGGAAATGCTCAAGAAGCCCAGCGAGATCAACATCAAAATGCTGGCTCGTAAAAGCCCGAAGAACGAGGAGAAGCTCAAAGGCCTGATGGCTAAACCCAATGTAAAAGTGGTTTGGGGCGATCTTTGTGATTATGACGCTATCCTGGAAGGCGTAACCGGCGCAGACTATGTGCTGCACATCGGCGGTATGGTATCTCCCACCGCTGACTGGAAGCCTTACAGAACGCAGAAAACCAATATCGGCGCTGCGCAGAACATCTGCAAGGCCGTACTGGCACAGCCCAATGCAGACGATATTAAAGTTTGCTATATCGGCACCGTTGCTGAGACCGGCGACCGTAACTATCCCATCCACTGGGGCCGTTGCGGCGATCCGCTGAAGATCTCCATCTATGACCACTATGCCGTATCTAAGGCAGTGGCTGAGCGCACCTTTGTTGAGAGCGGCATTAAGAATTGGGTTGTTATGCGCCAGAGCGGCATTCTCTATCCTAACATTTTGAAGAATATGGATCCCATTATGTTCCACGTACCGATCAACGGCGTGCTGGAGTGGTGCACCGTGGAAGACAGCGGTCGTCTGATGTGCAACCTGGTGACTGAAGACGCTGCCGGTCATTTGGGCGCCGACTTCTGGAACCACTTCTACAACATCGGCTCCGGTAAGGAGTACCGTATCTCCAACTATGAGTTTGAGCACCTGCTGCTGGGCACCCTTGGTCTTGCCGGTCCGGAGAAGCTGTTTGACCCCAACTGGTTCATTCTCAAGAACTTCCACGGTCAGTTCTATGCTGACGGCGACAAGCTGGAGGAGTACCTGCACTTCCGTGAGAACCTGCCCATCCAGGATTACTTCAACCGCCTGGCCGATCATGTAGAGTTCTACTTCAAGATTCCGCGCTACCTGCCTAAGAACCTGGTTGCCGCTTGCGCAAAGCCCTTCATGAAGAAGATCGCTTCCACCAAGGATTTCGGTACTTTAGACTGGGTAGCAACCAAGAACCAGACCCGTCTGTCCGCTTACTACGGCACTTACGAGGATTGGGCCAAGATCCCCACCAAGTGGGAAGACCTTGAGATCATCAAGTTCAACAAGGACTCCAGCGACGCTGAAAACTACAAGCTGGATCACGGCTATGACGAAAGCAAGCCCGAGTCCGAGCTGGATATTGAGGATATGAAGCAGGCTGCTAAGTTCCGCGGCGGTGAGTGCCTGAGCACTTCTATGAAGAAGGGTGACATGGCCACCAAGCTGAAGTGGAAATGCGGCTACTGCGGTGCCGAGTTTGAGGCCAGCCCCGCACTGATCCTGCTGGGTGGTCACTGGTGCCCCGAGTGCTTCATCCCCCAGAAGAAGTGGGATTACGACAACATTGCAAAGACCAATCCTTTCTTTGCCCAGGTTTGGTATCCCAACCACACCAAGGACGAGTGCAATGTGTACAACTTTGACGACCTGTTCCAGGTGAACGGCGTGAAGTGGGACGACATCAAGCACTAAGCCTACATAACCAAAAAATAGCGCTCCGAGCCATCGGAGCGCTTGTTTTATGTGTGGATAAGAAAAAGCCGTCGGTGTGCTCTGGCGGCTTTGGTTTTATATTCCGATTTTATGCCAGCTGATCCGTCTCCGGGAACTGGGAATTGTACAGATGATAATAAAAGCCTTTATCCGCCAGCAATGAGGCGTGGGTGCCCTGCTCAATAATGGTGCCGTCCTTCATCACCAAAATCAAATCGGCGCCCTTAATGGTGGACAACCGATGCGCAACAATAAAGGAAGTGCGCCCCTCCATCAGGGTCAGGAATGCCTGCTGAATTCTCATCTCCGTGGTGGTATCAATAGAGGAAGTCGCCTCATCCAGGATCAGCACAGACGGATTGCACAGCATAATGCGGGCGATACAAAGCAGCTGCTTTTGCCCTTGAGACAGGCTGCCGCCGTCCTCACCGATTTTTGTATAATACCCCTCCGGCAGACGCTGAATAAAGCTGTGGGCGTGTGCTTTTTTGGCTGCCGCCACCACTTCATCATAAGAAGCGCCGGGATTGCCCATGCGGATATTCTCCAAAATAGAGCCGCACTTGAGCCAAGTATCTTGCAGCACCATACCAAAATTCTTGCGCAGCGCCTTGCGGCCAATCTGCTGCACCGGGGTGCCGTCTATGGTAATTTGACCGCCCTGCACATCGTAAAAGCGCATAAGCAGGTTGATCAGCGTGGTCTTGCCGCAGCCGGTAGGACCAACGATTGCTACACGCATACCCGGCTTAACATCCACAGACAGATCCTCAATCAACTTGCGATCCGGCAGATAAGAGAAGCGAATATGCTGCAATTCCACTTTGCCGTCCAAATGCGAAGGTTGCAATGCACCCTCCGGATCCGCCGGCACCGGCTCCTCCTCAATGAATTCCATGATACGCGCAGCGCAGGCCAGAGCATTTTGAAACTCCGTCACCACCGAGCTTATGTCATTAAAGGGCTTGGTGTACTGGTTGGCATAGGACAAAAAGCAAGAGAGCATACCCACAGAGATATTGCCCCGAATGGCGATCATGGCGCCAAACAGCGCCACCGCCGCATACACAATGCTGTTTACAAAGCGGGTGGCCGGGTTCGTTATAGAAGAAAAGAAGGTGGCTCGCATGGAATACTTAGCCAAGCGTTCATTGATCTCATCAAACTGCTTTTGATTGTCTGCCTCTTTTGAATAAGCGGTCACCACCTTTTGGTTGGTGATCATCTCGTCAATAAAGCCCGTCTGCTCGCCGCGAACGGCACTTTGCTTTTGAAACATAGCGTAAGTCTTCTTAGCAATAAACCGGGCAATAAAGAAGGACAGCGGCGTGACAACAACCACCACCAGGGTGATCCACACATTGATAGACAGCATAAAAGCCAGGGTGCCGATAATCATCACTACACCGGTAAACAGCTGGGAAAAGCCCATCAGCAGTCCGTCGGCAAACTGATCCGCATCGCTGATGACCCGAGAGACCACATCCCCCTGGGAGTGGCTGTCTAGATAAGAGAACGGCAACACCAGCAATTTATCAAACGCCCGGGCGCGCATATCTCGCACCACATTATAGGTGATCTTATTGTTGAGCATATTCATCACCCACTGCATGAGGCCAACACATAGCAGCATCACCACCACAGTGATCAGATGGCGGGCAACGACGGTAAAGTCAACCTGCCCCGGACCGATGATGGCATCAATGGCGTAGCCGATACGAATGGGCACATACAAGGTCAGCACCACCGACCCGCCGGCCAGCAGCACGGACAAAAGCAGCAGGTACTTATAGTGACCGATATAGCCAAAGATTTTCTTTAAGGTAGAGGTGCTCTTTTTCATGCTTCGGTCACCTCCTCGCTGAATTGAGAATGGTAGATTTCACGGTATGCCGGACAGTTCGCCAAAAGCGCCTTGTGGGTCCCGTCACCTACCAGGCGCCCGTCCTCCAACACCAAAATCCGATCGGCACACATCACGGAGCTGGCCCGCTGGGAAACGATAAGCAGTGTAGGCTTATAAGGCAGTGCCAAAATAGCCTTTCGCATGGCGGCCTCTGTTGCATAGTCCAGTGCAGAGGACGAGTCGTCCAGCACCAAAATTTGCGGTTTGCGAACCAGCGCACGCGCCACAGACAGCCGCTGCTTTTGCCCGCCGGAGAAGTTGGCACCGTTTTGCTCCACAGGCGCGTCCAGACCGCCTTTATCCGCCACAATGTCCAGCACCTGCGCCGTGCTTAGAGCGGTGCGCAAATCATCATCAGAAGCGCTGTCGTCGCCCCACAGCAAATTGCTGCGTACCGTACCTTGGAACAGCACCGCCTTTTGCTGCACATAGCCGATCCGGTGGCGCAGATCCTCGTCATCGTAAGCGCAAACATTCTTGCCAAAGACAGACACCCGCCCGTCCTTAACATCATAAAAATGCGGGATCAGGGACACCAGGCTGCTTTTGCCGCTACCGGTGCCGCCGATAATACCCACCACGCTACCCCGAGGCACGGTAAAGGAAATGTGCTCCAAGGACGGCTCGCCGGCGTTCTTGTATTGCAAGGTCACATCGTCAAAGTCGACAGCCACGTCGCTGTCCCCTGCCCGGTCGTCCCGAGCATGCTTTAAGGTAGGCTCCAGCTGTAACACACCTTGAATACGAGAGGCACAGGCCAGCGCCTTGGTAATGGTAATGATCATATTGGCCAGCTTCACCAGTTCAACCAAAATCTGGCTCATATAGTTATAAAGCGCCACAACTTGCCCCTGCGTCAGGTCACCCAAGCTCACCCGCATGGCGCCGGTGTGAATCAGCACCACAATTCCAATGTTAATAAGGATATAAGTCAGCGGATTTAACAGCGCGGAAAGGCGCCCCACGCTGCGCTGCAAATGAGAAAGCATCTCATTGCGCTTATTAAATCCGGCCTGTTCCGCGTCTTCCGCCGCAAAGGCACGGATCACACGGGCACCTGCATAGTTCTCTCTGGTTGTCAGGGTCACGCCGTCCAGCTGGCGCTGCACATTTTTATACCCGGGCATAGTCAGTCCCATAATGCCAAATACCACCAAAGACAGCGCGGCAATCACCACAACGAAGATCAACGCACAGCGCACATCAATGGTAAACGCCATCACCGTAGCACCCAGTACAATAAAGGGCGAACGCAAAAACAGACGCAGCACCAGGTTCACGCCGTTTTGCGCTTGGGTCACATCGTTGGTCATTCGGGTGATCAACGAGGAGCGACCTAAGGTATCCAGCTCCGAAAAGCTTAAACTTTGGATCTTCCCAAACAGGCTGCTGCGCAGCTCCTTGCCAAAGCCGGTAGCCGCCCGAGCAGCAAAAAACTGGGCAGTGATCGCCATCACCATACCCACCACGGCAAAGCCCACCAACAAGGCACAGTTTTGGTAGATCACGGTCTTGTTGCCCGGCCGAATACCGCTATCAATGATCCGCGCCACCACCAGCGGCACAATCAGTTCAAAAGTCGCTTCCAGCAGCTTAAACAGCGGCGCAAAGAAAGACTCTTTCTTGTAATGCTTCAAATAGATCAACAAGTCTTTCAGTGTTCTCACCCTCCCGTCTGCCCACTCGGGCAGCGCATATCTTTAACAAGTTGGTACTTATTATAGATATTATTTGCCTTTCTGTCAATAAAACTTGACAAATGCGTTCAAGGTGCTATGATTATAAAAAATGCGAGGTGATCTTAATGGAAAACAAGCCGGTAACGGCCATTATCGTAGGCGCCGGGCACCGCTCCATGGTGTACAGCAAACTGGCGCTGACCAACCCGGAGCTGCTGAAGATTGTCGGCGTGGCAGATCCGGACCCCATTCGGCGCAAAAAGTGCCGCGAGCTTTACGGATTTGGCGAGGATATGTGCTTTGAAAATGCAAATGCGCTGGCTGCCAAGGGCAAACTGGCAGACACCGTCATTAACGGCACCATGGACGAGGTACATATAGAGACCTCTGTGCCCCTGCTGAACGCCGGGTATGATATGCTACTGGAAAAGCCGTTTGCCGTGAACAAAGAAGAAATGCGCACCCTGGTGGACTGCGCGCGGAAGAACCACAGCAAAGTGATGATCTGCCATGTACTGCGGTACACACCGTTCTACTATGGCATTAAAGAGCGCGTTGCCGCCGGTGAAATCGGTGATATTATCAATATTCAAACGCTGGAGCATGTGTCTTACCACCATCTGAGCACCTCTTATGTGCGGGGCAAGTGGGCCAATAGCCAGAAGTGCCACACCAGTATGCTGCTGGCCAAGTGCTGCCACGATCTGGACATTATGATGTGGATGATGGCAGAGACCAAGCCCACCGCGGTTAGCTCCTTTGGCGGCAAGTTCCAGTTTAAGCCGGAGAACGCCCCGGCAGACGCCGGCACGCGGTGTATGGTGGACTGCCCGCTGGTAGATACCTGCCGCTACTCTTGCAAACGGTTGTACATTGACCACCCGGACCGCTGGTCCTTCTATGTGTGGGACAAGCTGGAGGGCATTGAGAACCCCACCATTGAAGACAAGATTCATCTGCTCAAGGGTGACTCCCCTTACGGTCGCTGCATTTACAAGTGCGACAACGATGTAGTGGACCACCAGAGCGTGATGGTACAGTTCGCCAGCGGCGCCACCGGTACCCACAATATGGTAGGCGGTTCCTCCGCACCCCTGCGCCGTATTCACATCATCGGCACCAAGGGCGAGATCTACGGCAACTTTGAGGAGTCCAAGTTCTATGTATCCAAAATCGACCCCTCCCCGGACGCCCACAACGGCGAGTGCCAAATTGAGGAAGTGGATCTGAATGTGAAGGGCGATATGGTTGGCGCTTACGGCGGCCACGGCGGCGGCGATGAGCGACTGGCGGCGGACTTTGTGCAGTTCGTCCGCGGCGAAAAGCCCAGCCTGGCATGCACCTCTATTTTCGACTCTGTTGCCGGTCACCTGTGTGTGTATCTGGCAGACGAAAGTCGCACCCACGGCGGCCAGCCGGTAGCGGTACACCTGGACTAAAACGAAGCACATAAAAAAACCGTCGGTCATAACGACCGGCGGTTATCTTTTTGCGCTGATTTTTTAATACTCTACTTTTAAGCCCTCTTCGGCTTCAGCTACCTTGAGCATAATGGCGCACTCAATGCGCTTGCGGTGCAGCTGGCAACCAAAGTCATACACACCGTTCACACTGCCGGTGGTATGGTACGCATTGGCTGCACACCCGCCGCTGCAATACAGCTTTGCAAAGCAGTCCTTGCATTCCTTGTGGCTGTACACATTGCAGTGCTCAAACTGCTCCAGCACCTGGGGTCGGGTCACGCCATTGTACACATTGCCAAGCAAGAAGTCCGTGTCTCCCACAAACTGATGACAGGGGTACAAATCGCCGGTGGGGGTCACAGCCATATACTCCGTTCCCACGCCGCAGCCGCTGACTCGCTTGACAATACAAGGGCCGCCGTCCAGGTCGATCATATAGTGATAAAAAGTAAAGCCGTCGCCCTTGCGATAACGGTGCAGCATTTCCTTGGCCAATATCTCGTATTGCTCCAAAAGCACAGGCAGGTCGCTCTCCTGCAAGGCATAGTTCTCCTTAGGATCGCACACCACCGGCTCAATAGACAGCTCCTTAAATCCCAGATCCGCCATGTGCAGCACATCGGCGGCAAAGTCCGTATTGAAGTGGGTATAGGTGCCCCGCATATAGTAGTCCTTTTGCCCCCTGGAGTCTGCAAAGCGCTTGAATTTATCCAAGATCAGATCATAACTGCCCTTGCCGTTGCGGCCCACCCGCAGCCGGTCATGGGTAACCTTGCGCCCGTCCAAAGACAGCACCACATTGCCCATCTCCCGGTTGGAAAAGTCGATCACATCATCGTTGATAAGCAAGCCATTGGTGGTAAGTGTAAAGCGAAAGTTCTTATTATGGAGCTTCTCCTGCTCCCGACCATAGGCCACCAGCCGCTTGCACACATCCCAGTTCAGCAGCGGCTCCCCGCCGCCAAAGAAATCCACTTCCAAATTCCGGCGGCCGGGACTGTTGGCAATGAGATAATCCAGCGCCTGCTTGCCCACTTCATAGGACATGATCTCACGCCGGCCGTCGTACTCTCCCTTGCCGGCAAAGCAATATTTGCATGCCAGGTTGCAATCGTGGGCAACATGCAGGCAAATGGCCTTCAGTACCCCCTGGCGGCGTTTGAACTGGTCGGCGACCGCCTCAAAGGTATCCTCGGCAAACAGTCGTCCGTCGGCGATCAGCGCCTCAATGTCTTCAAAACAAAGATCAATATCCGCGTTCGTTACATCCGGCTGATCCTTGTATTTTTCTAAAATAAAACGGCGGATCTCCTCTTTATCATGATCCTGGTACATAGTGATCATATCGTAGGCCACCGGGTCCACAGAATGGACGCAGCCACTGTTTTGATCCAGGATAATATTGTATCCGTTTAGTTTGTATGCGTGTATCATAGTCTACTCCAAACAAAAAAGGCGGGACCCGGGCAATCGCCCATCCCGCCCTAATTGCAAAATTCTTATTTCTTCAGTTCCGCCCATCGTGTGTAATATCGGTGGATATTACTTTTCAGACTCACATTTCTGGTTTGCAACTGTGCAGGAAGTCTTGCAAGCAGACTGGCAGGAGCTCTGGCACTTGCCGCAGCCGCCCTTTTGAGCGGAAGCACAAAGATTTCTGGAACTTAAAGTTTTAATTCTTTTCATAAAAAGCACCTCATTTCAATATGTTGGTTCTATTTTACAATACTTTCAGTCCTTTGTCAATACGCAGCAGCAAATGCGCTCTGCCCCGCCGCCGGCAGTTCCGTGGAGCACCGTGCCGCTGTTTTTGGCTTCCTGAATTGCTTGTACAAACGCCGCAGTGATCTCTTCACCGGGCACGATCATCGGCACCCCGGGCGGATAGGCAAACACCGTCTCGCAGGCGATACGCCCCACTGCCTGCTGGTATGGTAACGGCTCCCCGGCGGGCCCCTGCCAGCTTTGCAGGTGCCGGGGCGGCAAGGGCACCGGCGCCACCGGCCAGTCGCCCGGCAACAGGGTACGGTCAATCTCCGTCAGGGTACGGGCCAACAAATGAAATCCGGCGGCGGTGTCCCCCACCGTGGCCATACAGATCACATGGATACGATCGCTCATCTCCGGCTCGATCCCACGCGCCCGCAACCGGTGTGCCAAGGCGTTGCCGTCTATGTTGCAATGCAGGGTGGAAATATTGATCTTGGTAGGATCGTCCGCTCGGATCAATCGCAGGTGTTGCAAAGGCAGTTTATATAGCATTTGCAGTCCCGCTTGCAGCGTCTCAAATACAGCCGGATCCGCCACCAACTCGGCCATTTTTGCCACGCTGTTCATCAGCACATAACTGGGCGAGCTGGTCTCGTACATATCCATATACTGCTTGATCTTCGGCGCCAAAGACGAGTCATATACCTGCACACCGGCGGTTTGAGTCAACGCCGGCAGGGTCTTGTGATAAGAGCAGATCACCGCGTCTCCCTCCATACGGCCGGGCAGCCAAGGGGCCAGTCCAAGGTGGGCGCCGTGGGCCGCGTCTACCACCAGCGGCACCGAGCAGTGCAGACGAGAAATATAGCCCTCGTATGTAGGCGAGGTCACCACCACCGCTGCCACCTCCGGGTGGGCAGCCAATGCCTCATCCAGCGCCGCCTGGGTCACACGAGTATAAAAGCCGGTGGTCGGGTCAAATGCAGCCTCTACATAGTGCACCTGCAGCCGGTTCAAAAAGCAGGCGTTATACACCGCCTTGTGGCAGTTGCGGGCAATGAGAATTTCGTCTCCCGGCTTGCACAGGGCGGATATGGTCGCCAAAATGCAGCAGGTAGAACCGTTAACAGAGAGAAAAGACGCCCCCACACCATACAACGCTGCCAAATCCGCTTGCAGCCGGGCCAACACCCCGGTGGGGGCGTGCAGGTCATCGTAGCCGTCTATTTCCGTAATATCAATTTCCGCACCCGGTAAACAAAAATCCGGGTTGCGCTTGTGTCCGGGCATATGGAACGGATAGCGCTCTAAGTGCGCCAGCGCTCGATCAAGCCGCATAAGCTGTCACCTTTTCTTTTTGATAAATCGCAATGTTCAGCAGCACCACACCGGTGAGCACGGGCATCGCCTCGATCAAGCCGGTCTCTTTATAGATCAGCAGCAAAATCAGATCGCCGATCATCAGTGCCGCCCAAAAAACCGTGGCGCACTGCCAAAATCGCCCTTTTTTGAATGAAAACAAAAAGCACAGAAAGATCGCTACCCCGCTGAGCACGGAAAAAGCCAGCGATCCAATGCAGTGCAGCAGCCACAGGGCGTGCCGCTCAAAGTCAAAAGGACAGCACACCGTCAGCGCCATCCCCACGCCGGCAGGCAGCAGCAGACCGTGGCACAGCCCTCTGCGCTTTTGCCTATTATACATGGTATAGAGCAAAAGGTAAAGCACCCCGTAAGTGCCCGCACCCCACAGGGCAAACAGCACCGGGTGGTCCAGTCCGATGGTGGAGAGCGCCCCGGCGTTGGTGCGCGGATCCGCAAAGTGCATATACCCAACCGTAAAACCACAGTATAACGCGGAAATCAGCGAAATCCAAATTTTTTTCATAAAAACCTCAAAAAAATCAAAATTTCTTATTGACATTTTACTCCCCTCGTGGTATTATGTCAATGCTGTTTCGGACAGCGCCGCAGATCAAGCCTTTCGGCTCTGCCTCGCCCGCTCTTGGCGTGTAAAAATTTAGAGCAAATTGAATATGCGGATGTGGCGGAATTGGCAGACGCGCTAGATTCAGGTTCTAGTGAATGCAAGTTCATGTGGGTTCAAGTCCCGTCATCCGCACCATGAGCCTTTTGCAAATGCAAAAGGCTCATTTTTTATCTACTCCCCTCTTTTTTATAAAAACAGAGCAGATCATATGAACTGCTCTGTATATTTAATATTCGTCATGCTACACAGCATTACAAAACAAGGAACCATCCACTGTTCTATTGTAAATGACCAGGCAGCGTAGCCAGAGCGGATCTTACGACCTGCTCCTTTTTTTTGGTTAAATGTAATTTTTACACACCCCAAATTTTGCCTGCACCGGCGTTGATCATATAATCGCGCAGAGCCTCTACAAATGCCTCGGGATCGTCCACATAGAATACGAATATTTCTTCCTCATAAATCTCTGCTGTGATCCGTATATAGCGCTCTCCGGAACCGCCTATAAGAAACCATCCATCGTCTTTTGAATTGAAAAAGGATTTTGGCGGCCGCTTTCCCTTGCAGATCTGCACTTTCTGAATACAGGCATAGGGCACCTTTGGATTTGATTTTTCTCTATGCCAAGAATCCGGAACGCCGTGAACATCAAACTGCATATAGTCGTTATACAGCGTAACCCCTTTCGGTAATTCATAATAGCGATAGGTTGCAATGATCACAGCCACGGCAACAATGATACCGAAAATGAGTTTTACCGGCATTGTCGTGGGCACATGTAGTCGCGGCAACACTGAAAAAGCGAGAACAATATATACTATAAAGCCAAAAATGGCATAACCGAATCCAACACGCTTATCGGCAATCTTTTGAAATTTTGATTCCTCTGAAAAAAGAAAGAATTTAGCTTTTTTTATCATCATAACCCCACAAATGACCGCTATTAAAACAAGGAACCGTCCCCTGTTCTATCACTTGTTTGCATACTGCTCCACCTTTGCCATAATTTCCGCGCAGCAATCCTCTGCGTCTTGGACTGAGAAAATGTATGTCTTGCCATCGCGCAGTTGCAGCACCACATTATAGTTAAAGTCACCATAGGGCACCAATTCAGAAAACATATCCTTAGTCCAATAGATACTGCTGTACTGCACATAGGCGTTTTCGATCATATAGTACGGTACAGCGATCTTGTTTTTCCAGTTCAAAGCGGTAATGGTATAGCGAGCAAGCACCACTTGGTCGTCGTACAAAAAGCAGCCCTTGGGCATGACCAGCGGCAAAAGCGAATAAACAACCGACAAAATCAAAACAGCTTTTGTTATGTAATCTAAAACAGGATCCTGTAACAGGAAATCCGCCAGGCCAATGCGGCCCAATATACCCAGGCCCAATCGACACAGCAAAAAAACAATGGCAAAATTATCTGCCGCACAAAGAAACGGCAATAAAAGCTGAAAGGTACGATTCGGCGCTTTGAATTTGTATTTTTTCATTTACTTCTCTCCTGTTTTCTATGCAGACAAGACCCGCCTGCACTAATTTCAGTATAACACAAGGCGTATGCCGTTGCAAGATAAGATAAAAAGACAAAAAGGCTCTTTACAAACACGGGCAAAACGGTTATAATAATTGCACCGATAGGAAATGAAGGCGTAGCTCAGTTGGTTAGAGTACTTGCTTGACATGCAAGGGGTCGGTGGTTCAAGTCCACTCGTCTTCACCATTTGACTTTGCAGAAATGCAAAGTCTTTTTTTCTGAAAACAATGTGTTTACCTGTTCTGTGACAAGAAACCGTACCTGTTCTAAAGCATGTAAATTGCAGGAGAATATAAAAATGAAAAAGGACGAATATTTAATAACAGACCCACCCCTAAAAGCGCTGACTGTTTTTGCAATGCCTATGATTTTAGGCAGTTTCTTTCAGCAAGTGTACAATATGGCCGATTCAATCATCGTCGGTCAATTTGTCGGCTCCTCTGCACTTGCGGCCGTCGGTGCTTGTGCCGCGCTGACAAATGTTTTTATTTGCATAGCACTCGGTGCAGGCGTAGGGGCAGGTGTACTGGTCAGCCGTAATTTTGGCGCCCAAAATTACGGCAAGATGAAAACAATCGTTTCTACTTCGTTAATCAGTTTTTTGCTTTTAAGCATATTTCTCGGTATTTTCGGTTTTTGCAGTGCGCACTGGATGATGCGCACACTGCAAACACCTGCTGATATCATGGAAGATGCGGTGCTGTATTTGCGCATCTATTTTGCAGGCTTCCCGTTTTTATTTATGTATAACATTCTGTCTACCATGTTTACTTCCATCGGCGAATCAAAAATTCCGTTATGGCTTTTAATATTTTCGTCGGTTTTGAACATCATCATGGACCTTTGGATGGTGGGCGGTCTTAAACTGGGCGTGTTTGGCGCAGCTTTGGCCACACTCATTGCGCAGGGCATTTCAGCCGTTCTATCTCTTTTGATATTCCTTTATCGTATGCGAAAATACGCAAGTCCCTTTCGTTGGTTTGACAAAAGCGAACTGCGTTCCATGTTAAAACTCGCCGTTCCCTCTGTTCTGCAGCAATCCACCGTGTCCATCGGTATGATGATTGTGCAAGCGGTTGTAAATCCATTTGGCACGCAAGCCCTCGCCGGCTATGCGGCAACGATGAGAGTGGAGAATGTTTTTTCGCTGATATTTGTATCCATAGGGAATGCAGTGTCACCTTTCGTTGCCCAAAATCTTGGCGCCGGAAAAATTGACCGTATTAAAAAAGGTTACCGTGCCGCTTTGCTGTTAGATGTATGCTTTGCCTTTTTTGCATTTATCATCATTGAAACCATGCACACGCAAATTTCTGCGCTTTTCTTAGGCAAAGACGGAACGGCTTTCGCGTATCAGGTATCCGGCGATTATATGCGATGGATCGGCTACTTTTTCATATTTATGGGTATCAAAATGGCAACAGACGGTGTTCTTCGCGGACTTGGGAATATGCCCCCGTTTTTAATTGCAAATATGGTTAACCTTGCCATTCGCTTGTCCGTAGCATTGATTTGTGCACCGCGTTTTGGTATTGCCTTTGTCTGGCTTGCTGTACCGGCAGGCTGGCTTGCAAACTTTGTCATTTCTTATGTGGCACTAAGAAAATCCTGGCCTAAGGATACTTTGGCTTAAAATTCTTATTTTATCAAAACAGGTGAGCTCTAAATTGTAAAGCAAACAAAAACATCGTTACTTTACAAAGAACCGTCCCCTGTTCTGCGGCGTACGGAAAAGACCGTGCGCCGTAGTTTTATCTATATGAGAAAAGCAAGTAAAAACAGCGTAAATAAAGGAAAAAGCACCGAAAAATCGGTGCTTTTTTTGGCAGGGGCTTTATAATCAACTCAATGCGTAAACAGTCCACCGGACTGTTTACTGTCAAAAGTGCAAGCACTTTCGAATTTCGTGGTTCAAGTCCTTCTGCTTTAACAACAAAATAAAAAGACACCCGCAGGTGTCTTTTTGTTTTGGCAGGGGCAGAAGGACTTGAACCCTCGGCACGCGGTTTTGGAGCGGAAAGCACGCTTTCAGTTAAGCCGCGTGTTAAAATACAGTCCCTCTAAAATTCCGCATAAAAACAGCACTTTCAGGATTTGAAAGTGCTGTTCGTTTTTGTATTTATAGTTTTTGTTGAAAATTGATGCTTTTTTGATGCTCTTGAAAATTGAGAAGTATCATAACTCAAATATAATGCACCCCACTATAAGAGGCAGTGACAAATAATAGTAAAACCCTCTTGATATGGATTTACTATTTGTATGTTTATTATAGCATTTTGATTAGAACTCATGTTTATGTTTATTTATTGATAGATAATAAATTGAAAAATCAGAGGCTTAATTATAAATTCACTTATTCCAAAGTGACATTAGAGTTGTCACTTTGGTTGTCTCTTTTAATTTACAAATAATTGTAGTATATCGCCCTTCATTAGCGTAAGCGGTTGTCGTCAATTCAAACTTGATAACGAACGCATCACCAAATCTACATCCTTGTTTTCAAGTTCCTGAATGATATGAAGATAAGTTTTCT
>ERZ780137.1273-NODE-1273-length-15563-cov-27.176232_pt1 | contig 15563 bp, 14 predicted proteins | sample MGYA00511020_ERZ780137 | MGnify/ENA primary metagenome ERZ780137 (study PRJEB29588, sample SAMEA2157917) | human gut metagenome | biome: human gut; feature: human-associated habitat; material: faeces | place: Denmark | collected 2008/2010 ... | reverse complement strand
CGTTCTCGTTCAGTTTATTGTATCCTCCATATTTTTGTTTAATCAAAAAATCACTATATTTGTTTCACACCAAAAACTTAAATTATGAGAAGCTTGATTTTGGGAGTGCTTGCCTTCACTCTAATTCTGCCATTTACGGCAACCGGTCAGCATAGCGATAAAAGCAACAGAGTTTTTTGGGATGGCGGAACAATACCGGACAACAGGTTCCGGGAATATGTATTGATCAATTTTGACACAGACCATAACGGAACCATAGACCTGGCTGAAGCTGATGCTGTTACTGAAATGCGTCTTAATCCGTTAGTCATAAATGAAGACAAGACAAAACCGGAAATTACTTCTCTGCAGGGGATAAGTTATTTTCAGAATCTTGAAACTTTAATGCTTACGAGCAATGAAATCAAACTTACAGACTTATCATATCTCTCACAGAACGGTAAGCTTAAACAGCTTGCTATCGATAATTCGGAGCTGTTAACCCAGCTCGACCTTTCCGTTGTTCCAACATTAGAAAGGTTTATCTACACCGGGACAAAACTCAAATCTTTAATTCTGGATAATCCGGAGTTGAAAGAAGCATATTTGTACAACGATGATTGGAAAGGAGAAGGGCATAGCGGTCTTACTCAACTTGATTTTTCCGCACGCACCACAAATTTGGAGACACTGGTTATCAGCGATAATTTCATTACCAAGATAGATCTCTCCCATTTAGTGAATTTGAAAAAGGTTTCCATTTCCTGCAAAAATCTTTCATCTCTAAATCTTCCGGCCAGTCTGAAGTTGACCGAATTAGCGTATTGGGGCAAAACGAAGTTTCCGGGAAATCTTGCCGATTTCCCGAATCTAACACGACTTTCCATTAGAGGTGTGGAAACGCCTTTGGAGTTATCCAAAAACCCCAAGCTGAAAGATCTGGACTGTTCATACAACGGACTGACGAGACTCGATGTGTCCGTTCTTCCCGATTTGGAGAAGTTGGTGTGTGATGGGAACGAACTTATATCTTTGGATTTATCCAGGAATCCCAGGCTGAAAGAGTTGGAGTGTTCAAATAACAAATTACCGGAACTCGACGTGTCCGTTCTTCCCGATTTGGAGAAGCTGGTGTGTGATGGGAACGAACTTGTATCTTTGGATTTATCCAGGAATCCCAGGCTGAAAGAGTTGGAGTGTTCAAATAACAAATTACCGGAACTCGACGTGTCCGCTCTTCCCGATTTGGAGAAATTAAAATGCAAGTGGAATGCCATTACATCTTTAGACCTGTCCCAAACTACCAAACTGGTAGAATTAGACTGTTCAAATAACAAATTGACGAGCCTCGATATCTCACGCTGTCCAGCAATCAAAGATGTAAGATTAGGCTTCAATAATTTGACAGAATTCAATTTTTCGCATACAAAACTGGAGAACCTCAATAGCCGGGGAGCATTCAAATCATCAAATCTGACTTTCTACGACGGAAATGCTATAGCAGACTTATATGATAGACTGTTGGGTGTTTACAGGAGCTGCAGAGCCCAAACAGATCGACGGAGAGGCTAACAGAAACCTGCTTCAGTCAATACGGGATTACAAAAGAGATATCGCCGCCAAAGAACATGTTGCTGCCGAAGAACAACGTGCAAAGGCTCATCGTATGGCCGCAGAATATAAAAGGCAGATTATGCCATACATAACAAGCAACGATTGGAACGAGGCAGACAAATTCGCAGCCGAGGCACTCTCCAACCTGCCGGAAGGAGATGCCTTTCTCTACTATGTCAGAGCAAAGGCGTATTATCTGAACAATCTCGACTTTGAGGTGGAGGATAGCGAAAATATGACCGATTATTTCAAGGCATACCGCAGAGAGGCGGAACATTTGGCTGAACTCTGCCGTAAATCCATCACATGCGACCCATCTGACGGCAATGAAGCCTATTTTTACAGAGGGCTCGCATATATCGTGTTAGGAAGGGCGAATGACGCAGCAAATGACTTTATGCGATGTGCAAGAGGAAACGAATCTATCAAAGCAGTCTGTTACTACAATATAGGCATAGCATATAAAAATGCCGGGCGGTACAATGCGGCTCTCGATCAATTCAAAAATGCCCGCCAATACTTTTCCGATGCAGACAATAAAGAACGGTGCCTCAGAAAGATAAAAGAGTGCCAGCAAAAGATTAGCGGCAAATAAGGAGAAAAACAATTTGCAGAACCAGTCAAAAACCGGGGAGCCATAATGGTTCCCCGGTTTTCTGCAATAAAAAATAGCTCTATCAAGTTCCGCCCTCTACGGTTCCGCTACACGCGCCTTCCGCTGCCGGGCGCTACCCGTTCACGCGGGCGTGGTCGGCAAGGAACTGCGCCAGTCCGCTGTCGGTGAGCGGGTGTTTCAACAGCCCCTTGATCGCCGAGAGCGGGCAGGTGGCCACATCGGCCCCCGCATCGAGGCACTGGATGATGTGGTGCGTATGGCGGATCGACGCGGCGAGCACCTGCGTGCGGAAGCCGTAGGTGCGGTAGACCCGCACGATATGTGCCACCAGCCCGATGCCGTCCTCCGAAATGTCGTCCAGGCGTCCGACGAAGGGCGAGACGTAGGTCGCACCCGCCTTGGCTGCGAGCAGCGCCTGCCCGACGGAGAAGACCAGCGTGCAGTTGGTCCTAACGCCCCGCTGGGCAAAATACTTCACGGCGCGGATACCGTCGGCCGTGCAGGGGAGCTTGACGACGATCTGCGGATGGAGCGCCGCCAGTTCAGTGCCCTCGCGGACCATGCCGTCGAAATCCGTTGCGATCACCTCGGCGCTCACGTCGCCCTTGACCAGGTTGCAGATCTCGACATAGTGGCGGCGGCAGGCCCCCTCGCCGCGGATGTTCTCCTTGGCCATGAGCGAAGGGTTGGTCGTCACACCGTCGAGCACGCCCATTTCACACGCCTCGCGAATCTGGGCCAGATTCGCCGTGTCCAGAAAGAATTTCATGTCAGTAGCAGGGTTTGGTTTCTGAAAGATACGAAAAAAGTGCGACCCCGCAACGCGGAGCCGCACAAAAATCTCGCACGACGGCACCCGGCGCAGACCGGGGCGTCGGAGGTCAGAAGAGATACTTCTCGTTGCGGACCTTGTTGACCAGGCGGAAGATGTCCGACCAGGCCTCCTCGCCGAAGGTCGTGCCGACGACCTCGATCACCTTGCCCGCCGTGATGGCGCCGATCGTGCCGCACTGCCGCAGCGTCAGCCCCTCGCAGAGGCCCGCCATGAAGCCCGCAGCGTAGAAGTCGCCCGCACCCGTCGTATCGACGCGCTTGGCGGCGGCCATGATGCCCACGTGCACCACCTCGTTGCCCTGCTTGATGAGCGCCCCCTTGATGCCGATCTTCACGACGGCCAGATCGACCATCTCCGAGATGGCCTGCAGGGCGTTGAGCGGCTCGGCCTCGCAGGTGAAGGTCTTGGCCTCGTCCTCGTTGGCAAAGACGATGTCGACGCTCTCGCGCACGAGCGTGCGCAGGAACTCGAGGTTCTCGGCCACGATGTTGAAGCTCGCCAGGTCGATGGCCACCTTCAGTCCGCACTCCTTGGCCGTGCGGGCGGCCTTGCGGATCAGGTCGTGGTTCTGCACCAGGTAGCCCTCGACGTAGAGGCAGTCATACCCCTCGAAGATCGCGGGGTCGATCTCCTGGGCCCCGAGCTCCAGCGCCGCACCGAGGTGCGTGATCATCGTGCGCTCGCCGTCGGGCGAGATGAGCGACACACACTTGCCCGAACGCTCCGCACCGCGGAAGATCACCGGTTCGACACCCAGATTCTCAAGCGCCTGAATGAAGAAGTCGCCCGTCGTGTCGGGACCGACCTTGCCGATGAAGCCGACGCTGCACCCCAGGCGGGCCATGGCGCGGATCGTATTGCCCGCCGAGCCGCCGAGCGACAGCGAGTAGGGCAGTCCCGCCACGGATTTCGAGATTTCGGTCTGGAGTTTGGTGTCCACGAGGCTCATCGAGCCCTTGGCGAGCTTGAACCGCCCCAGCACGGAGTCGGTCTTCAGGTTGACCAGCATGTCGGTCAGGGCATTGCCGATGCCTATTACGCGTTTCATTCGCTTAAGTCCGGGTTATTTTTTCAGGTTGCTATATCGAGAGGATCTTCACCAGGTCGATGTCCGCCCGGTTGATGCCCTTGTTGTGACGCACGGCCTTGGCAAAGGGCACGTAGACGATCTTGCCGTTCTCGATGCCGATCATCACGTTGCGCTGTCCGTCGAGGATCGCCTCGATGGCCGCCTCGCCCATGCGCGAAGCCAGGATGCGGTCGATGGCCGTCGGCGAGCCGCCGCGCTGGATGTGGCCCAGGATCGTGACCCGCGCGTCGTACTGCGGGAACTCCTTCTTCACGCGCTCGGCCAGCGCCGTGGCGCCGCCCGTCTTGGGATTCTCGGCCACGATGACGATCGCCGAGTTCTTGCTCTTGCGGAAACCGTGGTTGATGAGTTCGGCCAGCTGGTCGACCTCGGTCTCCATCTCGGGGATGATCGCCGCCTCGGAACCCGTCGCCAGCGCGCTGTTGAGCGCCAGGTAGCCGGCCGTGTGGCCCATCACCTCGACGAAGAAGAGCCGCTCGTGGCTCGATGCCGTGTCGCGCAGCTTGTCGACCGCCTGCACGATCGTATTGAGCGCCGTATCGTATCCGATCGTCGAATCCGTACCGCCCAGGTCGTTGTCGATCGTTCCGGGCAGCCCCACGATCGGCACGTTGTACTCCTCGGCAAAGATGCCGGCTCCGGTCAGCGAGCCGTCACCGCCGATCACCACCAGCGCGTCGATCCCCGCCGCCGTCATGTTCTCGTAAGCCGTCTTGCGGCCTTCCGCGGTCATGAACTCCTTGCAGCGGGCCGTCTTGAGGATCGTACCGCCCAGCTGGATGATGTTGCTCACACTCTGGGACTTGAATTCAACGATCTCGTTGAACACCAGTCCCTTGTACCCACGCATGATTCCCTTCACGGCGAACCCGTTGTAGATTGCGCTGCGGGTCACCGCGCGAATTGCCGCATTCATGCCCGGCGCGTCGCCGCCCGAGGTCAGAATGCCGATGCATTTGATTCCGGCCATACTCTCATTATTAAAAACAAAACCGCCCAAAGGTAGTAATTTATTTACTTATTTCAAAAGAACGCAGGCGGTACCTTTCGGCCCGCCCGCATCCGGAAACTTTTTATTTTAAAATCCTGCGGTCCTCACGGCAGCTGACGCTGCGCGACCGCCACACCCGTTCACTGCAACGTATCCGCGGAGACCCCGCCCGAATGCACGGCGTCGATCTGCACGGCGCCCTCCTCCGATCCGATGCGGATGCGCGCCGATTCCCCCGCCACGGAGTCCGCGCCCGCGACCTCCATCCGTCCGCGCCCCTTGTCGACGGTGATGTCGATCGACCGCGACGGCACGCTGATGTGGAGCGTTTTGCGGCCCTCCTCGATGACCGACTCGTCGTCGTACTCCTCGAGCAGCTTCTCGAGCGTCATGAGCCGCCCGTCGACGTTCACCTCGGTGTTCTCCAGCACCCGTTCGAGCGTGATGCGTCTGTGGCGGAACTTCTCGCCGACATCTTCGCGGATGGCGATCACCGAGCAGGCGACGACCGAAGCGAGCCACAGCAGGAAGATGACCAGCACGGTGCGCCCTCCGGGCTTGCGCGAGGCGATCAGGCACATGAGCACGTAGATGAGCAGCATCACCGGGATGAATACAATTAATATGCCCAACATCGGAACCCAGAGCGAAAAGTCCTCGAACTTGCCCAGATGGGCATACTCGGGGCCGCCGATCAGCAGGGCGAACATGCCGATAATCAGGGCGCAGGCGCAGAGGATGAGTCCGAAGACGATCGCCCCGGCCAGGATCTTCAGCAGGATGAGCACCACCTTGCCGAAGAGCGAGACGGCCTCGGCGACGATGGGTTTGGCGCGCGCGTCGGGATCGCAGCCCGCGGCAGCCGTCGTCACCTCGCCGATCGACTGCGCGGTGATGCGCTCGCCGTTCATCTCGAGCTTTTGCCGGGCCGTGCGGGCCGCCGGCACGGCGAACCACATGATCAGGTAGCAGATCACGAAGATGCCGAACAGGTTGCCCATCATCGGGCCGGTCCAGTGCAGGAAGGGCACCACCCCGAAGCAGGAGAGGATCAGCGGCAGGAACATCGCCAGCCGCACCCACACGGGGTCGATGTCAAAATACTTGCCGATGCCGGCGCAGACACCGCCCAGCCTGGCATTCTCCGTGTCGCGGTACAGCCGGCGCGGGATGCGCGGCTCCTCGCGGCGTTCCGACCCGTCGGCGCTCTCCTCGGAGATGTCCTCGGCCGAGCCCATCTGCCGGATGATGTTCAGGATCAGCGGTTTTTCGACGACTTTCGTGTTGTCCTGCGCCGAGAGGATCAGCTCCGCGATGCGGGCCTCGATGTCGGCGACGATCTCCGCGCCGTCGGGCGAATCCTTATAGGTATTCTTGAGGCTCTCCAGGTAGGCCGACAGGGTTTCGTAAGCCTCGACGTCCATCGTGAACGCCACCCCGGAAAGGCTGCATTTCTTCACTTCGTTCATGGTCGTAACGGATTAACGATTAATGGAATGTACGCTGCCGCCGCTCGAGTGCTGCGCCTCCACCTTGCACTCTCCGCTGTAGGAGATGTCCGCACCGCTCGAAGCCGAGGCCCGGAGCGTGTCGGTGCAGTGCACGTCGGCCGAAGCGCCGCTCGAAGCGTCAATCAGGCCGTGGGCGACGACCAGACGCCCGGCATCGAAATTCGCCGCGGAGCTGACATCCACCTCGCACCACCGGCTCCGGCCCGAGAGTCGGGCCTTCGCGGCACTCGACAGGTCAGCCGTGCAGCTGTCCGCCTCGAGGGCTGCCACCAGCTCGCCCGCACTCGAAACATCGATTCGGCATTGCGTCGCCTTCAGCGCCACATCGATCTGCGCGGCGCTCGACACGTCGATCAGGAATTCATAGGCCTCCAGCGCCGTTTCGCAGATGATCTGCGCGGCACTCGAGGCATCCAGGGCGCGGATCTCCCCGTTGGCCGGCACCCGCACCGTCACGCTGTGGTCCGAGATGCGGCGCACCGACTTGTCGATGCCGACAAACAGCGTTCCGCGACGGCTCTCGACCAGCACCTTCTCCATCACGTTGTCGTCGGCCTCGATGACGATCTCATCCGTCAGGGCGTCCGTGACGATCACCTTGACGGCGCGCGAGGCGTCGATGGCGGCGAAGTCCGGCGCTTCGATCCGTTTCGTGACGATATTGCCGCTGCCGCGGAGGCGTCCGGTGGCAAAGAGGTTCGTGGCGGTGATGCCGGCAATGCCGAAGAGCACGCCAGCGGCAAGCAGGCAGGCAAAAAGGACGATTAAAATTCTTTTCATGGCGTATGGTTCTTTTTTGAGGGTTAATTTTCGGGTTTGCCGTGGCGGATCACCTGAATCTGCCCGACGAGTTCCTCCCACGCGGCGTCGAGCGTCGCCAGGTATTCACGGCCCTTGTCCGTGAGGGTGTAGTATTTGCGGGGCGGCCCCTGCGGGGACTCCTCCCAGCGATAGGTGAGCAGTCCGGCGTTCTTCTGCCGGGTGAGGATCGGGTAGAGCGTACCCTCGACTACGATCATCTCGGCCTGTTTGAGCTCGGCGATGATCTTCGGAGCATACGATGCCTCGCGCGAAAGTATGGCGAGGATGCAATACTCCAGGATTCCCTTGCGCATCTGCGCTTTTACGTTGTCTTCAGCCATAATGCTATTCGTTTAACCGTTGCGGGGCCTTGGGCACGATCAGCCAGAGGATGATGTACACCCAGAGCGAAAGGCCGCCGGCAAGGATCAGGATCAGGGTCATCAGCCGGACGAGCGAGACGTTGAGTCCGAAAAACTCGGCGACGCCGCCGCACACGCCGGCCACGATGCCGTCCCGGGTTCTGTAAAGACGATTGTTGTTCGTTTGCATGGTCTTATCGTATTTATCGTTTTTTGTCGTTGCCGTTGAATGAGAAGCGCCGCGCGGGCTCCTCGGGAATGACGATCCAGAGAATGATGTAGATCCAGATGGAGATGCCGCCGAAGAGGATCAGCAGGAGCGTTACCAGGCGGATCATCGTCGGGTCGGCGTCGAAAAATTCGCCGAGACCGCCGCAGATGCCGGCAATCGAGCGATTCGTGCGCGAGCGGTAGAGACGGCGCCGTTCCGGCTCGGCATCGGCCGGACTCTCGCCCGCGCTCGCCGTCCGCGTCCCGTTGCGCGGCTCGCCGAAGTCGGAGGGCTCGCCCATCTGCGCCATCGCCGCATGCACCACATCGAGCGTGATGACCCGCATGGGCGAGGAGACCCGTTCACGGAAAATCTCCGCCATCCGGGCTTCGATGTCGTTCATCGTCTCCGTATCGCCCTCGGGCAACCGGTTGCGGATGTCGTCGAAATAGCTCCGCAAGGCAAAATAGGCATCTTCGTCGAGCGTGAATGCCACGGAACCGATGTTCACGTTTACTGTCTCTTTCATGGTTGCAAAGGTATTTTTCGAGTCAATATTTTGTGGGTTCTACTACTTTCACGATGCAAATATAATACACATTTTAGTATTATGCAATACAAAGTACTTATTTTTTTGATTTTTTTATACGCCACCCCTCCCCGACTTGGTTCCGATGGCGAAAGAGCGGACGGAGGGCTGAAAGCGACAGCGACGGGGACGGTTTGCTTGCAAACCCGCGCAGTCGCCCGACGCCGCTTTCAGCCTTTCGGACGCCGACATCGGAATCGGTCGGGTGGCTTTTTGCTGCTTTTCGCCACCGAAAAGCAGAGGAAAAGAAAAAAGATTGTTCATGTACTTTTGAGGCCAAAAGTACCAAAAGCCTCCGCACGTCGTTTTCCGCGGGAGTGCACGAGCCGCGGCGCTGCACGGGGCGCGCAAGATCAAGCCTATGCGTCACCCCGTGGCGGACGCGCCGCTGCCCGCACCCTCTTTTTCCGCGTCAAACGAGAGTGCGGATTTATTGTGCCGCCATAGGCGGCATTGTTTATATATGGCAATGCGCCCCGGAAGCCTGTATCAACTAACTTTTCCTGAAATCTCCATCCGGCAGTGCGTCTCTCTTTTTTCCGCAAGGCGATCCCCGACTTGGTTCCGATGGCGAAAGAGTGGACGGAGGGCTGAAAGCGACAGCGGCGGGGACGGTTTGCTTGCAAACCCGCGAATAGTCGCCCGACGCCGCTTTCAGGCGTCCGGACGCCGCCATCGGAATCGGTCGGGTGGCTTTTGCTGCTTTTCGCCACCGAAAAGCAGAGAAAAGGAAAGAGTTTTCAGGCGTTTTTCTGAAAAGCGCAAAAGGTCTCCGGGCGGCTTCTCGCCACTGAAAACAAAAAAAAAGCCCCCAGACAATCAACAAAGAATACTACCCTGCCGCAAGGCTCCTATGCCTTCGATTTGCCGCGCAAACAGCCTCCGAGCAGTCCGTAGCTGATCTCGCGCCGCATCAGCAGCAGCCACCGCGCCTTGCGCGGCGACATGGTCAGAGCAAGCAGCAGTGTAACACCCCACTTCGCCGCCTCCGACAGCAGTGCCCCCACATAGCGGCACCGTTTGCAGGCCTGCATGCGCTGGCTGACACCCACATTGTAGCACAGGCGCCGGAAATACCCCTCGGTGAGTTTCTCGGGCGGGATAATGTGCCAGATCACGGCATCGGGGACATACCACAGCGTCACGCCGCCCCGCACAAGCCGTGCAAAGAAATCGGTCTCCTCGCCGCCGATTGGACGGTCGTTCGTGCGCCCGAGCGAGGGGTCGAATCCTCCGTAACGGGCCACCTCCGAACGACGGAAGGCCATGTTCCCGCCTCCGGGAATCTTTCCGCGGGGATAGGGCCGCACGTCGGGGCCGAAATCCATCGGATTGGCGATGGGTTTTTCGATATACTTCGACATCCACACCGGGCGTCCGGCAGGATACTCGGCGATGATGCGCCCCCCGGCGACCAGCGCCTCGGGATGCGCATCGAAAAAGTCGACGTAGGCCCGCATGTACCCGGGATTGATCCGCTCGTCGTCGTCGATGATCGCCACGACGGGTGCCGCGGCCTCGGCCACACCGCGGTTGCGGGCGGGCGAGACCCCGGGGCGGAATTCGTCGACAAGGCGGAGCCGGCACGCGGAGTGCGCCGCGGCGAAGGCCTCGAAACGTGCCGGCGTATCGTCCGTCGAGTTGTTGTTCACGACAATGCACTCCCACTCCGCTGCGGGCAGATCCTGCCGCACGACGGACTCCAGGGTCACAAGAAGCTGCGCCGCACGATTGTGCGTCGCGATGATGAGCGAAAGACGAATCATTATGCGAATATAGCAAATTATCCGTAAAAACCGCTATCTTTGCAGGGAAAGAACCAAAAACCACATGACTATGCACAAACTCCTACGCCACAGCCTGCTGACCCTCACGGCGCTGCTGACGGCCGCGCTGGCCGCCGCGCAGAGCGTCACGTGGAAAAGCAGCGTGGAGCCGCTCGGCGGCGACGCCTACCGCATCGTGCTGGAGGCCGCCATCCCCGCAGGCTACCACATGTACGACATGGGGCCCTACGAGGGCGGTCCGACCGCCACGACCATCGTCCTGACGCCGGGCGAGGGCGTTCAACTCGACGGGCCGGTCGAGCAGCTTACGAAAGCCCACACCTACTACGACGAACTGTTCGGAATGCAGATCGGCACCCTCTCGGGCAAGCCGCGCTTCGCACAGAAGGTGCACCTCGCCACGGCAAAGGGCACCGTCGCGGCCCAGCTCGAATGGATGATCTGCAACGATTCGAGCTGCATGCCGCCCGACGAAACGGAGCTGACCATCGAGATTGCCGCCTCCGCCGCACCGGCCGCACCGGCCAAGGGTGAAGCGGTCCAGAGCGCACCGGCCGCAACGACGCCCGTCAAGACAACCCCGGCCAAAGCGGAAACTACCCCCGCTGCCGCAACGGCACAGACGGCGGAATCCGCCGTGCAGGAGCCTGCACAGGAGGCTGCTCCGGCGACTGTCGCACCGGCCGGGGAGCAAACGGAGCCCGCTGCCGAGGCCGCACCGGTCAAGGATGCTGCCGGCAGCAAGGGCCTCTGGGCCCTGATTATCGAGGCGATCCTCTGGGGCTTCGCCGCCCTGCTGACCCCCTGCGTCTTCCCGATGGTGCCGATGACCGTCTCGTACTTCCTCAAGGGGGAGGGCGGTGCCGCCATGGGACGCCTGCGCGCCTCGCTCTACGGGCTCTTCATCGTGCTGCTCTACACGGTGCCCATCGCCGCCATCATCCTCATCACGCGCATCGTGGGCGGTGACGCCGTGACGGCCGACATCTTCAACTGGCTCGCCACGCACTGGCTGCCCAACATCATCTTCTTCCTCGTCTTCATGGTCTTCGCCGCCTCGTTCTTCGGGGCGTTCGAGATCACCATGCCCTCGTGGATGGTCAACAAGACCGACTCGAAGGCCGACACGAAGGGAATCGGCGGCATCTTCTTCCTGGCCCTGACCCTCGTGCTCGTCTCGTTCTCCTGCACGGGACCGATCGTCGGATCGGTGCTCATCAAGTCCACCTCGGGCGAGTTCTGGACACCGATCATCACCATGCTGGCCTTCTCCGTGGCCTTCGCCCTGCCGTTCACCCTCTTCGCGCTCTTCCCCTCGGTGCTGAAGAAGCTCCCGAAGAGCGGCGGATGGCTCAACTCCGTGAAGGTGGTCATCGGCTTCATCGAGGTGGCCCTCGGCATGAAGTTCCTCTCCGTGGCCGACCAGACCTACCACTGGGGACTGCTCGACCGAGAGGTCTACCTGGCCGTCTGGATCGTCGTCTTCGCGCTGCTGGGCTTCTACCTGCTGGGCAAGATCAAGTTCGCGCACGACAGCGACCTGCCCTACGTGGGTGTCGGACGCCTCACGCTGGCCATCATCGTCTTCTCGTTCGTCGTCTACATGATCCCCGGCATGTGGGGCGCCCCGCTCAAGGCCCTCTCGGGCTACCTGCCGCCGCTCACGACGCAGGATTTCGTCCTCGGGCAGTACACCGCCGCCGTCCCGGCCGGCACGTCGGCGAGCGGAAGCCATGCCCTGCTGACCGTGGAGGGAAAGCAGCCCAAGTACAGCGACTTCCTCCACCTGCCGCACGGGCTCGAGGGCTTTTTCGACCTCAAGGAGGCCGAGGCCTACGCCGCAAAGGTCGGCAAGCCGCTCTTCATCGATTTCACGGGCCACGGCTGCGTCAACTGCCGCGAAATGGAGGCCCGCGTATGGTCCGACCCGCAGGTGCTCGACATCCTGCGCAACGACTACGTGATCTGCGCGCTCTATTCGGACGACAAGAAGGTGCTGCCCGAGAGCGAATGGGTCACTACCGACGCCGGCAAGGTTCTCAAGGGGCTCGGCAAGATCAACTCCTACTACGCACTGAAGACCTACGGCGTGAATGCCCAGCCCTACTACGTGCTGCAGGGAGCCGACGGACGGCCGCTTGTCGCACCGCGCGGCTACGACCTCTCGGTCGAGGGCTTCGTCGAGTTCCTCCAGAGCGGACTGGCAGCCTACAAGCAGCAGAAATAAATAGGGCTGCAACCACACACGACAGAAGGAGCGGATGGACCGAACATCCGCTCCTTTTTCGTATATTTGCAATACGAGTCCGGACACACTGCCGACCGCGGAGCATACGCCCGCAAGGCAGGCATCCCGACGCCGAGAAAAACCGACCGAAAATGAAGAGACCCTACCTTTGGCTCCTGTGCCTCGCACTGGCAGGCGCATGCAGCGGATGCACGGAGACCTATCCGACCTACTCCACGGAATACAACCTGGATTTCGAGTACGCCCTAAACGACAGCGTGCCGACGCAATGGACGCTGCGCAACACGTCGCTCACCGGATACGAGTATGCGCTCGACCGACAGACCGTACATCACGGCGCGGCGAGTCTCCGGGCCCGATGGAGCGGACGAACGACCCTGCCGGGCAGCTGGGGCGGATTCCAGACCTTCCTCCCCGCCGGGCAGGCCGCAGGTCGGGAGGTCGAGATCAGCGGCTGGATCAAAACCCGCGACAGCGTGAACCTGCGTGCCGGATTCGGCATTTTCCCCTTCGTGCCCGACCGTACCCCGATGGATTTCCTGTCGCGGATCGACACGACGGGCGGTGTCCGGGGCACCTCCGACTGGACGCGCTGCACGGCCCGGCTGAAGATCGACAGCGCCGCGACCAGCGTCATGATCGCCGGCTTTGCCTCGGGTGTGGGGAGCGTCTGGTTCGACGATCTGGAGATCCGCATCGACGGCAAACGAATCGCCGAACGGGAGATTCCGCTCGTCGACAAACTGTCGCCCGCCGACCGGCAGGCCCTGCTGCGCTACGTCCATCCGCTCGCGACATGGGACCCGACGGCTCCGGACACGGACGACCTCGACGCCCTCGGACAGGCGGCGGCCGGATGCCGGATCGTCGGGCTGGGTGAGAACACGCACGGCACCGGCGAGGTGTTTGCCATGAAGGACCGCATAGTCCGCTACCTGACAGACCGCCACGGATTCGGCATCTTCGCGCTGGAGGCCAACCTGCCCGAGGCAGAGCGGGTAAACGACTACACGATCCGCGGGGAGGGCGACCCGAAACAGCTGATCCGGGGGATGTACGTCTGGCCCTGGATGACCGACGAGATGCTGACGATGGTCGAGTGGATGAAGACCGTCAACACGCCGGAGCCCCGCATCACCTTCACGGGGGTCGATCTGCAGATGCCCACCACGCTGATGGCTGCGTTGCAGCGGCTGCTGCCCGCATCGGGATCGGCCGCACGCCGGGCTGCCGCGCTGGCGGAGCAGCTGCAACATATCTACACGCAGACCTACCAACCGGATATCGAACTGGCCCGGAAACTCGAACCCGAGCTGGATGCGCTGGCCGCCGACAGCGACCTGGCATCGCTGTCCGGGGAGAAACGCACCGAGATCGGAGGATACATCGACATGCTGCGCGCCTTTCTGAGCCAGTACCGCGACCCTTCGTGGCGGGACCGGGGCATGGCCGGCACCATGGCGTGGATCATGGCCCTCCACCCGGAGTCGCGGGCGGTTCTCTGGGCACACAACCAGCACATCAACCAGCGCGAAGGCACGACAAGGCTGATTCGTCCGACCGGATACTACCTCAAGCAGCAATTCGGGGACGGCTACCTCTCCGTCGGCTTCGCAACCGGCCAGGGCACCTATACGGCCTGGAAAAACGGTCTCCGGACCTTTGAACTCCCGGCTCCGGCACCCGGCACGCTGGAGCATGTGCTCGGGCAACTCGACGAGCCGATCTTCCTGCTCGACCTGAAACGGATGCGGCAGGAGCAGGCGCCCCAGCTGCAATGGCTCGACGCGCTGTCGTTCCGCGAGATCGGCGCCACGCCCGAGGTATTCTACTACACGGGCATCTCCGAAGCGTTCGACTGTCTGATCTTTATCCGAAACACCTCGGCTTCGCACCTGCTGCAATTCTGAATCCGGGCCGCATGCCCCACCCCGCCGGTCGGCCGCGCTACTTTCCGCCGAACAGCGCGGAGGTGATCTCCAGCGGCCGCGAGGCGTCGAACCAGATCTGCGGAGCGGTGTAATATTCGCTGCCCTCGGTCAGATCAAAGACGTCGCACGTACCGACCAGACGCTGGGCGTCGTACCGCCACAGCTCGAGGTAATAGCGCATGAAGCAGTATTCGTCGCTGACCTTCGTCACACAGAACGGGTGTTCCTCGCTGCCGTTTCCCGTCCAGGCAATCGCCCCCAGCGCCCGGATTCCCCGGTTGTAGAAGAGCTGCCCTTCGTCGCGCGTGCGGGACTCGTCGCCCGACTCGAGCATGCCGGCAATGGCGTATGCCGCCATGAAAAGCGCCTCGGCATGCACCGGATTGATCGCCAGCACCTCCTCGGCCAGCGCCAGCGCCTCGGCATAGCGCCCCGCGCGATAGGCCTCGTTCATGTCAAAAACCTTGGGCTCCTCGCTGTCGTTGGTCAGCAGCGACTGTCCGAAGAAGGCGACGATCTTCTCCTGCACGGTCAGGGTCGTATCGCGTTCAGGGGCGGAGAGCCTCCGCACCAGCTCACGAACCCGTTCGGGGTCCTTTTTGACAATGGAGCGAATCTCTTTCCAGTCTACCGGGAAAATCTCTTGCTGCGCATGGGCAGCGAAGCCGCAGAAAAGCAGCAGCAACGACAGAAGGAGTGTTTTGGTTCTCATAACGGGTTGTTTTAGGTTGGAACATACTGTGAACACCCGGCGGCCGGGTGTGACTTTCCGAAAATCTCGCGAACATTCAGTTCCGAAAAACTTTTTTTCTCTGCTTTTCAGCGGCGAAAAGCAGCAAAAACCCCCGAAGTCCTTTCCTCTTTTCAGAAAAGTGCCAAAAAACTTTTTTCCCTGCTTTTCGGTGGCGAAAAGCAGCAAAAGCCACCCGACCGATTCCGATGCCGGCGTCCGAAAGGCTGAAAGCGGCGTCGGGCGACTGCGCGGGTTTGCAAGCAAA
>ERZ780137.1268-NODE-1268-length-15614-cov-2.633588_pt1 | contig 15614 bp, 12 predicted proteins | sample MGYA00511020_ERZ780137 | MGnify/ENA primary metagenome ERZ780137 (study PRJEB29588, sample SAMEA2157917) | human gut metagenome | biome: human gut; feature: human-associated habitat; material: faeces | place: Denmark | collected 2008/2010 ... | reverse complement strand
CAGGGGTTTCTATAATTTCTTTTATAAAAAAACGCTGACTCATCACTTGGTAAAGACGCGGTTAAAGCTCAGAATCTTACAAATGGGAGCATGATACTGCTGAACTTAGGGGGATTTTCGGACAAATAAAAATTATCCCCGTGCCAATAGGGGTGATAAAAATTATAAATAGCCCCGTATTTTCCCTTTGGTAATTTCGCTGATATAGCCGGGGGAAAAATGTTTCTAGACTGAATGAGTACTTCTATCGAGGCTCTTTTAGGCCCATTCAATCTTATATAACCACTTCTGCGAAGTTTTCAGTTTTTCGCAATTTAGTTCGAGATGACCTGACCAGCCCCGTTTGGTACGAATATAGATAACTAAGGGGAATTTAGATGACAAATCCACTACCGTATCTTGAGCAGCGAAAGCTGGTTAAGCGATGGTCAGGTCCCATCGCTCCTATCGCCAACCTCATCTTTACTCTGATTCTATTTGCCATTACCTGGTGGATCTTCCAAGATCCGCGCGGTGTAATGCGCTTCTACACTCCGTATGTCGGGTATAACTATTGCCGTTGGTGGTTAATTATCCTGATTTGGATGGCCTACATTTTTGATTTTTGGCCTTTCAAGCGGAAATGGCTGGAAACAGCGCATCCGCTCCAAAAAGGTCTCGTGCTGGCCCTAATATCAGTTGCCATCATGATTATGATGATTCACGGGTTTTTCCAGTCCGTTCTCGGCAACACTGCCTTTGCCTATTTCAACCCTCAACAGCTCCTTAAGCTCAAAGGTTTGACAGAGTTCTACGCAACCGAGTATGCAGCTCAGGCCTGCATGATGTTCGCCGTGATCGCTTCCTGGATCTCTCCGGCATGGGTCGTCGCTCTTGAAGGCCGTCCGTGGGAAAATTTAGCGCAGCCGGCAAAAGGTTTCTCTATTTGGCTTGGCACTTTCTGCCTGAGTTTCGTCATTTACTTTATGACGATGCACAACCATATGGGCATCCTTTACTATCCGTGGCAGTACTTCACTTCCATTGCTCCTCCGTATTGGGAAGAATTCGCACAGACCGTATCCGCCAACTTCCATGTAGCTTGGATTATGTGCTGTACCGTTGTGGTGTGGTTCATGGAAGGCATCTGGGAACGCTACCCGTTCACGATGATTAAGACTCCGTGGCTCCGCAGACTGGCTGTTTTCTTCGGCATTATTGTTATTTCCTGGGCTCTGTGCTTCTTCTTCTGGTACATGCAGGAATTAACATGGGGCGAAGCAATTCGCGGTCACAGACGCGACGCTGCTCCTGACTGGCGCTGGCTACATGTCGGCGAAACCGCCATCTTCTTCCTCGTTCCGGCGCTCTTCCTGCAGTTCTACTGCGGCAATTGGCCCCGTAAGTTCAGCACTCCGGTTAACGTCTTAATCAGATCCACCATCGTTCTTCTGGGCGGCGTTGCGATCTACTGCTTGTATTACAAGTACGGTCATTTCTTCCTCGGAACTCAGAAGGGATTCTCTCATCCGCAGCAGTTCCCGATGATCCCGATGATTTGGTTAATCGACATTTGGCTGATTAACTGGTGGTTCATGGACGGATGGCCAGGCTGGAAACTGACGATGCGTACAGCCGAAGAAGTCGAAGCTGCAGAAAAAGAAGTTGAAGAACGAGCTGTTTGGCGCACAGACATGATACCGGGCTTGGTATGCGGAATCGCAGTCGGTATCGCCTTCTACTTCGCCGTCGTCTGGGTTCTCCCGATCTGCAGCAAACTGTTCACATTAGTCGATTAAAAGAAAGGAATAATTATGAAACGACGTAATTTCGTACAAGGTTTAGCACTTGGTGCCGGTGTTGGTACTCTCGGTGCAATGGGTGCCTATTCTTACTCACCCGCCCGCACGGCCTTTCTTCCTGACATTAAACGCGGAACAGCTGACATCGGCTTGTGCAAATCCGTCAAGATCACCAACATTTCCGAAACAAGCTGGTTTGACAACAGCATCTTTATGCAGGACGTCACGGCTTCCGGCGGTTTGTTGGTTGACCAGTACACCTATAACTGGGCGCCCTTCGGCAACGGTAAAGGCCCCGGCAAAGGAACTTATGAAGACGGTATGAAAAATATCGGACCGTACCTTCCTAAAAATCTGGAAAAAGCTTGGGAAATCACTCGTGAACTGAGTGAGCATGCCGACAACGCAGGCGGCTACTCCTGCCTCGTTGAAATCGAAGCTCTGGACGGCAAGAAAACGAAGTACTTGTTTGACTGCGGCTGGAACTACATGTGGATGGATCAATGCTTCAAGCGCGAAGGCATCGACAAAATGCTCGCCAACGGTGAGATAGCTGCCTTTATCTCCACGCATGAGCACATGGACCACTATTTCGGCTTCCCTGTCGTCGCCAAATACGGCCCCAACGTCACTGTCTACCGTCCATCCACTTTCTACCCTGCAGGTAAGGACTATATGGCGCGCTCCGGCCATGTCGGCAAGGTAATTGACGTCACGAAAGGACTCCATAAAATCCAGGAAGGTGTGGCACTGTACCAGTTCGAATGCCCGATTATTTTCAAGGTCTACGGAGAGATGTCTCTGTACTGCAACGTTAAAGACGTAGGTTTGGTTTCCATTACGGGCTGCTGCCATCAAGGCATCATCCTGTTTGCGGACACGGCTTACAAAGAAATCGCTTACGAAAACGATAAGTTCTACGGTCTTTACGGCGGCCTTCATATCTCCCCGTTTGACGACTGGGATCCGAAGTATGACGACTTGGTCATAGGCCTTAAGAAATGGGATCTTCAGAAGGTGGGCTGCAACCACTGCACAGGCTTAATCACAGCACAAAAATTCGTGGATGCAGGTTATCCGGTGGTACAGGGTACAGCTCGGTTCCGTTCGAAGACAACCAACTACTTAGGCAACGGTGATACGTTACTGTTCCCAAGTTAATTTAACCGCTATCGGCCCCGGGAAGCGGGGCCGGAAAGATTTTCCACCATGTTGCTCGATTGTTTAATTCCCCGAAGCCTTTCTCCTGAAACCGAAAACGAAGGCGTCACTCTTCTTCACAACCTCCTCATGCAGCTCCACTTAGACCGTAAGGTTGCACGAGGATTAGGGTGGAGGGGTTTTCTCCCTTCAAATAAGGGAAATTTCTCTTGGTCCACAAGACTGGCTAACAGCGACTTGGTATATGGAATCGTCTTCATGGGAGAAGAGCATGATGATCAGGCGATTGCCTCCTCGTTTGATCTCTACGCTTTTCCCGTGGAAGACGAATTAAAGACCCAAATGCCCGAGAGCATGCAGGGGTTATACAAAAAAGATAATCACATTCAAAAGATCAGGACTCTATCCGAACATTTCCAGGAACTGCAGAATTTTAAGATCGGTTCGATGGGACTCGTGTTTCGGTTAGATAAAAAAGGTCTTAATCTTTCGTTCCATACTCACAAAAGAGACGCCCGCTTTATCGGACGAGAGATGCGGCCGGCACGTGCCCTTATGCCGCTTTTTTCCGCCCTGATTCAATCATTTAAAACGTCTTTAAACACCACTCCGGCTCTTGGAGTACTGAAATCCGGCAATCTGCCCAGTGTAAATGACTTCTTTATAGAAGCAGAGTTCGGCTTGCCGGTCTTTGAAGACGATGAAGAAATGGACGCCGTTTATAAACTCTCTGCACCTCCTCTTTCATATATCCCGGATGAAGTTGACCTTAGTGACAAACCTCTCATTCACGTTCTTTGCGGTTTTTTAGGATCAGGAAAAACCACTTTTCTGCAAAATTGGCTCAATTTCCTTCACACACGAGAACGTTTTACCGGTGTCCTTCAGAACGAATTTGGTGAAATCGATTTAGACACGGCACTCATCGGAGATGAAACTTGTGTTGAGGCTCTCAACGATGGCTGCATTTGCTGTTCGCTCGCCGACAGCCTTCGTCCGGGGATTTTGCGGTTAATTCAGAACACTCCGGCCGATCAACTGATCTTGGAAACGACCGGTTTAGCAAATCCCGATAACGTGGTTCATTCTCTGGAAGAACTAAATGATATTTGCAAGATCGGTCTAGTCGTCTCTGTGGCCGATGCACCCAACCTTACCGAACATCCGGAATATCTCAATGAAAAACTAAGATTGGCCCAACTTACACGAGCAGACGTCATTGTCGTCAGTAAAGCGGATCTCGTCTGCGACGAAAGCATCGAGCGGCTCACGCAGTCACTACACGATCTTAATTCCAAAGCATTGATCATTCTTTCTGCCAACGGCGATGCAAACTTTGCCGTCCTTGATCACTTCTTCAACCACTGGATAGACAAAAAGTACGGTATGTTTACCTCTCGAAAACACACGCCGGGAGCAGACACGATGCTGCTGAACAACGCCGGGTTTTCCATGCGAGGCAATACCAGTCTATTCGAAACTTGTGCCGTCAAATTTTCTGAACCGCTTGAATTGGAACGAATTGAACCAATCATTCGAAACTCAGGAAAAAAGGTGCTTCGCGCCAAGGGAATTGTCGATATTGTCGGAAAAGGCTGCTGCGAGGTTCAATATACAGATGGAATGCTGAGCATCTCGCAGGCTCGTGATGACTTGCAAGCCTGCGATCGATGGCTGACAATCATTGGAAAAGGCCTCAGACCACAAACGGGCTCAACAACTATAAGGAAGTCAAGATGTCTCTGATTATCGCCGGCGGATGGGTAATGGTACCCTTACTATTGATCTCCATTATTGTCCTTGCTTTGATTATTGATCGGTCTTTAAGTTACATCTGGAATCCGCTTCCGGATGCGGATCAACAAAAGAATATTCTTGAAAAAATTCAAAAAGGCGAATTTGCAGCAGCTGAAACATATTTCTCCGAAACACCTTGGCTCAAAAATTATGCTTCCGCGCTCGGTTCCAGTGAGAAGATGCCTTTTTACGAAGGCGTATTAGCTGAAAATATCTCGTCCTTAGCCGCTATGATGGATAAACGCCTGCCTCTTTTAGCTACGCTGGGTAGGATTTCCCCCTTGCTCGGGTTGTTGGGAACGATCATCGGAATGATTCAGACCTTCGCAGTCATAGCACAATCTCGCAGCGGCATCGATATGGAACTATTAGCCGAAGGAATATGGCAGGCATTAATTACGACCGCAACCGGTCTAATCATCGCCATTCCTGCCGTTTTTTGCTACAGGATTTTCCTTTCGATCGAGAGTAACCGATTGGATTATTTAAACCGCGTGGCCAACAAGGCAATTCTTTATAAACAGTCTCAGAATAGCGCGGCCTAACCCATAGGAAGTCTAGTAACCCGGAGGGAGAGAATTATGATCAACATAAGAGCACGCGGGGAGCGAGAAGACTCTTCTGACCTGACTTCTCTCATTGACGTCGTCTTTATTCTTCTGATCTTCTTTATCCTAGCAGCTAGTTTTGCCGTCCATTCTATTGATTTTGACCTCCCTCCGGCAAAAACATCGAAAGCCTTGGCTGGCCATGTGGTTGAAATTCGCCTAAACAAAGACGGATCATTCCTCTGCGACGGCATCCCAACCAAAAAAGAAGAACTCGATGAACGTTTGGCTTCAGTAATTATCCAATTCAAGGCCAGACCGGGTCAGATTGTGTTGATGGCAGATCCTCAGGCGCCTGCCGGAGAGATGATTTATTTGGTCGATGCTGTTCGTCAACACGGAGGCGAGAAGCTTCATGTCGCTACCTCTCCGAGGGGCGAAAAATGAGCGAACTTTCCAATGACACACTCAAAATCGGCATCTCGCTAGCGATCTTGTGCCATTGTTTTGGTTTGATGTTTTTAACCGCACCTGCGCCGTCCGAAGAAGATTTTCCAATGACCGTCATCGTAAAACTGGACAGTGCACAAGCAGCTGTCTCAGAACAAGGACAATCTCTTGGGATGGAATCTGTTTCGGAAAATAGCCTCACTGAAAAAAAAGTCGCCGATAAAAAACGAGAGATTTACCTACAATACCTTGAGGATGTTTCGCTTTGCATTCACGCGCGGAGGTTCCTAGAGCCAAATTCTCACGGTCTGATCGGTATTGCTCTTTACAAAATCCGTGTCAATGCCGACGGAATTTTCACAGCAGCCGATCTTTACAAAAGTTCAGGAAATAAGCAATTAGATCGGGCAGGTCTGACAGCTGTCAGAGCATGCAGCGGCTTTGTTAAGCGTCCTCCTTCAACCGGCGTACAGCCAATGAATATCTACCAGGAGGTGAGATATCAGTATCGACTTCGATGAAACAATAAACAGGCCGTTTATTCAAGATATTTTGACTTTTCAGATCGTTAAATACGAATAGTTCAGACCTTTCGGATTTACGAGTCTGAAAAGTCTAAATTTTCTCCTCAACTCCTCTGGAAAGCAAAGAAATTTCCCGGTCAATAAAACAAAAACCTGCCGATTTGAGGTCGACAGGTTTCGTTATTTCAGAAAAGACTATTACTTAGTTCTTTCCTGAAGGGCTGCGATAGCAGGCAATGTCTTGCCTTCAAGGAATTCAAGGAAGGCACCGCCGCCTGTAGAGATATAAGAAACTTTATCTGCCACCTTAAAGGCTTTCGCCGCAGCAATCGTATCGCCGCCGCCGACAATCGTGAAAGCACCGTTAGCAGTAGCTTCGGCAACTTTTTCCGCGAGGTCGCGGGTACCTTCTTTGAAGTTGTCCATTTCGAAAACACCGACCGGACCGTTCCAAATGATCGTCTTGGCGTCTTTCAGGTATTCAGCAAGCATTTTGCTGGTCTTCGGACCGATATCGAGAATCATTTCGTCTGCTTCGATATCGTCAAGATCACAGATTCTGAAGCCGGCGTCATATCCAATATGGTGGGCCACAACAACGTCAACCGGAAGAGGAAGATGACTACCTTTCTCTTTCATGATCTTCATGACTTCTTTGCATTCGCCGACAAGGGCAGGCTCAGCCAAAGAAGTACCGATGTGATGACCTTCAGCCAAAAGGAACGTGTTGGCAATACCGCCGCCGACAATCAAGGTATCAACCAGCGGAGCCAGATGCTTCAAAATGGTGAGCTTCGTGGAAACCTTGGAACCGCCGACGATAGCAACCAGCGGACGTTTGGCTTCGGCAACAGCCTTTGTCAGAGCCTTGATTTCTTTGGCAAGCAGAGGACCAGCGCAGGCGACTTCGGCTTCGCGGGCCAGACCGTCAGTGGTGGCCTGAGCGCGGTGAGCGGTTCCGAAAGCGTCGTTAACATAGACATCGCAAAGCTTTGCCATCTTCTTAACGAGTTCGGGATCGTTTTTCTTCTCGCCGACATTGCCTCGGCAGTTTTCAAGAATCACGACTTCACCCGGCTTTACGTCAACGCCGTTGAGCCAGTCTTTTTCAAAACGGATCGGCATGCCGAGCATCTTGCCGAACGTTTCGGCAACTTTAGCCAGACTGTCCTGTTCTGTGAGTTCGCCTTCCTTAGGACGACCCAGGTGAGAGCAGACCATCACGCCGGCGCCGCCCTTCAGAGCCATCTTCACGGCAGGCATGGATTCTTTCAAGCGATGGTCATCAGTAACGTTGCCTTCTGCATCGCGGGGAACATTCATGTCGGCACGAATAAAAACACGCTTTCCTTCAAGCGCGCCTTCATTGACTAATTCTTCAAGTGTTTTGACTTTCATGGATCTTCTTTCCTGTTAAACCAAACCCCGACAATGCGGGGTTTGATCAAGTGATTTTAAGAATTACTTCGCGTTGTACATCGCAACAGCGGTGTCGAGCATTCTGCAGGAGAAGCCCCACTCGTTGTCATACCAAGCAACAGCTTTCACCAGCGTACCGTCGATGACCTTAGTCAGAGTGGCATCGAAAATGGAGGAGAAGGAAGTGTGGTTGAAGTCGGAAGAAACCAGCGGCAGTTCGTTGTAGCCGAGAATGCCTTTAAGTTCGGGGCTTTCGGAGGCTTCCAGAATGATCTTGTTGACTTCTTCAACGGTTGTCGGACGCTTAGCGTTGAAGGTAAGGTCGGCAACGGAAACGTTCAGAGTCGGAACGCGCATGGCGTAACCGTCAAGCTTGCCCTTCAGTTCGGGGATCACGACACCGACGGCCTTGGCAGCACCGGTCTTCGTCGGGATGATGTTGTCGGCAGCGGCACGGGCGCGGCGCAGATCTTTGTGCTTAACGTCGGTCAGAACCTGGTCATTTGTGAAGGCGTGGATAGTAGTCATCATGCCGTCAACAATGCCGAGTTTATCCATCAAAGGCTTAACGAACGGGCACATGCAGTTGGTGGTGCAGGAAGCGTTGGAAACGACAACGTCGCTTGCCTTGAGAACGTCCTGGTTCACACCGTAGACAACAGTAGCGTCAACGTCTTTGCCCGGAGCGGAGATCAAAACTTTCTTAGCACCGGCTTCGATGTGCTGCATGGCGCCTTCTTTATCGCGGAATGCACCCGTGCATTCGAGAACGATATCGACGTCCAGATCTTTCCAAGGAAGCTTCTTCGGATCACGCTCGGAGCACATGAAAATGCGGTCTCCGTTCACGACCAGATGACCGTCGTCCCAGTAAACGTCGCCGTTGAACTTGCCGTGCGTTGTGTCGAACTTGGTCAGATGGACGGTGGCTTCGGGTTTAGCAGTATCGTTAATGGCAACGATCTTAACGTCCGGCCATTTCTTTTCTTCATAGAAAGCGCGGAGGACGTTGCGACCGATGCGGCCGTAACCGGTAATAGCAACTCGAATAGTCATGTTTATTTTCCTTGAGAAAGAACGTGCTGAACAGTTTCAACAACGTTATCGACGGTGAAACCAAAAAGTTTAAAGAGTTCGGAAGCAGGAGCAGATTCGCCGAAACGATCCAGACCGATAACGGTACCGGCGCCGCGGATGTACTTCCACCAACCGTCCGTTCTGCCGGCCTCGATGGCGACAACGGGTCTGCCTTCGCCTAAGACGAAGTCGCGGTATTCCTTGTCCTGACGATCAAAGACTGTCGTGGAGGGCATGGAGACGAGACGTGTCTGGATGTTCATTGCCAAAAGCTGTTTGCGAGCCTCGGCAGCCAGTGCAACTTCGCTGCCGGTAGCCACCAAAGTCACTTCAACGGAAGATGGACCGTTCGGGGCTTCGAGCATGATGTAGCCGCCCTTTTCCATGTCATCGACATTGATCTCATCGCGTTCAACGAACGGAAGGTTCTGACGGCTGAAAATCAGGGAGGATGGACCGTCCTGCCGGGAAATTGCGCAGGCCCAGGCGGTAAGCGTTTCGCAGGTATCAGCAGGACGCCAGACATCCATGTTCGGGATGATGCGCAGGCTTTCTGTCTGTTCAATCGGCTGATGTGTCGGGCCGTCTTCGCCGACGCCGATAGAGTCGTGTGTAAAGACGAAGATAGAGCGCAGTTTCATCAGCGCAGCCATTCTCAGAGCATTGCGGCCGTAGTCTGCGAACGTAAGGAATGTAGCGCCGTAGGGGATGAATCCGCCGTACAAAGCGATACCGTTCATGATGGCACACATACCGAACTCGCGAACACCGTAGTTGATGTGGCGTCCGAGATAGGTATCCGGTCTCATGGCCTGAACACCTTCCCAGTTAGTCAGGTTGGAGCTTGTCAGGTCTGCAGAGCCGCCGAGCAGTTCAGGCAGATGCGGTGCGTAAGCATTCAAGGCCATCTGACTGGCTTTACGGGTTGCGACTGTCTTAGCTTCGCCGGCTGCGTTAACGATAGCCTCAAGGATGACGTCATCCCAGTTTTCGGGAAGCTGGCCCTTCATGCGGCGTTCTAATTCAGCTGCTTTAGCCGGGAAAGCTTCGGCATAACGGCGATATTTTTCAAGCCATGCCTCTTCCATTTCGGCACCGGCCTTACGTGCATCGAATGCGTCGTAAATTTCCTGAGGAATTTCAAACGGTGCGTATTCCCAGCCCAGAGCCTTCTTGGCTTCGGCAAGCTCTTCGTCTCCGAGCGGAGAACCGTGAGCTTTGCTTGTGCCGGCGCGGTTGGGAGAACCGAAACCGATCACCGTCTTGCAGTCGATGAGTGTCGGCTTGTCAGATTTCTTAGCCTCTTCAATGGCTTCGGAAACTGCTTCGATATCGTGGCCGTCGATCGGGCCGATGACGTTCCAGTTATAGGATTCGAAACGTTCGCGAACGTTTTCGCCGAACCAGTTTTCGATCTTGCCGTCGATGGAAATACCGTTGTCATCGTACAGAGCGATGAGTTTGTTGAGTTTCCAAACACCGGCCAAAGAGCAGACTTCGTGAGAAATGCCTTCCATCAAGCAGCCGTCACCTAAGAATGCATAGGTGTAGTTATTGATGATGTCATAGCCCTCTTCGTTGAATTCGGCTGCCAGCATTTTTTCAGCCAAAGCCATACCGACAGCATTGGCAATTCCCTGTCCGAGCGGACCGGTGGATGTTTCAACGCCGGGAGTCACTCCGATTTCGGGGTGTCCCGGCGTCTTGCTGTGAAGTTGGCGGAAATTCTTCAGATCATCAATGGTGAGGTCGTAGCCCGCCAGATGCAGCAGTGCATACTGGAGCATGGAACCGTGGCCGTTGGAAAGAAGGAAACGGTCGCGGCCGAGCCATTTAGGATCAGAAGGATTGTGACGAAGGTGTTTAGTCCAAAGGGCGACAGCGATATCTGCCATACCCATCGGCATTCCGGGGTGACCGGAATTTGCTTTTTGGACTGCATCCATAGCCAGAGCGCGAACTGCGTTGGCCATTGTCTTACTGGAGACGGAAGAGGACATAGTCAATATGATCTAAATAAGAAAAATCCCGAGTTTCGGGCTTGAGAATACCTGTAATTCTACCAACTCTGAACCCTTATCGAAATCAGCCGTTTAGCCGAAAAACCCTCCTTATTTTCCTTAATAATCCGACAATTGCTTTATCATTTTGTTTTTCTCTGAAAGCACTTTTAACAAAACATGCCCCGCTTTTACTATTTTTTTGAATCCGCTGACACCGAAGCACCTCTTGTTCTGCCGCCGGAGGCCGTCCATCACGCAATGCGGGTTCTGCGCATGAGACAAGGTGACGCAGTCGAAGTGTTCAACGGAAAAGGCTGTGCTGTTAAAGGAACGATTCGTTTTGCAACGGATTTCGCAGAAGTGATTCCACAGGAAGTCATCATGCAGCCGAGAGGACTTAAGCTTGTTCTCATGCAGGCGTTGGTTGCCAACGAGAAAATGGATTGGATTATTGAAAAGGCTTGCGAGCTCGGTTATGCGGAGATCGCTGTTTTTCCGTCCGAGCGCGGCGAAGTGCGCTTGACCTGCGAAAAAGCAGTGAAGCGAGTTGAGCGTTGGAACAAAATTGCCGTCTCTGCGTGTCAACAATGCGGAGAAAACTATCTTCCGAATATTCGGTTCTGCAGCAGTTTGAAAGATGCCGCAGCTCACGCCGAAGGCTTGAAATTCGTCCTGAGCCCGATCGGAAAGACTTACGATTCTCCTGACACTCCGACAGCGGTCACATTCGCCGTGGGGCCTGAAGGCGGCTTATCTCCGAAAGAAATTAATACCCTAATAGAAAGCGGATTTTACAGCTGCAAACTCGGCAACAGAGTCCTAAGAACAGAAACGGCAGCTCTGCCGCTTCGTTTGCTCAAACTTTGTGGGGTGACTTTCGCTAAGCCGCCATGCGATTAGGCTGATCCGTTCCCGTCAGCGGAGCCGGAGGTCTGAGTCGTCTTGTACCCTTCAGTAATCGCACGGGCCAAATTGGCACCGTAAGTTGCAAAGACCGGACCATCTCTGTAGTTTTCAGGGAATTTGCTCGGTGCACGAGCCTGAATCTTTGCCGCTTCCACCTGACCGCTGGCAGCCAGACGAAGATGGTTTCTCATAGAGAGAACCTTGCGGCTGTACCCGCCGTCGTGAGAATGCTTAGCAGCACCGACGTAGTACTTCAATGCGCCCTTCAGAGAGCCGGTCTTATTCAGATATTCTTTAAGAATCTGGGTACCGACTTCAATTCCGGCTTCCACTTCATGAACGGCTTTAAGACCGCCGAACTCTTTGAAGCGTTTGGCATGCACTTTGGCGTGAACCTGCATCAGACCTTTCGCACCGACAGAGCTGCCGGCCTTCGGGTCAAAAGAGGATTCAGTCGCAATAACTGCCAAAATCAACAAAGGATCAACATCGTGATTTTTGCCAGAAATAAATGCTTGTTCAACAATTTCAGAAGCATCTTCGCGGTCAACGCGGTAATGCTCGGAAATAAAACGAGCGGCATTGGTTTCCATTCGATCAATGACCTGCTCCTCGGTTTCAAACGGCTTGGTCAAATCCTCGCGTTCGAAATTGGAGTAGCTCAAAGATTTAACCTTCAGCGGAGGCTCGGTCTGAGGACCTTTAGAATCAGCGGCTACCTTCGGAGAGGAAACTGCTAATGCACTTTGTGAGCCAAGAGAACCTAGACCCAATAAAACAACCAGGGCCAGCGTCAGGGACGCGGCAACCTTTTTGCCCTTGAAAACAGGTTCTTCCTTACAAGCGCGTAGGACGGAAAAAGCGCCGCTATGTGTTTGTTTTTTAAACTGCTGGTTTTTAGTCATCCCGTAATGGTGCCTTTGACAGAATTGTCCATCGTTTACTAGGTGTTAATACGTGACTGACTGTTAAAAACTTCTTGCCAGTGCAAAAATGATTATGCACCCATTAAGTACTTAAATATGCGACAAATTTTCAAAACCCACCCCTGGGTTCCGCCTAAAGAATTACCCGAGACCCAGGAATTATTCCGCAAATACGGGGTTCCCGGCTCTATTCGGCCGGGTCATCTGCTCAAGGGCAAAGGTGAGCCGTCAAAGCTCTACCTCATCACAAGAGGAGCCGCTGCTTACTATGTTGCAGATCGTTACAAAAGTCATCCGAGTGTTTTAATCCCCGGATGTTCAGCGTGCGACTTATCCGTCATCACCGGAGATCGGGTCAATGTTACTACCCGAGCCATTGGGCCTTGTGAGGTGCTCATCATGCAGCCGCATGTTCTAACCGATTTAATGAAAAACAACAGCGAATTTGCCGCCAAGGAGGCCGCGCACGTCACCCGGAAACAAGAGTGTTCTCTGGAAGCAATGGTCGCCAACTTCACACTGGAACCAGCCGAACGTCTAAGGCGTTTCCTTAAAGTTCTGCTGATCAACTATGAAGTTCCGATCTCGGATACCGTGTGGAATCGAATTCCGCTGGATTTGACCAACGAACAATACGGAGCTGTGGTCAACCTGACTCGTGTTTCAGTCAGCCGAATCTTCTCCGACTGGATCAGCAAGGACCTCTTATATAAGAGCGGCCGCAACGTCTACGTTAAAGCCAAACTGTTTGAGAATATCTACGACTGGTGGACCGATTAGTCCGGGCCTACCGTTTCTTCTGCCTTAGATATCGAAAAGAGGAACGCGAACAGCACCATCAGGACCATGGCGATCACGGCACAGGCGCGCACAGCGACGACAGCCGTGAACTGCTCGGAGGCAAAACCTAAGATCAGCTGCCCGACGGGCACGAGTCCGAGCATGACCGCCAAATACATCGCCGAGAAACGCCCGCGGTAGATATCCGGCGCCTTGCACTGCACAAGATTATTTGCCGCCGCAAGCGCAAAGGTCAGTGAGCCTCCGGCTACCAGAGCACAGAGCCACTGTGAAGTCACAGTCTCCAGAGCAGGAAGAACCGCAAAAGCAATACACGTGACCCAACCGCCTGTCCAAACCGTCGTCACATGATGAATAATGAGGCGGTTTCTCTGCATCAAAACAGCAGCAGCCACCGCGCCGAAACCTAAACCTGAGGACATAGAACCGAAGCTCATCAATTCGCTGCCTTTCAGAGAAATCGCAGGCAGCAGAGCTACGGCAGGCATCACTAAGATAGAAAGGCACGCCACCTGCGGCAATACTTCTCGGAGAATAGGATAAGTCATGAAAAGCTGACGAGAAGTCACGCCCACACTCTCTTCTCTCTGCTCACTCGTAGTGCGGTTCGGTATTTTGACAACTGCCATCACGGCGATCATCGGGATGAAGCAGATCGCATTCATCGCGAAACACCAGGTAGCAGAAAAACTTTCAATAATGAAAACCGCCACCATCGGTGCAATCGATCGCGCCACATTCATCACTAAAGACTGCCGAGCCACAGCTTGAGAAACCGTCTCACCGGTCTCTACCAGCATCGAGTGCATAGACGGACCGTCAATAGAAGTCACAATGCCGAAAATCAATGCCAGCACAGCTAAGTTGTACGGATTGAGGTAGCCGAAAAAAGACAGGAACGCTGTAAGTGCCGCGATGACACAGCCGATTGTCTGTGTAATTAAAAGAATATGGTGGCGATGGAAACGATCCGCCATGGAACCCGCTACCGGCGCCAAAGGCAAAGAAGGCAGCGCAGATAGTAGAGCAATAGCGCTCAGCCAGAGCGGGGAATGCGTTTGAGTCCACACAACCCACGACAACGCCATACCGTGAACAAATCGTCCGAGCGTGGAAAAGCTGTAAGCTCCCCAAAAATATCGTCTCGCGGCTATCAGTGGTGTCATGGTGTCCTCTTGTTATTACGAGGTCATTGTAATTTGCCATTCGAATGAAGTGTGAATAGTCAGGCTCCGAAGCGAGCTCGTCTTCCGCGGCGAAGTCGATGTGTTGAAGAACTTGAGGTTTAAAAGTAAAGTAGTCTGACTCATCGAACTCGTTTGAAAAGCCGGAACAACACACTTAAGATGCCCGCAGAAAAAGTCGAAATCCTCACAGATAACGGCACGACAGTGAAAGCAATCGCTCCGGTCATCATCTCTGCCAGCCGTTCAACGGACATCCCGGCTTACTTTCCGAAGTGGTTCGCAACACGATTCAACGGCGGCCGAGGCTACGTGAAGTGGTTCAATCCGTTCAACCAGAAACCGGTCTTTGTTTCTTTTGAAAAAACCAAAGTCATCGTTTTTTGGACCAAGAATCCGAAGCCTTTGATTCCGTATCTTCCGCAACTTGATGCCGCCGGTGTTCATTACTATTTTCATTTCACTCTGAATGACTATCAGCAGGAAAATCTTGAGCCGAACGTACCGTCACTAGAAAGCAGGATTCAAACCTTCAAGGAGCTCGCTTCCTTACTCGGTCCGGAAAGAATCGTCTGGCGTTTTGATCCAGTGCTATTTACTAAAACGCTCACGCCAAGAGAGCTCGCAACGAGGATTTTCAAGATCAGCAAAAAAGTCAAAGGCTGTACTAACCGACTGGTGTTTAGTTTCATCGACATCAAGGTCTACAAAAAGGTTCAGAGAAATCTACTCAAGTACTCTGAGCACTTTGCCTCTCAATACGATTCAACCTCTATCTGTAAGGCTGAACCGTCAGCAGAACAAATCGAAGAGTTCGCCGGATACCTTTCGAAGATTCGCGCTTACTGGAAAGAGCGCGGATGGAACTTGGAGATCTGCGCTTGCGCAGAAAAATTCGATCTGTCTCACCACGGAATACTTCCGAGCAAGTGCATCGATGCTGAACTGATGCTCAAAGTTTTCGGCGAAAATCCCGAACTCACAGACTATCTCACAAAGGCTCCGGCCAAAACTCCGTTTGAGCTTGATCACTTAGG
>ERZ780137.1265-NODE-1265-length-15688-cov-33.301797_pt1 | contig 15688 bp, 10 predicted proteins | sample MGYA00511020_ERZ780137 | MGnify/ENA primary metagenome ERZ780137 (study PRJEB29588, sample SAMEA2157917) | human gut metagenome | biome: human gut; feature: human-associated habitat; material: faeces | place: Denmark | collected 2008/2010 ... | reverse complement strand
CTCGCCGCGGGCGGCAACATCAGCTTTTCGCCCTCGGGAAAGGCCATTCTTACCGAAATCACGACCGAAGAACTCCGAGGCAGGTTGGGATAATTCGGCACAAAAACCTATTTTTGCAAAAAATTCCGTTATGAACAACGCTTTTCAGACGCCCCCCGTGGTGAAGAACCTCATCATCATCAACGTGCTGGTCTACATGGCCACCTCGCTGCTGCCCGTGGGCGACTGGATCACGGGCTACTGCGCGCTCTCGCTCGGTACGCCCTTTTTCCATACCTACCAGTTCGTTACCTACATGTTCCTGCATGCCAATCTGGAACATATCTTCTTCAACATGTTCGCGCTGTGGATGTTCGGCCGCACGCTGGAGTACGAGCTCGGCTCGAGGCGCTTTCTGATCTACTACATGATCTGCGGCGTGGGGGCTGCGCTGATTCAGTACCTCACGGCTCTGGCGCTGGGCGAGCTGCCGCTGCTGCTCGTCGGGGCTTCGGGCGCCGTGATGGGGCTGCTGCTGGCCTTCGGCGTGCTGCATCCCAATGCCGTCATCATGCTCCTCTTCCCGCCCATCCCGATGAAGGCCAAGTGGTTCGTCATCATCTACGGCGTCATCGAGCTGCTGCTGGGCTGGCGCGGCGTGGGCAACGTCGCCCACTTCGCCCATGTCGGCGGCATGCTGTGGGGCTTCCTGCTGCTGCACTACTGGAAACAACGCGGCATCATCCGCTTCTAAAGCATGGCCGACGAGCTCTATAATCCGGGTTACGGGCGCGCGGCGAAGAAGCCGCGCCGCAGCGTCGTGCGGTGGCTGCTCGATACGGTGATGACCCTGCTGTCGCTCGTCGTCGGCGTGACGATGATCGTCACCTACTTCGTGCCCTACGTCAACCCCTCGCGCGTGTGGTTCTTCCCCGTGTTGGGGCTCATCGCTCCGGGCGTCTACGTCGCGGCCGTCGTGCTGGCCCTCTACTGGATCATCCGCTGGCGCCTCAAGCGCGCGGGCTTCATGTTGGCGGTCGTTGCGGCGGGGCTTTTCCAGGTCTCGCTCTTCTGGCGGCCCGAGCTGCGCCGCACCTACGGCGAGGAGTCCTACGACCGCGCCGCCTTCAAGGTCATGACCTACAACGTCCGCTGCTTCTACGGCGAGGACGGCCAGAGCAGCGTCGGCGACGTGCTGCAGCTCATCCGCGAGGAGGACCCCGACATCGTCTGCCTGCAGGAGTTCAACGCCCGGCTGGCTGATGCCGCCGAGGAGTTCGCGCTGCTCGACGAAACCTACGAAAGCGCCCGCTTCGGCCGCACGCAGGCCCCCGATTCGCTCTACGGCGCCCCGATGCTGATATTGAGCAAGTACCGCATTCTGCGCTCGGGCGTCGGACTGACCGCCTCGACGTCGGTTTGGGCCGACCTGCTCGTCGGCGACGACACGGTGCGCGTCATCAGCAACCACCTGCGCTCGACGGCCATCAATGCCTCGGACAACGACTACATCACCAGCCGCCGCTTCCTTTCGGATACGGCCCGCGAGGTGAAGATCCGCAGCATCGTCGACCGCTTCCGCGAAAACAGCGTGCTGCGGGCCGAACAGGTGGACAGCATCGCACACCTGATTGCCGCCTCGCCGCGCCGGCGGATCGTCTGCGGCGACTTCAACGATACGCCCGTGTCGTATGTCTACCGCACGATGGCACGCGGCCTGAACGACGCCTTCTCGGAGTGCGGATCGGGCTATTCGCACACGTTCCGCGGCTTCTACAACACGCTGCGCATCGACTACGTGTTGAGCTCCGACGACTTCGAGACCCTCTCCTACGAGGTGCTGCCAGTCGAGTTCTCGGACCACCATCCCGTCGTCGTGCGCCTGATGAAGAGAACCTCAAACAACTAAATACACATAGTCATGATTTTTGATTCGCTGAAAAACAGCGCGCTCTACACCTCGGTGCACCCGCGCATGAAGAAGGCCTTCGAGCTGATCGCCACGACCGACTGGACCAAGATGGAGCCGGGAATCCATGAACTCGACGGACGCGACATCTACGTCAACGTGATGGAGCGCGAACTCAAGAAGCGCGCTGACGCCAAACTCGAGGTCCACAACGAGTATATCGACATCCAGGTGCTCGTCTCGGGCAAGGAGGAGAGCTTCGGCTGGAGCGAGCGCAAGGACCTGCGGCAGCCGCAGGGCGAGTTCAACAAGGAGAAGGACATCCAACTCTTCGACGACGAACCGCAGACCTACTACACGCTGCGTCCGGGTCAGTTCACGATCCTCTTCCCCGAGGACGGCCATGCGCCGATGGTAGGCGAGGGCACCGTGCGCAAGATCATCGTCAAGGTGCGCATCTGACACTCCGTCGTCCGGCGGCAGGGGTGCCGCTCATGAGGCGAACCTGCCGCGTATGAAAAAATCCCGAACCACGGAGGTTCGGGATTTTTTTTGTCTTGTGGTGTCGGAACGGGCTCGGAGCCGCGGCTGCATTGGCGGGGGGCTCGGCGGGGCGCCTGTAGGTCGGAGCCGGACATGGCAGGGTTGCGCGGCAGCCCCGAGGGGCCTTTTTCAGGCGACGGCGAGCCGGTTGCGGTGGTGCAGGGCGCTGCGGAACGCAAGCCACGATCCGACGGCGCAGACGACGAAGACCGTGCCGGTCGAGAGCAGCGTGTCGCCCATGCCGACGAGCGGCGATACGAGGCCGCCGAAGGCGAAGCAGACGGCGCCCAGCAGTGCCGAGGCCGTACCGGCGTGTTCGCGCGTGCAGTCCATGGCCAGCGTGGTCGTGGCCGGGAAGGTGATGCCCATCGAGAAGAGCAGGGCGAAGACCAGCACCTCGTAGAGCCAGAATCCGCAGTGGCAGGCGAGGGCTGCGGCCGTGGCGAGCGAGAAGAGCAGCATGCCGCGGCATCCGAGAAGCGTAGCGCGCTCCTGTCGGCGGAAACGCACGGCAAGCGCCGCGGCGCTCATGATCGCCAGCGAATTGGCCGCGAAACAGAGGCTGAATCCGAAGGCCGAGAAGCCGTAGTGCTCCTGCACGATGAAGGGCGACGAGGCGATGTTGCCGAAAAGGATGCCCTGTGCGAAACCCAGCTGGAGGATGTAGCCGACGAATGGGCGGTTGTGCAGTACGGCGCCGAATCCGTGGAGCAGCTGCCCCCATCCGGCGTTGCTGCGGCACGTCGCGGGCAGCGATTCGCGGAAGCGCAGGCAGCAGGCAAGCAGCACGCAGCCGATGGCGAGCAGGATGCAGAAGATGCCGCCCCAGCCGATGACGTCGGTCAGGGCGCCGCCGACGATCGGGGCCGTGACGGGTGCCACGCCGTTGATGGCGCCGATGACGGCCAGCATGCGGGCGAGCTCCGCGCCCGTGAAACGGTCGGCGGCGACCGAACGCGAGATGACGATGCCGCCGGCCCCGGCGATGCCCTGCAGCAGGCGCAGCAGGATGAACTGCCGGATGTCCGAGGCGAAGATGCAGAGGATGGTCGAGACGATGAAGAGCGCCATGGCCGCGATCAGCGGCGGACGGCGTCCGTAGCGGTCGCTCAGCGGGCCGAAGAAGAGCTGCCCGAGGGCCAGGCCGATCATGCTCGACGTGAGGCCCAGCTGCACCATCGACGACGTGGTGCCGAAATAGCCCGTCATCGAGGGGAGCGTCGGCAGATACATGTCCGTGACGAAGGGACCGAATGCCGTGAGCAGCCCCAGCAGGACGAGAAGAAAGGTTTTGGAATTTTCGTTGTTCATCTTTTCTTTTTTCCGGTGCAAAAATACGTCGCATATTCCGCTTCCGTCTCGTCCGATGCCGCTGGGTGTAGTTCATTTTCGGAACTGCACTTGTGCAAACCGGAGCCGGGCACTCGCATGCGGTGCTGCCGGGCTGCGTGTGTCGGGCCGGAGTGTTTTGCGGACGGTTCCGGAGGCTTTTACGCCGGGGCCTCGTTTTTGGGTGCGCGGGCGGTGAAGTGCTTCTGTGCAGGGCAGGGGAGTGCTGCAAGTAGGCTCTTCACACGCGGTGCCCGATCTTGTTGCACGCGGGCGCCGAAGTGCTTTTGTGCAGGGCAGGGGAGTGCCGCATGTGGAGTCCCTGCACGGAGAGCCGGGTTGGTGAGGGGGCCGCGGGCGCGTCGACTGGAGCGGCAGGTGCTGCTTTTTCCCTTCGTCTGTGCTTGCCGGGTGTTGGCGTCCGGATGCGTGTTGGCCAAGGGAAAGGCAGGCTCCGGTGGGGGTGAAAAGAGACAACCCGAAGACCGTGCGGCCTTCGGGTTGTCGTCTCGGGCTGGTGCCCGCTATTTCGTTTCGCGCATCCGGGCGACGATGTCGTGTGCAAGGGCGCGGCACGGTTCGCATACCGCCTGCGAATAGCCCTGCTTCATCTCGACGGGCGTGCCGATCATCTCCCACTTCATCCGTTCGCTGAACTCCTTCATGCGGCGCACGGCGGCACCGGCCCAGGTGAACGATCCGAAGCAGGCAAAGTTGCGATGCGGGATGCAGCGGGTCTCGATGCGGCGCAGCAGCTGCTCGACGGGCGGGAAGAGCTCGCCGTTGTAGGTCGGGCTACCGACAACGAGCGTGTCGTAGCGGAAGACGTCGCGCAGGACAACCGACGGATCCGCTACCGAGAGGTTGTAGACAACGATCTTCTCCACCCCCTCCTCGACAAGGCTGCGGGCGATGCGTTCGGCCGTCTGTTCCGTATTGCCGTACATCGAGGCGTAGGCCACGACGACCCCCTTTTCGCCCTCGTAGCGGCTCATGCGGTCGTAGAGGTCGATCACCTCGGCGATGCGGCGCTGCCAAACGGGTCCGTGCGTCGGGCAGATCGTCGCAACGGGCAGCGCGCGGACCTTTTGCAGGGCCTTCTGCACCGGGGCGCCGTACTTGCCGACGATGCAGGCGTAGTAGCGACGCATCTCGTTCCAGTAGCGGTCGACGTCGACCTGCGAATCGGTGATGCCGCCGTCGAGTGCGCCGAACGTACCGAAGGCGTCACCCGAAAAGAGCGTCTGCTCTTCGGCGCACCACGTGACCATGGTCTCGGGCCAGTGTACCATCGGCACCAGCTGGAAGGTGAGCGTCTTGCCGCCCAGATCGAGCGTGTCGCCCTCCTTGACCTCGAGCGTGCCGTCGCAGATGCCGTAGTAGCCGGCAATCATTTGCAGGGTCTTGGCGTTGCCGACGATCGTTATGTCGGGATAGAGTTGCCGCAGGGCCGCGATCGACGACGAGTGGTCGGGTTCCATGTGGTTGACGACGAGATAGTCGATCCGGCGGTCGCCGATCTCCTCGCGGATGTGCTGGAACAGCCGGCTGCCGAAGGCCTCCTCGACCGTGTCGATCAGTGCGATCTTTTCGCCGATGACCAGATAGGCGTTGTAGGAAACACCCTGGGGAAGCGACCAGAGGCCCTCGAAAAGGTGGGTCGTGCGGTCGTTGACGCCGACGTAGCGGATGCCGGGAAGAAACGCTGTAATTGCCATAGCTATTGATGATGAGCGGTTGTTGTTCTTTTCGCCGGCAAAGGTACGAAAAAATTTCCGGATGCGCTCATTTTCTTTCCCTTTGCATGTGCGATTCTCCCTTGGGAGCTGCGGCGGGCAGACTGTTTCCCTCCCCGGAGACAAAAAACCGCATGCCGCGGGTGCGGCATGCGGTTGCTGTGCGGATTGCGCGCTCCCTACAGGAAGCGGGGCGACTCTTCCTCGCCGGCGCGGCTCTGCGTCGAGGCGGTCATCTCTCCCGAGAGAATCTCCTGCGGAATGCTGGTCTTCTCGTATACGGAGACGTCCCCCTTACTCGAGAGGCTGGTCAGCGTCATGCGTCCGTCCGTCGAGAAGAAGGCGTCGTATTCGCTGGCCCACTGCTGGTTGTCGCTGTAGACACCCGAGAGTTTGTCGTTGCTGTACGTGTAGGTGCCGCTGTAGTGCACGTATCCCGGGGTGATGAAGCGCTGGTATAGGTCGAAGGTTCCCTCCTCGGTGAACGAGATGTAGATGTCGGCCGTGGCCGTGGCGCCGGTCCACGATACCATGTGCCACTCTCCGACGAGCGTCTCCTTGCCCGGGTTCTTGCCTCCGTTATTGTCCGACTTGCTGCAACCGCTCAGGGCTACGAGCGACGCAAGCAGCATACAGAAAATCTTGATGTTTTTCATGCTGAATCCTTGTTTTTATAACCAACCTCCGTTTGCAGACTCGAATTCGCGGGCGATGATCGCATACTCCTTCGTAATGGTCATGCCGTTGATGCCGCTGCCGCTGTTCGTGCCGGCCACCATCGTGACCTTGGCAATGGCCGATCCGGGCTTCGTGCAGGTCAGCAGGACCTGGTTTGCGAAGACTCTCGGGTCCGAGGTCATGCCGAGGCTGGCCTTGCCTTCGGCCGAAATCTCGACCGACGTAATCGTCATGTTCGCGTTGCCGCCGCCGACGAGTGCCGCCAGGTCGAGTGTATACTGCGAGCCGACGGGAACGGGGATGCAGGTCGTGCCGCGCACGTTCATCAGCACCTGGAAGGCGTCGATGTAGCCCGTACCCATCTTCTTGTTGTGGGCCGCGAGGTTGAGCGTGTGGCGGCTGCCGTAGTTGTCGTAGTAGGGCTTCGTGCCGGTGCAGTACTGGTCGATGTTGTTGACCGAGGTCAGCAGCAGCGCCTTGAACTGGTCCGTCGTGAAGGTCTTGCCGAGCTGCAGGGCATACGAGAGACCCAGCGCGGCAACGCCCGATACGTGCGGGCAGGCCATCGAGGTACCCTGCGAGTAGCCGTAGCGGCCGTTGAGGATCGTCGAGAGGATCATCGATGCCTCGGAGCCCGTCTCGATTCCCGACTGGTAGTAGTCACCGCCGGGAGCCGCGATGTTGCAGCCCGGGCCGTAGTTGGTGTAGTAGGCCGGGGTGAAGTCGCACGACATGGCCGTTACCGAGATGTAGTCGCGGTAGGCGGCCGGGTAGCCCGACATGCCGGTCATGTCGTTGCCTGCGGCGAAGATGGCAATGCCGCCGTCCAGAGCCGCGCAGTTCTTCTTGGAGATGAAGTAGTCGATGGCCTGCTTCTCGGCGCTGTCGTCGGTCGAGTACTGCGAATCCGAGGTGAGCGTACCGGCCGTGTAGCCCCAGCTGCACTGGAGAATTACGGCGCCGTTGTCGGCTGCATACTTGATGGCGTTGGCCGTCGTGCTGGCGTTTCCGCCGTTGTCGTTGTAGAAGATCTGGCACGACATGAGCTTGACGCCGTCGTTGTTGCCCGAACCTCCGGCGATGCCGCAGACTCCGATGCCGTTGTTGTTCACGGCTGCCACTGTGCCGGCCACGTGCGTGCCGTGCTCGCCGGCCTGGCCCTGCGTGCTGATCGCCAGCTTCGTGTTGGTGACAAAGTTGTAGCCGTAGATATCGTCCTTGTAGCCGTTTCCGTCGTCATCGACGCCGCTCCGACCGTTCAGCTCGGCCTCGTTGACCCACATGTTGGCGGCCAGGTCGGGATGGTCCCACTGCACGCAGTCATCGACAATGGCCACGACCACGCGCGGATCACCCGTGCAGAGACGCCAGGCATCCTTGCAGTTGACATCCGCACCGGCCTTGATCTTTGAATAGATCTGTTTGTCGCCCGTGTTGATGTAGTGCCACTGCTTGCTCAGCTCGGGATCGTTGAACGACACGCCGGAGGTCGTCATGTCGGCACGGGTGGCGGAAGCCGCGAGACTCTCGTCGAGCGGAATGACCTTCGGGTCGTGGATGCTGGCGAGCTTCTGATCGAACTCTACCTTGCTTACTTCGGCGATCCGGGCCATCTCCAGGGCCGTCTTGTCGAGATCGGCCTCCTCATCGAATTCCACGAGATACCAGCGGTGCAGACCTGCCGCGCGGGTGCGTTCTTCGTTCCGCTCATCCACCGGGAAGAGACGTCTGAGCGACTTGACGCCGATGTTGTCGAGTACGGCGTCGAAATCGGAGATGCCCGAACGGGTGGCCACGCCGCCCGCACGCGTCACGCGCAGGACGGAGTTTTCGACATTCGCGACGGCATCGCTGTCGAAGTAGACCAGCAGCTGGCCTTTGGCAGCGTTCGTCGACGTGAATACAAGCTTGGAAGCAACCTTGTCTTCCATCTTGACGGGAGCAGACTCTCCGGTCGTGTCTTTCGTACACGATGCAAGGAGAAGCACTGCCAGCATGAGCGATAGGCTCCGGATTGTTTTGAACTTTGTCATAAAATTTATAATCAGGTTATTACAGCCCTGTTTCGGGTGCTTGTTCCTTTTGACCACAGAACCCGGCACGGTTCATGGCGCCGTGCCGGGTTTCGTGGTTCAGGTCTTGCAGGCGAGGCGTATTACATCAGCGGGCTGTTGACGGCCTTCTTGCTGATCTTTGCCTTGCCGTTGTACGGCTTTGCGGGCAGCGGCTCGCACTTTGCAGTCTTGACATCAAGCGTGCGGATGCCGGTGTATTCAGCAACCTTTGCCTTGCCGACAGCCTGTGCTGCGAAGGAGCTGCGTAACGACGTCTTCGCATCGGCAGGAACCGTGATGCTGCAGAACGGGATGTTCAGTCGGCGGATTGCTACGGACGATTGGGATGCACCAGTTGCTCCCGACTGATAGGTGATAGTGGTTTCACCAGCTTCGTAGTAGCCTGCATAGCCCAAAAGCGAATAGTCCGAGGCGCTGAAGACGGGAACAATGAACGTCGTTTCAAGAGCCGAGATCTGCTTGCTGGTCGGGTCTACGCTGAACACGCAGGGATCGTTGCCCGTGGCATTCTCGTCGTCGGGGTTTGCATAGCAGAAGAACCCGAATATCTGGGTCTTTCCACTGTCCCAATAGCCCCACAATTCTCCGAAATAGTTGCCCTCGTCCTCATAACCTACTTCCACGCCGCCTACCGTGAATTTCAGCGTCGAGGGGTCATAGGTCGCGTGCCACGAGGTCGAGTTGTCCAGACCGAGGTCCGAGATGATGAAGTCGGTCTCGCTGCCACTAACAGGCTTGATCGTGAACGTATTGGTGAATGTTGTCTCCTCACTGGCCTTGTAGGTCATCTTGTAGTTGCCGATGGCGAGTTCACCCGTGTAGTCCGAATAGTCGGGAGCGCTCGTCGAGCACTTGGCAACAACGATCTTGCTTTTGCCGTAGATGTTCGTAGCCTGTACGATCATCGTATAGGAGGTCGCCTCTTTGAGGTTGATCCAGGCGCTGCCATAGGATCCCTGCTCGTTGATCTTGGGCATGAAATCGCTTGTGTGGTCGGTGCCGTTTGCAGCCACGATATCTTCATAGCTTGCGCCCTGATTCAGTACGCTTTCCACTGCTTCCGTAGTGGCCAGTACTGTTGCCAACGATTTGAGCTCCGAACCGTTGATCTGGAAGTAAAGCGACGAATTGTCAGGGCACTGCGTCGACATTTCGGGCCAGTATTCCGAGACGAGACCCATCATGGCCGTCATGTCACAGTCGGGAATATCACCGCCGTCCATGCCCGGGAAGTAGAACGATGCGGCTGCCGCATTGCTTTCAAGAGGCTTGTTCTCCTTGTCCAGCGGAAGGGCGACTACCGTGTAGAATCCGGGAGTTGTCAGATCTGCCTTGACGGATACCGAGCCGGCGCCGACAACGAAGTCCTCGATCGAGAGGATGTTCTCGGCAGTGCCGTTGGCGATCTGTGCTGCAAGGGTTGCAGCCGAAGCCTCCACATCACCCTCGGCGATGACGTAGTTGATACCCGTCACGTCGGCACCATAGGTGAAGTCGATTACGGCGCTGGCGCTCGTGTTGTCGGAATTTACCAGCATGCCGCCGTATGTTGCAGTCAGCACGTAGTCCGTGATTTCTGCATCGGGCAGCATGATACGGAACGTGCCGTCGGGGTTGGTAGGCAGAGGATCGCTGCTGTATCCCGTCATGTACGCATTGATACCGTCCTCGGGGAAGGTGATGACGCCGTTCACGAAGGTACCGGGTGCTGCCGACTCGATGAGGAAGTCTCCGTAGTTGTTAACACCCTCGGTGATACCTGTGTACTGCTTTGCGATCTTTACGTTAGCGGGATCAGAGCAGTCGATGGTGATGTTGGTCGGCGTGTAGGAGAACTGTCCGGAGAGTTGACTCTGCGTAGCGCCGAAGAACTCGGTCATGAAGGTCCAGCCGAACATCTCCTCGATCATGTAGACGCCCTCCTGCGACTTGTGCTTGTGGATCGTCACATCGAGTTCGACGAGGTTGCCTTCGAACAGGCCGCACAGCCATCCGTCACGGTATTTGCCGGTTCCGAGCTCTTCCCACGGCCACGGAATGATCGTAATATCGATCATGTTGTTGCCGTACAGGGTCAGGTTCTGTTCGTCGTTGATGAGAAGCGAAGCCTTGTACTCCGTGCCGTCGACGAGTGCGCTGCGGTTGAAGGTGATGACCAGATTGGCCAGGTCGCTGCCGGCCTCGAACGAAACCGAAGAGGGAATGTTGAGAATGCCCTCCTGGTCCTGCTCAATGCTGGCGCGGATATTCACGGTCAATGCTTCGTCGGTTACGACACGCCGTACCGGGATGGTCACGGACGACTCGTCGTCACCCACGTTGAACTCCGAGGGGATCGTGTTGGGGAAGTAGACCTGTGCACCGGAATCCTTCGGCCCCGGCTCGAAGTCGTCGCTGCTGGTGCAGGCCGAAAGGAGGCCTGCCACCGCAACGATACCCATCAGTAAGAATTTCGTGATGTATTTCATGATGTGCAATTTTTTTTGTTATCTGACAGATCTTACCGTGCCGGTCGGGTCGGGATTGTTCATGTTCGTAAGAGCAATGTTCTGCTGTACGGCGCCGAGCGGAATCACGCAGTTCCACCAGGGAGCACGGCCGTCGGTCGAGATGATGGCGCCCGACGGGGCGTTCGTGCCCGTATCCGCATTGTGCATGCTCATGTTCAGACGCTTCATGTCGTAGTAGATGATGCCCTCGCCCCAGAACTCGATACGCTTCTGGAAGATGATCTCCTCGACAAGGTCCGTCGTGGCGGCCGGGATCCGGTAGTTCGGGTCGCGGTGTGCCATGAACGAGGTGAGCAGCGTGCGGGCCGTGGCCTCGTCGTAGTGAGCCGTAGCCTCAGCCTCGATCAGGTACATCTCCTCGACACGCATCATCGGAATGTCGACCACGTTGGCAATCGTGAAGTTGCTCTTCTCGCCGCCTGCCGTGTGGAACTTGTACGAGGCATAGGGAGCCACCGTCTTGAACTCCTCCTCGGTCAGGCTCATGTAGGGCTGAGCTGCCGCATACGATTGGTCGGGAGTCACATAGCTCTTCTTGCGGAAGTCGGTGTCGGAGATACGCTCGTAGCTGAATACCGAGATACCCGGCTGTGCGCCATAGCCGTAGCCGTAGACGGCCTCGAGGCTCATGTGGGCAGCCCACGAGAGCAGGTTGTTGAGCACCGTGTCGGTGGTCTGGATCATGGCCCACATCCATGCGTTGTTTACCGTGTTGAAGCCGGTCTTCGGATCGAGCCACTGGCTCTCGGTCAGGATCGTGCAGCCCGATGCGTTGATGGCCTTGCGGGCATACTCGGCGGCCTTCTTGTAGGCCTTCGTACCCGTTACGAAGCCTTCGTAGGTCTCCTCGAAGCCTCCGAGCCACAGGTAGGTGCGGGCCAGCAGTCCGTATACTACGGCCTGCGACGGCATGTTCTTCGAAGCGGGCTGGTAGTCGGCCAGCAGCGACTCGGCGTCGGTCAGATCCGAGAGGATGAAGTTGAACATCTTCTCACGCGTGGCGCGCGGGTTGTTCTCCAGCTGCTCGAGCGTGGCGCCCTCGCGCACGATGGGCACCGTCAGCCCCTTGACGGCCTCCAGTTCGCTCTCGTAGGAGGGACGGTCCGGAGCCTTGGCCGGCAGCGGGTCGTACATGCGGGCCATGTCGAGGTAGCACATGGCACGGAATGCCTTGGCGATGCCGAGCGCAACGCCGCCGCTTTCGCTCTGGCTGGCGATCGAGATCACCTCGTTGGCCGAGTAGATGAACTGGTAGTAGTTCAGATAGAAGAAGTCAGTCCATCCCGTGGCGCTGAGACCTCCCATGTCCGGGTAGAGCCAGGCCTGCCAGCGGTCGTAGTACTGGTTTCCGCCGGGGAGATTCTGCGATACGGGGAATACTTCGCCCACCATGCGGTCCGTAGCACCGAAGATGCCGGGATAGCCGAAGTCGTAGTGGTCTCCGGCTCCGAGGTAGTTCGTGATGAGAATCGTCGGAATCGAGGCGGCGATGTTCTCCATGGCGAACGGTGATTCGGCAACCTGCCCGCTCGTTACGTTACCTCCTTCGGGGAAGGTCTCCTCGATACAGCTCGACAGCAATACCGGTGCGCAGAGAAGCGCTGCGGCGATTTTTACTATCTTGTTCTTTTTCATGATATTTGACTCAACTTGTTATGAAAAAAATTAGAACGTAACGGTTACACCGCCCGAGAAGGTGCGGATCGGAGCATAGTAGTAGGGGTTGGTGGCACCGTTGATGCTCTGGCGCGGGTCGAGACCCTGGCGCTTCGACCAATACCATACGTTGTCGCAGGCCACGTATACGCGGAGGCTCTCGACGAGGAACTTGCGCGTGATGCTCTTCGGCAGCGTGTAGCCGAGCGTGATGTTCTGGATGTTCAGATACGAGGCGTCGGTCAGGAAGCGGTCCGAAGAGGCTGCCGAGTAGTTGTCGTTGTAGGCAAAACGCGGAATGTTCGAGTTCTTGTTCGTCTCGCTCCACGAGTTGAGCAGGTCGCGGTGGTAGTTGAAGCCGCTCGAGCTGCCCGACGGCGAACCCATGTAGGTTGCATAGCCCGTATCGTAGGCCTGACCGCCGATCTGGTAGGTGAAGCCCAGCGAGAGGTCGAAGCCGTAGGCGTGCAGCGAGGTGTTGAAACCGCCGTAGAGGTCGGGCAGCGCGTCACCCTGCAGCTCGCGGCCGTTCAGCGAAGCGTCCGAGTAGTTGTTGGTCTTCTCACGGGTCTTTTCGCCGGTCTCGGCATTCGTCTTGTAGGTGTACCAGAGCGATTCACCCGTCGTTTTGTCCACGCCTGCGTAGGTCGGCAGATAGAACGAGAAGACGGATTCGCCTTCGGTCAGGAAGTAGCTGCCGCTGATACGGCCGACGTGCTTGCCGTCCGACGTGGTGTTGTTCTTGTACTGTTCTGGCAGCTTGACGAGCTTGTTCTTGTAGTGGGTCATGTTGACCGAGAAGTCCCAGACGATGTCCTTCGTGCGGATCAGGTCGGCGCGCAGTTCGATTTCGACACCGCGGTTGACCATGTCGCCGATGTTGGTCCAGATCGAGGTGTAGCCCGACTCATACGGCGTAGCCATCTGGAAGAGCATGTCGGTGGTCTTGCGGTTGAAGAAGTCGATGCCTCCCGACAGGCGGTTGTTCCACAGGCCGAACTCGACGCCGACGTTCAGGTTGGCGTTGGTCTCCCACGTGATGTCGGGGTTACCCTTGCGTGCGAGGTTCTGCGTTACGCTCGTGCCGCCGGCGCTGGCGATCGTGTAGTAGTCCGTGTAGAGGTATTCGGAGATACCGTCGTTACCCTGCGAACCGTAGGAGGCCTTCACCTTCAGCATATCCACCCAGGGAGCGTTGAACCAGCTCTCCTTGTCGATAAGCCATGCCACGCCGGCCGACCAGAAGTTACCCCAGCGGTGATCGGGGTGGAAGCGCGACGAGGCGTCGCGGCGATACGAAGCCGAAACGTATACCTTCTCGTCGTAGTCGTACTGGCCGCGGAAGAAGTAACCTTCGTTGTTGTACTCCGAAACCGACGAGCCCGAGCTGGCCATGTCGACCACGGCGCCGCTCAACTCGAGGTTGTCGGGTGAGTACATCACGCTGCGCTGTGCATAGAGTCCGTAGACCTTGCGGTTGTACATTTCGTGACCGAGCAACAGGCCGATGGTGTGCTTCTCGCCGATCGTCGTGTTGTAGTTGAGCAGTTGCTGGAGGTTGTAGGTGATGTCACGCTGGTGCGACTTGTAGACCAGACCTCCCGACTCGGCGAACTGTCCGTAGAAGGGGTTCATCACCTGCGTACCGCGGGCCTCGTCGATGGCAACGCTGCCGTTGACCGTCAGCTTGAGGCCCTTGTAGAGGTCGATGTCGGCAAAACCGTTTGCCGTGAAGGCGTTGCCCTCGCTGATGTACTTGTTCAGCTGGATGTCCTGCAGGTCGTTGCTCTGACCGCCGGTCGAACGCACGGCACCACCGTTGCGGCCGTCGCCCGTATCGTAGAGCTTCATGCCGTACTGGTCGATCATGATGTTGCCGTTGCCGTCGCGGATGTAGACCGGATAGATCGGGGCCGTCCGCATGGCCGTGGCGAATGCGTTGCCGCCGTCGCTGGCACCCTCGTTGTTGGTATCGTTACCGTTGTTCCATACGAAGTGCGTGTAGGAGAAGTTACCGCCTACCTTCAGCCACTTCTTGGCCTGGTAGTCCGCGCGCAGACGCGCCGTGTAGCGCTCGTTGCTCGAGCCGTCGATGATACCCGTGTTGTCGAGGTAACCCAGCGATGCGTAGAAGTTCGCGCGGTCCGTAGCGCCCGATACGTTGACGTTGTACTCCTGACGGAACGTGGCCGTCTTGTAGATCTCGTCGAGCCAGTTGTCGGGCTTGAGCATGTACTCCTGTCCGTTGTAGGTCACCACGCGACCCTCCTTGGCCAGCGGGTTGAGCTTGCCGTTGGTGCCGATCATGTTCTGGCCTTCGGGGTAGGACATGACGTTGTAGCCCAGACCGCCGGCGGCGTTCGACGTCAGCAGCTGGTTGGCTGCCAGGTTGGCCTGCACGGCGTTGTAGCCGTTTACGAGCGTGTAGTAGTTGTAGAGGGCCTTGTAGTGGTACTCGTAGTACTCGCCTGCGTTGTCCACGATGTCGTAGTTCTGCAGGGCGCGGGTGTTGACACCCCACTTGCCGTCGAAGGTCACGGTGGCATCACCGGCCTTGGCGCGCTTGGTCGTCACCATGATGACACCGTTGGCACCGCGGGCACCGTACAGGGCGTTCGAGGCGGCATCCTTCAGGACGCTGATCGACTCGATATCGGCCGTGTTCAGGTTGTTGATATCGCCTTCGTAGGGCACGCCGTCAACGACCCACAGCGGCGACTTGCTGGCATTCAGCGAGCCGTAACCGCGGACGTAGATCGACTGACCGGCACCCGGGCGACCCGAAGCCGAGTTGAACTGTACACCGGCGATCTTGCCGACGAGGGCGTCCTGTACGTTGGACGACTGCGTCTTGATCAGGTCGTCCGACTTGATGACTTTGGCCGATCCGGTGAAGGCCTCTTTCTTGGCCGTACCGAATGCCACGACGATCACGTCGTCGATCGCCTGCGTATCTTCTTGCAGCGTTACGTTAATCGTGGTCTTGCCGGCAATGGGAACCAGCATGTCCGCATAGCCCACGAACGTCACCTTCAGGGTGCCGTCTGCCGGGGCCGAGAGCGTGTAGCTGCCGTCCATGCCTGTGGTCGTGCCGACATGCGTGCCGTCAACCAGGACCGTCGCGCCGACAACCGGGTTGCCTTCCGCGTCGGAAACTGTACCAGAGACCTGCCGGTTCTGAGCGACGGAAAGAAGCATCCCCGCCCCCAGCACAGCAATTAACGATAGTACAATTTTTCTTACCATAAGCGTTAATTTTAATTGATTTTAAAA
>ERZ780137.1258-NODE-1258-length-15754-cov-2.560673_pt1 | contig 15754 bp, 35 predicted proteins | sample MGYA00511020_ERZ780137 | MGnify/ENA primary metagenome ERZ780137 (study PRJEB29588, sample SAMEA2157917) | human gut metagenome | biome: human gut; feature: human-associated habitat; material: faeces | place: Denmark | collected 2008/2010 ... | reverse complement strand
CATATACCTTTGTCAAATTATCGTGACCTCCTTATATATTGATTCTAACAAATATGTATCGTGAAATTCAACTTACAGTTTAATAAGTTTCTAAAAAAGACACATTTCATGTTGCAAAAAGATAAAATAGTGATATACTATAAGTGTCTTAAAAAAGACACCTCAAAAAAAGGTGGTGATAAAATGGATAAGAAAAAATTAAAGTCATTAATGGTATTAAATAATGATACAGGCAAAACATTATCTCAGTATTTAGGCATTTCTGAGCAAACTTTTTCCATGAAATTGAATGAAAAGCATGGTAGAAGTTTCACTAAAGATGAGGTGGAAGCAATATCTAATAAATACTCGTTAACGCCTCAAGAAATGGTATCTATTTTTTTTAAACATATAGTGACTAAAAAAGACACAATTCAAATTTAATGATTTGCTACACATAAACAGAAAGGAAGGAGATTGAATAAATGAACGAATTATTTAATGTAACTACAAATGGTGACAAGTTAACTTTGTCGGCTAGAGAGTTGCACAAAGAATTAAACATTGCAGGAAGATTCTCTAGATGGTTTGAGCAAATGTCAGAATACGGATTTGAAGAAAACGTCGATTTTACAAGTGTACAAAATTGTACGGTTGTTAATAACGGAGCGACTAGAGAGTTACAAGACTATCAAATCACACTAGATATGGCGAAAGAAATTGCAATGCTACAACGCAATGAAAAAGGAAAACAAATCCGTAAAAAGCTGATCGAATTAGAAAAGGCTTGGAATAGTCCTGAAAAGGTTATGGCTCGTGCATTAGACATTGCACATAAAACAATTGCCAATCTTCAAATTGAAAACGAAGAGATGAAACCAAAAGCGATCTTTGCAGATGCAGTTGCAACTAGCGATACTTCAATTCTGATTGGTGACTTAGCTAAATTGATTAAACAGAATGGTACAGATATTGGTCAAAAACGATTATTTGAAAGAATGAGAAATGACGGATATTCGATTAAGAAAGGTACTTCAAAAAATATGCCAACTCAAATGGCAATGGAAAAAGGATTGTTTGAAGTTAAAGAACGAACAATAAGCAATCCTGATGGTTCAACAAGAATTACAAGGACAACAAAAGTGACTGGCAAAGGTCAGATTTATTTCATTAATAAATTCAAAAATGCATAAAACGATAAGAAAGGGTGAATAAAATGGCAGAACCAAGTGAAAGATTAGAAAGTGACAGATTAGATTCAATTAGATTATTCCAAGACTCAGTGCATTGGGAAGGAAAAGTTTTTGATGTGCTAATTAAGAACGGATGTTCTAAGGAAGATTTAGTAAACGTATCTTCAATGCTTCAAACCATTTATATGTGTGGATTTGAAGTTGGGAAAAGATGTGTAAAGGAATGAAAGTGTTGCTTGGCTATAGAGACATCATGGAACTTGGTGTTTCTAAAAAAACCGCATACAAGATGTTGAATCTTATTTGCGAATCGGAGGCTTACAAAAAGTCCAATCTATCCAAAGTGATAGATACAAAGAAAGTTCCAACAAAGTTATTTATCAGGATGTTTCCTGAGTTCAAAGAAAGGTGTGAACAACATGATGAATGTAGATGATTTAAGAGAGTTAGATGACAACAGATACATTGATGAAGATGAGGAGGAAGAACAAGATGAGTACAGTTACGAAGACTACTGCTACGACTTCTGCAAAGCAGAAAGAGACGAAGAAGCCTGGTTCTAAATCAACCGCAAAGAAGAAAGCAGTTGAATTAGGTGATTGTATCACGCTTCCTTCTTTTGCCAATAACGAGTATGAAACTCAATATTCAATGCTAGTTAGAAGTCAAAAACAAACGCACATGGTTAATCGTGCTGCTAAATTCAATTACATTTGTTCTCTTATTTGTTTCCTGGTTTCTTTAGCTTTCATTGTGATAGCTAATTGGTACATAAGAGGTTTGTAAAATGACTCAAACAGAAAGAGTCATAAAGCACCTAAAGGAATATGGTTCTATCACTCCTTTAGAAGCTATCAGAGAATATGGAATCACTCGTTTAGGTGCAAGAATTTGGGATTTAAGAGATTTGGGATATGACATTGAAACGCAGATCGAGACTTCAAAAAATCGGTTTGGAGATAAAACATCATATGCCAAGTACGTATTAAAAGGAGAGGTGAAAAATGAATCTGTATCAAGACACTGAAAAGTTTAGTGTTGAAAAGTATGGAAGTCATGAAGAATGGTTAAAAAAGCGTGGATGTGGTATTGGTGGCTCAGATGCAGCGTGCTTCATGAATTTAAACCCATGGAAAACATTAAATCAGTTGTGGCACGATAAAAAATTCGGTTCACAACAAATCACAAATGATGCTATCGAGTATGGCAATACTGCAGAGCCTTGTTTAAGAACGTTATTTCAAGCCAAACATCCTGAGTTAGATGTGCAATACGTGGATAACGTTACATTGGTTTCTAAAGAACATGAGTTCTTGAGATACAGTCCTGATGGACTTATTTATAACAAGGAAACCGGTGAAAGAGGAATCTTGGAAATCAAAACATCAAAGATTATTAATTCTCATAGTTTGCAGAAATGGGGTTCTAAAGGAAACGAAACAGTTCCTGACAACTATTATTGCCAAACATTAGAAGGATTAATTGTTACGGATTTTGACTTTGTTATCTACTGTGTAGAACTAAGATTTGCAGATGGTGATGCACGAATTATTGAGCGTTCCTACAGAAAAGAAGAAGCTCTAGACAGTATGAACGATCTAAAACAAGCAATGTTAGAAAAATGGGATAGGTACTTTATCCAAGATGTAGAACCACCTATCACATTGTCCATATAGAAAAAGAGGAGATGGAAATATGGAATTTAATTTAGAGGTACGTGCACAAAATGGAAAAGTGTACACAAATGCTAGTGAATTATTACCTGATATTCAAGAAGGCTTAAAGCACTACAACTATGTAGTAGATGAAGGCAACTACAAGAAGGCTAAAACAGATAGAGCTGCTTTAAACAATTTGGTAAAGCTTGTATCTGATAAGCGTAAGCAAGTTGAAAATGATGTATTCGCTCAGTGGATTCAAGATAAAAAAGACATTATGCAAGTCGAAAAGACTATCAAAGCAGCATCCGATAAATTGGGTGATGGAATCAATGATATTGATAATGCAGAGAAAGAATTGAAGAAAAATCAGATTAAAGAGTTGTGGTTAAATATGACGAACAACAAATATCCATTCGATTTAGTTTTTGAAGATAGATATTTAAATAAGTCTGTTAAACCTAAAGAAATTGAAGAATCGTTGAATAACAAGTTCTTGAAAGCCGAAGAACAATTATCATTCATTGAAGCTTCTTTACCTGAGGATGAATTACAGGCAGAACAAGTTATCCAATTATTCTGTAAGACTTTGGATTTAAGCAAAGCTACGGAACGTATCAACGAGATCAAGGAAGCTAAAGCAAAGCTTCAAGAAAAAGTAAATGCTCAAATTGAACAGTCTAAGCAAGCTCAAATGGAAAGAGAAAATGCAGTACCTACACAAGCTCCGTTTGAAACCCCTCAGGCTCAAAATCAGACAGAACCAAGAAGATATTGTGTATTTAGATTTGAAGGCCCTATGAGCAAATTACAAGCGTTTAATCCAATTTTAAATCAGTTCATGCGTGAACATAACGTAAAAGTGACAATTGTAGAAAAAGGAGAATGTTAATTATGTTACAAAACAATATTGCAAAAAAGAATGACAATCAATTGGTAGAATTTTCTGCCAACGGAGAAAAAGTTAAATTATCTCCAGCTATCGTAAGAAATTACTTAGTAAATGGAAATGGTCAAATCTCAGACCAAGAAGTTGTGTATTTCATCAATTTATGTAAATCACAAGGATTGAACCCATTCATTAAAGACTGCTACTTAATCAAGTATGGAAACACTTCACCAGCTCAAATGGTAGTTTCAAAAGATGTTTTCTTGAAACGTGCCGAAAGAAATTCAGAGTTTGATGGTTTAGATGCAGGAATTATCGTACTCAATGGTGAAAGTGGTGAATTGACATACCGAAAAGGTGCTTTCTACTTAAAAGATCGTGAAGAAGTTGTAGGTGGATGGGCAGATGTGTTTAGAAAGAATGTATCTCATCCAACTCACATTGAAGTCTCATTTGAAGAATACGCAGGAAGAACCAAGGATGGAAAACTTAATTCACAATGGAGCACAAAAGCTGCAACTATGATTCGTAAAGTTGCGATTACTCAAGCATTGAGAGAAACGTTCCCTAACGATTTCCAACAGATGTATTCAGAGGAAGAAATGAATGTGGATATGAAATTGGATGAAACTCCAATTCAGCAACCTACAAATATTGTCGAACAAGCACCTGTTCAAACATACTCAGAACCTGATGAACCACAAGGGGCACAACCCGAAGGTGTAAGTCTTGTATAAATCAAAACGTAGCCAAGCTACAGATATAGATTTAAAAACTAGAAAGTTGGTAAAAGAAAGAGATCAAATGTGCATATTTTGTGGAAGTACATACCGCATTGAATTAGCACACACAATTCTTTCAAGAAGCAATGGCGGACTAGGTTCTGAAAAAAACCTAGTCTGTGCTTGCCAACGTTGTCATAGAATCATGGACTCAGAAAGTCCTAAAGGAAAGAAATTGAGAGAGATTGCAATTAAGTACCTAGAACGTATCTACGGACATATTGATGAATCAGAGGTGAAATATAATGCTAAGTCAAAATGAATTATTGTTTAAATATAATCCATTCAAAGTTAAGTATTGGAAAGATGAAGAAATTCAAGAGCAACTTTCAATCTTAGTTGATGCATATATTCCTGATGAAAGCGCAGTAATGGAAATGGCATTAAATGTAGAAAACCTTGCAAATCAAATGTTCTTAATTGGTGAAATGATGGCTAGATTACAGGAACAATCGAACATTCTTAAAGCGGATATTGAAAATAAAATGACAAATGCAATTTATGTTGAGCGAAGCACTTGGGAACGTGACCATGACGGAAAAGCGCCGAGTATTAAATTCTTTGAAGCACTAGCTTGTCAGAAAGTAGCAGATGAAAGAACTAAGCTTGCAAAAGTTGATTCTGATTTAAAGCGCTTCAAAACTGCTTACGAAAGTATCGAAGCCAAGATGAATGCGACCAAGAAAAAAATTGAGGTCACTAAGTTTGAAATTGGAGGTGCGTAAGATGATTTTAGGCATTGACCCAGCAAATGAATACAGTGCATTTGTTGTAGTTGAGAATGATTTATCGGCAGTTGTAGATAAAGGAAAAATTCCTAACAAAGAATTGCAAGATAAAATCTCAAATTGGAAAGCAGAGAATTATCCAATTGATTATGTAGCAATTGAAGGAATACAAAGTTTCGGTATGCCTGTAGGTCAAACAACATTTGAAACTTGTTACTTTATAGGTCGTTTATTAGAGCAATTTGAAGCTTTCGATATTGAACCTACATTAATATACCGAAGTGAAGAAAAAATGACTCTATGCCACTCTATGAAAGCGACAGACGCAACTATTAGACAAGCGTTAATTGATTTGTTCGCTAAAGACACTCCAAACAAAGGAAAAGGAACAAAGAAAGAGCCTGGATATTTCTACGGATTTAAGGCGGACGTTTGGAGTGCGTTTAGTGTCGTTATAACGTTTCATACAAAGTACATAGGAACAGAATGTTAGGAGGTGTGAAGTGTGAAAGACGCATTGGAACTAAAAGATTATCGTGAAAAATTCAAACGATATTACGGATTAAGTTTTAGCAAAGACTATCATATTCACCATATTGACTTAGATCATTCAAACAATGATATAGAAAACTTGATGATAGTTCCAAAAGAACTTCATGAAGTATATCACGAATGTTTAGTAAACGTGCAAATGTTGACGGAAGGGAAAGGCACATCAAGATTATTTGAATTTGATGTAAAACCTATAGGCAATATTTCGAACTATCAAAACTTCGCTTTCAAAAATTTACTAAAGTTTATGAAAGTGCTAGAAGAAATGAATATTTGGTACGATTACAAACTTTATCTAGAAGGAAAAATGCCTAATTATCATGGAATTACATTACATTAAAGGAGAATGGTATGTCAGTAATTAGAGTAAATAACACTAAAGGCTTTACAGTGATGAGCAATTATCACTTTCAAGATAAAGAAATCTCACTAAAAGCAAAAGGACTTCTTGGCTTGATGCTTTCTTTACCTAGTAATTGGGATTACTCAGTAAATGGATTAGTTACGATTGTTAAGGAAAATAAAGCAGCGGTTCAATCCGCACTTAAAGAACTTGAAGAACATAAGTATTTAAAACGTACAAGAGTTCAAGACGAAACAGGAAGATTTGACTATATCTACGATATTTACGAGAAACCGTATGACAAATTACCGTGTACGGAAAATCGGTGCACGGATATTCAATGTACGGAAAATCGGTGCACGGAAAATCAACCACAAATAAATACTAATAAACAAAGTACTAATAAACAAAATACTAAAGAATTAAATACTAATGAATATAAAGAAAAAAATATAAAAAAAGAAACAGTTAATTCTGTTATTGCAGAGTATACAGAAAACAAAGATTTGCAAGATGCATTGCATGGTTTTGTTGAAATGAGAAATAAAGCAAGAAAGCCTTTGACTGCTAGAGCTATGAAGTTGTCTTTAAATAAATTAAATGAATTAGCATTAGATGATGTTACCAAGATTGCTATTGTAAATCAGAGCATTGTACATAGCTGGTCAACATTCTACAAGTTGCAGAACAATAACAATGGCGGTCAAAGACAATTGACGAGAAAAGAAATGGGGTATGCATTTTGACATTAGAAGAAACTGAAAGAATCTTACAGGTGCTAAGAATCAATTACCCAATGAATTACAAAAACATGACTCAAGAAGATACACAAGCCTATTTAAAACTTTGGCAAGTATCTTTTAAGAATTATGAATATTTAACTGTAGCAAATGCAGTGAATCAAATCATCCAAAGTGATACAAGAGAGTTTGCTCCAAATGTAGCACAAGTAAAAACAAGAATTAGTAAAACTGCGATTGGAAAAACAAAGGAAGCTGGAGAGGCTTGGGAAATCGTTTTAAGGAACGCTAAGTGCGACCCTCATACTAGTAAGGTGAACTACGATAAACTGCCTAGAAACATTCAGAAAGCGCTCGGAGGGAGCTATCTGTTAAGAGATATTGCGTGGAGTAATAAAAAAGACTTGCAATATTACCGAGATAGATTTTTACAAGCTTATAAAGAGGTTTGTGAAGAAGAAGTACAGTTATTAAATTCAGGACAAATCAGTTTGGAAATGTATCAACAACACGATCAATTGCCTGCACCTCCAAAAAAGGAGGAAGGTATGAAGATGTTGGGAGATTTGATGAAAGGATAAGAAAGGGATGTGTGGAAAGTGAATTATTATATGTTGGATAAAAACGATATATCAGTTGTACGTGGAATCGTAGATGCCAAAGATGTAATGAGGGAATTGTGCATTACAAATGCTCAGTTCTCTAAAATGGTGAGAAACGAGGAAAACTACAAAGGATGTATTCTTCTTCCTGTTGAAACGGATGAGGAAGAAAGAAGAAAAGTAACAAGTGAAGATGCTGAACAATTCCAACTAATCGGCGAAAGTAAAACAGGAATCAGATATTACATTACAAGTTATTTGAGAGTTGTTTCTGTTGATCTAAAAGGAAAACAAAGGGAAATGAAAGCTAAAAAGGAAACGGAATCAATATACAGAGTTGTAGTGAACTTTAAAGAAGGAAAACGATACTTGAATGTATTGTTTGAAGCCTACAAAGCTTTTGTCGGGGAAATAGAAAAGAATGATTCTATCGTTTGGGACGGAGAAATGAAAATCGAAAACCTAAGAGTTATCAAACTATCTCAGATTCAGGGGTTAAGAAACAAGAAGAAAGTAAGAATAGGCGATACAGTTTATTCTTCAATCGCAGAGTGTGCTAAAAAGAATTTCATTTCTAAATCACATATGTATCAGATGATAGAAGGAATCAGACCTAATTCAATAGGTGTTGAATTTGTATAAAGGAGTTGAAAAGAAATGAACAGAGTTATTTTATCGGGTGAAATCGGTAGCGATATCACTTTAAAGAAAACAACTACAGGACAAAGCCTATGTAACTTCTCGATTGAAGTTAAGGAAAAGGGAAAGAATGGACAAGAACATAAATCTTTCTTCGATTGCACTGCGTGGGGAGAAAATGCAGAATATATTAATCAATATGGATTTAGAGGACAACACATTGCAGTTGATGGAAAGCTTCAAAAAAGCTCATACACGAACAAAGAGAATCAGAAGGTGTATAAGACTAGCGCTTACGTTATGGACGTAGAATTGGCTTTAAACAATGCGACAATGCCACAAACGCAAGCTTATCAACAAGCAAGTCAACAACAACAGATGCAGCAGCCACAAACAGTACCATTTACAAATCAAGTAAATTATCAATCATATCCTAATAATGATGATTTGGACGAAGGGATGCCATTCTAGATGATTGCAAAAAGATATGATGATGAGCTTATGTACAGTGTTCAAAGATGTGAGGGAGATAACAAATACAAATACTGTACAAAAGACGGAAAATTAGCTTTTAAGAAACCCAGTAAAGATTTTCTAGGGGCAACAAAGGAAAACATTATGAATCTGTATGTAATTGAAGGAAGTCTATACATTGGGGAATATGTTGATAAATAACGTTTACGGAAGATTCGCTTCATTCTTTAAAAACTACGAATTAAAAGAAGCGGACAAATATATTAAACGTGTGTTTCCAAACGCAGAGTTTTATATAGATTACGAGCACGCATTAGTTTTTGAAAGAATTAGAGAAGATGAAGAAATTGATCTTGATTATCATACAGTAATTAATGGAGTTGCTTATGACGGGACGTTCACAAGCAATTATAACGAGTTAGTTAAATACTGGGATGAATACCTTGATGGTCCTGAGAAGGTTAAAAATAAATCCAAAGTATTTACGTGCAACGGTAAAAAGTATGAACAAGAAACGTTGTTTTAAATAGGAGTAAAAAAGATGAAAGTACATTGTTTATTTGAACAATCAGGAACATTCAAGAACGAGTTCAGAAAGCTAGGAATCAATGCTTATGACTACGATATTCAAAATGAGTTCAATCAAACTGATTATGTTATTGATTTGTTCAAAGAGATTCGGGGGGGGGTATCATAACGAACCTTCCATATTTGACGGGATAAAGAAAGACGATTTAATCATTGCTTTCTTTCCTTGTACAAGGTTTGAAGCAAAAGTTCCTCTTTGGTTTAGAGGACAAGCCCAGCAACAGAAAAATTGGGATGATATAAAGAAATTAGAATATAGCATGAAGCTGCATAATGAACTACATGAATTGTATGAATTAATCAGTATGTTAGTTGTTGTGGCAGAAAAAAGAGGATTGCAGATGATTATTGAAAATCCATATACGCAACCTCATTATTTGACAAGTTATTGGTGCATAAAGCCTTCTATGATTGATAGAAATAGAAGAATGGACGGAGATTATTTCGAGAAGCCGACTCAATATTGGTTCATTAATTGTAAAGTACAAAACAACTTAGATTTTGAACCTATTGAATTTGTGCCTAAAAAAGTAATTTCTAAGGTCAAAAAAAGTGAATACAGTGTGCAAACGCAAAGGAGTACGATTCATCCACAATATGCACGAAGATTTATTAAACAATTTGTTTTGAAGGAAGAATAAATGAAAAAGCGGATTACATACATTTTCAGAACGATTGCTAATATTGAAGAATCATCAGTTAATTCAAGTAAAGAAAATGATATAGCAGAATTAAATCATTTATTTAAAGATGGACTTATTGAATTGGGATTCTCAGTTGAGAAAGCAAGCATTTTAAGAGAAAAAACATCAGAAGAAATTGCAAAGAAGAAAAGAAGAACAGTGGAGGAAATAAAAAATGCCTAATTGGTGTGCTGGTACCTTAAGAGTGAGGGGTACAAAAGAGAATTTAACAAAATTTGTTTTAGAAGGATTACAACCTGTTACACATTTTGGAAGTGAAAAAGAAACGTTAAAAATTGACGATTATGGTCGCATAAAATGCGAAAGATGCTGGATTAAAGGAACTCGCAGAGGATTTATTCTTGACTTAGATGAATATATTGATGATTGGAATGATGAAGGAGTTCATATGATAAACAAAATTAAATTGTTTTTTAAAAGATTATTCTGTAAGCATGAATTTACTTGGTGCGTAAAGAATGAGATGTTTCATTGTATCAGCGGTGAGACTCAGTATCTTGTGTGTTTGAAATGTGGGAAAGTGAAAGATACAAGATATATTAAATTTGATTAAATGTGTGCTTTATAGGATTGTCAAAGAAAGGAGCAAGAACAATGATTAATTTAAAAAACGGATATGGAATTGTATCAGATGGAAAAAGCTACACGCTAGTTCAAGATGCAATTCAAAAGAGCAAAGACGGAGTTGAAACGGAAATCAAGAAACAGATTTCCTTTCACTCTACATTAGAAGGAGCTTTACAAAGCTATTCAAACTGTAGAATGGCAGATTTAGTTTCTAACGTAGATTTAGACTTGAAACAAGTTAAAGAAGCTATAAATGAGCTTAAAGAGGAATTAAAGGCATATGAATAAAAAATACGAATACAAAGGAAATATTTATTGTGAAGATGATTTATCAGAAGAAATATACAACTATGGTGGAGATTTAGATGATTTATTTTTTGATTTACTTAGAAATCAAGATATTGAAGAAACTACTTATTATTCCGCTAAAGACGCTTGTAGTTCTGATGAATATTATGAAGATTACAAAGAATTAATTAAAGAAGAATATGAAAAGTTAGGAATTGAGGTGTTACAAGGCTATGAATAAATATAAAGAAGCGTTAAATCGAATGGAAGAAGCATATTACAGTTCAGACAATTCAATGGGTGCAATGAGCAGATTCAAAGAAGATATAAATTTAATTACAGAATTAGTAAATGAGCATTTTAAAGATAATGTTGAAACGAACTTTGAACATTACAAGGATGGAATCATTGAATTGTGTATTGATGAATTAGCTATTTCAAAAGGAAAAGTTGTGGAATGCTGTGCAATACCATGTAGTGAATGTGATTTTGAAGATAAAAACGGTTACTGTATTGGTAATCATGAAATAATGAAATGGCTTAAACAACCATACAAAAAGCCAATATACAAATTAACTCAGCTTGAATATGATTTGATCAGCACATATATTACCTATCATAGTAATCGAAATTTTTGTGATTGCAGGCAATTAATAGAATTAAAGGACAAAGGACATTTCAAAAATGTTGATAAGGATGTGCTAATCAAAGATATTCTTTCAAATTATGAGGTGGTTAAAGATGAAAAGTGCTAAGGAGATGTTTGAAGAATTAGGTTATAAACTTTATTCAGATAATGAGCACAAAATTCGATATATTAGAGATTTTCAATCTAGATATAAGCCTGATTTTATTGAAGTCGAATTTTTCAAATACAATAAATCATTTATTGTAAGCCATACTTGGGATGACAATGAAAATGCAAATTTCGTTAAAATGAATTTGAATAAAGCAATTCAACAACAATTAAAGGAATTAGGGTGGATTTAATGACAGCAGAAGACATGTTTTTAGAGTTAGGTTACAACTGGAGACACTTTAAACACTCTATTTATTACAAAAAAGTTAGTCATTTAACAGGGCAGACGATTGAAATTGTCACATTTGATTTAAAGAAAAAAACTTGTTACTGCTCGTGTGGAATGGCAATAAAAATCCCTGATGAAAATGTAAAAAAAGCCATTCAAAAACAAAAAGAAGAATTGGGGTGGATTTAATGAACGCAAGAGAAATGTTTGAAGAACAAAGATATAAGAGAAATGAAGAAAATGAGGAAATAATTTATTTGCAAAGATTTGGAAGCGGATATTTTAGCATCACATTTGATTTATCAAAAGAAGAAATCGCCATAGATACTAATATGGAAAATGTAATCGAGAGTGATTTATTACAGGCAATTATCAAACAGGCTAAAGAACTTGGATGGCTTGAAGAAGAAAAGCAGGAAACAAAACAGGAAACGAATTTTGAATATTACAAAGATGAAATTCTAGAAGATTACGCGCATAATTTAGCGGTAGTCAAAGGAAAACCTACGCTATGTTATAAAACTAATTGCAATGACTGTGACTTTAAAATCAATCAAATAGGATGTCGTGAAATGGCAAGAAATTGGCTAAAGCAGCCACACGAAAAGCCAGTATTTAAATTAACTAAATTTGAAAAAGAATTATTACAATGCTATCCGGATATATCCAGTTTTAAAGCATTTAATTCTTTAAACGGGATGAAGAAAAAAGGACATTTTAAAGGCATTGATACAAGTACCCCGATTCGTGAAATCTTAGATAATTGTAAGGTGGTATGATGATTTATTTCTTTGCAGGATTTTTTATAGGGGGCATAGCTTCAATGCTCCTTTATTCCTTAGTTGTTTCAGAACGAATTAATGAATTGGAGCTTGAAAATGGTAGATTGATTGATGATCTAAACAAAGCCGAATATGAAGCAAGAAAGTATAAGTATCAAAATAGAGGAGTGTCGTATGATGGGTTTGAAGAAACGAAATAAACCTAAAGAAAGTACGAATGTACAAATTAAATTGAATGTTACTGTTTCTGATACAGAAAACAGTAATTCATGTAATATTGTTGATTCATTATTAAACGATATTTGGAATATTGCGTTGGAAAAAGAAGGGGTAGAAGCTCAAAGTATGAGTTCAAAATACATGAAGAAGATGATAGCAACAACTCAAGTAGAGACGAGTTTTAAAAACATAGAAAAAGCTCTGAAAGACAACGGATTATATGAAGCATATGATGATATGGTGTTAATTAAACAAGCTTTAATTGAGAGAGACAGAAAGATATATGGGTTGCAGCAGCATAACAGAAATTTAGAGGATAAATTGGGAAGGATAGGAGGTTATCATTATGGAAATCCTAAACAATAACATTTATTGGTGTGACTTGCCAAAATATAGTAATACAATTCTTTATAAGAGGAGACCATGTATCGTTATTTCAAACGATATTCAAAATAAAGGAAGCAAAACAGTAAATGTAATTCCAATTACCAGCAATTTAAAAAGAGTGGATTTACCTTGTCATGTTATGATTGATACAGGACATGAGTGTGGAATGGCAAAGGCAGAGCAAATTTTAACAATCAATAAAGAAAATGTTAAGTGGCATATTAAACCACTCGATAGACGAGAAGAAAAAGAAGTAAAATGTGCATTATTAACTCAAATGGGAATTATTTAAGGATTGTATAATGCCTAAAAGAGATACAGAATACGAGCATTTCAAAGAAACCTGCGGAGGATGGTTTAATTACCATGGCAATATTGGTCTAAGAGCAGGGGATGTCGCAATGGCAACGCTATTTGATGAAACTGAATTAGTGCAAATTGTATTGACTAAACCTTATACTTTCAATCGCTGGTGGTGTAAGATCGTTGGTTTCAATAGTGATGGAATTGAATATCTAGTTGATAGAACAATAATATTTCAAATTTTGATAGACAAAGACTACAATTTGCGAAGAAAAAGAAGAAAAAACTCTTAAAATCAATTTAAACACGTCTAGAAGTGATTCTAACGAGCAAAATAGATTGAAATGAGTATTTGTTAGGGTAAATAAAGAAAAGGCTAAAAACACGTTTAAAACGATAAATATGTTTATAGCCTTTTTTAGTCTTATGTAGTAAAATATATGTATGAACACTTACAACAATTACATTATGTTTTTATCTGATTTAATGGCGATTGAACCGCCTGTCGTTATCTATCAGAAAGACGGAAAAGCCTACTATGGAAACGGGCAAAAAACAGAAAGTTTCCAATTAAAACCATCTGCCAAAGCAACAACAATCGTGAAAGAGAATAAAATCTATGTGGATTTAGATAAATTCAAGGATGAAATAGATCTTTACTTGAGCTTGGCGCATGAAGTTAGACATTGCGCTCAATATCAGGCTATAAATGATGTTGGATTGGCGGATATTGCTACTCCTGAAATGCTCAAAATTTGGAAAAAGGAGTTAAAAGAGTATAAAGGGAGCGAAAATGAAGGATATGAGGCCCAACATATAGAATTAGATGCATTTGCATTTGCGTGGTTTATCGGTATATCTGTATTCGGGGTGGAATTACACTTAAACGGGGTTAGAAGTGGAAAGCAGCTACTTTCAAGCTACATACAGTTCATTTCTAACAACTACAGTCTTGAAGAACTAAGGGATTGCCTAGAATATTCAGGATTTGCTTATAACAGAAATCAAGCCTAGTAAAATAGGCTTTTTTTTAATTTATCTATTGATAAAGATATCGTTATATGCTATACTATGTATGTAAAGAAAAGCATATAGCTTAAAGGAGAAGAAAAAAATGTTGAAATTAAAATGGAATAAGCAAATGCATCAGTATGAATCTGATGAAAGCTTAGAAAAAACAATTGAAGAATTTGATGGATATATCGGATATGTATATCCCTCAAATGAATCATCTTATTACATTTGTAGTGGTGGTGATTGTAAGCTATCATATGTGCAATGTTTTGGTGGCGGATTTTACGGAGAAAGTGAAATTTGTGAAGAATTGTGTATTGGAGAATATACAATGCCTGATCCATCAAAAGAGGTTGTAGCTATTGCAGATGCCTTAGAAAAGAAATTACAAGAGGATTTAAGATCGTAGGAGGTATAATGTATGGGAAAAGCAAGTGAAGCAAAATTGAGAGCTACAAAAAAATATGAAAAAGCTAATATCAGACAAATTCTTCTAAAGTTTCATAAAACTCATGATGCAGCAATCATAGAAAAACTTGATTCTTTAGATAGTAGTAAGAACAATTATGTAAGACAATTGATCTTGCAAGATTTAGAAAGAGAAAAGAAAGAGGCTAACAAATAGCCTTTTTTTATCGGCTTTTTTTCACACGTCTGCATTAAAAAATGGTATAATATATGTAGTTAGGAAGTACCTAAAAAAGACCAAATATTGCCACTTTCTAACGAGACATTTTTTACTTCTACTTACTCAAGAATTGAGTGCCTCAGAGAAATCTGAGGATATTATAACGGTGTAAGTGCAATATTAATTGACGGGGGAGGGTGCAATAGAAATTATGCCCTATAAGTGCAATGAAAATTGACCCCTACATTTTCAACAGCCCCTACAAATCCAAGGGCTACAATCGCAACAGAAAATAATGTGATTTATAGCCTAGAAACGCAACGGAGGTTGGGGGAAAAGAAGAAAAACAAGTAAATTCAGAGATATAGAAACGTCCATACAGTCAAATATGCGTAATAAACACGATAAGTTCCAAAATGTTTATACTAATGTTTACACACGATTGTTTAGGTTGGTTCATAAATTGTCATCACGTAGTCATATACTACTACTTTGAAATGAATAGGCAGATAATTCATTTCTTACTCCTTTAGAAATTCTTTATTAATTCTATATCTTGTCGATTGTATGGTTTAAGGTTCTGTTTTGAGCACACAGAGCCTATATTATACGTATTCTGCATATTTTAAAACGATTGATCTATGAAAAAGCGATATATCTAAGTCCC
>ERZ780137.1257-NODE-1257-length-15756-cov-6.194319_pt1 | contig 15756 bp, 19 predicted proteins | sample MGYA00511020_ERZ780137 | MGnify/ENA primary metagenome ERZ780137 (study PRJEB29588, sample SAMEA2157917) | human gut metagenome | biome: human gut; feature: human-associated habitat; material: faeces | place: Denmark | collected 2008/2010 ... | reverse complement strand
TGCCGCCCTCGGGCGTGACAGTCAGCAGCGCGACAGCACCGTTTTCAGCGGCAATCGTCAGCGGCTTCAGGGCCAGCACGGTGCCGGGGGCTGCGTGCTGCGGGTTTTCGGCCAGGCGGCTTTCCAACACCTTGATGCGCTTGCCGTCCTGCGCGAACCACGCCACGGGCCACGGGTTCATGCCGCGCACCCAGTTGTGGATGTGGGCGGCATCCTGCGTAAAGTCGAACTGTGCCATGTCCTTCGTCAGCGGCGGGGCCATGGTGGCGGCAGCGTTATCCTGCTTGCGCGGGGTCAACTCTCCTGCCTCGATTTTTTCCAGCGCGGTGACCAGCGTTCCGGCACCCACGGCGCTGACGCGGTCAAACAATTCACCGCTCGTCTCCTCGGGGCCAATGGTGACCGGCTCCACCATCAGGATGTCGCCGGTGTCCAGCCCCTCGTCCAGCTGCATGATGGTCACGCCGGTGCCCTCGTCACCGTTGAGCACAGCCCACTGGATGGGCGCGGAGCCGCGGTATTTGGGCAGCAGCGAGACATGCAGATTGATGCAGCCGTACTTCGCCGCACGCAGAAGCTGCGGCGGGATGATGCAGCCATAGGCCACAACGACGATGATGTCGGGCGCCAACTCTTTGATAAGCTCATCGGACGAGCCGTCCCGCAGCGTGCGGGGCTGGTAGACCGAAAGACCGTGCTCAACAGCCAGCTGCTTGACCGGCGGCGCAGTCAGGATATGCTTGCGGCCCACGGGCTTGTCGCGGCGGGTAAAGACACCGCAGACCTCGTGCCCGGCGTCCAGCAGGGCGGCCAGGCTTTCGGCGGCGATGTCAGGAGTTCCCATAAACAGGATGCGCATAAATTTTAGTCCTCGTTTTCCTCGGGGTAGTCGTCCTCATAGAAATGCTCGGCCAGGTCCATGATGGTGATGCCGTCCAGATGGTTGTTCTCATGCTGGATGCAGCGGGCGAGCATGTCATCGGCCTCCAGTTCAAACCACTCGCCGTGGCGGTCCTGTGCCTTGACCTTGACGTGCTTCGAGCGCTTGATCGCGCCGTTATGTCCCGGGAAGGACAGGCAGCCTTCGTACAGCTCGACCTGCTCGTCGCTCAGTTCGAGGATCTCGGGGTTGATGAACTCAATGAACTTGTACTCGTAGTTCGCGGGAACCTCCTCGGGCAGGTCGCGGTCATCCAGGCAGATGAACAGGCGGCGCATTATGCCCACCTGCGGGCCGGCCAGACCCAGGCCGTTCGCGGCCAGCAGAGTCTCCTTCATATCGTCAAGCAGAGTGCCCAGACGATCATCAAACTTGGTAACGGGGCGGCAGACTTTCTTCAGGATCGGGTCGCCGTCCTGCACAATGGTACGCAGTGCCATAAAAATAACCTCCAAATGTTATAAATCACCGTCAGAATTGAAATCGAGGATCACGGACGCCTTCTGCGGCAGCTTTTCGGCGTCGTAGGCGTCCAGTGTCTCGTGCAAAAGCGCGCGGAACGCCGCGTCATTGCGGCATTTCAGCGTCAGCTTGTAGCGAAATTTGTTGTTGAGCATCGTAATGTTCATCGGCGCGGGGCCTAAAATGCGCAGCGGGATATTGGGCTTTTGTGCGGCGTGCTGACCCAGCAGTGCGCCAAACCGCTGGGCTGCGATGAACACGGCCCCCTCCTGGTCACCGATGAAGCCGACGACCACGAACGAGCAGAACGGCGGGTACAGACTGAACCGGCGGAAGGTGATTTCTTCCCGGTAGAAGCCCTTGTAGTCCTGCGCGGCGGCCAGCTGCAAAACGGGGTGGTCAGGCACGGATGTCTGGATCAGCGCCCGCCCGGGCAGTGCGGCGCGCCCGCCGCGGCCCACGACCTGGGTGATAAGGCTGAACACGCTCTCGTATGCGCGGAAGCCCTGCCCGAACAGCAGCGAGTCAATGCCTAAAACGCCGACGAGCGTGACCTTTTCAAAGTCAAGGCCCTTGGCGACCATCTGGGTTCCCAGCAGAATATCATATTCGTGCCGCGCAAACTGTGCAAGCATCGTCTCGTGCGCGTCCTTGCGGGAGGTGGAATCCTGATCCATCCGCAGGATGCGCGCACCGGGCAGCAGCTCGGCCAGCTCCTCCTCCACCCGCTGGGTGCCAAAGCCGCTGTAGCTGATTTTGCCGCCGCACTCGGGGCAGGTCTGCGGCAGCGGGTGTACCGTGTGGCCGCAGTGGTGGCACAACAGTGCCTGCTGCGGCTTGTGATATACGAGCGGCACGCTGCAATTCGGACATTTCAGCACATGGCCGCATGTGGTGCACATGCCGATGGTGCGGTAGCCGCGGCGGTTGAGCAGCAGAATGCTCTGCTCGCCGTTGTCGAGGTTTTCCTGCAATTCCCGCGCCAGCCGCACGCTGACCTCGCGCGGGTTGCCTGCGGCCAGTTCAGCGCGCATGTCGATGAAATCGACGCTGGGCAGGGGCCGTCCGCCGTAGCGGTGGGTCAGCTGCACCAGCTGCAGCTTGCCGCTCTCGGCGGCGTGGTAGGTCTCGGTCAGTGGTGTGGCCGAGGCAAACAGCAGCAGGGCGTTTTCCATGACCGCACGCTTTTTGGCAACATCGTGGGCGTCAAAGCGCGGGGCGGACTCGCTCTGGTAGGTGTGCTCCTGTTCCTCATCCATGATGATAAGGCCAAGGTTTTGCAGCGGTGCAAACACTGCACTGCGCGTACCTACGACAATATCGGCGTTTCCCTGCTGGATCATCCGCCACTGCAAAAGTCGCTCGGTATTGTTGAGCGCCGAATGCTGCACGGCCAGACGGCTGCCGAAGGGGGACTTGAGCCGCCGTATCATCTGCGGTGTCAGGCTGATCTCCGGCACCAGGACCAGTGCGCGGCGGCCCAGCTCCAGCGTGCGCTGGATAAGCCGCAGAAACACGATGGTCTTGCCGCTGCCGGTTACGCCGTGCAGCAGTGCCGCGTGGGGTCTGGCATCCTCCAGATTCGGCAGCAGATCGTTAAAAACCTGCTGCTGTTCAGGGGATAGCTCCAGCGGCTGCGGGTCAAACGGGATGGCCGCAAACAGGTCGATGGCCTTGTCCTGCTCGGCGGCGGTCAGCACGCCCTTTTTGACAAGGCCGTCCAGCGTTGCCCGGGAAATACCGACCTCGTCGAGCTGCCGCGCGGTCAGCGGGCCGTTTTGCAGGGCGGCGACAGCGGCCAGTTGGCGTGGGCCGGGCTTTGGCTTTTCCGGCAGCGCCCCCGCCAGCGTGTACAGGCGCTCCGTAGAGCGGGTCAGGCGGCCTTGCATGACGTGCCTGCCGTCCACGACAGCGGGCCGGTACTGTGCGCCATACGGGATGACTGCCTTGACGGCCTCGAACCAGGTGCAGAAGGTGCGCTCTTTTAAAAAGCGCACAAGCTCCAGAAGGTCCGGCGTCAGGCGGGCATCCTCGGGGGCGGCATCGTAGAGCGTTTTCAGCCCCTTGGGGGCGTCGCTCTCGTCCACCTCCCCGACAGCCAGCACAACGGCCATCCGGGCCTTGCTGCCCCGGCCAAACGGCACCAGCACCATGCTGCCGAGAAAGACCCTCCCGGCCAGCTCCGCGGGGATGCGGTAGGAGTACAGCTTGTCAAAGTGGATGTTCGCGTCGTTGACGGCAGCCTGGGCCAGCAGCAGGCTCATTCGTCGCTGCCGTGCTGCAGCTTGAACTGGATGATGGAATAAATGCTCTCGGCGCAGGAGTCGACCTCAATGTTGACGACATGCTCGTCGTAGTTGACGGAGTTTGCAATCTCTGCCTCGGCACGCTTCAGGCGGCGCTGGATGGTCTCCTCGTCCTCGGTGCCGCGGCAGCGCAGACGGCGCTCGAGCTCCTGCATATCCGGGGGCAGCACAAAGATGGTCGTTGCACCGGGGTACATCTTCTTGATGTTGCCTGCGCCTTCGACCTCGATGACGAGGATGACCGGGATGCCCAGCTTCATGCGGCCCTCGATCTCGCTGCGCAGCGTGCCGTAGTAATTCTCGCAGTATTTTGTGTGCTCGACGATCTGGTCATGGGCCAGATGATCCTCAAAATCGGCTACAGACATGAAGTGGTAGTTGATGCCGTCCTTTTCACCCTCACGCGGGGTGCGGGTCGTGGCGGAGACGGTGTGCTGAATTTCAGGGTGCTTTTTCAGCAGAGCGGCAACAACGGTATCCTTGCCGGTGCCGGAAGGGCCGGAGACAACAAACAGATATTTTTCACCTTTCATCGTTACTTCCTCTTTTCTTCAGTTTCTTCGTTGGCACGCCCGGTCAGGCTTTCCAGCGGGATGCCGGACAAAATCACATGGTCAGAGTCCATGATGAGCACGGCCTGGGTGCGCCGCCCGTAGCTGGCATCGATCAGTGCGCCCTTCTCGCGGGCATCCTGCACCAGACGCTTGATGGGCGCAGAATCCGGGCTGACGATGCCGATGATGCGGTCGGCATTGACCATGTTGCCAAAGCCAATGTTCAGCAGCTTCATGGCGAACCTCCGTTACTCGATGTTCTGAATCTGCTCACGAATTTTTTCGATTTCGGATTTCAGCTCGACGACCAGCCGCGTGATGGCTACGTCCTGGCACTTAGAGCCAATCGTGTTGGACTCGCGGTTCAACTCCTGCGTCAAAAAGTCGAGCTTGCGGCCAATCGGTTCGTCCAGCTCGAGAATCTCGCGGTACTGCGCCACATGGCTGTGCAGACGGACGGTTTCCTCGTCGATGGCGGTCTTGTCCGCAAAAATCGCGGCCTCAGTCACAAGGCGTCCCTCGTCGATGCTGCGATCCCCCAGCAGCTCCTGCAGGCGGGCGTAGAGCTTATCGCTGTAGGCTTGCACGCGGCCCGCGCTGTTCTCCTCGATTTTTGCGACGAGCGTTTCAATCGTGGTCAGGCGGCCTGCAACATCGGCCTTCATCTTCTCGCCTTCGACGGCGCGCATTGCGACAAAGGCGTCCACGGCCTGCTCGGCCACTGTCCTGACGTCCTCCCACAGCTCGTCCTCATTCGTCGGGGCGGCAGTCTGGGTCAGTACGTCCGGGAAGCGGGACAGCATCCCGACGGAGACGTCGTTTTTCAGATCCATCCGCTCGGCCATCGCATTCAGCGCAGCGCGGTAGCCCTCGGCCAGCTGCCAGTTGACGGTGACGACGGTATCCGCCGCCGTGACGGTCTGGATGGAAAGGCTCAGCTCTACCTTGCCGCGGCTGACCTTGGAGGCGACGAGCTTTTTCAGCTTGTCCTCCAGAAATGCGCAGGAGCGCGGCAGGCGCGAGGAGTACTCAAAAAAGCGCGCGTTGACGCTGCGAAGTTCAACCTTGATGTCACGGCCATGCAGCAGCGCACCGGCACGGCCATATCCTGTCATGCTCAAAACCATAACCTACACCTCATAAACACATATATTTTATATTTTACTATTTTTGGGCGCAAGATGCAAGGCTGACGCCGGGATTTTGCAATATTTCACGCAGTTTTTGTGGCGCGGTAAACAAAAACCGCCCCCGCGGCAGAGCGGGAGCGGCAATTCTTTTACTTAGACGGGGTGAGACTTGTTTTCGTAGTCAGCGTGCAGAGCATCGACACCCTGCAGACGGGCGTTGCGCTTCTCAAAGAACTTGGGCGCGACCTGCGGGAACATGGCGTAGGTCAGAACGTCCTCCTCCTGGATGGCGTACTTGGAGGCCTCGGCCTTCAGCTTCTCCATCTCGGGCTCAAGGGTGTCGGCAAAGCGGCAGGTGATCGGCTGCTCGCCCTTCAGGATGAAGTCACTGAACTCCTTCTTAATGGGCGCGGGGGTCTTGCCGTAATCGCCGTGGACCAGGCCCTTGAACTCCTTGGTGACCATCTTGTAGCGCTCACCCATGATGACGTTAAAGACGGCCTGGGTACCAACGATCTGGCTGGTCGGGGTGACCAGCGGCGGATAACCGGCATCCTCACGGACGCGGGGAATCTCCTCCAGAACGTCCTGGAGCTTGTCCTCTTTACCGGCGTCCTTCAGCTGCTTGAGCATGTTGGAGAACATGCCGCCCGGAACCTGATACAGCAGGGTGTTGGCATCAACGCCCAAAGACTTCTGGTTGATCTGGCCGTTGGCGATGTACTTCTCGCGCAGCTTGTTGAAGTAAGCGCGGACGACATTCAGCTGGTTCAGATCCAGACCGGTGTCGTAGTCGGTGCCCTGCAGGGCGGCGACCAGGCTTTCGGTGGGCATGTGAGAAGTGCCCAGAGCCAGAGGGCTCATAGCGGTATCGACGATGTCGGCACCAGCCTCGATGCCCTTCAGGATGGACATGGAAGCCAGACCTGCGGTGTAGTGGCTGTGGATGTCCACGGGGATTTTGACGGTCTTTTTCAGCTCGGAGACCAGCTCATAGCAGGTGTAGGGCTTGAGCAGGCCGGCCATATCCTTGATGCAGATGGAGTCAGCGCCCATCTCCTCGAGAGTCTTAGCATAGTTGGCGAAGTACTCGTTGTTATGTACCGGGCTCAGGGTGTAGCTGATGCAGGCCTGAACATGGGCACCCTCCTTGTTGGCTGCCTTGATGGCAGTCTGCAGGTTGCGGGGGTCGTTCAGCGCGTCAAAGATACGGATGACGTCGATGCCGTTGGCAACGGACTTCTGGACGAAGTACTCGACGGCATCATCAGCGTAGGGACGGTAGCCCAGCATGTTCTGGCCGCGGAACAGCATCTGCAGCTTCTGGTGGGGCAGCTCCTTGCGCAGGATGCGCAGACGCTCCCAGGGATCCTCGTCCAGAAAGCGGATGCAAGAGTCGAACGTAGCGCCGCCCCAGCACTCAACGGAGAAATACGGGATCTTGTCCATTTCGGGCAGGATGGGGCGCATCTCGTCCATGGTCATACGGGTGGCCAGCAGAGACTGATGAGCGTCACGCAGGACGACCTCAGTAATCTTAATGGGTTTCTTAGCCAATGTGATTCACCCGGCCTTTCTATTAGTTCATGGTGATGAGCAGGTCGCCGGAGTTGACAACGTCGCCCTTACGCACATTGACGCTGGCAATGGTGCCGTCCTGCGGAGCGCTGATCTCGTTCTCCATCTTCATGGCCTCGAGGATCAGCAGGGTGTCGCCAGCCTTGACGGAGTCACCGGCCTTGACCTTGACATCCAGGATGTTGCCGGGCATGGGAGCGGTGACGGAGACGGCACCGGCAGCACCGGCAGGAGCGGCAGCAGGTGCAGGAGCAGCGGCGGGAGCCGGAGCGGCTGCGGGGGCAGCAACAGGAGCAGCAGCGGCAACGGGAGCGCCGGTGCCTTCCTCAACGGTGACATTATAAGCAACGCCGTTAACGGTAACGATCAGGTTTTTCATGGAAAAGTCCTCCCTATTTCAAGGTTGATGATTACAGCGTGATATTGCCGTGCTTCTTAGCCAGGCGCACAGTGCGCTTGCTGGCCAGCATATCCAGAGCCTGAGCGACAGCGCCGCGGGCGGTGGCAGCATCGGCAATGGCGTCAGCAGCACCGTTGGCCACAGCAGCATTGGCGCTGCAGACCTCCTTGGCGTAGGCGGCAGCCTTGGCCTTGGTGGCGTTGACGATGTTATCGGAAGCGAAGATCTCGTCCTTGTACAGAACGGTGACAGCGGCCTCGGGAGCCAGCGGGGCTACGGTGCAGCCCTGCACGGCAACACGCCAGTCTGCGCAGGCGGCAAAGACCGTGTAGGCAGGGCCGACGGCCTCACCGGCCAGTACGGCGACCTTGACGGTGGTAGCCTCGGCGTAGACACCGGCCATACGGGCAGCCTGACGGATGCCGCCAGCCTGATCGTCGCCCTCGCTCTTGCCGAAGCCCTCGGTGTTGACGACGGTCACAACGGGGATGCTGTAGGCATCGCACAGACGAACGAAGCGGGCAGCCTTGGCGGTGCACTTGTGGCACAGGGCGGCCTTCTCGGTGGCCAGGATACCAACGGCGCTGCCGTTGATGGTAGCCAGCGCGGTGACGATGTTCTTGCCGTAGCCTGCGTACAGTTCCACAGTGCTGCCCTCATCGGCCAGAGCGGCAATCGCGTCAGCCGCAGAGTACTTGACGAGGTCAAGAGCTTTGGAGGGGGCGGCAAAGTCGAACAGCGCAGGACCGGCCAGATTGTTGGCGGGCAGCAGGGCGACGATGGAAGCAGCCTGCTTGGCGGCGGCAACGGCGTCCGCAGCGGTAACGGCGGCGACACCGGCCTTGGCGGCAAACGCGGCAGAGCCGGCGCTTGCAACCTTGTCCTCAGCGTTGAACGGAGCGTTCAGGAACAGCTCGGCATCCTCTGCCATGACACAGACGTCCGCAGCAGCGGCGTTGATGGCGTTGGTACCGGCGCAGGTACCGGTGACAGCGGCGACCTGAGGCACAACGCCGGAAACGCGCGCGATCTCTGCGGTCAGGCGGGCGTTGGCGTTGAGCAGATCAAGACCGCCCTCAAGCTTGGCACCCGTGGAATCATAGAACGTAACAATCGGTGCGCCGGTCTCGGCGGCCATCTCCAGCACGCGGATATTCTTTTCAATATCCTGCACGCCGACGGGAGAACCGTCCTCAAACACGACGTAGGCGTTCTGGCCGTTTGCACAGCCGTAAGCAGCACTCACTGCGCCGTCGGTAAACAGCGGCGAGTAGGTGCCGTCATCAAAAAATGCTGCAAGGATCTCTGCCTTGCCGGGCTTATTTGCTGCCATACAGTTTCCTCCTATGGTAAAGCTGACTGTTTTTTATAAAAATACTTTACAAAAAATCCGCCATTTAATTGAATTATACTACGTTTGCGACGTTTCCACAAGTGGAATATTGCACATTTTTCAGAATTTTCTGCAATTTTAGTCGGAATTTGTGCGCTTTTTAAGGGGGCCGGGACGGCGGGCCGGGCTGGCAGCACGGCTCTCCCCTTTGCCGGCAGATTTCATGGCTGCGTTGCGCAGGGCATTGATCTCGCTCTTTTTCAGCTCACGGTACTCGCCGGGCTGCAGCATACCGAGCTTGACGGGACCCTCGGCGCTGCGGCGCAGGCGCACGACCTGCAGGCCGACAGCGGAGCACATGCGGCGGATCTGGCGGTTGCGGCCCTCGTGCAGGGTGATCTCCAGCACACTGCGGCCCGGCTCATCGACCACGACGTGGATGACGCAGGGCTTGGTCTTGACGCCGTCATCCAGCACAACGCCGGACGACATCTCGATGATCTGCTGCTCAGTGGCGCGGGGATTGACCGTGACGCGGTACAGCTTGCCGACACCGCCGGACGGGTGGGTCAGCATATTGATGAACGCGCCGTCATCGGTCATGAGCAGCAGCCCCTCGCTGTCCTTGTCCAGGCGGCCCACCGGGCGCAGCATGGCGGGCACATCGGAAACAAGATCCATGACGGTCTTGCGGCCACGGTCGTCAGAGCGGGTCGTCAGATAGCCGCGGGGCTTGTGCAGCATGATATAGGTGTACTGGCGCTTGCGCACGATGCGCTGTGTCTGCCCGTCGATCATGACCTTGTCATAGTCGGGGTCCATCTTGTCGCCCAGGGTGACCGGGTGGCCGTTGACCTTGACCTTGTCCGCAGCGATCAGGCGCTCGGCCTCGCGGCGGGAGCAGATGCCCTGGTCGGCCAGTACCTTTTGAATACGTTGTTCTGCCATTAAAATTTATACTCCTTATTCGGCGGGTGCGTCAGCACCCGGCTTTTCTTTCTTGATGAGCGCAGCGACCTTGTCCACCAGCTCCGGCAGCGAGGCTATAACGTTGTCAACGGCGGAGACCTTCTCCACCAGCTGGACGGTGCGCACATTGCCATTGGAAACGACGAGGAATGCCACCGGCGTGACCGAGACGCCTGCGCCGCTGCCGCCGCCGAACATCTGCTTGTTGGAGCTGGGGCCAACGTCGGAGCCGCCGGACACAAACCCGAAGGTGACGCGGGAGACCGGGATGATGGTGGTGTCATCCACATGGATCGGGTCGCCGATGATGGTCTCGGCGTTGACCATGTCGCGGATTTTCTCGATGGTGACGCCCATCAGACCTTGAATAGGATGTTCAGCCATTGTAAGTTCCTCCTTTTATCGAAAAAAGAAATCGTTTATGCCTTTGCGGCGGGCTGCAGCTGCGGGTCCTTCCACAGACGGTGCAGCAGCCGGATGACGAGCCAGAGCAGCACGGCGGCGCAGGACGTCAGACGGAACGAGACGATACGCTCCCCTGCGCGCTCACCGGTGAAATCCGGCTCGAGCCAGAGGCGGTCACTCTGTACGCGGATGTACTGCTGGACCAGAGCCAGCAGATTGTTGGCAAGCGCCATTTCGGCGCCGAACAGCTCGGCGGTGGCGCTGGCCTCGTCGGCGGTCACGGTCCAGAAAATGTCCAGCCCGGACATCCGCACCGAACGCAGCAGATGACGCCCCAGCCAGCCTGTGTGGCCCAGCATGCACCGGGCAAATGCCATCGGGTCATTGGACAGCAGCTGCATAGCGGCGTCGATGCGCGCCGAGATGCCGAACGGCAGACCGCTCTTTTTCACGCTGCCCTCAGCATCGGCATCTTCAGCGAGGACACTGTCAGCAGACTTCGGCGCTTCGGGCTTTCCCTGCGCCGCGGGCTGCCGGGCGACGGTCTGTGCGGGCTTTGCAGCGGGCTTGTCCGGTTTGACCTCCACGGTGACGGAAGCCTGTTCGCCGTCCGTTGTCTTGCGCACGGTCTGCCCGGGCGGTGCGGCGGAGGCGGGCTTTTTCAGTGCTTCCGGCTGGCCCTTGCGCGGCCAGAGCGTGAAGTGCAGCGGTCCGTAGCAGGCCGTGGCCCGCACGCTGCCCGGGCGGTACGCAAACCGAACGCCCAGCGGTATCAGCAGGGCGACGAGCAGCAGCAAGAGCACCGCCAGCAGCACCCAGCCGATCAGTCGGAGAAGAAACAACAGAATGGCCATAAGCAATCACTTCCATTCCAGCTGACCGTCGTCGCCTTCCGTCTCCTCCGGCTCGGCGCTCTCGGCAGCCTCGCCGTGAAGCGGCGGCAGGTCGGCCAGACTGCCGAGGCCAAAGACGCGCAGAAATGTGTCTGTGACCTGGAAAGCTACCGGCTTGCCGGGCAGGTCCAGGCGGCCCGCCTCTTCGATCAGTCCCTTGTCCAACAGCTTGGTGACGGTGGACGACGAGTCAACGCCGCGTACCTGCTCGATAAAGCTGCGGGAGACGGGCTGATTGTAGGCGATGACGGCCAGTACCTCCAGTGCGGCGGGCGAAAGCGGCGCGTTGCGGCGGGTGTCCAGAATGCGCTTGACCATCTCGCCGTAGTACGGGCGGGTCGTCATCTGCCAGCGGTCAGGCTCGAAGTACAGGATGACCATGCCGCTCTCCTGCTCATCGTAGCGCTTTTGCAGCTTTTGCAAAAGCGTGGTGACCTCGTCGGCGTCCAGCCGCAGGGCGTCGGCCAGGCGGGCGGTCTCCACAGGCTCAGCGTGGGCAAACAGCATGGCTTCAAGAGAGCCGAGCTCCTGTCGTTCTGTCATGGCGTTTTGTCCTTTCTTCTGCGGTGTGTGCGGTCCAGCTGCAAGGTGCCGCTGTCGTCGACCTTGACGCGTCCTGCGCGGATGAGCTCGAGCAGCGCCAGAAAGGTCGCTACGTTTGTGCTGCGGCTTTCCTCGTGGCTGAACAGCTGGCCCATTTTTTGCAGGCTGCCCTTGAGCAAGCCGCGCAGCATGTGGGAGACGCGGCTGGCGACGGAGACAAACGGCGCAGTGACGAGCGGCTCAAACTTTTCCTGCGTGGGCTTTTTCTTGCGGGTGCTGCGGCCCATCAGATTGAACCACGCCTGAACGAGCCAGTTCGGGTCATGGCGGCGGGTGTATTCGGCAGCACCGATCAGCGGCATCGGCTCACGGGCAACGGTGTACAGGTCACGGGCACGGCTGCCCAGCTGGGCGGCCACCTCCTTGCAGGCGCTGTACTCGATCAAACGCCCCGTCAGCTCGGCCTTCATGCGCTCGGCCTCGGGGCTGCGCGGCAGCAGCAGGGCGCTTTTCATCTGCACCAGATGCGCCGCCATGTCGATGAACTCGCTGGAAATCTCCATCCGGTCCTGCTGCATCTCCCGGATGGCAGCGGTGTACTGCTCGATCAGCTCCATGATGTTGACATCATAGAGGTTCATTTTATTTTTGCCCACCAGGTACAGCAGCAAATCCAGCGGGCCCTCAAAATCTTCTATTTTAAATGTCAGAACTTCCGGCAAAAACTCAATACCCCCAAAGCAGCTCCACAAAGCCTGTCAGGTGCAGCATCAGCCGCCACATACCGTTGACAAGCCAAGACAGCGGCGCGTCCAGCAGACCCAAAAACACCAGTGCCAGCACGGCCAGCATAATATATCGCTCATATTTCATCGCCCTGAAATAGAGCCGCTGCGGCAAAAACAAGAGCGCAATGCGGCTGCCGTCAAACGGCGGCACCGGCAGCAGATTGAAAACCGCCAGGCTCAGATTCATGGCTACCATATAATATAGGAACATCGTCAGCACGGGCACGGCGTCCCCCAGCCCGCTGTACCAGCACAGCTTGTACAGGATCATCGACACCCACGCCAGCAGCAGATTGCTGGCAGGCCCTGCGGCGGCGGACAGCGCCATGCCGACCTTGGGGTTCTTATAGTTGTACGGGTTGATCGAGACGGGCTTGGCCCAGCCGACGCCTCCCACCAGCATGCACAGGGCACCCAGCGGGTCGAAGTGGCGCAACGGATTCATCGAGAGACGCCCGGCGCGCACGGCAGTGTCATCACCCAGCAGGTGGCTGGCCAGCGCGTGGGCCGACTCGTGAAACGGGATGGTGATGAGCACGACAACAGCGCGCAGCAGATACTGCACGATCACCGCGGGAGACAACAATCCGTTCAAAAGGTAACACCACCCCATTAAAAACTTAGTCTATTATATCGTAGAAACGGCGGCAAGACAAGCCCTGTAGGCACCGAAAACACAATATTTAGCGCCTGAATCAAACAAAAACGCAAAATTATGAAAAAAATCAAAATTTTTTCTGTCAAAACACTTGCATTTTCGCGCAGTATACGCTATACTATTAAAGCTATTGAAAAGGAGGTGCAAGCAATTATGGCCAAATGTTCTTGCTGTGGCAAGGGTGTCACGTTCGGTATCAAGGTTTCTCACTCTCATCGTCGGAGCAACCGTACCTGGAACCCCAATGTCAAGCGCGTGAAGGCGATCGTGGACGGTTCCCCGAAGTATATCTACGCCTGCACCCGCTGCCTGCGCTCTGGTAAAGTTACCCGCGCGGTCTGATTGGAAGGAAAAAATGCCGGTCACATCGTGTGACCGGCTTTTTCTCTTTTATGCTTGCTTTTTAGGAGGTGGGTCTATGCTCCCCCGTGACCCTGTAATGCTGTTGAGCTATGTAAACACCCAACTGCGGGACCGCGACGCCAGTTTGGACGCGCTGTGTGACCGTGAGGAGACGGACCGTGACGCGCTGTGTGCGGCCCTGCGCGAGATCGGCTATGAGTATGACGCTGCACAGAATCGCTTTGTGTGACGTCGGTTTGTGTGAAGTTTGAGAGAGGAAGTTGAAGTACCCGATGAATTTTATCTTTGTCAGCCCGCATTTTCCCAAGACCTACTGGAATTTCTGTGACCGTCTGCACCGCAACGGCGTCAATGTGCTGGGCATCGGTGATGCTCCGTTTGACGAGATTCCCTGGGAATTGAAGCAGTGCCTGACTGAGTATTACCGCGTGAATGATCTTGGCAATTACGACGAGATGCTCCGCGCTGTCGCGTACTTTACCTTCCACTATGGCAAGATCGACTGGATCGAGTCCAACAACGAGTATTGGCTGGAGATGGACGCCCAGATGCGCACGGATTTCAACATCAATACCGGTGCGAAGAATGACTTCATCGAGCGCATCAAGTACAAGAGCAAAATGAAGGAAAGCTACATCGCCGCGGGTGTACCGGTGGCGCGCTACCATATTGTCAGCACACTGGCCGAGGCCCGCGCCTTCATCAAGGAGGTCGGCTACCCGGTCATCGTCAAGCCAGATAACGGCTGCGGCGCTGAGGCGACCTACAAGCTGCGCAATTTCACCGAGCTGAAAGAATTCTACGCCAAGCCGCATAACGTCCGGTACATTATGGAGGAGTACATCAACGGCACCATCGTCAGCTTTGACGGTGTGGCCGACAGCCATTGCGTGCCGCTGTTCTACACCTCCAACGTGTTCCCCACCCCGCTGCTGGACATCGTCAGTCAGAACGGCGACCTCTCCTACTGGACGCAGAAGTCCGTGCCCGCTGCGCTGAAGGATGTGGGCTTCCGCACCATCAAGGCGTTCGGCGCAAAGAGCCGCTTCTTCCACTGCGAGTTTTTCCAGTTGAATGAGGACAAGCCGGGTCTTGGCAAAAAGGGCGACTACGTTGCGCTGGAGGTCAACATGCGCCCCGCAGGCGGCTACACGCCCGACATGATCAACTATGCGAACTCGGTGGACTGCTACCAGATCTGGGCGGACATGGTCTGCTACGACGAGGTACGCAACGCCGAACTGGACGGCCCGAAGTATTTCTGCGTCTACGCAGGCCGCCGCGACTGCCATGAGTACAAGCACACCCATGCGCAGATCATGGCCAAGTACGGCTCCCGTATGCGGATGTGTGAGCGCATTCCCCAGGCGCTGCGCTTGGACATGGGCGATTGGATGTACACGGCCGTTGTGCGCTCCACCGCGGAGCGCGATGCGTTTATTCGGTACGTGCAGGAGCAGGCGTAACGAAAAGGCTTCCCCTTTGGGGAAAGGCGCATCGTGTCGAAAAACCTCCCTCTGCGAGGGAGGTGCCCCGAAGGGGCGGAGGGAGAGAACCTTGCCATAGCCCGAAATATTTCGGGCAACCGTACAGTTCTCTCCCCCACCGCCTGCGGGCGGAGCCCCCTCGCAGAGGGGGCCAAGGGGTGAACGCACCTTTTTCGACAGTCTGAGCCTTCCCCTTCGGGGGAAGGCGGGCCCGCAGGGCCGGATGAGGGCGGGCTTCCCGCAAGCTCCCGTGAGCGGGCAGCGTTGGCAGACTTTGCCCTCATCAGCCCGCTCCGCGGACAGCTTCTCCCGAGGGAGAAGCCTTTTTGCGTGCCTAAATTGTTGCCGTTTTGTTACTATTTCTTTGCAATAGCTTGACGAACCCCCTGCGCTGTGCTACAATACAAAAAGAACAAATCACGATGGCACGTTACTGCATCGTTTTCCATACAGATAAAAAGCTGAAATTAAGGAGGCGTTTTCTCGATGAAGCGCTTTTTTTGTGCGGCCTTTTTTGTGGTCGTCGTCGCGCTGCTGGCTGCCTGCGGCGCGCTGAATACATCCTCTGCCGCAGCACAGGCCACGGCCACCCCCACCAGCTCCACCTCCCGCACCCAGAAGTCCGACTCCACCGTCAAGGTGAATGAGACCGCCGCCAAGGTCGAGGTCGTAACCGCGCAGAGCAGCGCGACGCCCAGCGCCACCGCGGCTCCTGCCCCTGCCGAGACCCCGGCCACGGGCGATTTCCCCGTTATGTATCTGGCCGGTGTCGTCGGGCTGATTTTGATCTGCTCTGCCGGTCTTTTGATGCTGCGTAAAATTTGAGCTGTGAACGCCCTGCGGGGCGTTTTTTGTTTTTTAGGAAAGAAGTCGTCCATCCCCTTGCCTCCCTCTGGGAGGGAGGTGGCCCCGCAGGGCCGGAGGGAGAGAGCCTTGCGGCAGCCCGA
>ERZ780137.1255-NODE-1255-length-15763-cov-5.122231_pt1 | contig 15763 bp, 12 predicted proteins | sample MGYA00511020_ERZ780137 | MGnify/ENA primary metagenome ERZ780137 (study PRJEB29588, sample SAMEA2157917) | human gut metagenome | biome: human gut; feature: human-associated habitat; material: faeces | place: Denmark | collected 2008/2010 ... | reverse complement strand
CCCCCAGCCACTACGGCTGCGCCTGCGCGCACGTAAGCGGCGATACGCTCGTCGTGGACGAGATCCTGCCGGACGGCTCTGTGCTGCCCGCGCTTTTAAAAAAGATTCCGGCTGCCAGCTGCCGCGTGCGCACGGCGGGCGGCAATGCGCCCTTTGCCATGTGCAAATGGCTTTCGGAGGAGAAAAAACTGCCGGATGTCTATCTGGCCTTTGATTTTGGATGAGCTTTCACGGAAAGGGGGCGTCTGCCATGGCGGAGCCACGATCTTTGCCTTCTGACGCGGTCGGGCTGCTGGCAGCCGCCAACGGCGACGCGGCGCTGCTGTATCTCCATTTTGCGGCGGGCCGCCCGCTGGAAAACGCGCGCGAGGCGCTGCGCATGAGCGAGGCGAGGTATGATCTGGCCTGCGCCACGCTGCAGCAGCTCGGCCTCTGGCCGCAGGAACCGCAGCGGCATCTCGACGCGTCGCAGGCTCCGGTCTATACCGAGCAGGACGTCATCCGTGAGACGCACACGAGCCGCGAATTCGAGGCCATCACCGGCGAGACGCAGCGGCGGCTGGGCCGGGTCCTGAGCAATGAGGAGCTGAAGATCCTGCTCTCGATCTACCGCTATCTCGGCCTGCCCGGCGAGGTCATCTCCATCCTTGTCAACTACTGCATCCAGCGGCAGCGCTCGCGCGGCATCGCGCGGATGCCGTCGCTGCGGTCGATCGAAAAGGAAGCGTATTACTGGGCCGACCACGGCATCGACACCATGGAGCAGGCGGCGGTCTACATGCAGAACCAGCTCCTGCGCCAGTCGCAGCTGGGGAAGATCAAGGAGCTGTTCGGTATCTCCGGCCGCAGGCTCACGCCGGGGGAGGAGAACTATATCCTGACCTGGCTCTCCTGGGGCTTCGGCGAAAAGGAGATCGGCCTGGCCTATGAAAAGACCTGCCTGGCCACGGGCGGGCTCAAATGGCCCTACTGCAACTCGATCCTGCGCAGCTGGCACGAGCAGGGCTTCACGACCCTCAGCCAGATCGAAGCGGGCGACCGCGCGCCGGCAAAGCCCCCCGCGGGGAAATACAGCCGCGGCGTGCAGCAGCACAACGACGCGCTCAGCGATCTGCAGATCGCTGCCATTGACCGCATGCTGAACGAGAAGGAGGATTGACCATGGCGTATTCCAGAGCCATCGTGCAGCGGGCCGAGGCCCGGCTGCAGAGCGAAAAAGAGCAGAACGAGCGATCCTCCCGCGCCCGCATCGCGGCGATCTACGAAAAGGAGCCGCGTCTGGGCGAAATTGAGCGGGAGCTGCGGCGGACGGCCGCCCATGTGCTGGCCGCGACGTTCCGCCGCCAGGGCGACCCCGTGGCCGCCATGCAGCAGCTCAAGAAGGAAAATCTCGCCCTCCAGCAGGAGCGCGACTGGATCCTGCAGGCCGAGGGACTGGAGCCGGACGATCTGACTGTCCAGCCCATCTGCCCGACATGCGGCGGGACGGGCTATGTGGGCGCGGCCATGTGCGAATGCCTCAAGGAGCTCTGCCGCCAGGAGCAGAAGAAGGAGCTGACGAATCTGTTCGGCGCCGAGAGCTTTGAAAAGTTCCGCCTTGACCTCTATTCCGACCAGTACGACGCAAAATACCGCAGCAGCCCGCGCGAGCTCATGCGTGCGACCTACCGCATGGCGCAGAACTACGCGCAGAGCTTCCCGGCGGACGGCCAGTCGCTGGTCTTCTCCGGCGCGACCGGGCTGGGAAAGACGTTCCTGTCCGCCTGCGTGGCGCGCGTCGTCGCGGAGCGGGGTTTTTCCGTCAGCTACGCGCCGGTGGGGCAGCTGTTTGCCGCCTTTGAGGAGGACAAATTCCGGCCGCAGCCGGATGCAGCCCGCACGGAGGATGTTTTCGCCTGCGATCTGCTGATCATTGACGATCTCGGCACGGAGATGACGACGCAGTTTACCGTCTCCGTCCTCTATCAGCTGCTCAACACCCGCCTGATGGAGAAAAAGCCCGTCATTCTCTCGACCAATCTCACGCCGGGCGAGCTGGCCTCGCGCTATTCGCCGCAGATCGCCTCGCGCATCCTCGGCACCTACCGCCTCTGCCAGTTCTGCGGCGACGACATCCGCTTCAAAATCAAATAAGCGCAGGGAGCCCCAGGGGCTCCCTTTTTCCGGACGCGGAGTGCAAAAACTCTGCATATTTCCGACTTCCGGCTTGCATGGCGGGGGAAACTGGTGTATAATACTTTGTAAATTTTTCATACGAAAGCGAGGCTTCCCCATGAGCAAGGTCACGATCCCGCAGGGCTACCACGCGCCCCTGTCCGTCTACGAGCTGCAGCGCGCCATTGAATTCATCAAGAGCAATTTCCAGACGAATCTGTCCAACGCGCTGAATCTGCGCCGCGTATCCGCGCCGCTGTTCGTGGAGGAGGCTTCCGGCCTGAACGACAATCTGAACGGCTATGAGCGCCCGGTCAGCTTCGACATCCCGGACGTCGGCGCGGAGGCGCAGGTCGTGCATTCGCTGGCCAAGTGGAAGCGGCTGGCGCTGAAGCGCTACCAGTTCAACGTCGGCAAGGGCCTGTTTACCGATATGAACGCCATCCGCCGCGACGAGGAGGTCGACAACCTCCACTCCGTCTACGTCGACCAGTGGGACTGGGAAAAGGTCATCGCCCGCGAAGACCGCACCGTGGACTATCTCAAGCGCACCGTGCGCGACATCGTCGGCGCGGTCTGCGAGACGAACGATGCGCTGGGCGTCGCCTTCCCGAGCCTGCACACGAAGCTCGAGCGCGACGTGTATTTCATCACCACACAGGAGCTGGAGGACCGCTACCCCGACAAGACCCCCAAGGAGCGCGAAAACGCCATCGTGCGCGAGCATCACACGGTCTTCCTCATGCAGATCGGCGGCAAGCTGAAGTCCGGCAAGCCGCATGACGGCCGCGCGCCCGACTATGACGACTGGAAGCTCAACGGAGATATTCTGTTCTGGTGCGATTGGCTCGACTGCGCGATCGAGATATCCTCGATGGGCATCCGCGTCGATCCTGAATCGCTGGACAGACAGCTTCGCCTTTCCGGCTGCGATGACCGCCGCGAGCTTCCGTATCACAAAATGCTTTTAAACGGCGAGCTGCCCCTGACCATCGGCGGCGGTATCGGCCAGTCGCGCGTTTCCATGCTCCTTCTCGGCAAGGCGCATATCGGCGAGGTGCAGGTATCCATCTGGGATAAGCACACCGAAGAGGTCTGCGCCGAAAAGGGAGTCATGCTGCTGTAAATAGCCGCATAAGGTGTTAGCATGGACCTTATAGAACTGATCAAAGTAATAATCATCGGCATAGTTGAGGGCATAACCGAGTGGCTGCCCATTTCAAGCACCGGACACATGCTGCTCGTGGATGAATTTATCCACATGAACGTCACTCCGGAATTTCGCGAGATGTTCCTGTATGTCATCCAGCTCGGCGCGATACTGGCGGTCATAATCCTGTTCTGGAACAAAATGTGGCCGTTTCAGAGCAAGAAGAAAAACGGCAGCGTTATAAAAAAAGAGACGTTTGTTCTCTGGTTCAAGGTCGTAATTGCCTGCATTCCGGGCTTCGTTGCGTATCTGCTGCTTGACTTTGTCGATAACTGCTATGTCGTTGCCGCGGCGCTTATTGTCTACGGTATTCTGTTTATCGTTATCGAAAACTGGAACCGCGGCCGCGAGCCGAGAGTCAAAACGCTCGAGGAGATATCGTATAAGGATGCGTTCATCATCGGCCTGTTTCAGGCGCTGTCGATCATCCCCGGCACCTCGCGCAGCGGCTCTACCATCATAGGCGGACTTGTCATCGGCGTGTCACGCGTTGCGGCGGCGGAGTTTACCTTCTTCCTGGCCGTGCCGGTCATGGTCGGAGTGTCGCTCCTGAAGATAATCGCCTTCGGCTTTTCGTTTACAAGTGCCGAGCTTATAACGCTCATCATCGGCTGCGTTGTGGCCTTCCTTGTATCCATTGTCGTTATCAAGTTCCTAATGAGCTATATAAAGCGCAAGGACTTTAAGGTGTTCGGCTGGTACAGGATCATTCTCGGCGTGGTCGTAATAGCGTACTTTCTGCTGAAATAAGCGCGCAAAAATACCCTCCTCTTGTCCAGGTATGGAACAGAAGGAGGGTATATCAAAATTATCCGATCAGAAGCACGGAAAGATCGTTTACGTTCGTTCCCGTCGCGCCTGTTTGGATAAGTCCGCCGCAGGCGTCGAGCGCATGGTATGAGTCATTGTTTTGCAGCATGTGGAAGATGCTGATGTCCTTTTCCTCAAGAAGATGCTTTGTACTGCCGTCAACATATCCGCCTGCTGCGTCGGTCGGGCCGTCGGTCCCATCCGAGCCTACGGAGAAAACGCACACATTCGGCATGCCGGCAATGTTTTCGGCGGCTGCAAGAGCAAGCTCCTGATTTCTGCCGCCAAGTCCGCTGCCTGTTATATGAACAACGGTCTCGCCGCCGGCAATGAACGCACGCTTTTTGCCGGCTCCGGCGTATTGCTGAGCAATGTTCGAGAGAAAAACACCGGCGTCCTTTGCCGTGCAGCTGAGCGATGAGGTGAGTATAACAGGCTCATAGCCAAGCTCAGCACAGGTTTTTGCAGCCGAGCGGCAAAGCTGGTTTACGCTGCCTATTACCGTTGTTTCAACGTTTTCTATCACCTTCGGAGTTTCCTGCCCGAGCAGACTGCGCATTTTAGCGGTCATGGTGACCCCGTATTTTTCGGCTATGTATTTTGCCTGCTCGGCCGTTGTGCCGTCAGGCGCTGCCGGGCCGGAGGCTATACTGTCGATCCTGTCGCCGATGACGTCGGACAGAACTATGTTGTATACCTTTGCCGGCATGCAGGCGAGCGCAAATTTGCCGCCTTTAACGGCGGAAAAGCGTTTTCTGAGCGTGTTTATCTCGTTTATGTCGGCGCCTGAGGCAAGAAGCTCCTGCGTGAGCCTGCTCATATCCTCAGCCGGGATAAGCGGCTTTTCAAAAAGGGCCGAGCCTCCGCCTGAGAGAAGAAACAGAACAGCATCGCCCTCACCGAGGGGCTTTACCATCTCCAGCACCTTTTCCGTTGCGGCATAGCTGTCGTCATCGGGCACAGGGTGCCCGGCCTCATAGACCTCAAGATGCTCTATAGCGCCTTTGCCATAGCCGTGCTTGGTTATCACTATTCCGGCTTTTATCCTTGAACCCAAGACCTCGGATGCCGTTTTTCCCATTTGCCATGCCGCCTTTCCGACGGCGGCAACGTAGATATTCCCCTGAAGCTTAATGTCCTTCAGAGCAGCTTTCACTGCGTTGTCGGGCAGCGCGGTGTCTATTGCCCGTGTGTAGATAAGTTTCGCGTCTGCGCGCATATCCATAGCATTATCACCCTTGCCTGCGTATTTTATGCCTACACTATATCATAAATGCAGTTGCTGTTCAAACAGAATGCAGCATATCAAATTTATAAGGAGAAACAAATGAAAATTGTTGTTTTGGACGGCTACACGGAAAATCCCGGAGACCTCAGCTGGGACGGCCTAAAAAAGTACGGGGAGCTTACCGTGTATGACAGAACGCCGTATGAAGATGACGAGATAATAAAGCGCATCGGAGATGCCGAGATCGTGCTTACGAATAAAGCTCCGCTCAGCAGCACGACATTGGATGCCTGCCCTAATATCAGGTGCATCTGCGTGCTCGCGACCGGGTACAATATCGTTGACTGCGCTGCTGCCGAGAAGAAAAACATCCCTGTCTGCAACATTCCCACATACGGAACGGCCTCGGTCGGGCAGTTTGCAATTTCAATGCTGCTTGAAATATGCAGCCATGTTCAGGTGCATTCCGACAGTGTACACGCCGGGGAATGGGAGAACGGCTCCGACTGGTGCTACTGGAAGCATCCGCTTATTGAGCTTGCAGGAAAAACAATGGGCATAATCGGCTTCGGAAAGATCGGTCAGACTACGGGCCGAATCGCAAAGGCTATGGGCATGAAGATACTTGCGTCCGGCAGTCGCCCGACGCCGCAGGGTGAGGAAATTGCCGAATATGTCGATACCGACACGCTTCTTGCGCAGTCGGATGTTATTGCACTCCATTGCCCGCTGTTTCCCAATACTCAGGGGATCATTAATAAGGACAATATAGCAAAGATGAAGGACGGCGTTATTATTATCAATAACAGCCGCGGCGGACTTATTGTCGAGGAAGACCTCGCTGACGCGCTCAACTCCGGAAAGGTCTATGCCGCAGCGGTCGATGTTGTGTCCACAGAGCCTATAAAAGGCGATAATCCGCTGCTGAAGGCGAAAAACTGCCTTATAACGCCGCATATCAGTTGGGCGCCCAAAGAGGCAAGGCAGAGGATAATGGATATGACCGAAGAAAATATCAAAGCCTTTATTGAAGGCGCGCCGATAAACGTCGTGAATAATGTATGATATCAAAAAATGCACCCGAGGGGTGCATTTTTTAATGCATTAGTTTGCTAAAAACTATGCTGTAATGAAAGAAAATAGAGTAGCAGGGGAGCTCGAGGGGTAGCGAAGCGGCGGCGCGGTAGTGAATGACATGCCGGGGGCATGTCAGAGCCGCGGCGTGACCGAGCCGCAGCGAGAAAAAGGCCCCACTCGTGATTAAATCAATAGCCATCAAAAACGCCTGATTTATCAGGCGCTTTTGATGCCACTTTGTTGCATGCCGGTGGTAACATGTGCCCGTTTAGAAAGGAGCACGAGCCATGAAAACAAAAAATGTCATTTCGCTGCTTTTAGTCCTTGGGATGCTTATGAGCATCTGCGCATGTGGCAGCGATACTACTCCGGCAGCGCCGAACAGTTCTGCCGAAACCAAGCCCGAATACCGCATCACGGCAAAGCTGACTGCCGCCGATACCGAAAATAAGGAGCTTGCCGCACACCTGACGGAAAGCTGCATAATAAGCTTTACAAACACGAGCGCCGACACGTGGAGCAGCGTTTGCCTGCGCGACTATGCCGCCGCAAACCTTGAGATTGAAAACAGCATAAGCGACGATAAGCCGTATACTCCCGGCAGCATACGCGAGGTGAAGGACTCGCGCGGCAATGCGCTGAGCTTTGCGGTTCAGGAGGATAAATCCGTTGTGTATGTTCATCTGCCGTCGCCGCTCAAACCAGGCGAGCGAACGAGCATAAGCGTGGATTACAGTACCGAGATACCCTGCGGCTTCGAGCGGCTGTGCTGGTCTCCGAACGGAGATGATTTTACCGGCGCGAGCACAGTCTGCCTGTCGCAGGCGTATCCTGTACTTGCCGAGTATATCGACGGCAAGTGGAACGAAGCGCCGTATTTTACCGACGGGGAGTGCTTTTTCTCGCCCTGCGGAAGCTATGAGATGACCCTCAGTGCACCCGAGGGCTACACGGTCATATCCACCGGCAGCGAAGCACAGAGCGCCGACGGAACATGGACGCTTAAAGCCGACAATGTCCGCGATTTTGCCGTCATTGCCGGAAACGGTTTTGAGAAGCTCAGCGGAAAGGCAGGAAGCGTAACCGTCAACAGCTGGTATTATTCCGGCAGCGGGCGCGATAAAAAGCAGGGCGAGGTGTCGCTCAAGGCTGCCATAGACGCCGTGAACGCATTTTGCGATGCGTGGGGCGAATATCCTTATGATACGCTCGATGTGGTTCAGACGCCGTATAATGCCGGCGGTATGGAGTATCCCGGACTTGTGCGCATTGCTGAAATGTATGCCGATCTTATCGGTGCCGAGGGAGATGAGAGTCTGCGCCTCGACGTTGCGCATGAGGTCGCGCACGAATGGTTCTATGCCGTTGTAGGAAACGATCAGTACCGCGAGGCGTGGCTTGACGAGAGCTTTGCCGTTTACGGTGAGCTTGTGTATCAGCTGTACACCGGCGAGAGCGAGGCCGATGTGCAGGCGCGTGTTGATTCGCTCGACTGCACCATAAAGCAGAAGTACGTTGACCTCAGCTACGATCAGTATTTTGACGAATATACCGGCAACAGCTATATAAACGCAGTTTATAAAGTCGGCCCCGTTTTTCTCTGGAAGCTGCGGCAGACAATGGGGCAGGAGAGCTTCGATGCTTTCATGCGCGCATGGTATGAAGAGCATATGTTCAAGGAGGTCACCACGGCCGAATTCCTCACGGCAATAGAAAAAGCCTCAAACAGCCCGGACGCAAATGCGCTTCTTGACGAATATCTCTCTCCGGGAAAATAACATGCTAATAGGCCCCCTCCGATAACACATCGGAGAGGGCCTTGCAATATTATGTTTTTATCAACCGATATTATTTGCGTAGCGCATGAATACGGCTGCTGCCTGTGCACGCGTTGCGCTGCCCTTAGCATTAAGGTAATAAGTACCGTCGGTGCCCCTTACACCCAATATTATGCCGTTTTTAACAGCCCAGGCCATTGCATCGGCAGCATATGCCGAAACGCAGCCTGCGTCGGCAAAAGAGCTAAGATCGCCGCCGGAAGAGCCTGCCTTACCGCATAGCTTTGCATAACGGAAGAGAATCACTGCCATCTGCTCGCGTGTAACATTATCGTTGGGGGAGAATGTCTTGGCCGAAGTTCCCAGAACAACGCCGTTTTCGGCGGCCCATGCTACGGCCTTTGCGTAATATGCTCCGTCTGCAACATCGGCAAATACCGATGCAGACTTGTTTTCCGGACATCCTGCCGCACGCCACAGGACAGTTACCATCATTGCGCGAGTCAGATGCTGATCGGGCGCAAATATGCTATTGCTCGTACCGTAAAACAGACCGTTGGTAACAACAAAGTCAATGTGCTCGTGGCACCAGCTGCCTGCCGTGACATCGGTGAACGCTCTGCTCGGGCAATCCTTGCCGCCGTCGCATTTGGCGAGCTTTGCGATCGTTTCTGTCATAGTCTCACCGCAGACAGTGCAGGTAAAGGTCTTCACACCCTCGGAAGCGTGTGTGGGAGCGGTGGTGATAACGCCGTTATCCCAGGTGTGCTGCGTAAGTTTTGCAACTGCCTCGGTTTTCGTTTCGCCGCAGACAGTGCAGGTGAATGTCTTCACACCCTCGGAAGCGTGTGTGGGAGCGGTGGTGATAACGCCGTTATCCCAGGTGTGCTGCGTAAGTTTTGCAACTGCCTCGGTTTTCGTTTCGCCGCAGACAGTGCAGGTGAATGTCTTCACACCCTCGGAAGCGTGTGTGGGAGCGGTGGTGATAACGCCGTCATTCCAGGTATGCTGTGTAAGCTTTGCAACCGCTTCTGTTCGTGTATCGCCGCAGGTCGAGCATGTAAAGACTCGGACACCGGCGTCTTTGCATGTCGGCTGCACGGTTATTGTTCCGCTGTCCCAGCTGTGATTTCCGTTTGAGGTCGGACAGTTTACATAGTAAAAGCGTATGGAATCACCGCTTTTAAGCTCATAGGTTGCCAATGTTGCGTAAATAACATTTCCGGTTGCAGCATCTCCGCTGAGTATGGGCATTTCGCCGTTGACGGTGAACATCCAGCCAGACCACGAACCGTGAGCACTGTCACCTGCCGAAAGCGTGAACCCGTTGGAATCGGTGACGCCTGTTATATATTTTGCTGAACCTGTGTAGGAGTAGCCGTTGCTGCTCAGAACCGCGATAAGCGCATCGGCTGCTGTATTGTGAGACTGTGCGTCGCAGGAATAGCTTCCGCTGAGCGATTTGAAGCTTGCGCTGCCGCTGTGCCCGTCTACGCTGACGGAAACGGTGATTGGTTTTTCTGCGGGAGCAGAAGTCCCCGTTGTGCCGATGACGGTGACGGTCGCGGAAATGGGCTGCTTATAAAACTGCGCAAACTGAGCGTATTCCGGATCTGAACCGAACTTTTCATAGTATTTTGCGTACTCTGTATAGCTGAGTACACTGTCGATGGTGACCTCGGTGTTATAGGTCGGCTGAGTCACAAGCAGGTTTTCGTGAGCAACAACGTTCGGCACGCTTGAGCGGAAGCAGCGGTACTGCTCGGAAGCATACCAGCCGTCAATTTCATCTGCCTTGACGCCTACTGCGTTGTAGTCGTCCATGCTGCGGATAAACTTGTATCCATCGCCGTTCGGGACTATCTCAATGAACGAACGCATGTCAAAGCTGACATTGCTCTTGTCCGTGTTTGCATTGCGGATGCCCTCCCAGTAGACATCTGCGCTGCACACCTTTTTCATGAAGGCAGAGGCCGTATCAAGCTCGGATTGAGTAAGAGGCTGAACGGTAAGCGTAATATCCTTGCTTGCAAGTACTTTCAAGGAGGAATAGTCCTTGCCCTCGCCGCTTGGCCGATCAAGGATCTTTATCGTAACGGTGACGGTCACGTCATCCTTTTCGGGGAGCGGACGATATGTCAGCATTCTTGCTGTGTTTGCGGTTGAAGGATCTGCGGAAACAACGACGTTGTCTTTATCCGTGCAAAGAAGTATCGGAGTGTATTTTCCGTCAAAGCTCTTGCCGTAGTCTCTGAGAGATATGGCGTTAAGCTGCTTGGTCGTGGGGAACTGAATATCGGAAACGACATTGCTATTGTCGATCTTGCTTCCGTTGCGCGGATCGGTAAGACCGATCTCATTAAGTGCTTTGTCGAGAAGGCCAGCGTAGCTGAAAGCACTCGGGTCTGAGCTGCCCTTGACGGTGACAGTGAATACCTTGCTTGCTGTGAGATCGTCGCGCCCGTTGTAGACAATTGTTGCCGTAAGTGTGACCTCGGTGTCCGTTCTCGGCTGGGAGATGCTCACTTGATACGGGGAGAAATACGGATAGCTTACCTCCGAAATGGAAATTACGCTCGTGTCGCTTGTTGCCCAGCTTACGGTAGACCACAGCTCAAGATCGTCGCTGTCGTTATAGTCGACATTGCTTTCGTCAACACCGGCCTTGAGCGGGTACTTCGGCAGACTGCCTAGGTCGGAAGTGTTCTTAACGGCTTCAGGAACGCTTATGCGGTCAAGAACCGCCTTTAAAGCGGCATTTGCCTTTGCCTCGTCAAGACCGAGGTAGAAGAGACATTCGGTTGAGTCTTTGCTGTATCCGTTGCAGCTAAGGACTATCGTCGGACGCACGCTTCCGCTGGCAGCAGGGGTAGAGCCGTTTTCGTTCCACTTATACTGGAGAGTGCCGTCTGCGCCTATGCCGACGTAGTTAAAGCTGCTGTATTCGGCCTTCTTCATGCTCACCGTAACGTCGGTTATTCCGGCGGCAGTGAGCTTTGCTCTTATCATCGTAAGGGCGTTTGTATCCGTGCCGTATTTTGCATTGTATGTGCCGGAGATGGCTGCTTCTGCGGCGTTGAGCTTTACTTCGGCTGCTGCCTGCTCAGGGGACTTGTTCTCGGTCCAAACGGCATAGAGATTATAAGTTTCGCCATCCGCGCTTCCGTCGTCCCAATCGTCGCCCTCTTCAAACGGACGGTTTATCGTTGCACCGTCTGCGTATTTAACGGTGCTGCCGTAGCTGCTTTCGGCCCAGCCTGCAAAGTCATGGCCCTCGCGCGTGTAGGAGCATGTTGAGAGCACTACGTCCTTCCCGAATGTAGCCGGCTGATCGGCCATAGTGCCGGTGACTGAGCTTTTATCGGAGTACTTTATGTTGTATTTTATGATGTACTGATAATCGCGCCATTTTGCAATGAGCGTGACTTCATCACCGGTAAATTCGGTGTCCTTGGTAACTTTTTCGCCGAACGAACCGTCGGCGCTCTTGATGTACCATCCGTCGAGTGCCTTGCCTGCCGGATAGTAGGATTTGCTTGTGTAGGGCAGGGAAGAGTAAACCTTATCATGGGTTACGGTCTTATCATTTATTGTGTCATTATAGCCGTTGCCGTCAAAATGAACAGTGATTCCCTTTTTCCAATGGGCGTACAGCGTAACGCCATTTTGGGCATCATCTGCCGTGAACTTGTACTGGGTGGTTATCTCGGTTCCACCTTCGGCAGCATTAAACCAGCCGGTGAAGATATAACCTGTGCGCTTCGGGTCCTCTATCGAAGCAAATTCGCTGCTGGTGTCGGTCACTATACAGTTGTAGTTTTTGCCGACAATGCCTGTGCGTTTTGTTTTTTCAGCGCCCTCATAGTTGGGGTCAACGGTCACGTCAACGGGCAGACCCTTCCACGCAGCGTAGAACTTTGTGCTGCCGCTGTTCTTATCCGTAAGGTTTTTGACCGTTTCACCTGCACTCGTGCCGGAGGTTGAGCCCTTGTAGCTGCTCCAGCCGTTGAAAGTATATCCTGCGCGCGTGAAGCTGCAGTCGGGAAGCATAACATCTTCATCATACTGCGCCGAAATGCTGTCCATTGTGCCCTCACCGCCGTCAGGATCGAACTCTATGGTGTAGCTTATCGGAGTCCACTTTGCAGTGTATGTAATGTCACTATCGATAACGGTTTCTGCGCTGAGTTTTTCATCGCCGCTGAACCATCCGACGAAGATATAGCCCTTACAGGTGGGATCGGCAGGTAGCCTGCTGCTTCCGATAGCTGTGTGCTGCGCAACAAGAACGGAGGTTTCGGTTCCGTTATTATAAAATGTGACCTTGTACGCATCATCCCATACTGCATATAGATCGATGCTTTCGGTAAGCTCGATTTTCGCACCGTCGGCGTATACTATCTCGCCGCCGCTGACTGTTGCCCAGCCTGCAAATACCTTGTCGGCTGAAGCAAAGGTATTTGCTTTCAGCGTGCCCTTGCCGCCGTAGATGTTCTGAGTATAGGTATCATCTCCGTTATGGAAGGTGACAACGAGTGCTGCTCCGGCCGAGAAATTGCGCAGATAAACGCAATCGTCGTATCCATTGCCGCTGCCGTCCTTACTGTATTCAACAGTCAGCTTATCGCCTCTTTTGGCGTCGACCTCGAGACCTTTCCAGTCCTGATCGCCGCTTTCGCCGTTAACAAGAATGCTGGTGCCAAGCTTTATCGTGCACTTATCGCACTTAGCTTCGGACGATACCTTGTATTCAAACGAAAGATGCGAGTCCTCCGTAAATGTCAGAGTAAGTGTACTTGTGACGTATGATTTGCCTTTGATGCCTGATACGGCAACTGTCTCACCGTTTAATGTGGTCGTTTTCCACACCTTGCTGCCTGCGCCAGGATTGACGCTGACAGGCAAGTCTTTAAAGTAGTCATAAATGCTCGGCGTTGCCGCAAGCGCGGAAACCGGCATCAGACTCAGCAGCATTACAAGAGCCAGCAAAAGCGAAATAATGCGTTTTTTCATGCTTGTTTTCTCCTTTAAAAGTATTTTCGTTTATCCCAAAGAAAAAAGCCTGCACCACCACAGCGGTACAGGCTTGTTGATCAAAAAAGGGCAGACTACTCCCTTGGTATATGATAGCGGCGGTCCCGGTGACGGCAGGTGCCCGGCCGAACGACCACGTATCTGACTTATCCGAAGCTTTTGCGCATTCGGCTTCACAGTGACCCACTCGCGGGGAATTGCACCCCATTCCGTGCTGCTCTGCCTCGGCAGAGCACGCCGCCCGACCCGATATTTTGTTTTGCGTCGGTGCAGAAAGCTGTTTTCAACGGGATTTTTCCGACAGGGAGAATAGTATCAAATTTCAGTGTGTTTTACAAGACAATTGCTGTCAGAACGCATCATATCTCGAAAACATTGCCCGATATTGCCGTCAATGCATATCGACTGCCGTTTTATATCCTCCGGGCAGGCGGTCTGCCCCATATTTATGCAGGCATACACCGCGTTTTCGTTCTGCGCCGTCATCTGCCAGAACGGGTACTTTATGATAACCGGGGTGTTGTATCCCACGCCCAGCTCTAAAAACAGAATTTTCTGCCCTGCATGGGTGCGCAGAAAGTTTTCGTACCGCTCGGCGGCTTTGTGCCAGCCCTCGTCCTGCACGAACGTGTCGTCGCAGCGCAGATTCATCGCCATCGGCTTTCCGCAATGCGGACAGTGCGGCACAAGCTCTGACGGGATGCGCATATTCTGCTGCCGCGCGACCATCTCGCGGATGATATCCTCATTGTCGAAAGTCTCCTGACAGCAAGGCTCGCTGCACTGGAACAGACCGTAGTCACCCTGAGTGTAGAAAAGCCGCTTTTTATCAAAGCCTGCCTTTTGGAAGCAGTGGTCAACGTTTGTGGTTATGACGAAATAGTCCTTGTCCGACACGAGCTTGAGCAGATCGTCGTATACGGGCTTGGGAGCGCTCATGTATCGATTGATGAGAACGCTGCGGCTCCAGAATGCCCAGAATTCCTCAAGAGTGGGGAAGGGGTAGAAGCCGCCGGAGTACATGTCCCGAATGCCGTATTTTTCTTCAAAATCCGAGAAGTGCTTTTTGAAGCGCTCACCGCCGTAGGAAAACCCTGCCGCGGTGGAAAGACCGGCTCCTGCGCCGATAACAACGGCGTCGGCGTCGCTGAGTGCCTGCTTAAGGCGCTCGATCTGCTCCGAGTAATCGTTCATAGATTTCTTTATCCGTGCTTTTGAAAACATTAAAAATCACCTTTCTGACGCTTGCTTGCTCAGTCATAAAGTCCTTCACGGTTTTTACCGCGATCTCGGCCGCACGCTCGTTCGGGAAATGAAACTCGCCGGTTGATATGCAGCAGAATGCCACGCTTTCAAGGCCGTTTTCCGCCGCAAGCTCAAGACAGGAGAGGTAGCAGGAGGCAAGAAGCTCCTCGTCGCGCTCTGTCACGCGCCCGTCAACTATCGGGCCTACCGTGTGCAGCACATACCGGCAGGGCAGATTAAACGCCGGAGTGATCTTTGCCTGCCCTGTCGGCTCGGGATAGCCCTGTCGCTGCATAAGCTCCTGGCATGCAAGGCGCAGCTCAATACCGGCAAACGTGTGTATTGCATTACCGATAGTAATCTCAATCACACAGGGATTTACCTCTATTCCAAAGGCAAAATCATGATTCATTTGACCTTTGACTATAAAACCGATGAAAAATGCACCACACCGGGCCAATATTTGAAGTATCACCGGACATTCCAGGGCCTTTCCACACGAGAACTGGCGGAAAAGGTGGGCATTGTGCCCGCGACACTGGTTCTGTATGAGAATGACCGGCATCCCATCAAGTACAGTACAGCGGTGGCGCTTGCAAATGTGCTGGGGATTGACCGCAACAGGCTTCTGGACGAATATACCGCCTTTGTAGATTACCCGTATTTCTCTCTTTTGAAAAAGGTACGGCAGGATCTTTCCTTAACTCAAATACAAATGGCTGAGTTGATTGGGATAGGCCAAACGTCTTATTCTGGATGGGAAAGAGAAATCCGCGTTCCGCGCCGTAAGGAGTATGATAAAATCCTTGCCGCACTGAAAAAGCTAAGGGTAAATGTGGATACATACCTTTGCCAGTCAGCTTCTATCTGATTGTAAATCGCACATTTGCGGCACTGTTTCCTTACATATATAATAGAAGCACAAAGGAGGAGTGCCAAATGAGAAAGCGGAAATTAAAGATATTTCTTACCCCTACGGAAAACAGCATTGTCATCCAAAGCCTCAACCACCTGCGCAACGCCATGCTCCGGGAAAACAGGGACACCGGCTGCCTGGACGAACTTCTGCTCAAAGTGATGTGCGCCCCGGTAAAGAAGATGTAAAATTACATATCGCAGCCAGATGAGCCGCTTATTCTTTTCAGAGAGTAAGCGGCTTTTTTCATGCCCATCTTTCGGATTTTCCGCGTACATAGCCGTCCGTCCTGCCAACGGGCGGCTAAATCT
>ERZ780137.1243-NODE-1243-length-15894-cov-3.159417_pt1 | contig 15894 bp, 7 predicted proteins | sample MGYA00511020_ERZ780137 | MGnify/ENA primary metagenome ERZ780137 (study PRJEB29588, sample SAMEA2157917) | human gut metagenome | biome: human gut; feature: human-associated habitat; material: faeces | place: Denmark | collected 2008/2010 ... | reverse complement strand
CCCTAAGACAATGAAGCTCCCCTGATGCGAATCGAGCGCAGCATCCCACGACTGCACCGTGCTCAGCGTTGGAGCATACGATTGGTACGCATGCGCCCAATCGCCAGGCTGCCAAGCCAAAAACGTTTGGCTGATGGCGGTGCAGCTAACCGCAGTAACCCCCTCTATGCCGATATCGGAGGAAAGCACCAGAGGCTCGCCGTTTTCAGCAACAGATTCCTCAAAGCAGGTAAGCGGCTCCTGGTTCTTCTCGCTGTACGCATCGTGGATGAACAGCAGCTGATTCACCAACGATGCCCCCAGAAACGCCGTAAGCAATCCTCCAACGCACACGCGGCTTCTCAAATGGGCAACGACGATAGAAGCGGCCAACAGCAGTGGGCCGATGGTTACCGAAAGATAGCGATAGTACACGATAAGAGAGTCCATCGCCACAGAAGCAGCAAGCGCCACAAGGAACACGCCCAGGTACAGAGCAACACCCCAAAGCGCCGGCAACGCCGCTGGGCTTAGCACAGTCTTGACGAGGAAGCTGTGCGCTTTAGCTTTAGAGGATTTCGCTTCAAAGGGCACGTTTTTGCCGCGCCGGAAGAAGCAGAACGCTCCATACACCGCTGAGGCAATGGCGATGCCCGCACAAACACCCAACGCCACCACGTATCCCTGTCCGTAGGTATCGGCGAAGATCACGTAGCTTGTTGCAATGGGATAAAACGCCCATTCAACCAACGTTCGCGGGAAAACAACGTCCGCCCAATACGAACCCGACACCACACCCACTTGGCTTGCCAGCACCGCTAGCCAAGGAACATACAGCAAAACCTGCACCGCAGCTCCCGAAGCAAGCACCGGCAGGGCCTTGCGCGCGCGTACGAGGATGAAGGCTAGCAGGAACGCATTGATCAAGAAAGCGGCAAGAACGCCATAGTAGTGGAGATAGGCGCTGGCCAAGCTCGAGCAGAACAGGGCAAGCCACCACGCACATGGCACGTTAGCCCAACAGCGCTTGCCCGCATCGTCCTGGTACGCAGCCGATGCCCACCATGCTTGCGCCGAGCCATCAGGGGATTTCGTGCCTTTTTCGCGCGCACCCTCTGCAGCGTTGCGTGCCAACGTGCAGGCAACGCGCCATGCATAGAGCGCGCACAGCATCACCGTGAACGAAGCCCACGAGTACATGCGAATCTCTACCGCCATATAGGTGAGGTAAGGGGTGAACAGGGCGAACAAGCTGAACAAAAGCCCTGTTTTCCAGCCGAAATCATGACGCACCATCACCAAGCCAAGCAGGGCAAGTGAAAAGGTTCCGGCCACGGTGAACAGGCGGTACACCAGCACATTCTGCCCGAACACAAGGTTCAGAACATGCAGCGCCCAATAGAACAGAACCGGATGAACGTCGCCCGAACCGATGTCCCAGATATCGGCGAAAGAATGGTTCGCGATAGCCACCGAATAGCTTTCATCGAACCACACGTTTCCGTGGAAGGCACCGGTGAGCAAGAACGCAAGGCCCACGAGCAGGAGCAGGATGTGAAACGCCTTCGTCTTCACGAAGGCAAGCAAACGGCTTGCGATCAATGCTTCGTCGCCGTCTTTCCACCAATCACCACATGGATATCAGGCGTATGCGGTGCAGATGATAAGGCTTCCTCGCCATGCGCATCGTAGGTACCGTTCGATGCCTCCGAGCAAAACGACTCAGCCGCACCAAACGCAGAGGAAAACGCAACGTTGCCTTCGCTGCGCGCGTTTCCATGCAGCACCCGAAGGGAAGGGCGAGCGGGACGGTGGGCAGGATAATCTACTTCATCGCGCGCAACGTACACCGGGCGCTGCTTGCTCTCGATATAGCTGCGAGCCGAATATTCCCCAACCATGCCCAAGGCAACCAGCTGGATGCCGCCCAGGCAAGCCAGGGCATCGAACACCGGCAACAACAGCGAAACGTCCTGGTGGAATACGAGCGTTGCACACAGCAAGGCCACCAAGCCAACAAGCGAGCAAGCAATCAAAAGCACGCCTATGAAGGAAACAGCCGAAAGCGGGCACGTGGAAAACGAAAGCACGCCATTCCATGCGTAGGAGGAAAGGCCTCGGAACGTCCAACGGCTCTTCCCCGAAAAGCGCTCTTTAACGTCATACTCGATAACCTTGGTATGAAAGCCCGCCCAAGAGAACAAACCCTTCGAAAAGCGATACTGCTCGTGCATCTCAAGCAAGGTGTTCGCCACCGAACGCCTGAACACGCGGAAATCGCTTACATCTGCAAGGAGCTTCGTGTCGGAAACCCCGTTGAATATGCGGTAAAACGCCTCTTTGCAGGCGCGAAGAAAGGGAGACTCCTTGCGTTTCTTGGGCGCAGCGGCGACGCTATCGATGTCGGGGTCTTCCTGAAGGATGCGGTACATTTTCAAAGCAACCGAAGGCTCCTGCTGTAAGTCGGCGTCGATGAATCCAATGCAGTTACCCTCAGCATGCTCCAAACCGGCATAAAGGGCCGACTCCTTGCCGAAATTGCGGGAAAGCTCAATAACCTTGAACGATCCAGGAGCAGAGGCCCCGCGACCCCATCGTTCCTCTTGAAGATATGCGGAAATGACGTGCTTAAGCTGGGAAACGGTTCCGTCCGAGCTGCCATCGTCAACGAACACCAACTCGTATTCAAGGCCCGCCTCATCTAAACACGTTGTGGCGGCCTGCAAGAAGGCGCCAACGTTTTCTTTCTCATTAAAACAAGGAACCACCAATGAGAAATCCATGTCCATCGAGACAACGCTGCCGCGCGATGTCTCTCTCCTTCCCGCGAATCACCCAACACTCAGTGTCAAATGTACTCCTATCGCGAACGCACGAGAATCGTCCCTTGCGTGTTTTTCAGTATCGTTGAAAAACAGTCACATTACCGTCATGCCGCTTTCAAAGTATCGTTTGGCGCGTTTGCCATAATAGGAAGCGAAAGGAAGTCCTATGACAAACACCCAACCCGCAACGCTTATACATGCCGACGACTACGGAATAACCGCCACGCAAGCGCACCGTATTCTTTCCCTCAGCTCGACGTGCGGAGGGAATGGGGCTCTTAACAGCTTGAGCATCTTCGCCAATTCACCTGCTTTTCCCGATGCGGCCAGCCTAGTGAAGCCCCATTGGAAGCATGGCAACATTCAGGTACGCCTTCATCTGAATCTGGTTGAGGGAGCACCCGTAAGCCGGCCTGCGGAAGTTCCCCTTCTGGTGGACGAGCGAGGCATGTTCGCCAACAACTTCCTCGGATTGCTCGCGCTAAGCATCGGCGCACGCAGAAAGGCGTTCTTTGAGCAGTTGGTTTTCGAATGCCGAAGCCAAATCAGGCAATTCTTGTCGCAGTTCCCTTCCCAAAAGAAGCATATGCAAATAGACAGCCATCAGCATGTCCACACTATCCCCCTGGTATACAAGGCACTTGCAACGGCCCTTCAGGAAGAAGGCTGCGAGATCTCCCTTTTGCGGGAACCGCTCGACCCGCTCCGCCTGTACCATCCGGTGCGCCGGGAAGGAAGGCAGCAAACGCAGAACCCCACGAGCCACTCACCCGAAAAACTGCCCCAACCCTCCCTCGCAAACAAGGCAAAAGTGCTGCTCATTGATGCTCTTTGGAGGAAATGCCCGAAGAACGATATGCCCTGGGCGCAAGGTGCCCTGCTTCCAGCCCCGCTGTTCTGCGGTGTGGGGCTTTCCGGCATGATGGGTGAGTTCAATGAGCCGCTTTTGTCCTCGTTTCAGCGCGAGGCGAAGCAGCAAAATCGAGATCTGGAAATCCTGTTCCACCCTGTCTCGGTTCCTCTTGAGGAATGTCTCGATCCGGCAAATAAACCTTTTGCCGAAGCATGCGCTTCTGCGTCTCGTCAGCTGGAAGCGGAGCGCATCGTTGCGATAAGCGAATGGGTACGAGCCTAGCCGCTTATCATCGAGTCCTCGAAATTCGAAGTGCCCTGTTTCACGTGAAACAGGGTGCACATGAGATACACCATGCATAATCGTCTGCGTAAAGCATGCCTATGCCATGCAAAGCTTCCTATTTGAGCGTAAGGCTATCCGACATCAGTCCTCAGAGCACCCAAAGGCAATGCAGCCTCCAAAGCTGCCTTTGGGAAAACGGCATCTTTCTGCACGACGTTTTGAGCTGAATGGCTCGTTGCCCTTCCCTATCACTTGAAATCGCGCAACAAAAAAGCCCGAGACATTGTCTCGGGCTTTTTGCGTACTGCCTGTTCTACATGCTCTTAAGGATAGCCATCACGAAGTTCGAGGCATCTTCGAGCGCCTGCGGATCGATATTCTCGATGATATCGTTATCCGCCGAATACAATGCCGTATTGCCCTCGGCCATGCCGGCAATGGTTATCGCCTGAATGCCTTGGCTCATAGCGATTGATGCGGGCGTTTCACGTGAAACAATGCGGTCGGTGTGGTAGCCAACGCCAGAGCGCTCGCTTGCCTGACGGAGCACACGCTTCAAGCGCGAAGAAACCTTATAAGGCTTGTACGCGCCTTCCTGCTCGATGCAGGAAAGAGATCCAGCGCCAAGCGCCTCAAGGTTAACGATGATGGCGCCCTTCATCTCGTCGGCATGTTCCTCGAGGAACGCATTGATTCCCGAGTGAGAGTACTGCTCTGCGCCCAGGCCAACGAACCATACTTCCGTATCGATGTCGGGATGGCGGAAGTCCTGAAGCTTCTTAAGCTCTCGGTTAATCTGCTCGGCCGTGCCCGCATCGCCGTCGATGCGCAACGCGGGGTTCGACTCAACAAACTCTTCACCCTCGTAAGCGAGAGCACCATCGGCATAAGCCTCTTCAGGAGCCGCCTCTTCGCCCTTGCGCAAACGATTCAGCGAGAATGCGCCGCCGTTCCAACCACGTCGATTGTCGCTTTCACGGTAATCGACATCTACAAAATCGTCTTGCTCCTCGCGGAAGCTCGACCAATCGCCGCGAGCCTTTCCGACGCTTCGAGCGTTGTAGCTCTCGTCAACGTCGACCCATTCGTTAACCGACACTTCTTCCTGCTTGCGCTTCTTGTTCTTGCGGAAACGATCGAACAGGCGGCCTGCGCGAGATTTAGGCATATCGACGTAACCAGGGCCCGCAAAGGCGCCGGTTTCCGTGTATTCCTCGTCGTAGGCGGAATCGTCTGCATCGTCGACGTAGCGTTCTTCGGGAGCGATATCGGAAACGAGCTCGTCGCCCACAGGAGCAAACGAACCCGTGCCACCAACCGTGGAGAACGACCCCGTTGCCGACACTGCCGACTGAGAGCCGGTATCGAACGAAGGAAGGTCAAGGCTGCGCGGGGCCGGAGCGGCGCTGAATGAACCAGTAGCGCTGCTGTCGATACGAGGAAGCATGTTGGAAAGCAGCGACTTGGACCCAGCGGTGGAATTCTCATTGACCTCTGCCATCGGAGCTCGCTGACGCATGGCATCGCCAGCTGCATTGCGGGCTGGAGCCACATCAGGCAGCACGATGACCTGGCGGTAAGAGCGGTCGTCTTCCGCCTCTACGCTCGGCGCAACAGGCGAAACCATCTCGTCCATGCCGACAATGGGCGAGGCCACTGCAGGCTGCGGGGCCGTTTGCTCGGCAGCGGACACGGCATACTCGCCGTACTCTTCATCGTAGCCGTACGGATAAGCATCCTGAGCAGCCTGAACCTCGTCGGTGTACATGCGACCGGTAGAGCCAGCGTCAACATCGTCGTAGGAGACTACCGTGCGCTCAACGCTCTCATCGATGCGACGAATGGGCATCTCTTCCTCGTCGTCGAACTTCTCCGTGTCCATGAACTGAGAAACATCGATGGGGGAAATGGAGGTGGTAGCGCTCGGCGAAACGGGAGCAGCAGCTTCCTGCTGGGACTCTGCATAGGCGTCGTCTACCGGCTCTGCGGGCTCTTGCTGTGCGGAGAATTCCTCTGGCTGATCGTAGGCAACCTCATCAGCGTACGAGTCGTCGTACTGCTCTTCCGAAACAGGAGCGTAGGGCTCTTCTTCCTTATGCGGCTTGCGCGAGGTAATCGACTTCAAGCGGGAAGCGAAGGAGTGCTGCATCTGCGAAGCCTTCTCGGCACCGGTATGCATAGCGTTGTTCAGGAACTCACCGAAAGAACCACCATGATGAGCGGGCTCAGCAGGCTCGTCAAATACCTCGGACTCAGCGGCAGAAGGGGTTACTGGAAGCTCGCCCGTAGCTTCAACGGGGCTTTCCACAGGCTCCATCGGAGCGGTGTTCGAAGCAACCTCTTCCTCGATCTCCTCAACCTCATGCTTTTTGTGAGCAGTGTGGTGGAGTCGCTGAGAATGGCGAACGGTAGGACGAGGCGTAGGCTTGCGGCGCTCAAAGACGGCAGGCGCCTGCTCTGCAACATGCTCTTCTACCGGCTCTGCTGCGGATTCCACAACGGGCTGAGAAACAGGTGCTTCAGCAGCAGGTTCCACAGGAACAGCCTTTGCTTCAGGCGTCGAAACAGGTGCTTCGGGCTGCTGGACGGATTCCGTTGCCGCTTCCGCAAGCTGATCGATCTCTTCCATCGCAGCCTCATACAGCGCCTCGTGGGACACTGGAGTCGGCTTTGCGGGCGCAGGCTCGGGTGCGGGTTCCTGCACTTGGTGAATTTCCTGAACCTGCGCGGCGGCAGGCTCAACAGAAGGCTCAGGTGCGGCAACCGGCTCTGGCTCCGGCTTCCTCTCAAGCCACGGAGCGGGAGGCGCGATGGGAGCAGGCGCGGGCTTGCGCACCACCGGAGCAACTGCGGAATTGTTCTGATGCCACGCCTTTTCAGCCTCAGCATCTACAGGCTCGACAGCCGGCTCAGCCGCTGGAACGGCCTGAGGTGCAGCCGCGCTGCGGGGAGTACCAAACGATTCGATTTCGCTCTGGAGGGCCTGAACCTTCGAAGAAAGCTCAGATTGAACCGGCTCTGGCTCGGGCACGCGAACAGGAGAACCATAGGGGTTCGAAGCGTGATGTTCCATCATGCGTGCCGCAGCCGTGTCGGCATAGCGGGAACGGCTTACCTTGGGAGCTTGGCCGGTATCCGGCTTGTTGGCACGGGCCTTTTCCTGCGCGATCTTGGCCCAGGAAGGAGTGTCACCCGCGTGGCTGCGCGGCGGCTCGGGGGCAGGAGCAGGACGAGCCGCCTGCTTTGCTGCTTCTGCGGCAGGGGCTGCAGCGGCCTCAGCGGCCTGCTTCTTCGCAAGCTGATGCTTCGGGATGATCACTTCATCCTTCTCCCCAGAGGATTCTTCGGCCTTTTTCTCTTCATCGAGGGTCGAGGAAACCATGGTGCGCGCCAAGGGGTTGGGAGCAGGCTCGGGGCGTTCGGGGCGTTTGCCCACCTCGAAATGCACACCGGAAACAGCATCCTCGTCTTCGGCAATCAACCCGCCACCCTTCACCAGGCGCGAGGAAATATCGGTAACAGGAACTTTGTCTGCAACAGGCTTGCCCGTCAGCGCGGCGATGGCAGCCTTCGCAGCGGCAAGAGATTCCTGCGGGGACATCTCCGTCTCGTATTCAAGCGAAGCACCTTCGGGGACCACGCCGGCAGCGCGAGCCGCGGCTTCGCCGTGTACCTGGTTTCCTTCCTCGGCGCTGCGTTCCAGCGCCTCCTCCTGGCTTACCAAACCGTTGCCGACTTTGCGGGCGACATCAAGAAGAACGGAAACGCCCGAAGCATTGTTGTTGGCCGACTGGTTGAACGGCGCAACGATATGGAGAACAGAACGAACCAGGGGAAGAGCAAACAGCACCGCGCAAATTACAAGGAGGAAGGTAAGGATAGAGGACATCGCTCCGGTATCAGCGGCGAACACCGTAACGCGCAGCAGCAGAATTACTGCCGATACCACCAAGGCGATTGCGCTTGCTTTCTGAACAATGGGCAGCGCGGCTGCGAAGGGGGGCTTTTCCTCCGCAAGCACCTTGCCGCTATCGTAATTGGCCACCAGAACGATCTTGCGGCGGCGGGCATTGGCCCCTTCCGCCGGCGTAGGCTGGTACTTGGCCACAACGTTCTGGCTTGCTCCCGTCCTGAACAGCCGCGACAAAACAGGACGGCCCGTTATCTCCATCCCATACAGCACGGCGGCAACAATCGAGAGGATCAGCCACAGCACACCCAAAGAAGGCACAACGATGGAAAGCACCGCAGAAAGCAATGCCACGCCAAAGCAAATGATGCTTGGAAGTTGGTCGTTCGTTGTGCACTGGAAATCTTCGACTACCGTCGCGAACCCCGCCTCCTTCTGCATTTGGTCGGCAAGGTACAATGCAGCCCTTTGCTCTTCTTCGGTGCCCGCGGGGTGCGGTCCTATCTCTTGCGTGAGATAGGCGATATCGTCGATTATTTCAGCCATGGAGAGCCCCTTTTGTTTCCACGCTTATATAAGTAAGTAGCGATTGACATGGATATAGACTGTACAAGTATACGTCATTTAACTCGATTCGCTCGCGCTTGCGCGGTTTGTTCACCTTGTCACCCTGAATACGGGAATATTTCCGCCCATTCCAGGTAAAAAAAGAAACCTCCCACTCATACAAAAGCGGGAGGTTTCACGTGAAACATCGTATTGAACAGGTTCAGTTCTGACCCAAATACTCACGCAAATAAGCATCGTTTGCCGCCGCATCTGAACGCAGCCCCTCATATTGAGAAACCATGTCCGCGGTCGCGGCGGAATATGCGTCGATAACCGGCTGGCTGAATTGATCAGGCAACGCCTTCGCCATCTCAACCGCCTCCTGGTCGGCCTTGTTGTACGCATCGTTGTGCGATTCTGCGGTGCTCTTGTCCTGAATCAGAATCGCCGCATTCGACGCCAGCGCTTCCTTGGTGGCAGCAACGCGCTTGTCGATATAGGCGAGCGATGCGTCGTAGCTTGCTGCAGGATAGAAACCCTTCGCCTTGTCGATTGCTTCCTTCGCCTTCGAGAACTGGGCTTGGGCCGACGTGGTGAACTCGGTCGACTTCGCAACATTGTCCGCCGTGGTGTCGGAAACCACTGTTGCGGCCTGCGCCAGAAGCGCGTTGCCCTCTTGAATACAGCTCCACGCCTCATTCATCGCATCGACGCCCTGCTTCGCCGCAACGTCCTCCTTCATGCGCTGGTCGGCGATGTCGAGAAGCTGCTCACGGCTGGCAACGGCGTTCAGGGCTCGTTGCGCGGCTTCCTTGTCGCGCTGGGAGCCATCGAGCTCCGACTCGGCCTTTTGGGCATACACGCGGGCAGACTCCAGCTGCTCTTTCGCATCGGGAATCGCCGAGCTCAAGCTCTGCGCCTGCGAAACGGTGTCGTCGCTGAACGCATCTTGGAAATACTCGTCGATGGCCACCGTGGTCTTATCGCTCTGCTCGATAAGGCTGCATGCCTCGTGCAACACGCCGACGCTCGTGCTTAAGCCCTCGTATTGCTCGTAGGCCCAATAGCCTCCAACGCCGAGGCCGCATGCGCACATAGCAACAACCAAGGCGATGCTGAAGCGGCGATACCATTTGCGGCGGTGTTTCCTTCGTGCAATCTCTGCCTGGGAATCGGCGCCCAGAAACGTCTTGCGCTCCGAAACTTGGGGCTTCGGCTCTGCGGCTTTCTTTCTCGTTTTTGCAGCACGCTTTTCCCTCTTTTTCGAAGGAGCTTTTTTCTCGGCTTTGCGGGGTTTTTCCTTCTCCTCGGATGAAGAGGCCTTGCCGAAAGCGGGAAGCTGCCATTTCGCGCTGCGGGAAGGCTCATCCTGGGCAGCAGCTTTCTGCTCAAGCACGTTCAGGGAAAGCTCATTGGGCTTCCCCTGAGAGAACTCCTTCAAATGTAGAAACTGCGTCTCTTTGCGCCCGAGCCCGCGACCGCTGTGCTTGCTCTTGCGCGCCATTACGAACGCAAGCTCCCTGCCCCGCCGGCAAGAGATTCCATTTTTGCACGCTGGGCAACCTCAGCAACGATATCGGACCTGGTCATGGTCACGATGTTGTTGCTCGGAAGCGAATTCAAGAACTTCTTTCCGTAATATTTGGTTATAAGGCGCTTATCGGCCAGGACGACGATGCCGCGGTCGGTCGACTTTCGGATAAGCCTTCCCACCGCCTGCTTCACCTCGATTACCGCATGGGGCAGCGAGTAGTGAGCCCATGCACGGTCATCACGCTGCTGACGCTCGCATGAAAGCGGATCGGTGGGCAGCCCAAAGGGCAGCTTCGGGATAACAACGCCCTTAAGGGTAGCGCCCGGCGCATCGAAGCCTTCCCAGAAGCTCTTCAACGCAAAGAGACTCAGATGCTCGTCCTTAAGGAAGTCGTCGCGCAAGCCCTTTACCGATACGCCCCACTTTTGGCATACCAAACGCAGGTCGTCTTCCTTCAACGCAGGATGAACCTCGTCGAAGCACTGCTCCATTTCCCTCCTGTTGGTGAACAAGGTAAGCATCGAACCGTGCTGGGCTCGATGCAGATCGATCAGGAACGATTCCAAGGTAGGAAGGTACGCTGGGTCTTGCGGCTCGGGCATATCGGAGGGGACGTACACGCGCATGTTCGCATCGAAGTCGAAACTCGAATCGACCTTCAAAACATCAGCTTGGGAATCCCCTCCCTCATTGAAGCCAACCGCACGTTCGAACGCATCGAACTGACCGTCAACCGCCAAAGTCGCCGAAGCGTACACAACGCTGCGCGTTTCCGCATACAGGCTTTCGTTGAGCGACTTGCCCACATCAAGAGGCTGGACGGTGAACACCTCATCAAGCGTGCCCTTGGTTCGGTTCAGGCGTACCGAGTACACATGGTTATCGCTCTCATGGAAGAACATCTCATCGAGGGCATCGTAGGCCTCGCGAAGCTCCAAGGCAGCCAAGGCAAGCTCCCTCTGGGCGCTCGAGGTGTCCTCGATCTGCTCGGCATACGCCACGATGTCGCGGCATGCGCGAATCAGCTTTTCGAGAGTGTCGTACACCGAACGGGCACGGTTTGCCACGCCACGGTACGTATCCCCATGGCGGATTTCATCGTTGAGCCACAGGTCGAAATACTCGTACCCCCGCGAGCGGGTTCTCGGGTCGAACACCAGCAGGTCTTTGGCGCCAAGGCAGAACTCCTCAACCGCCATCGCAAAAGCGCCGGCGCAGGTGCGCGCCTTGGCGATAAGCGATTCGTACAGCTTGCGGCCCTCTTCCGGCGCCTGAGCGCTGCGCTCAACGCGGGAAAGGACGTTACGCGGCCCCTCCCCACTGATGCGCATCGCCAAAGAACGCAGAGCCTCCGATGAAACGGAGAGGGCAAGCGCTCGTCGCGCCTCCTCTTCGGCGCCATGAGCCTCGTCTACCGCCCAATAGCGGATAGGAGGAAGCAAGCCGCCCTCGAAACGCACATCCCAGAAAAGCAGGCTATGGTTCGTTACCACCACATCGCAGCGCTGCGCCTGCTCGCGGGCGCCGTGCACGAAGCAGCTGCGACCGAAGAACGGGCACTTATGGCGAAGGCACTCGTTGCTCTTGGTGCTGATACGCCAGCGCGGAATCGCACGGTAATCGATCTTGAGCGCGTCCATATCGTCGTAGTCACTCTGCTCGACGAAGGAAAGCAAGCCTGCAAGGGCTGGCGCCTGATTGATCTCCTGCTTGCGATAGTGGATGATCGCAGGACCTTGGTTAACCAAGCCATCTACCTTGCGAAGGCAAGGGTAATGGCTGAAGCCCTTCAGCGGAGCATAGGTAATCCCCATAGCCCTTGAGAGCAAGGGGAGCTCTTTGTGGACCAACTGGTCGAGCAGCGCATTGGTTTTCGTGGCAACGCCAACCGTTATGCCATTCTTCTGGGCGGCAATGGCAAGCGGTACTAGATAAGCCATCGACTTGCCAACGCCGGTGCCCGCCTCAACCGCAAGGTTGCGGGAGGAAGACAGGGCACGGTTAACGGCCAGCGCCATTTCACGCTGCTCTTCACGCGGTTCGTACTCATCGTACAAACCGCCAAGAAGCCCTTCCGCGGAAAAGGCGTCGGCGATTTCCTTCTCCGTAGCGAACTCGAGCGTGGCAGGTTCTTCAGCGGAAGGAAGCGCATTGTCGCTTGCAGGCGGCTGCGGAGCGTTGGCGTCGGGGCGAAGCGGCGCGGACGCCTGGGCCACGGCAGCCTTACGCGATGCGCGCAAGCTGTAGGGGCCTTCGCTCTGCTTCATCGAGGCAAGGCACTTGAACACGCGCTCGGTATTCCATGTTTCGATGTCGCACATATCGGCGATATGCTGCAGAAGAGGCACCGGCATAGTATCCACCGCAGCCAACAGCACACGGTAAACCAGGCACGTTGCGGCAACATCGTCATCGGCACGATGTGTGGAGTCGGGGCCACCGAAGGCGCGAACCAAATCGAGCAAACGATGCGAGGTAAGGCGCGGCAGCGCGATCTTCGCCAAGTCCAGAGAATCGATCCACCAGTTTTCCTTCAGCACCTCGCCTGCCGGGTACTTGGTGCAAAACGTCCTGTCGAAGTTCGCGTTATGAGCAACAACGTCCGAAGAGCCAACAAACTCAACCAGGCCGGCAACGGCGGTGTTCGCATCAGGCGCATCGGCAACGTCCTCGTCGCTGATGTTGGTAAGGTGAGCCACTTCTTCCGGGATGGGTTTGCCGGGATTAACGAATGTGACATCCCAACCCGTTATCTCTCCGTGAGCCATACGCGCCGCGGCAATCTGGATCAGCTCATCATGGTTGAAGGAAAAGCCCGTCGTTTCAGTGTCGATTACCACAACGTCTTCGTCGAGCTCGCCGAAAGAGTGCTCTTTGGCGTATTGATTCAGCGAATGATAGCGATCGCGAATGCGCTGGGGGGTGTTTTCGAGAATGTAAGTGTCAAGCCTTGAAGCGGCTTCTGCATTTTGTGTTTCCATACCAGTAAGACTATCATTTATGGAATTCTTTATCTCTAAAGCCTGAATCACTCCTAGGAGAAAACATGTCCGAAATTGGCTATTTTTCCACGTATGCGCGTTTCGAAACGGAAAGCAAGGAAGACGCTGCGGCATTCCTTGGCGCCGATAACATCATCGGCGACGCGTTTTCCATCGAGCAGGAGTACGTTGACGGAAAGCGCACCGCATGGATCGTCAACCCCTTCGGAAAGCGCATGGGATTCCTCGACGAGAAAACCGCCGAAAAGGTAGACCTCTGCAACGCCAAGGGATGGAACACCGTCGCTTTGCTCGCTTTGGTGGCTTTCACTGAAAAGCCGGCACCCGGACTGTATTGGGGCCAGGTTCTCATTGTCTCCTATGACCCAGAATACGAAGTTGCGTTCTCCACTTTCATCGAGAACGTCGGCAAGCAGCTCGGCGATGGCATCCGTCCCGATGTTTCCCTCGGCCGCGATTCCCTTCAAAAAGTGGTTGAGACGCAGGGAGCATGGGTTCCCACCGGACGCGTACCGCTGCCGAAGAAGAACAAAGGCACTGCCTGGGTGAAAACGCAGCGTACAGGCACTGAGCGTTTGGTAAAGCAAGCTCGCAAGGGAAATGTAGGATGCAGCATCATCAGCTGGATATTCCTCTTAGCCGTTGTTGCCCTTATCGTGTTCGGCCTTCATTCTTGCGGGATGTTCTAAGCTGCCTCGCACAGCCCAATAGCAAGACGAAGAAAGCGTTTCCCGCAAACAGCGTTTCACGTGAAACATAGGCAAAAAACAAGCGCCCTCCCTGCACAAGCAAGGAGGGCGCTTTCACATAAAAACGGAGACTACTTCTCCAAAGCGTATGAAATCAGCTTCACGCACAACTCAGAAAAGCTGATGCCCGCAGCGCGAGCCGCATCGGGCAGAAGCGAGGTTGCCGTCATACCGGGAATGGTATTGGTCTCCAGAACCCAGAAATCACCATGGGCATCCTGGATCAAATCGCTACGGGAGACACCGCGGCATTCAAGCGTTTTATGGGCGGCAACGGCCAAATCCATCGCACGCTTGGTGTCTTCTTCGGAAAGAGGCGCAGGGCAGATGTGCTGGGAACCACCCTGAGCATACTTTGATTCAAAATCGTAAAACTCATGCGAAGGCACGATCTTGATTACCGGAAGAGCGAAGGGGTCGTCGTTGCCGAGCACTGCAACAGTGAACTCCTCCCCGGAAACGAAGCTCTCCACGAAAGCATGGGAGTCAACGGTAAACACCTTTTCGATAGCATCGGCAATTTCCTGCTCACCTTCGCACAGATATACGCCAAGAGCGCTTCCTTCAGTTGCCGCTTTGACAACACAGTGCGAACCCACCTCTTCAACAATTGCGGGAACGTCGATATGCTCGGCGTCGAGCATCATGGAACGCGGCGTCGGGATGCCCGCTCGATCGTAGCAGCGTTTTGCCTTGGGCTTGTCTATTGCCGTCGCGCTCGACCAGATCCCGGGGCCAATGTAAGGAAGGCCGATGGTTTCCAGGAACCCCTGGATGGTACCGTCCTCGCCGAACTTGCCGTGGAGCGCCAGAAAGGCCACGTCGAACTCCCCCTGCACCAAGGCAACAAGGTCGTCTTTGTTCGCAGGGTCGAAAACGGTTACCTGGAACCCGGCTTCCAAAAGGGCCTGCTTCGCCCCTTCACCGGAAGCAAGGGAAATGGAGCGCTCCCCGCTTTTGCCGCCGGCAAGAAGAGCAACGCGTATTTCTTTAGGATCGAAAGAACAAGACATAGTTCCCGCTTTCATATAGGCAAGCCCGGGGTATGCGCCCCGATTGGTTTTCGTTGACCGTTAGTGAGTATAGCAAACGCAGGTTACCACTCTGCTACCACCACGAGGTACGCATGAGGTTGCGTATAATACAGAGCATGAATAACGCAATCCAATCATTCAACCTGTCCGAGATCCCTTCCCTGCTGGAGGGCCTCGGACAGCCACGTTTTCGTGCGAAACAGCTCACCTCCTGGCTCTACCAGCGTGGCGCCCATTCGTACGATGAGATGACCAATCTTCCCAAAGCGCTGCGCGAGGTGCTGACGGCCGAATACCCGCTCATCGAGCCCAAAGTGGTGAACAAGCAGGTTTCCCACGACGGCACGCGCAAATACGTCTTCGAATACGCCGACGGCGCAAAGGTTGAAGCTGTTGGCATTCCCTCATTCGAGAAGAAAGAAACGAAGGACGAGCCAAAGCATCTTACCGTATGCTTCTCGACCCAAGCCGGCTGCGCAATGGGATGCACGTTCTGTGCCACGGGCCACGAAGGGCTCACACGCAATCTTTCCTCCGCTGAGATGGTGTGCCAGATCATAGCAGTGCGGCAAGACTTCGGCTGCCGCGTTACCAACCTGGTATCCATGGGCCAAGGCGAGCCATTCCAGAACTATCAGGCAACTATGGAAGCGCTGCGCTTTGCCAACGGCAAAGACGGCTTGGAGATTGGTGCGCGCCATATCACCGTCTCAACCTGCGGCATACTTCAGGGCATCGAAAAGCTCTCGAACGAACCCGAGCAATTCACTTTGGCGGTATCTTTGCACTCAGCGTTGCAGGATGTGCGCAACGAGATCATGCCCCGCTGCAGCAATATTGCCTTGCCGCAGCTGAAAAAGGCTCTGCGCACCTACGTCAAGAAAACAGGGCGACGCGTCAGCTTCGAGTATCTCCTTATCAAGGGCGTAACCGATACCGAGGAAAACCTTGCCGCAGCAGCGGAGGGCGAAAATTATGAGTGGACCGACATGTACGCAAAGTTTGCCAAGGATGCCAGAGAAGAAGGCTTTGAGGATATAGCTTATCTTTTTGAGGAAGTCGGTAAAATAGAGAAGGAGCATGAGGAACGCTATCGTAAGCTGCTGGAAAACGTCAAGGACGGTCTGGTATTTTCGCGCGACGGGGATATGATATGGGAATGCAGAAATTGCGG
>ERZ780137.1238-NODE-1238-length-15949-cov-3.226689_pt1 | contig 15949 bp, 14 predicted proteins | sample MGYA00511020_ERZ780137 | MGnify/ENA primary metagenome ERZ780137 (study PRJEB29588, sample SAMEA2157917) | human gut metagenome | biome: human gut; feature: human-associated habitat; material: faeces | place: Denmark | collected 2008/2010 ... | reverse complement strand
ATGCTATCCTTTGGCTAAAAAAGTTACAAGATATGCGATAAAAAAGGATACAATATTTGACCGGACCATGCTGCAAAATGAAATCAAAAAGCTTCCTGCCGGCTATGAACTGAAAAAGATAGATGCAGATATTTATGATCGATGTCTGGAAAATCCTGCAACAGAAGATTTTGTTTCGGCTTTTGAGAGCAAAGAAAAATATTTACAAATGGGCAGAGGGATGGTTATTTTAAAAAATGGTATCATTGTAGCAGGTGCATCATCATATACCCGGTATCGTGAAGGCATAGAGATTGAAGTTGATACGATCGAACCTGAGAGAAGAAAGCACTTAGCAACAATAGCATGTTCCGCACTCATATTAAACTGCCTGGAGGAAGGACTATACCCCAGTTGGGATGCACAAAATATGAATTCAGTTCATCTGGCAGAAAAGCTGGGATATGAATTCGATCATGAATATGCAGCATATGAGGTTGTATAAAATAAACTGATTATTTCCGTGCAACAAGGTGTGCACGGAAGCCTTTCTGCTTCTCCATAGTCAGCACTGTGAAACCGGCTTTTTCAGACATTGCAACAAATTCTTCAGGTTTACGGATTTTCACATCGCCATGTCCAAACAAATTTGCCAGAGGCATTTCCAAATGATTCATCATCCAGACCATGAAGTTGGAAGAAGTATAGTCCCTCAGGATCAGGCGGCCGCCTTTGCGAAGAACACGGTATGCACTATTGAAAAAATTCTGAGGATTGGGATAGTGGTGGAAACTGTTAGCACAAATGACTGCATCGAAAGAATTCTCTGCAAAGGGCAGATTCTCACTGTCTCCCACAATAAATTCTGTATTGGATAGTTTTTTAGCCTGTGCGACATGAATCATCTCGGGAGTGAGATCAAGACCGACATAATGTCTATCCGGATATTTTTCATGAAGCAACTGAAGCATCGGTCCGGTTCCACAACCACAGTCAAGTACATCATAAAATGTTTCTTTTTCCAGTTCTGCCAGAATTGGCGGATAGTCATCCTTGCATAATTCATAGATGCCGGCATGTCCGCTGTCGTAAATTTTGGCTGCTTGTGTAAATTCTTTAATAGAAAGTTCTTTATACTTTTCAGGTGTCATATAGACCTTCTCCTTCATATTAATCTATTAGTTAGATATCTCTAACCAACATTAACATAAATTTATAAAAAAGTCAAAAAATTGCAGATTGATAAAACAAAAACTATTGACAAATAAATAGAATGCAATAAAATATAGCAGTGTTATATTTTATTGTTTTGCAGATCAAAGGGAAATCATTATGACAGAAAAAGCAGAAAATACAAGAGCCAATATATTAAATACTGCATTGAAACATTTTTGGGAACATGGTTTTTCAGGAGTGTCTCTCAGAAATATTGTAAAAGACGCCGGGCTTACAACGGGAGCATTTTATAAATATTATCCGACAAAAGAGAAACTGTTCGATGCACTGGTTGACCCTTATGTAGATGAGATTTATAAAATATATGATGATATCCTTGAGCGTTTTATGAACCTTTCTGTTACAGAGCAGACACAGAATATGACGGAAACATCCATGGATGGAATGGAACAGATCATCGATTATATATATGATCACTATGATCATTTCAGACTGTTATTAAAATGTGGTGACAGCGGGAAATATGAGGCTTTTATACATAATATGGTGGAGCGCGAAATAAAGTCCGGTGAGATATATATCGAAAAAATGCGCGCCATAGGCATCAATGTGCCCCAGGTGAATGAAAGCCTTATACATATGATATACACAGGTTTTTTCTCATCCGTTTTTCAGATCATTGAGCATGATATAGACAGGGAGACAGCTAAGGAAAATGTGCATCAGTTGAGAGAATTCAACACCGGCGGATGGGAGAGATTATGGGGAATTAAATTTCCGGCAGAGAATCATGCAATGCCAGGGTGTGATACCCTTGAAAAAGAATAAATCGAATAATATTTGGCGGCAAGACGCAAAAATTATGTTTTTGGATTTGCAGAAAAGCCGTCAAATTTATTATATAAGGGTTAGCTATAACTAATAAATATTAGTAGAAGGAGACTACAAGTATGAAGAAAAAGAAAAAATCAACTGTCGGTTGGATTCTCACATGGGCCGATCAGAAGAAATCCGACTACATGTGGAGTGTTATTCTGGCAATTGCAAACGTAGTGTTCAGAATCATCCCATATTTTATGATTGCAGATGTGGTGAAAATGTTTCTGGATGAAGAGAAAGATTTACAAAAATATCTGATGGAAGCAGTATATATTGCAGGATCATTTGTGATAGCAGAACTGTTTCATTCATTATCAACGACCTGCTCGCACAAAGCGACTTTTGCAGTACTTTCCAATATCAGGAAATCCTGTTGTGATAAACTGGCAAGAGTTCCGCTTGGATATGTGAAAGATAAACCTTCGGGATCTTTTAAAAATATTATGGTAGAGCGAATTGACAGCATTGAGACAACATTGGCACATGTAGTTCCGGAATTTACCTCAAATCTGCTGGTGCCGGTCATTATCCTGATATATTTTTTTATGACCGACTGGAGACTGGCTCTGTGGTCATTTGTACCTGTAATTATTGGATTTTTATCGTTTTTTGGAATGATGATAGATTATCAGCCAAGCTTTGAAAGGACCGTAAGAACGACAAAGGATTTGAATGATGCGGCAGTCGAATACATAGATGGAATCGAGGTCATCAAGGCATTTGGCAAGACAGAAAGTTCCTATGCCAAGTTTACAAAGGCAGCCGGAGCATGTGCAGATTCTTTTATCTCATGGATGAAGAGATGCTCCTTGTTTCAGGCACTCCTATTTGTAGTTATGCCATATACGCTGCTTACGGTTCTGCCAATGGGAGCACATTATGTGGATAATGGCACATTGGATATATCCGCCTTTGTAATGTGCATCATTTTGTCACTTGGCATTGTAGGCCCGCTTATTACAGTTGGCTCCTATATAGATGATCTTGGAAAGATCGGTGTTATCGTTGGAGAAGTTACCGGTATTTTGGAACATCCTGAACTTGAACGCCCGCAAACAGGCAAGGCTGTGCCAAAAGACAACTCTATTACATTGGAAAATGTAAAATTTGCCTGCCATGATAAGGAAATTCTGCATGGAATTAATATGGATTTAAAAGCAGGAACAGTCAATGCAATCGTAGGGCCGTCGGGAAGCGGTAAATCTACGATTGCCAAACTGATCGCATCTCTATGGGATGTGGATTCAGGAAGTATAAAAATTGGCGGTGTGGATATCAGACAGGGAAAGCCTAATGCAACGGATGCCGAAGTAGAAGAAGTTACAAAGAAAAGTGGATGCTATGATTTTATTATGAATCTGGAAAATGGCTTTGATACTGTTGTCAGAGGGGCAGGTGGACATTTGTCAGGTGGTGAAAGGCAGAGAATATCCATCGCGAGAGCAATGCTTAAAGATGCACCTATTGTGATACTTGATGAGGCAACCGCTTATACAGATCCGGAAAATGAAGCCATCCTTCAGAACTCGATCGCAAAGCTTGTAACAGGAAAAACTCTGATCGTTATTGCTCACAGACTTTCTACTGTTAAAGATTCCGATCAGATATTTGTGATAAATGCCGGAAATGTGCAGGCCCATGGAACCCACAAAGAATTACTGACAACGTGCCCCTTATACAGGGTCATGTGGAATGCGCACATTTCTGTCAAAGATACTGTAAAGGAGGGCGAGTGATATGTTCGGAGTTTTGTCAAAATTTTTTCAATTTTCAGGTGAGAAAAACAGCAATAAATTCAAGCGTTCTATTGTACTTGGACTGATCGAAGCTCTTGCTTCTGCCTGCTTTTATATTAATGGTACAATGAGTATGCTTTATGCAATTGGTATGTCGATCTCTGCATTTTTACTTTATTCAAGTCTGGAAACTGCGGGAAATTTTTCATCACTTCTACATGTTGTCAGTGTGGGTGTAGATAAGGCAAATGCAATCCTTGCGCTTGATACAATGGATATTAATGGAAAAGATGTGAAACCACAAAATCATGATATAAAACTTTCAAATGTGACCTTTTCCTATGATGAGAGAAAGATCATAGACGGCATTTCACTCTCTATTCCGGAAAAAACAACAACGGCAATCGTTGGACCATCTGGTGGTGGCAAATCAACATTGTGCAACCTGATAGCAAGATTCTGGGATGTGGATTCCGGAGAGGTGACATTGGGCGGTATAAATGTAAAAGACTATAGTATGAACAGCCTTATGAACAATTTTGCCTTTGTATTTCAGACGGTATATCTGTTTGCAGATACGATTGAGAACAATATAAAGTTCGGCCGGCCGGAAGCAAGTCATGCGGAAGTCATAGATGCAGCCAAAAAGGCGTGCTGCCATGAATTTATCAGTAAGCTCCCAGATGGGTATAACACAGTGATCGGGGAGGGTGGTGCAACCTTGTCAGGCGGCGAAAAACAGCGTATTTCGATTGCCCGCGCAATTATGAAGAATGCACCGATCATCATTCGAAGAACTTATGGAACAGGATGGTATTTACAGAAGATTTGTCAATTCCAGAGAACAGGCAGTAAGCTGGAAGATCGCACATTAAATATTGGCAATAGTACAGAGAAGAATGAAACAGCAACGATTGTGGCGTGATCGTTGCTGTTTTTAGATTCCATTGACGTGACCTATATCAATCTTTTTGAGAAAAATATAGACTTTTGTAAAGGCTGTCGAAAATGTCTGGAAACAACGGAATGTGTATTCAAAAACGATGATATGCCGGAAATCAGAAGACAGATCAAAGAAGCTGATATCATTTTTCTCGCAGCACCAGTCTACTGGGCAAATGTACCAGCAATTAACCTTGGTCTGCGTGTTCTGTACTTTTATTCTGAAGCATTAAAAATATTATTTTTCCATGCGTCTGAGTTCTGGCAGGACAGTGCACAACATGGTAATAAAACAAAGACTGCCGCCAATGATATTGGATACCGGTTCTGCCAGAAAAACGCCATCTGTTCCCATATGCATTACATAGGGCATCAGATAAGTTAATGGTACAACAATAAATACTTTACGAAGCAGGGAGAAGAAAATCGCCTGCTTCTTTTTATTCAGAGATTTGAATACAGTCTGCCCAATATATTGCAGATCCATAAAGATAAATGCTGCAAAATACTGTTTTAAGGCTGGTATAGAATCCTGGATTAAAGTTGTATCAGAACTGAATACCTGAATCAAAGTTCCCGGTGCCAGAATGATCAGGCTCCACATAACGGCTGTATAACCCAAAATCATAATTCCCATCACAATACCTGCCTTGCGAACACGGGATGGGCGACCGGCTCCATAATTGTAACTCAAAATCGGGGAAGTTCCTTCATTTATGGCATAAATAGGAGTCTCCACTAATTGACGTACACTGGAAACAATCGTCATGACGGAAATATAAATATCACCGCCCGTAACAGAAAGTACGTTGTTACAACAGATTGTTACAAGACTGTTTGTTAACTGCATAATAAACCCGGATGTACCAAGACTAATGATATTTTTCGCATAATCCAGACTTTTGGACAATTCATTTCTTCTAAGGAACCGTACCTTTAATTCTGCCTTTCTGGTAAGAAAGATCAAAACGAATACCGCAGACAGACATTGGGAGATTACAGTCGCCATCGCAGCACCGCGCACGCCAAATCCCAAAGCAAAAATAAACAAAGGATCAAGCAGTAAATTCGCAACTGCGCCAATTGCAACAGAGAACATTCCAATTACAGAGTAACCCTGCGCATTGATAAATGGATTCATTCCTACTGCAAGCATGGATGGTAATGTACCGATCAGATAGATCATCATATAGGGAACAGCATAAGTCAGAGCCGCCTTGGAAGCGCCAAACAAAGTCAAAAGCGGATGTGCAAATACAAATCCAATGACCATCAATATGATCGCACTGAAGCATAACATGGAAAATGAAGTGTTCATGATATGTATTGCCTGCTGTTCTTCCTTTTTCCCTCTGAAAATAGAAAAGAGTGGTGCGCCACCGCTTCCAAACAGATTGGCAAATGCACTGATGATCACGATCAACGGGAAACATAGCCCTACTGCACCAAGAGCGGCAGTTCCTACCTCTGGAATTCTGGCAATATAGATACGGTCTACGATATTGTAAAGAAGATTTAAAATCTGGGCTACAAGCATAGGCAGAGCCGCCCCGATAATATTTCCTGTTACTGTTCCATTTTCAAAGTCAATACGCTTCATTTTCTTCGCCATTCCTTTTGTTTTCTTTGCTTTCCAGTATAGCAATTGTTACGATATGTGTAAATCAGGAATCATAAAGTAATATAAAATATAATAGTTAAATGATTGAAGTGGATATATGATTCATAACATTGATAATTAGTTCTGCCATATAACGATTACTCTGCTTCATACCGTTGTCTAACCATTCATAGATTGCAGACAGATAGCCGGCAGCAAGAAAATTTCTTGTGTAGAGAGATACCTCATTTTTCTGACTGTCATATGGAAATGATTCACGAAATAGAAGATATATTTCATTCACCATATGAGCATCTCGCATCATCAGAAAAAAATCATGATTTTCACGAATAAATGAAAACAGAAGTTCCACATTGTGAAGGTATGTGTCCATATTTTCTTCCTCGGCTGCAGGAATGGAATTGTAATAGTTCATAACATATTCTTCTTTGAATCCATCCAGAAGGAGTGCTTCTTTAGAAGGATAAATGCGATAAAATGTACTGCGGTTATATCCGGCTGTCTGGCATATTTCAGATATCTGAATTTGTGAATATGGTTTCTGATGATATAGATTTAGAAGCGCTTCAAAGAAGCATTTTTTTGAAAATTTATTGGAACGCATAACGCAACATATGTTGCGTTTACAGTTATATCATACTTTATAAGGAGGAACAAGCATGGCACTGTGGTTGATAGGGATAATAAGTATTTTATTTGGAAGCATGGAACAGTTTTTGATTAATGAAAGTCAGATAATAGCAGTAGTAATTTTGCTTGCAGGAATTATTGTACTATTTATTGTAAAAAAGAAAAATGTAGAACTTTCTATCTGGCAGTTGTATCTTTTCAGAATTGTTATAGCGCTTCATTTAATTGGTGTCTTTTCAGACCGTTGGATTGTATATACAGGACTCGACGTATTAACTGTCGTGACGGGTATTGTATTAACTATTGCGGCTCTGTGGAACACCAAATCGGATAAGATCATGAAAACAGTTCTGAAAATAGTATGTTCTGTAGTTGTTATACTGCTTTCAGGAGTTATCATGGCAATCACATTCTTTCCGAAAGCCTCTTTTTCAGTATTTAAGTCTGTTATAAATGCTTAGTTCCAAGAGAAATCCCGATAAATAAATTCAAAATAACACCAATAATAGGGCTGTTTGCTCCGACTGCAGCGATTGCAACAGTGCGGTCAGAACTGGCAAAATTTCCGACGATTGCGATATCAGAAGCATTGAATAACTGTTCCAAAATACCGGTAGCAGCCACAGGCAGGGCATACATTGGAATCTTATTCCATATAGAACCATTTAACATATCCATCTTTTTTGTTGAATTCATACGAAACACCTCATATTATGTAGATCGTAATAGGAATTTGCGAAACAGCATATTATGAATACAGATTTGTGCAGATTTAACAAATGCATAAACAGACACTGTACCGCTACGAGCTGCAGTGTAGCGAGAGCGGGGCTGTGTTGCATTGTTAAACCTGGACAATTCGTCCCATTCTTTATATCAGTTTCGCAATTACCTATGTACATCGTAATTTTGTTCTTGCAGGTGTATCATAGGTCACAACAATCATAATATCCAATATCTATTATCTATGGTATAATATAGCCAAAAGGAATGATGAAACGAGGATTATTATGGAGATTCGTGAACTACGTTATTTTTTAGCAGTTGCCAGAGAAGAGAATATTACCCGCGCGGCAGAAAGTCTGCATATCGCACAACCATCACTGTCAAAACAGCTTATGGAACTTGAAAAGAAGCTCGGAAAACAGCTATTGATCCGTGGAAAAAGAAAAGTCACGCTTACAGAAGAAGGGGTGCTTCTGAGGAAACGTGCGGAAGAAATTGTAGATCTGGTCGAAAAGACACAACAGGAAATCAGCTATGATCTTGAAGAAATGACGGGCGATATTTATATAGGAGGAAGCATTTCAGAAAGTATTTTAGCCGCCGCAACAGAACTGAGAAACAAATACTCTGGTATCAGATTTCATTTTTACAGCGGAGACGCTGTGGATGTATCAGAGAGACTGGATCATGGCAGTCTGGATTTTGCAGTTATGTTGGAACCGATTGACAATATAAAATATGATTTTATATCGCTGCCAGACTGTTCAGAGTGGGGCATCCTTATGAAAAAGACTGATCCACTGACAGCCAAAAAATGTATCACGCAGAATGATGTAAAAAATCTTCCTTTGATCATGCACCAGAGAATCGGACTGCAAAATGAAATTGCCCACTGGGCTGGGACAGATGTAGAAAGCCTGAATATTGCTGCAACTTATAATGTGGTTCATGGAAGTCCGATTCCCTTCGTCAGACAGGGATTAGGATATTTTCTAACCACCAGAGATTTACTTGCACCGACCCTGAACCCGGAAGTATGCTTTCTCCCATTAGAGCCGAAGCTGCCAACACAGCTTGCTCTTGTATGGAAGAAACATGCAGTATTCAGTAATGCAGCCAAAGTATTTTATAAATCTTTCATTTCGATATAAAATGGAGTATGATTTAGTGGAATGGAGTGTGTATACAAATGTTAATAAGAAAAGCAACGCAAAATGATATTGACGCAGTAGAAAAGTTATATGATGCAATTCACACTGCGGAGGAAAATGGCAAACAGACAATTGGTTGGATTCGCGGTGTATACCCGGTACGTGCCACCGCAGAAAATGCACTGCAAAGAGGCGATCTTTTTGTGCTGGAGGATGACGGAGAGATATATGGAACAGGCATTATAAACAAAACCCAGGTTGAATCCTATAAACAGGGAAAATGGAAGTATGATGTAACTGATGATCAGGTATGCGTTTTGCATACGCTTGTGATTTCTCCTGACAGTGCGGGCAAAGGATATGGCAGGGCATTTCTTGCATATTATGAAAAATATGCAGAAGAAAATGGCTGCCTTGATCTTAGAATAGATACAAATGCCAGAAATGCCGTAGCACGTTCCATGTACCAGAAACATGGATATACAGAAATAGGGATTGTTCCAACTGAATTTAATGGCATTGCTGGCGTTAATCTGGTATTGCTCGAAAAATATCTTGGAAAAGAAAATACAAATATAAATCCTCTTGAAATCATGAAGCGCCCCGTCGCATACGCAAGCGGCTACGAAAATACCCCAACAAAGGAGCAGAATCGTGCAAAACAACTTTGCTGAGAATATAACCGTACCGCTCCAAATGAACAGGATAAACGTCGTTCCATCTTACAGGAGCTTCTGGGCACATGTTCACCCATGACTGGCATTGAACCGGATTTCCACTGTGACTACGGTTTCAATATCCATACTCATGGACTGGTCGTTATTAACTATAACTGTGTCATTCTGGATACCTCTCCAGTGAACATTGGTGCAGGTGCTTTTATTGCTCCCAGTGTACGTCTGGCGTGTTCCGGTCATGCCATTGACCCCAAACAGCGCAGTCAAGGTATCGGCACTTCTGCACCTATTACACTGGAAGAGAACGTCTTGATCGGTGCAAACGCTACAGTCTGTGGCGGCGTGACCATCGGCACCGGCTCGGTCATTGGTGCCGGAAGCGTGGTAACACATGACATTCCAGCAGGAGTTATTGCCGCCGGTGTACCTTGTAAAGTAATTCGCCCCATTACCGAAAAAGACAAAATAGCACCAGCAGAAATTTTGTTCTAAAATTGTTTATTTGTGACTTTTGCCGCAAATACTGATTATGACCAGAGTACTTCCTGTCAATACAAAACACCATTTTACAGCGGCAAGACTAAACATGGATGATAAAAACAGAGCAGCTATCTCTACAATATTAACTCCCATATTCATGGCAGACAGAGATGCGGCTCTGTTTTCGTGCATATTGAGATCATCTATCAGCTTATTTTCCCTCTCCATGATCAGATATTCTGCCACAGATACCAGGAGAGGGGTAATACACATCACAATAATGCTGACAGCCTTGTTTTGCGGGATTCCAAGCATAACAACCGCCAGACCGGACAAAGCACAAAAGGCTGTGAAAAGTCTTGTTTTTACTACTTTTTCTCCCCATGACACAATAGGTTCCGCAAGCATCTCTATCAGGGAATAGCCAAGAATGATTCCAGATATCCATTCCTCTGATATACCCAGACTGGTCAATTTATCAACATAAAAGAAATTGATAAGAATCCATATCACACTAAAAATTGAAAGAATAAGCATAATGCTTCTGGAATTATGGTTTTTAAACAGCTCCATTATTTTGCTTATGTCAGGAGAATGATTTTTGTCGCCCGTCTCACATGGACTTTTTTCATTGCACTCATCTAGCCCAATTGCAAAAAGCACAGCCAAAATTCCTGATACTATAGTGGATATAAGCAAACCGTCCATATCAAAGTATTGATATATGAATACATACGTAATTGTACTGATTATAAATCCAATGGTTCCATAATTCGCAGAATGCGCTGATTTTTTGACAAAAGCTGTCTCTCCATATGTACTGTATATGTAGGCTTCACAGGCCCCCGAAGACAGACAGCCTCCTATTCCTTCCATAACAGCTTCCAGCACAAACAACCATATAGAATGAAAGGCGAATGCCAGTAAAAGGGTAATACAGGACAAAAGCATGGTTATCTGTGCTGAAATAATTGATTTTTTGTATCCTATTTTATCTGTTATAAAACCAGTGGGAATCTCTCCGACAAAAACAGTGAGAGACAGTAACGCCTGAAGCATGAAAAATGTTGCATTTGAAACACCTGCCTGCGTCCTGATAAGCAGTGCCACAGGTGCATAAAAGATAAGCCCATTAAAAAAACAGACTCCGTCGTAGTTATCAAATTTTTTAAACATAAAACCTCCTTATTTACCAATCAAAAAGTAAGAAAACCAGACCACAAAAGTGCAGTCTCATTTTTACCATATTGAATTAGCAAATAATCAATGTTTCATGTTGTGGATAACCTCCGAATCTGTCCCATACAAGTATTAATTCTAGCATAGTGGCTTGAATCCGTCAATTGCAATTATCCGCATGTTTCTTATAAGTTCCAGCGTTTTAGAGCACTATGACTGCATACTTGCATGATATAATTCCATAAAATAAGCATTCGTGCGCATCAGTTCTTCAAAACTTCCTTGTCCGACAATCTGTCCATCCCTAAAAAGAATAATTCTGTCAAAGTCGGCAATAGAGCTTAGTCTATGTGCAATGGCAATGACCGTTTTCTCCTGTAGCTTATGCATGACTGCTTTCATTACATTTTCTTCGGTTAAATTATCCATCGCAGAGGTTGCTTCATCTAAAACAACAAGTTCGGCATCCTGAAACCACAGTCGCGCCAATGCAAGTCTTTGCTTTTCTCCACCTGACAGGCAGGTTCCTTTTTCTCCAATCTCTGTGTTGAAGCCTCCTTTTAAGTTCCCAGCCAGATAAGATAATTGCACCTCACTCAATGCCTTTAGCATCTGCTCTTTGGACACCTTTTTCTCAAATACCAGATTTTCCTGTATTGTTCCGTCAAAGACCGGAGCATCCTGTGATATATAACTGACTTTATCATACAAATCATTAAGACAAATATCACTTAACTCCATTTCTCCTAAACGGATATGTCCTTTATTGTATTTGAGCAATCCCAATAATATCTTAATCAGCGTTGATTTGCCGGACCCGCTTGCTCCCACAAAAGCTATTTTTTCACCTTTTTGGATAGACAGGCATAGGTTATCAAGGATTAATCGGTCTTCATATTGGAATGATAGGTTTTTAATTGTGATTTCTCCGATACCATCATGTATTACATTACCTTTTGTCAGTTGCCCATCATCTTTTACATTCAGAAATTCTTCAAATCGCACATAAGTCTCCTTGTCCAATTTATACTGAACATAGAGTACATTAAAAATCGCAATGGGAGTATAGGCATTTTCAATCAGTGTGATCAGTGCAACTACAGAACCGACTGTAAGATTCTTGGATTTCCATGCGTAAATCAAAATACCAACATCCAGCAACGCCACCAGTAATGCAAATATTGTAAAAAAAGCTTCATGAATCATGTTCATTTTCACTTTTGATGTAACGATATCTTCTTTGGCTTTATGAGTCTTTTTTATTTCATTTGGAAACTGCTTATTCATGCGAAATACCAGCATTTCCATAAAGCCTCTGACCAAATAGTGATTGAACAGTTCTTCACTGTTCAAAATCTTTTCTTTTATCTGATAAAGAAATTTTAGCAGAATATTGGTAATGATAAAAATAACTGCATAGCCCACAAGTAATGCATAGGTAATCTTTTTATCTATTTTCCAGATAAAGTATACGCTAAAGGCAATAGTAGGGATCAGTTCACGAATCAGACACAGCCAGAAATCAAACAATACATTTCTTCCTGCTGATGAACCATTTTCAATCCTCTGAACAAGCTTACCCGTACCGATTTTCTGATATTCTGTATAGTCTATGGTACTTATTTTTCGGAGTGATAACAGCTTAAAATCCAGATAAATCCCGTGTTCCAGTTTCTTTTCCGGATACTGCTCCAAATAATTCATACAATAGTTTACCACCAGAATGCCTCCATATATCGCAATTCCAGAAACTGCAAGAGTCCTATCTGCCAGTCCATCAATAACCTTTTGGAAATAATCGGCTTTATAATTCGCCATAAATGAATTAAATATACCCAGTCCAACGTAGGCTAATATCCATATTCTGTTTTTCTTTAATACTTCTTTTATATAACGCATAACTAACTGTACTCCTTAATATTTTTCTATTATCAGAGCAGTACAGTCAATGCCTGCCAGCAAGTTTCTTCCTAACCTCAGCACAATCTGCCAACAGTTTACATCAACTGTACTGAGTAGTTACCTCGGATATACTGCATAGCGCATTCACCTCTTTCGGTTAAGATACTTTCAATATATCATAACAAAACTAAATATTCTACTGATTTCAAGATTAGTCCGTAAATAGAAGATTGACACAAATAAATGTGGAACATATAATATACTCATAAGAAAGTAACTCATGAGTATATTTGAAGGAGGAATGTATGGAAAATTTCTACTGTCGTGAAGAGGAATTGCGAAAGCTGAACAAAAGATATCATGCCGGTGACTTTGAATGCATTATTATATATGGCCGCCGCCGTGTTGGAAAGACAACATTGATCAATGAATTCTGCAAGGATAAACCGACTATATTCTTTTCAGCATTAAATACTACAGAAATTGAAAATCTGGAATCTTTATCAAAGTCTATCATGAATTATGAGCGCCCTGATATGGATGCATTTCCTGAATTCAAGACATATGATGCTGCTCTGGATGAATTGACAGCACTTGCCATGCATGAACGAATCGTTTTTGTAATTGATGAATATCCATATCTGGCGAAAGCAAAACCATCTATTTCTGCAATGCTTCAGCATATTATTGACCATAAATGGAATAACTCAAAAATGTTCCTCATTTTATGTGGATCATCCATGAGCTTTATGGAGAATCAGGTTCTTGGTCAGGAAAGTCCCTTATATGGAAGAAGAACAGGACAGTTTAAGATAGCTCCGCTTGATTACAAAGAATCGGCTGTATTCCACCCGGATCTTTCAAATGAAGACAATGCACTGATCTATGGAATTACCGGCGGTGTCCCTCATTATATTAATAAGCTGGGGGTAAAAGAGAGCGTAGATGAGGCATTACTTGACAATTTCTTTGACAGATCCTGCTACTTATATGAAGAACCGGCGAATCTTCTGAAACAGGAGCTGCGTGAACCTGCTATTTATAATGCCATTATCACAGCAATAGCACAGGGAGCTTCACGGATGAATGACATAGCATTAAAAACAGGACAGGAAAACTCTGTAGTCTCAAAATACCTTGGTACGCTAATAGATTTGGGTATCGTAAAGAAAGAAACTCCAGTCACGGAAAAAATCGGGAAAAAGACTATATATGAGCTGGCTGATAACTTCTTCCGATTCTGGTATCGTTTTGTACCGGCAAATATGAGCGCCATTGATTCTTGCAGAATCCAGAAATCATATGCAAATTCGATAAAAAAGAATCTGCCTGATTATATGGGATTGACTTTTGAACACATGTGCCGCGATTATCTGCTATATTATGAGAAAGAGCTTCCTATTGAGCTAAATCAGGTCGGACAGTGGTGGGGAACCGATAATAAGAATAAAAAGCAAGTACAGATAGACATAGTGGGTACTCCAGTGGAAGGGGATGAATATATCATTGGTTCCTGCAAATACCGAAATGAGAAGATCGGACTAGATGAACTGGAGCTGATTCGAGAATATGCACAAGTCTTTGGTAAAGGTAAAAAATATTATTACTATATTTTCTCAAAAGGCGGTTTTACAGAAGGACTTATCCAAGCCCAAAATCGCGGAGAAGTGAAATTAATCGGATTGGATGACTTGTACGCATAATGGAGTAAATTCTACTAAAAAAAGATTAGGAGATATGAATATGGGAAGAATAGTTGCTATCGCAGGTGGCGATTTGTTATCTACAAGAAAGTTAAATCTGCATACAATTCAATTATCAAACAAAGCCAATCCCCGTGTCCTTTTTGTTGGAACAGCAAGTTACGATGCAGAAGGATATATAGAAGCAATCACCAAAGAATGGACAAGTCTGGGCTGTGATGTAAAAAGTCTTTCGCTCACTTCAAAGTCCTATCGTGACAAAGAAATCGACCAGCTTCTAGCCTGGGCAGATATTATCTATATTGGCGGCGGTGACACCATTTCTATGATGCAGACATGGAAAAAATATGCTGTAAATGAGAAACTAAAGCAAATATATGAGAAAGATTCGGCAGTTCTAACAGGAATTAGTGCTGGTGCAATTTGTTGGTTTTATTGCGGTCATAGTGACAGTGAAGCCTCACATAATGAAGATGATGAAAGATACTGCTGGGCTACTGGAATGCTGGATATTTTTCATATGGCATACTGTCCACATTATAATGAGCCTGAAAGAAATACCTTTGATCAAATGATGCTTGAGAAAAATATGCCTAGATTAGCTATGGAGAATGATACTGCCTTTGTAGAAAACAATGGAGATCAATATTATATAAAGAGTACTCCTACGGCAAAGGCATACATTATTCAGTACATAAATGGACTGATGGAAAAGCAGGAAGTTACGTATAGGTATTACTAATTTTAGGATTCTGAAAGTTATTATAATATTGATAGTAGTGATAAAATAAGGGTAATTAAACAATTTTGAATTTGATGAGGTAAATTATGAGTAATATAAATAATATGTCGATTGTGAAACAGCAGTATGCTAATGCAAATAATTTAAATACAAGAATTTCAATTCATGATAAATATTCGACAAATAAGATGGGGTTTGGAAATTGGATTGTTTCAAATTATAGAATTGATAAGGGTATGAAAGTTTTAGAGCTAGGTTGTGGAACAGGAGATATGTGGAAAAACAGAAAGGATTTGATAAAACTATGTTCCAAATTGACGCTTTCAGATTTTTCCGAAGGAATGCTATCAACAACCAAAAATAATATAGGCGAATATAATAATATTGATTATAAAGTTATTGATATTCAAGAAATTCCTTTTGAAA
>ERZ780137.1233-NODE-1233-length-15981-cov-15.755306_pt1 | contig 15981 bp, 18 predicted proteins | sample MGYA00511020_ERZ780137 | MGnify/ENA primary metagenome ERZ780137 (study PRJEB29588, sample SAMEA2157917) | human gut metagenome | biome: human gut; feature: human-associated habitat; material: faeces | place: Denmark | collected 2008/2010 ... | reverse complement strand
AAAACAATGGAAATCGCCACTACAAAACACAACGTTCTTCTTAATTTCATCATTCTTTCCCCCTGCCAGTCAAATTCAAAACCACTTTCTGGTGCGTTCTCTACATTCTCTTCTTCTAAATCATCTATTTGTTTTGCCGTACTCAAAAACGATCCTGCTTTTTTACTCAATACAACATAAGCAGAAAGAAGCACACCCACTATAATTACCCCGATGATAATCGCCCATTTTTTGCGTTTTTTAGGCTTATCTTCTGTAGGTAACTCGCTGTTGCATACTGGATCGCGCTCGTCTAGGTTCTTTTCCTGTACCAACGCGCCAGCATCGGAAGCATCACTGCACAGCCAATCCAACGATACGCCGTAGATCTTCGCCAGCGCCTTCAGCTTGTCCATTGATGGCGTTGCATCCCCGCTTTCCCAGCGAGAAACCGCCTGCCTGGACACACCGAGCTGATGAGCCAGCGTCATTTGTGAGATTCCAACTTTATCTCTTAATACGATCAGTTTTTCTCTAAGGGTCATGTGCTTTACACTCCTGATTCTATATTCAAACCCCATCAGATGTAAACCACAAGTGGTTTACATCTAGGCAACTCAGAGTTGCCTCTTTCATTTTCTGACCTTTTCATACTCCGAAAGCACCGATTTCTGCTGATCTCGATACTGCACCATCAGATCACTAAGCAGCTCACTGACGCTGCGCCTTTCGACATAGGCAATTTTCTGAATATCTTCATACAGGCTCGGCAGTACAGACAAACTCACCCGCTTCCGCAGCTCCCGATCCTCCTTCGGCCGACCGCGACTGGCACTACGCTGCTTCGTTTCTTCTTCCGGCTGCTGCTCAATGATGCTGCCAACAACAGACGCTCTGCGTCGGCTCTCACGCTCTTTCAAATTACCCATTTTTAATATCCTCCCGGTTGAAATTTCCGTTTATGATCATCTTCGCAATTGCCGTGTATTCTTTCGCAATTTCGCTACTCGGTGCCTGCTCCACGACCGCCAGTCCATCATAAATCCCTTTCTTCGCCACCGCCAGCCGCTTTACGACACCGACGAGATTATACTCTTCCTTCAGCAGCGCAAGAATATCTTTATCGTCCGATACCCGCGCATCGTAGAGCGTCGCAATCACGCCCAGCACCTTCAGATCCGGGTTAATCAGCTCTTGGATCTCCCGTATGCTGTCCTGCAGCTGCGTCAAGCCACGGTATGCCAGGTAGTCCGTCTTGACAGGGATCAGAACGCCGTCCGCGCAGGAAAGCGCATTGATTGTGAGAATCGAGAGCTGCGGCGGGCAATCGATCAGGATATAATCATAGCCATCCTTGATCGGCTTCAGCGCCCGGTCGAGGATCTTCTCCCGGCTCGCCCGCGAAAGCATCTCCATCTCCATCGGAGCCAGATCGATAATCGACGTCACAATGTGCAGCCGGTCATTGATTTTCTGTACGCACTCGCGGATCGGCGCGCCGTCTTTCTTCAGAACGTCTACAATCGTCTTCGGAACCTCCAGCGGCTCCATGCCGACGCTGATCGTCAGACTGGCCTGACTATCCAGATCGATCAGCAGCACGTTCTTTCCCGCAGCAGCCAGCGCAGCGCCCAAATTGTGCGTCGTGGTTGTCTTCGCCACACCGCCTTTTTGATTTGCTATTGCGATTACTTTCATTGCAGCCTCTCCTTTTTATATTTTAATATTTATATAACGTATTTACATTATATACTTTATATATTTGCTGTCAACAAAAAATATCGGTGGCATTTGCCACCGATATTTTCTCCGGATTAATTTTAAAATTTCATCTTCTATTTCAAAAAGCAATAGTGCATCGAATTCGTAATTGTTCCTGTTGGCTCAATTACCCGTTCAATCCATGTAAGTAAATTTCCCTTATGCAGCGTAACGCTAGGTGCATCAAAACGCCCACTATCAATAACAAAGCGCTGATCCCCATTAAGATCATAAACAATGATCTCTGGTAAAATATCGCCTGACCATGTAATATAGTTTCCAGATCTTGTTATCTTACCCAAGTTTACTCCATCTTCGCTTATTTTTTCATAACTTTGGTACGCCGCTGTCACTTTTCGAATCATCGTTTGTGTTGGAATGTAGAAAATTACAATTTCACTATCATAAAAGGTTTTATTCGGGTTTCCCTCACAGACGAGAAAATCTCCTACTATACATGGATTCAGTACATTCTCATCTGTTTCCAATCGGCTTGTTTTTCCCTCAGCTAAATTATAAAGAAGAATATACCCTTCATAAAGCGCATCGGGCCTAATGTATGCCTGACTCCACGCTATATAGCCGTTTCCAATGCAGGGGTTCCCCAATGCATTTTCTGTACTATTTCCGTCTAGCGTCCCTATTTGCGTTAATGTTCCCGTTTCGATTTCATATAGCATAATACTTTGGACAACTTCTTCGTTATCATTCTTTGCAAAAGAAACGTAACTAATCAAACCATCCGCAATTTCAACTCTTGTTGGAGCAAGATATACTGCTGCACTGTCACTATCCGGTCTATTTCCAATATCCTCATCGATGCAAAGCATTTCTTTTGTTTCAAGATTTGCCAACCAGACTCTCCAGTTTGCCCCCATTGTTTCATCATATGATTTATTTGCAAATGGGCTTTCTGACCATACTACATACTTTCCGCCGTCCCAAGCAACACACTCTATGCCATTTTCTTGATCCTGCAATACATTCTCAAGCAATATTTCTTTCTTTCCATCCGGGAATGTCCTCTCAATGTTAAATGTTTCCTTATCCATCGTTAGAATGTTTTGATCCTCATCTGCACCGAGTATCCATCCCCCGCGGTCTAGAACTGTCGCATATGCTGTCTCACGAAGTACCCCTTCTGTAATTACAGTTTTTCCATTATCTCCAATACAGATTTCTTCATTTTCCCTATAACTACTATACTCAAATGGGATACTTTCTATCGTGGTATCGTCATTCTCCTGTATTACATTTTCACTGCCAGGTTTCTCTTGTGCCGCTTCATTTTCGTCGTTTTTTGTTCCGACTGTTTCGGTATTTTCTGTTTGGACAACCGGCTCTATTTTTTTATTGCTACACGCGCAAAACAGAATCCCTACAGCCAAACAAATAAGCAAAATTTTAAATATTCTTCCCATTGCTCTTAGTAAATCAGGCCGCGATCATTGCAAAGGATTGCCATAACTCTAAAGCTAATCGACATATGATGGTCGCCTAAATTGTCTTTAATATTAGAATCATAATAATAGCAAACTCTATTCGACGGGTCGCTGCTATTAAAGCCCTCACCCGCAACGAAGTGCCACATCCTGTTGTCCCCAAGGCCATCTCCGTCTTCATCATACCCCGTAAGAAAACTCGAATTTCCTGCATACTGATGGATATTGTAGATCACACCATATCCACCAAGCAATGTGGTAATTGCCGCGTTCGTAAACTTAATTGCCCATTCCGTTGCTGTCATGCTTTCACCAGTCAGCACATATCCAGGCATCGTAGAATAATAGAATCGGTTTCCACCTACACCGTTATACTGATTTAACGCCCCACTGACATTATAAAATCCGGTTCCATCTGTTGTAGTTCCCATTTTCTGTGCAAGTTCACTTTGTGTCACGCTAATTCCGCGCCCAGCCAAAACAGCATATCCACTTGCTGGTCCACAATAATAAGTTGTTTCTTGAATCTCACCTGGAAGGTGAAGATTCAGGCTATCATAATCCCCTGGATTTGCTCTAGTACTTGCATTTACGAAAGACAAAAATTTCTCAATAGAGGAATCAGGATAATATCTTCCCAACAATGCTTCCAATTCACTCCGATCTTCAGCAGAAATTGTTCTGTTATTTCCAAAATATGCTTCTCTAATTTCCATCATTCGCTCGACCGCGTCAGCTTTCTGCTCTGCGTACACCCGTTCCGCCGCTGTCTGCGTTCCAATTCTTCCTGTCTCCATGCCATTTGCAGCGCTTGCCGAAACAGCCAAAGAGAAGATCAGTACAACCACAAGGATAAAAGAACAATATCGTTTCATATCAGCATCTCCTTTTTATTTTTATCCAAATGTCTTATTTCCCCTAGCGAAATATTACCTTTGTCCCATTCCCCCTCCATTCATAATTTCGTCGCTACGTTTGTATTTTCCCTATATTTAATATCTCAGCTTTTATTGCAAATTTAAACCACATTCTGTTTACATTTAGGCAACAGGCAGTTGCCTTTTCTATATTTTCGCTCTACTCTTTTATTTTCCACCTATTTTTGATATAATTCTCACGCTGCGACTCCTTCCAGCGGAAGGAGGTGAACGCCTTGTCGTACTTAACCGCCTTTGCTATCTCCGTACTGGCAGGCGCAGTTTCATACTACATCTGCAAGTGGCTGGATGGAGATAGTTGACTCCGCAGCACCCGGTCCAACGGTCTGGTCCACCGATAACGTACAAAAAGCCCTCCAGAAGCTGCAACTTCTGGAGGGCTTCGCTACGCCTTGTGTAGTTTTCTTAACCGCCTTTGCTCGGTCAACTGTAGTTTAGCAGATTCCGCTGATTTTGTCAACGGATGACCCTGTCGATTGGCTGTATTCCCGCATTATATTATATACCATATATATAGTATATAAATTATATATCATTTTCCTTTATTTCTTCAAAACAGATCACTATGCGTTCCTGTTCTGGTTAAGCATAGAACAAGCTCATCATTCTTGATCTCATAAATCAAGAGCCAGTCCGGAGTTATATGGCACTCCCGGCATCCGATATAGTCCCCGGACAGGTTATGATCCCGATAGATTTCTGGCAGCGGCTTCTGTTCAGCCAAAATAGTGATTACTTCCTCCAGCAGCCGCACATCATAGCCTCTCCGAACAATCCGCTTGTAGTCTTTCTTGAAGGCCGTCTGATACCTAATCGTCAGCATTCAGATCCTCCATCAGGTCTTTTACGGAGGAAAAAGACCTGCTCATTCCAATCCCATTCTCTGCATCCTCGATTGCTTTCCTTGTTACAACGTTCGGTATTTCTCCGCCGATTTCAAAAGGAATGCGATACTCACGGACCGCCTTCTTCGCAAAAATATTAAATGCGGCTGTCATCGTCATTCCCATATCTGCGCAAAATGCCTCAAACTGCATTTTTAAGTCGCTGTCCATCCGGATATTGATATTTGTGCTTGCCATTATCGCAGCTCCTTTCTGCTCTTAGCGTTCTCATTGTATTATATTTTATTTACATTGTCAACATTTCCGTTCCATTGCCTCCAACTCGGCCATAGACTTCACGACACCATGCCCGGCACGAACCTGCGTAAGGCCGCGATCCAGCTTCCGCAGATACACGGAGTTTCTTTCAGCCTTCTCCATTTCACCGTACCGTTCCTCGCTGATGATTACCATGTTCTTATCTTTCTTCCGCGTGTCAATTACAGTTTCGTCAATCATATCGTCTCGCTCCTTGCATTGTTTCTTGTACTTTACATTGTGCCACTTATTATTATGAATACGCTACACAGTAGCCTTTCCAATTTTCTGGGAAATACGCCCTGAAAAAGTATTCAATAATTTATATAAAGTATATAAATTAAATAATATATATACTTTATATCACATCAATCTGCTATTTCTTTTTAGCTCATTACTTGTTATACTATTTCCGTTCAAAGGAGAAGGATTGCGCTCTATGAGGATGTAATAGGAAGGAAGCTGCATTTATGATTACACGCAAAGAAATTGACTTGGCCGCACCGCTAACAACGCCACAAATAGAAATGCTAACGGCTCTCGCAGCCTCTCCATCGACCGCAGATGTAGACTGTCCGGAATTAACGGCAGCACAACAAAAAAATTTCTATCGGCTCATCCGCAAAACTGATTCCCGCTTCATCTCAGGTGACACAGATACACCGAAAAAGTAGCGTCCTTTGCTAAAACAATCACCAAGCAACCTTGCCATAAATCTATATATCGTAAATATCTTATATAACGTATATACTTTACACAAAGTATATACGTTATTTTGTTTCCCACCACTTTCGAATCGTCTTCGGGTCTAGCCCTGTTTCTTTATGGCAATCAGCTTTTCGCCCGTCCGGATGCTGTTCGCGCCACGCCAGGACTTTTTCCTGCGCCGTTCCGCTTCCGCACGGCCGACCTTCCGCAGCCTTCATTGGGATTCCAATCGCCTTCATATCTTCCTTACGCCTTCGCGCCAAATAGAGATGCTTTTCCTGCGTCAACCCGTTTCTTCTATTCCGCTCTATATGAACGTCCGTCAAAGCCTCTATATCGGAAATCGTAAAGTTGTAATATTCTCGGTCATATGCCTCCAGTGCGCTCTTGATATCATCCTCAGTCAGCGCATTTTCGTGCTGCACCATCTGAAGATCTTCAAACGCTGTCTGCATATCCTTCCGAAGCTGCGCCTTTGAAACGTCGCATTTGTAGGCATAGATCGCCATGCACATCAGGAAAAAGTAGCGATGCCCGCCTCGAATGGATAAGATCTGCCGCATCCACCAGTGATAAAGCGCATGGGGATCATCCCCATGAACCTTTCCTGCAATATCCCACTTCTTTGGATGCTTTTCACCTCGGACGATAACACGTTCATACCACTCCGGGTACGCTTCTCTGGCTTCAGCTCTCGTTATCTTGGAAGGTCGAAATGGTCTATTGACGTCTACACGATTTTCCGGTTTTGCGTAAGCATTCAAGTACTCCAGCGTCACCGGCTCGCCGGTCCGGAACGCCACAATCTGATTGCCATGCTTTTCATTGATGCTGCCGACCATGCGGAAGCTCTGGTTGATTGACTGATACTGAATCTCTTTATTTTGCGACGTCGCACCATACTCCCACATCCGGAATGTAAGATCATACTTTAGGCTCTTCAGCTGGATTTTAATATTCGGGTATAGATCTATTGGCTCTCGGAAAAAATAGCAAACGTGCAGGCCGGTTCCGGACAGCACAATGTACGTTGGCATCGGCAAGCGACGGATCCGCGTCGGATCACCGCCAAAACGTAAAAATAGATTCCGCAGCTCCTTCAGGCCAACACCATCCAAATCGAAGATCATCGCGTTCATCCGCTGCGCGTGCTCCAGCTTATTGGATCTTCCACGATAAGACAGCCCGCTGCACAACGTCAGCGGATTTTGTTCGATAAATTCCATGTAATCATTTTCCCACTGATCGGAGAACATGATTCTTCGACGCATTCGCTTAAAACCATCGGACGTTTGCTCCCGATACAGATAAATTGCGTTGGGGTGAGAATAATCCATATGCTGCTCGTCAGATCGCTCGTTATTCGGGAACATTTCCCGGTAAAAATCACACCCGCTGACCTCTGGAAACTGAGAACTCAAATACTCATAGCCTTCAGTATAATTCTGTGTCATACAGAATCCTCCTAGCAAAAGAAAAAGAAGCAAAAAGAAAAATCCGCTGCGGCGGGGACGCCAAACCATCCGGTTTTGCCCACCGCCTTTCCCACAGGCTTACGCCTGCCGGTACGCCCACAGGATTCCCCACACCATAAAGGCGTGGAGAATCCTGATGGACGACCTTGGAAAAGACCGTGGACAAAACCTACCGCGCTGTCGGATGGGCTGCGCCCCCCGATCTAGCACCCAACAAATCGCTACAAATTGCAGCCCCCTGCTTGCTTCCGAAAAAGAGAAATTTTTATATTTTCGCAATAAAAATCCCAGCTCTGCCCTAGCCCTAGAACTCCTATACGGGGGCTTAGATTATCAATAGGTTTATTCCCTATTTTCAACTGTTATTATAGCCTGTCCGGTCCGCACTTTCAAGCCACCCGGACAGGCTATTTTACTATCCATTTTTCGTTCCAGCCCGCATATCTGCGGGGACGATTCCAATCGGTTTTGTGTGCTGAATGATATATTCCCAATAGCCAACTCTATAGTTTGCCCGAAGCTGCCGTGAGAATAGCGTATTGTGCGCTGCTTTGATTTCTTTCCAGTTTTCCGTTTCGATTAAATTCTCATAGCTGCTCCCGCTGCAAATCATCGTAATACCCACGTCGGCAAGCAAGCCATTTTTTCTGGCCAGAAGATCTTCCTCGATCAGCTGCCTTGCCTGGCTCTCTGTAAAATCGACCGAGTAAGGACTCTGAAGTACCGTCTCCCATACCTTTGCCGTCAGCAGCTTATTCCTGCCGGTTTTATACCGTATTTCTTTTTCGGAGGACATCACGACAACATACCCTGTATGTATCTTTTTCGGCCGCAGCCCTCTATCCGCATTTGCTCTTTCCCGCGAAATCCTGAGAAGGTTCGCATTAAGGGCGCGCTGGTCGGCGATTTCAGCCGTTTTCCGCTCCACCTGCTGTAGAAGGTCGTCTATCTGCGCTTGCACCCTCTGTGCGGCTCTGTCGGCCTCGTGTGCCGCCTCCTGTTTTACTCTGGATATCTCCCGCGCAGCGGCTCTTTCTGTTTCCTCTTTTTCGCGCTTGGCTCTATTGCGCTGATCAAGAAGTGTCTCATATTCCTGCTTTGTTTGAATCACATGGGAACACTCCTGGTCGTCCAGGCTGTCCACGGGTTTATACCCACCCGTCCACTGTTTTTTTACATACTCGATATCTCACTCGCCTCCCATCAAAGGCCACGGATATAGTTGTCCGCGACCACGCTAATTCTGTTATGCCCCAGCGCCTTGCTGCAGACCAGCATAGCAGCCTTGTCCAGCTTCTTGCCCGCTTCATCCTTGCGGCAAGTGTAGACGTCGCTCTGATATCTTTTTCCGGTCCCCTTATTCACCCGGTCAAATGGAATTTCGCTGATCTTTCTCGCATGAGCTTTGTAGATGGCAACTGCATAATCCGAGCGGTAACTGTGAATGTCCGCGCATTGGTGAATGAACTGCCAAACCTTTTCATCGGGCGGCGTGTTCTTCATCCGGTCAATGATCTGCGTTTGATTCTTCCCTATAATGGGGCTTACACGCTCCCTGCCGCCTTTTCCGTTCCGCACATGGATGAAATACTCACCGTCAAACATTCGCGTGTCCTGCAGCATCTGAAGCCGCTTCGTGTCGCCCGGCGTTCGCTGCTGCTCTGGAATTTTCTCAAGTGTCGTGATCTGCGCTTCGATCTGTTCCCGTGTCACCAGATCCGTTCCCTTCAGATCTGCCAGCTCACTGCGCCGCAGTCCGGTTCCCCGGCAGAATTTTATCAGCTCATCGTTGTTAGCTTCCGAGAAGTGCCGATCCCGCTTGGCGTCTCCCCGGCTCCGTTTGATTTCTGACCGGTTCCGCTTCGGCGGCTTGAAGTAGTCTTCATCGTCTGGCTTTATGCCATACAACTTCCCCAAGGCTTTCGCCTCGGCCTGAATCGTCCAAGCAGATAGATCCTGTTCAACTCGTACCTGCAGCCACTCGTTGACATACCTTTTTGCTTTCTTCAGCGTCGTACATTCCGGGTATTTTTCCTTGACATACTTCAAAAAGTACTTTATGTGCTTCCAGTAGGTCTTATATGTGTTGACCGAGAAGATCTTATCATCGGCTGTCCCGTTCAAGACTGCCTCGCGCTTACTTTCTCCCAGCGCCAGCATAGACGTCAATTTTTCATACGCCTGCTGGTGCAGGTCCTTCGAGTATGACTTGTTTTTTCGCCCCAAATGGTAGCCCCCTTTTCATTACGATATATAAATTATATATCGTATATACTTTATTTCAATTATATCAATTATTTACATTATATCATCGTTCAAGCTAAGCCGCTTCACGTCAGTTTCCGAAGAAACCTCGACGATCAGCAAAGTACACTTTTTTAAGTCTTATGTGTGACTGTTTTGAAGATTTCTCTTCTACACTTTTTTCTTGCTTATGTGTGCAGCCTATTTATTAGCGTCTACGGCAGTTGAGGTTCTGTCGAATCCTTTTCCGAGGGATCAGCTCTCCAGTGCTTTCTACAGTACACTGGCAACATTCAGTAGGTGGATGGAGAACAGATGCGTTCTGCTTACCTGTGCTTTCACAAAGATTACTCACAGCAGGGTCCATGATGTGCTTTCCAATTCACAAAGGTTACTACGGCAAGCCCACACATCACAAAGGTGCATCATACCTTTTTAGCGGCTCTAAAATAAAAACTGCTAAACCCCCGGCAGCTGCCGGGACGCTCTGGGCCTAATTACTATTTACCCTCGCCCAGACGAGTTTTCTGTAAAATTCACTGAGCCTTTCCAGCCGCTCAGTATTTGCAGTAAATATCCGCTGCCTCATCAACGGAAGTTCCATCAAAAGCCGTATTGAACGCCTCCACGACCTTTCTAGTGTCTGCCTGATCCAGGCCAACGATCTGTGCCGCCCGTAGAAAATAGCCCACGCAAGCATCGTTACTCCAGATTTCAGTTGTTTCCATCATCGCATCGGTGAAACTGGCTCCAGCCGAATCTTTCGGCGTCATTTTTTCTGATTCAACCTTTCGCATATAGTCCTTAATTGTCATTTGTTTTCCCTCCCAGCCAGTCCTAATTTACCGTCCTTTTCTATTCAAGCCCATCTTACCATACTATGCTGATAAAGTCAACATAAACTGAGTATATACGGATATAACGGTTTACCCGTTCACGCATTCGCGCAAACGGGTAAACCGTTATTAGGCATCCAAGATGCCCGGAGTTCCCCGGCGCAGCAGCACCGGGCGGGGTAAACCCCAGGCGTCTGCGGACGCCTCCCCTGCTCGGTGCGACAACGAACCGCCTTTCCTGTCGGCTGTCCGTTGTCGCCACCGAGCAATGCGCTCATCGAGTATTCGCCGTGCCAGCGAGAAAACTTCAGTATCGCCGCTGCCTATACAACCAATCGCGCAGGTTTTGTATCTCCGTTTAGTTGCCTTGACAATAATTATTTTGTATGTATAATATAATTATGGACACACTAAGATTTGAATGGGACCCCAACAAGAATGAGATCAACAAAAAGAAGCACGGCTTATCTTTCGAGGCAGCAAAGGAGGTCTTTTACGACGAGTTTGCCATTCTATTTGACGATCCGGATCATTCCATTGAAGAAGATCGCTTCCTCATTATCGGATCGATCAAATCGCAGAAAATTTGCATTGTGAGCCATTGCTACCGTGACAACGAAAACTGCATCCGTATTATCTCGGCAAGGCAGGCAACCAAAACCGAGCAACGCATTTATCTTGATGGAATTTGAGGTGATAGTATGAGAGATGAATATAACATCAGCGAACTGAATCCAAGAAAAAATCCATACGCGAACCGGCTGAAAAAGCAGATCACCATCAACATCGACGGCAGCACCATCGACTACTTCAAGTCTCTGGCCGACGCAAAAGGCATCCCCTATCAGACTCTGATCAACCTCTATTTGAGAGACTGTGCCGATAACCACCGGCAGCTCCAATTGTCCTGGCAGTAATGCTTCTGCACGAATTTTTTCGGTCAATAAAACCACGCAGCATTGTACAACAGGATACGGCGAAATCCGATCCTACCTGCAGGATAGAGGTACGCCGATTGGCCCACTGGATATGATGATCGCCGCGCACGCCAGATCTGAAGATATGATCCTGGTCACAAACAACGTCCGAGAGTTCGAGCGTGTGCATGGCTTGGTTGTTGAAAATTGGGTGGAGTAACCACCGTGCATTTGCGGATTTCTCCCCCATTGCGTGCCCCGCATAGTTCCAATTACAGTCACAGGGTCTAAACGCAAGATGGCTGTACTTTTTGTTAAAAAGCACAGCCATCTTGCGTTCAAGTATCATCACGAAAATTCTGTAGTACAAGGTATCAAAGATGCGTCTTGTATCCGATGCACCGTATCGCACAGAAGCCGAATATCTTCCATACTGTGAGAGGCAAGAATTACCGTAACCCCTGTCTCTTTCTGCTTCTGTAAAAGCTCTCGTACGTCCTCCATTCCCTGCGTATCCAGCCCATTCATTGGCTCGTCCAGAATGAGGTATCTGGGACGCTCCATGATGGCCTGAGCAATCCCAAGCCGCTGACGCATCCCCAGTGAATACTTTCCAACGTGCTTTCGACTGGACGGATCAAGCTTTACCTGCTCCATTGCCTCAGCAATTTCTTCTTTAGATATAATATTACGAATAGACGCTAATTCCTTGAGGTTCTGAAATCCAGAAAGGTACGGTAAAAAACACGGCGTTTCAATGATGATACCTGCATCTGGTGCGAAGTCTACGTCTTTTCCCAATTGCTTCCCATCCACTATTACTTGCCCCTTTGAAGGGTGCATCAAGCCGCACAATAACCGAAGCAAAACTGTCTTTCCAGCTCCATTCTTTCCAATTACTCCATGGATGAGACCTGCATCAAAAGTAGCATTGATGTTTTGCAATACTGTCTGCTCTTGAAAGACTTTAGTCAAATTTTGAATTTCAATCATAACCGTTCCCTTTTCTCCGATATTATGGCTCACATCTACCCCGATCTCATTTTGTTGCTACAAGTCCACCTGCTCCATCTGGCGCCTGGCTGCACGCCATAGTATCCAATCTGCTACTAAGAAAAACAGTACAGTGTATATCACATTTACCGCAGTTATCGGTCGTGCAGAAATACTTGCCACGTCGCAAGGGGATATGTACTTCAAAAGTGATACTTCCGGTACATACTCCAGAAATCGCTTAAAGATCAAACAGAGTACTACGAGCATATATCCGACATTTGTATGAAATTTCAAGTTGCTTACAATCAAAATCAAGCAGAAAAATCCATATAAGAGCCACGCATACAGCCATGCTACACCAAAAACTGCCCACGCCGATTTATTCATTAATACACTCATAGGAAATCGAACAGCTGTCTCAATCCCAATAGCTGTACATTTCCCAAGACGAGCAGCCAGAATCACCGGCTGGCTCCACTCGTCGGAAAAAGATAGATTTCGAACAGTGGTTACTACAAACAACAGTTCCACCAATATCAGATACACGGCTGCTGTAGAAAAGCCAGACAGGGTTTGTCCCAATAGCCAGCGACTTCGGCTGCTGCGGATAAGTTGCAGTTGTGCGCCGCTCTTCCCAAATGGGATATCGTTAACCAAAATCAGGAACGCCACTGTTATAATCAGTTGAGGAATCCAGCTATCCATTCCAAAAACAAACAATTCTCCCGCCTGAACTGTTTGTCCCTGTCGCATCAGATATCCATTGATTCCGCCAAAGCCCGTGTAAATGCACGAAAACAGGATCACCGCTGTAATATACAATTTTGAAGAACACAGCAGTTTCCTGAATCCATTGAATACAGCTCTACCCACCGCGCACCTCCCTACGAAGTCGGAGTACCCAGCTTCCAATACACACACACCACACCAGAACCACATACCCAAGCAAATATATAAATCCGCCCCATGGCAGCTGCGCGGCAGATGTAGAAATCAGCCGCGTCATGACAGGGGAAAGCATTGTCAATTCCAGCATTTGTGCTAAATAGTTTAGAATTGTTCGCAGTGTAAATGGAATAGCCACAGACATATATGTATTTTCTGTAAATCCAAAGCAGCTCAGCGACACCATCGGCCACAGTCCGCCTTGGATCATATAGATACCGCACATTGCAGCGTAGCGCAGCTCTGGATGTTTTGTCAGCCATCCCCATACACCGTCCTCCTGTGCGCCCATCCCCACTCCAAAGAAAGGTGTCATATCACTACTCCATATACCGCAGATGATTGTAAAAAGCAGGCAAGCGCCAACGGCTACCGCCATACCAGAAAGAACCGCGTTCAGTGCAGATGCTCTTACATAGGTACGGTAAGTGCTGCGGGAAACAGCCATATAAATCTCCTGCCGTCTGCCACCGAAGTGAAGGAAAAAGCAAAGCGGCACAACTGATGTGACTGAGATAAACAGCCATCCATAGCCCAGTGTCATTGATTGCTGCAAATTATATACCATATCAGCGTTCGCCTTTGGATATAGTCCTACCATCATAAAGAAGCACTGAACAAGTATAGCAGCAGCCATAGCAGGCGTATAGATCGTGTTTTTTAATTGATAGCGAAGCATATGGCCTCCTACTGACGCAGATATTCTCCTGTTTGTCCATCTAGCATCTGACTTGTAATATGCCCATTCTCCGACGGATACCAAGTTTCTTCCAAACTCCATGCCGGACGCAGCTCCCCATCAGAGCTATAATAGACCAGTCCGCCCCCCGTCACAACCGTAACGCAAGGCAGTCCACAGTTTTCATAGTAAATTCTACAAAGATCTTGAACCTCTTCTATATCCATTAAATCAGCTTTGCTCAATGTCCGGGTCTTCTGCCCCACGCGCAATGGATTTTGGATAGAAACACGTCCATCTTGGTACACGTCAACTCGTGTACCAGGAATCACCTCTGAGCCTCCACCCGGCGTATATCCCTCTGTATCCAAAACAATGCCATCTACAGCTTGCGCATAGCTGCACTGAATTGTTGTATCTTCTTCCGCTACACTCACCTCGACAAATGCCGTGCCGGTTACCCTGCTCAGTTCTTCTAAAACGGGTTGTATCTGTTCCGCCCCATTAAAAATCGACAATGTGCCGCTCTCTATCGCACCTTTGCCATTTTGCAGTTTTTCTTTCAGGGTGTCCCAAAACATTTCCATATCCAATGCATCAACGGTATAGCAGTTCATCTGCTCAGGAATCTGAATTGCATTCGCAAGCCAATAGACCTCCGTCTGTTCTACTGCAATGGTCGTTCTGATTTCCTCCGCAGTTGGCCACTCTGTAGCTTCATTTTCTACAGGTGTTTTGAGGGAATCCCCCTGCACAACACCTGCTGCATTTGCATCCGCTTGACTTTCTTCATCTGTGCGCCGTATCTCGCCTGCGGTTCTTGGCGTACAACCACACACGCACAGAAGGAAGCACAATGTACACGTAAAAATAACCTTTCGTTTCATGTAAATACCTCGTCTTATACGTCCGTCCATTGTTACACTAACATATCAGGGAGGAGATTGCTCTCCTCCCTGATATCACTTTTTACGGGCGCCACTTTCCCTCAATGTAAACAGGTTTTGTAGCATCGTTGTCCGTCTGTGCAGATGGACGATAGTATTCATTTAAAATGCCGTATCCAGGTCGGTAATTCACAAAGAACGCACCTTCCCCAGTCCGTTCTTCTGCATACCCAACAATTGTCGCTCCGTTTTGAGATCTTACATTAACATAGAAGGACAAGCCAGTGGTGTTTGTCACCGGTTTCAGATCATAATACGCATAGCTTGTGTCAATCTCTTTTTTACGCTCTGTAGCAAGATCAGTGGTTCCCCCAGCAGGACACATAAGCCAAAATTTGTGGTACAAGTCATCGGATGTTGCGGCAACTTCTTCCATACCATGCGCACTTACATAGCCAACGCACATGGTCGCTACCATTGCAACCAGTAGGAGAAACGTTACAATCGATCTTTTCTTAATTTTCATCGGTTACATCCTTTCTCTTTTGTATTATTTGGCAAAATAAACGGTCTGTTCAACAGGTTCCTATATCTAAAAAAGCGGCCGCTTTTAAGATATCGTTATAATAGTTTAGTAGTTCACATACCCAGAAACTTCAATATCTACGCTACCATTATTCCTAATGGCAAAAGTATAGTTACCTCTCTCTGTAACAGCAATTTTTTCGTCAATAATCCCGTCACTGACAGTTATGAAATGAAAAATTCCATCCGAATCAATTAAGCCAACATCTACGCTCACCGAATACGGTGAATACGTTGCCTTAATTGTTACTTCTTCGCCCGCCTCCAAAGGAAGCTTCGTCATCCGCTTCGCAATCACCCCTGGCTTTACCGTAGTCTTAAAGCTCCCGGTTGCTCGTTCCACAGCAGCAACCTTCGGCACATCTTCCGCCGCCACCATTCCAACACAGCCAAAAACAATGGAAATCGCCACTACAAAACACAACGTTCTTCTTAATTTCATCATTC